>Ga0181522_10001424_pt1 | contig 14600 bp, 9 predicted proteins | sample PEATcosm2014_Bin_27_FD_121103 | JGI IMG/M metagenome (GOLD analysis project Ga0181522, IMG submission 121103) | Peatland microbial communities from MTU Mesocosm Facility, Houghton, MI, USA - PEATcosm2014_Bin05_10_metaG | ecosystem: Environmental > Terrestrial > Soil > Wetlands > Peat | place... | reverse complement strand
TCAAAGAACGATCTTGTTGTACTCCTTCTATTTTTTCCGTCAACGAAAAATACGCGTTTGTAAGTACACATGTTTTCAATCGAGTGCACGCCGTTCACAGCCCCGTGACCGGAAATGGTGCAACCGCTCGATCAAGTTTTCGCGGAAGCCGCGCCAGCTGCGGCTTTACGCAGCATTAATCGCGGGAAATCAATTTTCCTCGCAAAGGAAAGGATCGTTACTGAACTGTGAAAATCGCGCACTTCCCGCGCCAGACAAGGAATTCGGGTAAAGCGACTCACCACAGGGGGCACAGGGGAACACAGAGGAAGACCCGACTTCCTACGCTAGTTGAATCTTCTCATCTACCAGTTGTTTATTGGATTCGTCCGTGCCGGAAAGTTCGAAGGCGTTGGTGATTGCGGCTTTTCCCTTTTCTACTGCCGTGATGACGTAGGAGCAGCCGAGCCAGTGGGCCTCTTCGTGATCGGTCTTCGACCATTGGGCGGGATGATCGGGGTGGGAGTGGTAGAAGCCCACGATGTCTTCTCCGCGGTCGCGACCTTCGCGCTGGATGCGGACCAATTCCTTGGGATCGATGTTATAACGATTGTGGGCAGAGTCGGTGCGAGTGTTTCCGCAGCGGGCGGTCGACGTGACGACTCGGATGCCATCGTCTTCGAAGCGACCGAGGAGGATGCCGCAGCATTCGTGGGGATAGGTTTCTTCGCCGTGTTGACGGATCGCTTCGTAGTCTTTGCGGGTGAATTTCAGCATGGGTCGAAAATCAAGGGAGTCAAAATCCCCACTTTTGGCAAAACCGGCCAGAAATGGGGCACCCTCGCTTCATGAGATGAACGGGTTCATCCTTCGCTCCAGAATCGTTCGCTCAGGTACTTGTCGCCAGAGTCGCAGAGGATTGTGACGATCACCGCTTCTTGGTTCTTCTTCAGCGGAAGATCGCGAGCAATCTTCAGGCATCCCACAACTGCTGCCGCGGCGGAAATTCCTACCAGCAATCCCGCGTTCCGGGAAAGTTGGCGGGCCATCGCATAGGCGTCTTCGGTGGATATCTCCAGGTTGGTGTCCGCGATGCTAGCATCATAAATCTTGGGGACGATCGCACTCGCCATGTGCTTGGCACCTTCGATGCCGTGGAATGAGGAATCGGGCTGGAGCGAAATGCAGTTCACCGACGGATTCAGTTCCTTGAGGCGGCGAGTGGTGCCAACAAAGGTGCCGCTGGTTCCGAGCATCGAGACGAAATGCGTGACGCGACCCTGCGTCTGCTGCCAGATTTCGTTTGCCGTGGTGGAATAGTGCGCTTTCCAATTGGCATCGTTGGAGTACTGGTCGGCGTAGAAGTATTGTTCTGGATGCTTCGACGCAAGTTCGCGGGCCATGCGGATCGCGCCGTCGGAACCATCGGCTGGATCGGTATAAATGATGTTGGCGCCGTAACCGTGCAGGATCTGCTTGCGCTCGCGGGAAACATTTTCGGGCATGCAGAGCGTGACGGGAAACCCTTCGGCGGCGCCTAGCATGGCATACGCGATGCCGGTGTTGCCACTGGTGGCGTCAAGAAGCATCTTGCCGGGACGGAGCTGGCCGGCGCGGCGGGCTTGGGCAACGATGTTGGCGGCAGCGCGGTCTTTGACGGATCCGCCGGGGTTATACCATTCCGCTTTGCCCAAAAGGGCTACGCCCGGCAGGTCACGAGTCAGCGCATCGAGACGCAACAGCGGGGTGTTTCCAATGCGTTCGATGAGGCTGTGGCCGAGGGTTTCACCTAGTCCTGGAGCGACTTCCCCGAGTTCATAGTGCTTCCGAGGAGACGGAACCGCGGCCGCTTTGGTGGAACCGTATGTCATGCCTGAACTGGATCTCCGTGACCAACGTAACGTGCTATGTGGCCGGAAACACGATATGTAGTACCTTGTTTAGATGAAAGAGCTTCGCCCGGCGATGCAGCTCCTGTAAAGTTACGCTCGGTCCTTATATCGATTGCATCTCATAGACGAGCTGTCGCCGGCAAAGAAAGGTTAATTTAAACGGCAATGCCTAAGACAATTGAAGCACGAACCTATGAAGAAGCGCTAGCCTGGCTGCGCGATAACGGGTTCGACGTGACGGACGCTCCGGGGACGAATGGGCGGGTTTTTCTACGCAAATATAATGTGTCGGCTGCGATTCAGAAGACGGCGGACGATGGCGTGAAGATCTTCGCTTATCCGGGCTACCTGATTGGGAGCGAGATCTCGAAGCTGGTGAACAAGGGATACCAGCAGTTTTTGAAGACATCGAAGAATGAGGTTCCGGCTTCAGCCGACCAACTAAAGGCCCTGCAGTCTTTCTCGGAAGAGCTGAAGGTGGCGTTGGGGCTGCCCAGTCTTTATAACGAATCGCTCGGCACGGTGAGCGAAGCTTACCACTATGATCGCGTCGAGAATCGCGACAAGGCAGTGGTGGATCGGCCAAAGCGTCCCTGGGAAGTTGCGGGGAAGCAAGCGGTCGCAGCGAAGAAGGGACGAGCGTAACTAGCTCGCCTGGATTCACCGATACGGGCCGGCATAGGCCAGCTTCGCTGGCCGAACAGCCGAGGGCGGCTGTCCCCACATTTTCTTCTTATCTCGCTCTATCGAACTCCCAGCAGCACATCGATCGTTAGCTGATCCAGCAATTCGTAGGGCAGGCGCTTTTTGAGGATTGCGTCTTTGTCGAAGACGTGAGCCAGAAGCGACGCCGAGCCCTTTGCCGAATAGCGGTCCGTGGCCGGGGTCTTGGGGGACGCGGCCGAGATCTCTTTGAGGATCGACTGAATTTCTTTGTCGGCATTCCACTGCGCGGCCTTCTCTTTCAGGATCAGATACGTCTTCATGCATCCGCGGGCAAAGTCTTTCACTCCTTCGTAGTCTTCGGTGCGGTAGGCATGAGCATCGAAATGGCGAGCGCCATCGTAGGCAACATCTTCCAGAAATTTCACCAGCCAGAAAGCCGTCTTGGGATTCGCGGAACCGAAGCGAAGATCCTGATCATATCGGCCCGAGACTTGATCGTTGAGGTCGATGTGGAAGAGTTTGCCCGCTTCCCAGGCTTGGGCGACGCCGTGCATGAAGTTGAGGCCTGCCATCTGCTCGTGAGCAACTTCGGGATTGACTCCGACCATCTCGGGATGATCGAGGGTGGGAATGAAGCCAAGATAGTGGCCGGTGGTGGCCATGTAGATGTCGCCGCGAGGCTCATTGGGCTTGGCTTCCATGGCGAAGCGGTATCCATATTTCTGGGCGATGTTGTATTCGCAGAGATAGTTGACGGCTTCGCGCAGGCGCTTGACGGCATCGTCGGCGCGGCGGCAAGCATCGGTCTCGACACCTTCACGGCCTCCCCACAGAACGAATATCTTGGCACCGAGTTCTGCGCCGAGATCCATGGCGCGCATCGTTTTCTGAATGGCGTACGCGCGAACTTCTGGGTCGTTGGCGGTAAAGGCCCCGTCACGAAAAATGGGATGGAAAAATAGCGAGACTGTCGCCATCGGGACGATGATCCCAGCTTCTTTGCAGGCGGCTTTGAATTCGCGAACGATCTTGTCGCGCTCTTTGGGAGTAGCGTCGATGGGAACAAGATCGTTGTCGTGCAAGTTGACGCCCCATGCGCCGATTTCGCCGAGCACCGAAGCAATGTCATTCGGAGGAAAAACGGGACGGACAAAGTCGCCGAAGGGATCACGTCCGCGGTTGCCAAGAGTCCACAATCCGAAAGAGAATTTGTGTTCCGGCTTAGGTTCGAAGTTTCCGTTCTTTTTGCTCATTGAATCCTTCCTCTATGTATGCGTGGAATTATTGGGTCTGGGCCGGGTTGAGTGCGGGCGGCGAAGAGGACATCTTCCCCACGAGGCTGTCGGCCTTTTCGTGCAACTCACGTACTTTATGAAGTTCTTTCTCGGCGTCGGCGGTCTTGCCCATCGCTTGATATAGACGTCCCAACTGGTAATGTGCATCGGGCTGATTTGGCTCGAGAGCTATCGCCTTGGTGAGCGCGGTCTCGGCTTCCTTGTAACTCTTCTTCTGCAGGTCGATGGCGCCGAGGTCGACATAGGCGATACGCACGTCTTTGTTTGCTTTTACCGCCCGTCCTAGCAGGGGAACGGCCGCATCGGGGTGGTTATCCTTCCACTCGATGTCGCCGAGGTAGGCGAGGGCTTGCGCGTGGTTCGGATCGAGAGCAAGTTCGCGCTCGAACTCCTCACGGGCTTTATCGTATTGTTGCGACTTCCAGTAGAGATATCCCAAGCCGAAATGGAGGTTTGGCTCGTTGGGGGAAATTTTCGCCGCGGCTTCGAACTCGGTAATAGCTTCCTGCGTGCGTCCCAGGCCGTCGAGCGCTTCGCCCATTAGTTCGTGGGTTGGCGCAGAATCCGGGCTCTGCCGGATAAGCAGGCGGAATTCCTCCTGCGCACAGGTAAGCTTCTTGGCCCAGAGACAACTTTGCGCCAGCATCTGGTGGAGTTCGGCATTGGACGGATCGGCCTTAGCGACCGGCTCAAGGTATTCAGAGGCACGATCAAATTCCTTCGCGCCGTAGTAGCTCATCCCCAGCAAAGTTTGGGCCTGAGTATTTGACGGATCAGCCTTCACGACGGCGTGAAAAGCAGACGCAGCGGCCGAAAAACGCCCTTGCTTGAACTCGGCAAGACCAAGATTGAGCTGGACTCCAGGTAGTTTCGGATTGAGCTTGAGCGCCTTACGGTAGGCGGTGGCTGCCTCGTCATATTTCTGTTCCCGGGATAGGTCTACGCCAAGACTGGCGAAGGCTGCGGCATCGGACGGGTTGCGCCCTGTAATTGCCTTCCAGACCTGGGCAGCCTCTGGCCACTTTTGCTGCTGCTCGAGCGCGGCGGCCTGGTCCGGAGTCTGTGCGATTGCCGAGGTGACAAGAAAGACACAAGCCAGGGACAAGGCGGTCCTTCGCGCAAAGCAAGAAAACAACAGAGGGCGGGACGCTCCGCGCCGACCTTCACTCATTTTCCGAACTCTGAGATGGAATCAAGGGCGGAGATGAGAGCAGCCTGCATGGAGGAGGTTGAATTGCCGCCCGCATCAGGTTTGATGCGGGCGGCACAGGTTAAAGTCCGAAGCTCAGTTAGAACATCAGCTTCAGAGCAAGCTGCAGTTCGCGAGGATCGTACGCCGAAGTGATCTGGCCGAAGTTGCCGGAACCGAAGTTGTTTCCAAGACCTCCGGTGTTGGCATTGCCTTCGAACTGTGGATGGTTCCAGATGTTGAACGCTTCAGCACGGAACTCCATCTTGAATCTTTCCGTGAAGGCAAAGTTCTTGAGGAGCGACATATCCCAGTTCTGACGTCCTGGGCCGGTGATCGCGTCGAAGCCCAGGTTGCCGTAGCAATCGGGACCCGTGGCGCAAGCCGGGTTGCTGAAGTTCCCTGTAAACCACTGGTTGACCGTCTTCGGATACGAGATCCCACCGGCGATATTTGGCCGGTCGCCGGAATTGGCGATGACACTGGCAGCAGTGTTGACGCCGCTAATGCCGAGGTTAACTGGCGCACCAGACTCGACTGTGACGATCGACGCAAACTCCCATCCACCGAGACCGCCTCTCAGCAAGCGACTGCTGGCGTTGCGGAAGAAGGGCAGATCGTAGACGAAGTTCGTGAAGAACACATTGCGGCGATCATAAATCGACGGGCCGTAATCGTACTTCCAACCTTCATACGGATTCGTCGCGTTGTTAAGGTCACCGCCGCTGCCAGTGGCAGTGGTTGCATCCATCGCTTTGGCGAGCGTGTAGGACACCTGGAGGTGCAGGTCGCGGCGAATCTTGCCGTTCAACGTGGCCTGCAGCGAGTTGTATTTCGCATTTGCAGCGTCAAAGGCCAGGCGCATATTGCCATAGCCGGGATAGGTGAGAGACGTGAAGTCCAGAGCACCAGCCGCAACCTCACCCGGCAAAGCAGCCAGTGGAGGTAGGTTGACGGCCTGATAGTAGTTTTCCGCACGCCCCTGGCTGCCGACGTAGGAAACCGACAGCACCGCGTTGGTCCCGATCGACTGCTGGATTCCCATGCTGTACTGCGAGCTTCGCGGCGGAGGATAGTGGGTGCTGATACCGGTGACGCCGAGCGGCAGAACCGGCAACTGCGCGGCCGAGATGACGTTACCAGCGGAAGAGCCGCTGATGCTGAGTCCCGGATTGTCGAGAGCAACGTTATTGAGGGTCGGGTTCGGATCTCCCGGCGGATTCACGGCTCCGTTGTACATATCGTTGCCTTGAATGCGCTCATACATCAATCCGTAGCCGCCGCGAAGGACAGTTTTGCCCTGGCCCGTCAGGTCATAGGCGAAGCCGATGCGCGGTCCCCAGTTATTCCAGGAGTTATTCACCAAGCCCTTGGGAATTCCGTTCACACCGCCAACTCCCATCCCGTTGAGATAGAACTGATAGCCGTTCAGGATCGGATTGGTGCTTGTGACAAGGCCCGGGCTTGGGCCACCTGGGCAAAGGGGAACCGAATTGGCGCTGCAGATGTGGCCGTTCGAATCGAACGTAGCAGCATCCGCCGGGTTGTAGAGGTTGGGATAGAAGTTCGAAGAGAGGTGATTAGCTTCGTAGGTATGCGGAATGCCATCCCAACGCAGGCCGAGGTTCAACGTCAAACGGTTGTTCACGCGCCAGTTGTCCTGGACGTAAGCCGCCGGGGAAACGTTATTCCAGTGCCCGCTGATTTTGTTACCGTCCTCGGAGTACGCCTGGGCGTCACCGAGAAGGTAGTCGGCGAAGTCATACCCGGTGAAGGAGCCGTTGAAGGTAAAGTTGCCTTCCGTGTTGGCGAAGGCGTCCTGAACCTTCTTGTAAAGGGCCCAGCTGAAACCGAACTTCAGCTGATGCGCGCCCTTCGTCCAGGAGAGATCGTCGCGAATCTGGTAATCGTCGGCCTTGTTGGTCCAAGGAGTCCAGTTTGCGGTGTAATCCGTTCCAGTGACGCCGGACAAGTTGATGGACGGTATTCGATTGTTCTGGTTCGGACCACCGAACAGGCGGTTGAACGTGAAGCCGGAAGGCGCGGAGACCAAGCCTTGCGGAATAATGTTAATGCGGTTGCCGTTATAGTTGAACGCGATCTCGTTGAGCAGCGTGGGGCTGATGACATAGGTTGCGTGCACAACGGCGCTGTAGGCCGGATTTCCGAACGTGTTGCTGATGGCTGGATCGTTATCGCCGCTCCACATCGTGGTGCCGAAGTCCTGCGAAACCTGCTCCGAGATCCAGTGTCCGAAAATCGAGAACTTGCTGTTGAACTGATGGTCGATACGGACAATTTCTTCGCGGAGATCGGTGGGCGCGTTGTTGCCGCCCTTGAAGAAGTCGCCGGAGTTGGGCTGCGGGAAGATCCCGCCGTACTTGCCACCGGCCGTCAACAGAGTGGCGGCGTTGGGGCTGATCATGCACGACGGAATTGTGTTATTTGGGAAGGGCGAACCGGGCACAACGCCCGCGGGCGCTACACCGCCGGGGCAATTCTTAAACTGAATAGCTGCCGGAACGACACTGAGTGCCGGATCGGTGGCGATGCTGGGTTTTCCGTTGAAGGTGGTGGGTAGGACGGCACCATTCGCCGTCGGATATGAGCTGCCCTGCGGAACGAGCTGGTTGAGCGTGCCGCCGTCAATCTCCTTGCGCCATTCCATATTGAAGAAGAAGAAGGTGGGGTGGCTCTTCGCGATAGGCACCTGACCGCCGAAGTTGAATCCGTAGATGTTGTACCGGAGTTCGGGAACAACCAGCGGAGCGTTAAAAAAATAGTTGCGGGCATCGAGGGCGTCGTTACGGAAGAACTCCCAAGCCTCGCCGTGATACTGCTTGGTTCCGGACTTGATCACGGTGCTAATCTGCGCCGCAGAGGCCAAGCCGTATTCCGCGCTGTAGTTCGACGTCATGTTACGGAACTCAGCGAGCGAATCGATGGAGGGCATGACGCTGCCGCTGCTGCCGCCGCGATCCAGGTTCTCGCCGCCGTCAATCAGTTGAAGATTGTGGCCGGAGCGCTGGCCGTTGATGCTGACGGTGCTGTCACCGCTGACGGGGGTGAAGGAAACCTTGGACATCTGAAGGCTCGATGCGCCAGGAGCCAAGGCAAACAGCTCATAAAGGCTGCGGCCGTTGGTAGCAAGCTGAGTGATCTGCTGCCCGGTGATGACGTTGCTCACCTCGCCGCTGTCAGTCTGCACTGCAACAGCATTGGCTTCGACCGTTACTTGCTCCTGAGCACTGCCCAGCTGCAGCTTGAAGTCAATACGGGACCGATCACCGACGTCGAGGGTAATGCCCTTCTGCTCGGCGACCTTGAACCCGGATGCCGCCACTCGTACCGTGTAGTGTCCAATGTGGAGGTCGGGCGCTACGTATTGGCCGTCGCTATTGCTGGGGAGGGTGCGGGAGACGCCGGTGTCATTGTTAGTGATCGTAATGCTCGCATTGGCAACGGTGGCACCGGTGGGGTCGGTGACTGTACCGACAATGGTTGCTTCCTGGGCGAACGCAGATATAGCGAACGCCGTCAGGAAGAGGATGAACAGGGTCGCGAGACGCGCAACCTTGCGTCGTCTTGCGACTAAGCCCAAAATCTCGGCATACGCGGGCGAGAGGGATTTCATTAGCCAGCCTCCAGAATTTCTTTGTTTCGGCAGAGTAACGTGGAACGATGGGACGCGTGATTTCGTAAACGTTTACGGTTTACAATCCCTTTACAACCGTTGTCAAGAACAAAATCGATTTTCAAGGGAAACGGGTGTCGCGAAAGTGAATAAAGTACTCAAATCAGTTCCGCATGCGCTGGGAACCTTCGATCGGGTGCCTGCGAAGGCGCACGGGAAGGAAAAACCCGCAAAAAAGTAATGATCCAAGTCCAGGAAGGCGGAGCTATACTGCAGGGAACAACGGGCTCCAGGAGCAAGTAAAAAAACGTTCTGGGGGTGCACTGCGATGTTTCCTCGGATTGTATTCGGATCCTTATTCCTCGGTATGTTATTGCCTATCAGTATGTTAGCGCAGCAAACTCCTCCCCTTGCCTCCGCAGCGAGCGAGTTTCCGGTGATGCTCAAGCAGAATGTACAAGCCGGCAAAACCCCGGTCGGAACTAAGATCCAAGCGAAACTCATGATAGCTACGTTGCAAAATGGCACCGTGATTCCCAAGAATGCCGTGTTTTCGGGAGAAGTGGTGGAATCTGCCGCGAAGACAGAGAATACTCCGTCGCGGTTAGCGATTCGGATGGATTCCGCCGAATGGAAAGACGGAACAGCCTCGGTCAAGATCTACTTGACGCCGTGGTATTACCCCACCGTGCAGCAGTCGGGGCAGGATCTCCAGTACGGGCCAACCCAATCAGCCAGGGGCACGTGGAACGGAGCGGGGGAGTACCCGGGACCGAATACTCACGTTTATCGGCCCTTTCCAACCGGGGATTCCGATGGGAAATCAACCGTACCGGATACCCCGAATTCTGTTGCTGGCAGCCACCGCGCACCGATGAAGGATGTAGATTCTGAGAATGCCAGCGACGGAGCGATCACGCTGATCTCAAAACATGGAAACATTAAGTTGGACCATTTTACGACTTACGTGTTGGCCACGAGTGATCCAGCTTCTGCCAAGTAAACTGCGCGCCGAAAGTACGCTGTTCCGCGCGTTCTCTGAGCCTCGGGCTCGCTACTCTTCTTGACCTCGCCATTTCGCTGTGCTACAAGCGACGGTCGACCGTAATCGTTAACGGAGCAGTTGATTGTCCGGCCCTTTCCGGGCCGGGCCGATCGAGTCTTACGGTTTGCTCGGAGGAAATTTCGATGAAGATGCGCGTTCGGACCATTTTTCAGCTGACCTGTTTCTTAATTCTCATCATTGCCAGTTCCGCCGCCCAGACAAACGCTGGCACCTTGTATTTGGACCCGTCCCAGCCGATTGATGCCCGGGTCGACGATCTGATCAAGCGAATGACGCTGGAGCAAAAAGCTTCGCAGCTGGTGAATCAGGCACGAGCCATTCCGGAACTTCAGATTCCGGCGTATGACTGGTGGAGCGAGGCGCTGCACGGTGTCGCGAATGCCGGCACAGCGACGGTTTTTCCTGAGCCTGTCGGATTGGCTGCGACATTCGATGATTCCCTGATCCATCAGATGGCGATCGTCATCGGAACCGAAGCGCGCGCGAAACACGACAAGGCGGTGAGAGCGGGTCGGCGCGACATTATGGAGGGCCTCGATTTCTGGTCGCCAAATATCAATATCTTCCGCGATCCGCGGTGGGGGCGGGGACAGGAAACTTACGGCGAAGATCCTTACCTGACGGGCCGCATGGGAATTGCTTTCGTCACCGGACTGCAGGGCGATGATCCGAAATATTTTCGTGTGATCTCTACGCCGAAGCACTATGCGGTGCACAGCGGCCCGGAACCTTCGCGGCACAGCATTGATGTGCAGGTTTCAAAGCACGATATGGAAGACACGTACTTGCCGGCGTTCCGCGCGGCGGTGACCGAAGGCAAGGCCGAGTCCGTGATGTGCGCGTACAACCGCGTCAACGGACAGCCGGCATGCGCGAATACATTTTTGTTGAAAGACACCTTGCGTGGGGCGTGGAAGTTCAACGGCTATGTTGTTTCCGACTGCGATGCGGTCGTCGACATCTTCCAGGGACATCACTTCACGAAGAGCCAGGCCGAGGCAGCCGCGATCTCAAACAAGACAGGCATGGACAACGAGTGCGCGGATTTCTTCACCGTCGCGAAGGATAGCCACGACTACCAACCATTCATCGATGCGGTGAAGCAAGGACTGCTGACCGAGGCAGATATCGACGTCACTTTGAAACGGCTTTTCACCGCACGCATGCGGCTGGGAATGTTTGATCCGCCAAATATGGTGCCGTATGCAAATACTCCGGAGTCGGAGATCGACAGCGCTCCGCACAGAGCACTGGCGCTGAAGATCGCGCAGGAATCGATGGTACTTCTCAAAAACGACGGGGTACTCCCACTAGCATCGAGCGCGAAAAAAATTCTGGTCGTGGGGCCGCTCGCCGATCAGACGCAGGTGTTACACGGCAATTATGCTGGCACGGCTTCGCATGCGGTGACGGCATTGGAGGGTATCCGCAAGCAGTTTGGCGATGCGCATGTGTCTTACGCTCCGGGAACGAATTTTCTGCGCGAACGGCCGACTGTGCCGACTGCAGTTCTTTCCACCGAAGACGGCAAGCCTGGACTGAAGGGCGAATACTTCGCGGGCGAGATGACCGGATCGCCGCAAGTGACGCGGGTCGATCCCGTCGTCAACCTGCAGACGTTTTCGTTCAGCCCGGATCCGCAAGCCTTGCCGACGCCGGAAGGAATGAAGGAATTCTCGGTGCGCTGGACGGGAGTTCTGACTCCGGACGAGTCGGGCTCCTATGAAATCGGACTGGCGGGTTCGAACGAGCGCATGTGGCTGGATGGAAAGCTGATCGTCGACGATCCGGTGCTGCACGATCCAAACCTCCAGACGGCCACTGTGTCGCTGATCAAAGGCCACAAGTATCCGGTGAAGATCGAGTTCCTCAAAGGGGCCTTCAGTATCAAGCTGGTGTGGCAGCCTGCGGGGAAAGATCCGATGATCGAGGCGACCTCGGCCGCACAGAAGGCAGACGTGATCGTTGCGGTTGTCGGAATCACGTCGAAGCTGGAAGGTGAGGAGATGAAGGTCGATATACCGGGTTTCCGCGGCGGCGACCGGACAAGCCTGAGTCTGCCTGAAGAAGAATCCGCACTTCTGGGAGCGTTGAAAGGAACGGGGAAACCACTGGTCGTGGTGCTGATGAACGGCAGCGCGCTTGCGGTGAACTGGGCGAACGCTCACGCGAATGCGATCCTCGATGCGTGGTATTCCGGCGAAGAGGGCGGGACAGCGATCGCGCAGACTCTGGCGGGCGCCTACAATCCGGCTGGACGTTTGCCCGTGACGTTCTACAAAGGAGTCGAGCAGCTTCCCGAATTCGAAGACTACTCAATGAAGAACCGCACCTATCGCTACTTCACCGGCGACCCCCTGTACGGCTTCGGACACGGCCTGAGCTATACGACGTTCGAATACAGCGGAATGAAGTTTTCGAACGCTTCACCACAGGCGGGCGATCCGGTCGACGTAGAGGTGGATCTGAAAAACACAGGAAGCCGGGACGGGGATGAAGTTGCCGAACTGTACATCTCCTTCCCGAAGCTGGCCGGAGCTCCGGTGAAAGCGCTGCGCGGATTTAGTCGCGTCAGTCTCAAAGCCGGCGAGCAGAAGCACGTGAAGCTAACGCTCAGTCCGCGCGATCTCAGCTACGTAAACGAAGCTGGCGATCGCTATGTTTCCGCAGGTGATTACCTGATCACAGTCGGCGGAGGGCAGCCAGGAACCGGGGCCCCTCATGCCGAGGCACACCTAACGATTCAGGGAGAACAAAAGCTGCCGGAGTAAGATGGAAGCAGGATTTCATTGTCCCGTGCCAGTGGCTTGTGAACGGAATGTGCGGGTCGCCGGCCATCTTTCTCTGACTTGGTCATGATGAGTGGTTTGTTTCGCTGCTCCCTGATTGGACTGCTGGTTTTGATGGCGAGCGCGCCAACGCTGGTGCGCTCGCAGTCACCTTCCACAACGAAATCTGCAGCTCCCAGCGATAGTCCGATTCAGTTTGCGTTCCAACCTATCGACTTCAAGCTCGACAGCGATGAGACGCCGGAGCGGCATGCACCGGAGACGATGGCCGGCGGGGTTGCCGTTTTCGATTACAACAACGACGGCAAGCTCGACATCTTCTTCACCAACGGCGCCGATCTCAAGACGCTAAAGAAAGACTCTCCGAAATATTCCAACCGGCTTTTTGAAAACGACGGCAAAGGACACTTCACCGATGTAACCGTGAAGGCCGGACTCGCCGGCACAGGTTACGACACCGGAGTAGCCATTGGGGACTTCGACAACGATGGCTACGAAGACATCTTTGTCGCAGGCGTTTACCGGAACACGCTTTATCACAATAACGGCGATGGAACATTCACCGATGTGACGGCTAAAGCCGGATTGAACAAGCCGGACGCGGAATACGGGCCGCTCTGGTCGGTGGCCGCAGCCTGGGTGGATGTGAACAACGATGGGTTGCTCGATCTGGTCGTCATCAATTACCTGAAATGGGATTTCGAGCATGAACCGGATTGCCAAGGCTATGGGCACCGGGACTATTGCCATCCGAAGATGTACAAGCCGACGCCGAACCAGTTGTTCATCAACAACGGGGATGGGACGTTTCATGATGCTTCGGTGGAAGCGGGATTCCGCGCACATCCCGGCAAAGGGATGGGTGTGGCTGCGGCCGACTCAGAACTCACCGGACGCATGGACCTGATCATCCCGAACGACAAGCTGATGAATTCGTTTTACCGGAATAAGGGAGCCGGAAAGTTTGAGGAAGTCGCGTTCGATGAAAACGTCGCTTTGCGCGAGGACGGAACTTATATCTCCGGCATGGGCGTGGATTTTCGCGATCTCGATAACGACGGATATCCGGACATCGTGATCGTCGCGCTGGATGGAGAGACGTTCCCTGTCTATAAGAACACTGGCAAGGGCAGCTTCATCGAAGTGACACGAGAGAGCGGCATGACGCGGTTGAGCCTGCCGATGGGCGGCTACTCGCCGATGATCGCGGATTTCGACAACGACGGATGGAAGGACATTTTCGTTTCGCGCGGGCACGTGCAGTCGTTATTGTCGGCGGCGAACCTTTCGATCGAACAGCCGAATACAGTGTTTCGGAATCTTGGCGGTATGAGGTTTTCGGCTTTGACGGAAGAAGCCGGGTTTATGGCGCGGCCTCCATCGCGGCATCGGGGATCTTCCGTTGGCGACTTGAATGGAGACGGAAAGCTGGACGTGGTCGTGAGCGCGATCAATGCCCCTGCGGAAATCTGGATGAATCAAAGTCCGGGCGGCCATCACTGGATCGAGTTCAAACTCCAGGGAACGAAGAGTAATCGCGATGGAATTGGGGCGCGGATCAAGCTGGTCACGAAGTCCGGCGCGCAGTACAACCACATGACGACCAGCTGCGGCTACGCCTCATCGAGCGCGGGCCCGGTACATTTCGGGCTCGGAGCAAATACTTCGGCAGATCTTGTGGAGATTCGCTGGCCTTCGGGGATTGTGCAGACCATGCGGGATGTGGCGGTCGATCGGATTGTTGCCGTGAGAGAGCCAACGAAGTAAAGAGCGCCCGTTGTGCGCACCGCCTCACGCCAGCGCGTGGTACGCCGCCGCTACTCGATCTGTCGCAATGCCGGATAGATTTTGCGATAAGTTCGGTAGGCCTTCTGCATCGTGGCAGAATCTCGCGGGTTTGGCGCAATTCGTTTCGCCACTTTCACGATCGCGTCGCAGGCTTGCTCGACGGAGCTCCAGCCTCCAGTTCCGGTGCCGGCGAGAATTGCTGCCCCGTATGCCGCACCTTCTTCCGCCGCGACGATTTCTACTTCGCGCCCGTATACGTCAGCCTGGATCTGGCGCCAGAGCGGTGAGCGCGCGCCACCACC
>Ga0181522_10001422_pt1 | contig 14603 bp, 16 predicted proteins | sample PEATcosm2014_Bin_27_FD_121103 | JGI IMG/M metagenome (GOLD analysis project Ga0181522, IMG submission 121103) | Peatland microbial communities from MTU Mesocosm Facility, Houghton, MI, USA - PEATcosm2014_Bin05_10_metaG | ecosystem: Environmental > Terrestrial > Soil > Wetlands > Peat | place... | reverse complement strand
CCAAAACGTATGGGAAAAAACTAGGCAAGGCGAGCGTGACCGGATATTGCATTCGGTTTAAAGCTCTAAAGGATATAAACATCGATACGCTTGAAGCGGCAATACGATATGGGCTTTCAGCTCAGAATGAAAAAGGCAAGCTGGTGAAATAATTCCACTGTTTAAGGCGAGCAGTTATCGATGTAAAGGTAAAGGCGCTCCAGTATAGATGGAGGACGCAGTCTACCGGGAGGACCAATGGCAGAGGCGTTCGAATCATACCGAACTCGAGTCCTAAGCTATCTTGGCGATGAGGAGCCCATCGGTGTACAACAAGCCACCCCATCCCAACTCGATCGGCGTCTGCGCGATGTCGCGCCCGAGGAGTTGATCCGGCGTCCTGCACCTGAAAAGTGGTCAATCGCCGAGATCGTAGCGCACTTGGCGGACGCGGAGCTGGCGATGGGGTGGCGATTGCGAAACATGCTGGCGAATCCGGGCGTGGCCTTAACGTGGTGGGATCAGGCCGTCTGGGCGGAGCGCTTGGGTTACGCGCAGCAAGATGCGAGCCTTTCGGCAGGGGTCTTTCGGGCGCTGCGCGAGAGTAACCTGCGACTGTTGGAGTCGGTCCCGCGCGCACGGTGGGTGGAGTGCTATGGAGTCCACGAGGTACGCGGACGGCAAACGATCGAGGAGTTCGTCCGCTTGGAAGCGGCACACGACTTGAACCATCTTCGGCAGATAGACCGCATCTTGGTTGGGCGCATGTAGTGGTAGCCGTTTGGCTTGGTTTCAAGGTTATGCGCCCCACCAATATAGCTAATCGGTTTTTCAGCCCGGCTCTTACCAGCTCTAGTCCTGCGGCTTCGTCCCACCTTGATCCGTGCCTCCCGCGTCCTGCCGTCAACGCCTCCCTTGTTCCACAACATAGATCGGCATTCCTTCCGGGGACAATTTCGCGGATTCTCGGTTTCGGGTATCCACCTATGCCCGCACACGTCGCAAGCGGCGACCCGCATTGTCTTCCAGCCCATAACTGCGGCGAATCTGAAATCTTCCTAGGACTCCGCCCGATGTGATTTGAGGTGCATGTCGCCGTTCGCTGACATTGCGAAATGTCGCCGTTCGCCGACTTTCCCTCTTGTCGTCGTTCGCTGACATTGGTATAATGTCATCGTTCGCTGACATTGGTGATAAATGCGCATTCGTACGCCGATCGATCTGGGAGCTCTTATCCGCGAGCGCAGAAAAGCCCTGCGTCTTGACCAGAAGACGCTGGCCGAGAAAGTCGGCGTGAGCCGGCAATGGATTGTCGATGTCGAGCAGGGCAAACCGCGGCTCGAGATCGGCCTCGTGCTGCGCACCGCGGATGCCCTCGGCATCGCTCTCACCGTGGACAAACCGACAAAAGGCACGAGTTTGGCGACACCTGTCATTCTCGACTCGATAGTCGATGCGGCCCGGAAGAAGCGCAAATGAAGGTTAGGGAACTGATCGCCCTCGTTGACCGTCGGGAGATGGGGCGTTTATTCCGTGACATAAAGGGGCGCGTCTCTTTCGTCTACGATGAACAGTGGCGAAACGCCGACGACGCCTACCCCCTCTCCCTCTCGATGCCCCTCACCCTTGGTGAGCACGGGAATTCAAAAACCGACCCGTTTCTGTGGGGATTGCTGCCGGATAACGAAAAGGTCCTCGATCAATGGGGCAAGAAATTTCAGATCTCGTCCCGCAACGCCTTCGGCCTTATCGCGGGCGTCGGTGAGGATTGCGCGGGCGCGGTGCAGTTCGTGCGGCCCGACCGTCTCGACGCCATCCTGGGAAAACAACCTCCGGAAATCGAATGGGTGACGTCGGTCGACATCGCGCAGCGCCTTCGTTCCTTGCGAGAGGACCACGCCGCGTGGCGCAATCCGCGCGACACCGGCCAGTTCAGCCTCGCTGGTGCGCAGCCAAAAACAGCGCTGCTTCTTGAGGAAGGCCGGTGGGGCATTCCTTCCGGCCGCACGCCGACCACGCACATCCTCAAACCGCCGACGGCTCATTTCGACGGGCACGCGGAGAATGAGCATTTCTGCCTTGAGCTGGGACGCGCCCTCGGGCTCCCGGTCGCAAATTCGGAGGTCATGCGCTTCAAGGATGAGATTGCCATTGTCATCGAACGCTACGACCGGGTCCGCACCGGGAATCTCTGGCAGCGCGTCCATCAGGAGGATACGTGCCAGGCTCTAAGCATCCAGCCGACCCGCAAGCATCAGAGCGACGGCGGTCCCGGCGTCCGGGACATCGTCGATTTATTAAAAACCTTTTCCTCGAAATCGCGTGAAGACATTGGTACGTTTCTCGATGCCGTCTACTACAACTGGCTTATCGCCGGTACAGACGCCCATGCGAAGAATTACGCCTTGCTGATGGCCTCGGCTGGGCAGGTTCGGCTGGCTCCCCTTTACGATATTGCGAGCATCCTGCCCTACACCGATATCGACATTCAGAAGGCCCGCTCTTCAATGAAAATCGGAAATGAATACCGCCTGAGGAATATCGGCAAGTATCACTGGCAAAAACTCGCCCAGGGTGTCGGCGTCGATCCCGACGCGGTGACAGCTCGCATCGTCGAAATCGCGGACGCCGTCCTCGAAAATATTCCAGAAGTGACCAAGCGCACGAAAAAAGAAGGGCTCGACCATCCGCTTATCATCCGTCTGGCCAAGAAACTGACGGACCGCGTAACCGCCTGCCGCAAGCTGATCCGCTAATAGGCCGAAAGTCGGCGACTTTCACGCGCGAGATATTGTCCTTCGCAGCTGGGGGGGTTTTTCCCCTCGCGAGAGGCAAAGGCCCTTTGCTCTAGGCATATTGGACCGTGCTGGGACTTAAGTTCAGACATCGTCGTGCTTGCCGACCCTAAAGAATCGACATTTTTTTTCCCGACCGATCCGTTGTGACTAACAAAATCGTCTTCATGGTGTAAGGACAGAGAACGACGCTTTTAGAGGAGAACATCATGAACACGACCATAGAGGTGACGAAAAAGGTCACCACCCTTATCAACATCCTGACCGTCGAGCCTGAAAACCAGCAAAAGCTCATCAAGCTCCTGCGTGACAATACGGAAAGTGTCGTCAGCAGGCTCGATGGCTGGATCTCGACCAGCTTCCTCGCCGCCACGGATCAGCGTCATGTAGTCATCTACTCGCAGTGGCGCGACCTTGCATCGGTAGAGGCGATGCAAACCAACCCCGATATGGTCGCTTACTTCCCGAGGATCGCCGCACTCGCCGCGTTCGACAGCCTCGCTGGCGAAGTCGTCTACAACCACCACGCCTGATGCCCGGAAAAAGGAGAATGAACATGCAGAACCTGAACGGAAAACGTGTGGTCATCACCGGCGGCAGTCAGGGGCTGGGGCTCGCGATGGTCGAGGCGCTCGCTGCCTGCGACGCGAACGTAATCGCAATTGGCCGCGATCGAGCGAACCTCTCTTCGGCCGAGCATGCCGGTGCTGCGGTTATTGCCGGCGACGCAACCGATGCCACTCTTATGAACAAGGTCGTCCGCGAGGCGGTGCCCGACGTGCTGATCCTCAACGCCGGCGCGCGACTGCCGATAAAGCCGATCGACCAGCAGAACTGGGCCGAGTTCTCGACCGCCTGGAACACTGATGTGAAGGCAGGACTGGTCGGCATTCAGGCCGCACTACACACTCCGATGAAGCGAGGTGGCCGTGTTCTGGTCATGTCGAGCGGAGCAGCAATGGTGCTTGCGGTACCATTCATCGCGCCCGAAAACTTGAGCCTCTCTGGAGGCTACATAGGCGCCAAACGGATGCTGTGGTTCATGGCTCACAGTGCAAACTCGGTCTCGCGCGAACGTGACCTGGGGATCCATTTTCAGGTACTCGTGCCAATGCAGCTGATTCCCGGTACCACGCTCGGCCATCAGGTTGCGGCCGCCTGCGCGGAGATCGAGGGTGTCAGCATCGAGGAGCATGTCATGCAACGTTATGGCTCGATCCTGCGCCCAGCGCAGGTTGGAAAACAAGTCGCCGAGCTGCTCGGTGATCCGCGTTATATGTACGGCGTCGCCTACGGTTTTCGCAACGAAAGCGACATCCTGCCGCTCGACGTAGACTATGATCCCAAGAGCACTGCTATTTCGAGGACGCGATAGTCAATGACGGATGATGTGCGCGATCAGTTCGAGCAATTGGTGGGTGAGCTCCGTCCAAAGCTTCATCGATACTGCGCCCGCATGACCGGCTCTGCTGTCGATGGCGAGGATATTGTCCAGGACGCACTGATTAAAGCCCTTGCCGCCCTGTCCATTGTCGGTGTCATCGACAACCCTGAAGGCTGGCTGTTCCGTATCGCGCACAACACCGCGCTTGATTTTCTCCGTCGCCGCGCGCGCAGTCCCATGATGCAGCATGACGAGGCCCTCGACATGATTGCCGCTCCGGATTCCCCCGACCAGGACCACGAGGCCGCCACGATGAGTCTGCGCACTTTCATGCGGCTTCCGGCGCTCCAGCGGAGCGCGGTCATCCTAAAGGACGTGCTTGGCCACTCACTGGAGGAGGTTGCGTCGATTACCGGTGCGAGCGAGGTCGCCGCGAAATCCGCGCTCCAGCGGGGGCGTGTCCGTTTGCGAGAGTTCGCCAAGGAACCCGCCGACGTCTCACTGCCAACGCTGTCCGATGGAATGCGCGCCCGACTGACCACGTATGTAGAGGGGTTCAAGATCGGAGACTTCGACACCGTCCGCGCGATGCTGGCTGACGACGTCAAACTCGACCTCGTCGCGAAGCTACGCAAGCAAGGAAAGAGCGAGGTCGCGGAATACTACGCTGCCTATGCAGCCGCCAAACAGTGGGCTTACGCCGCGGGCGTTGTCGATGGCCGGGCCGCGATGCTCGTGTACGATCGCGAGATTTCACTCGGGACGCCTGCCTATTTTGTTGCTCTGGATTTCGATGGCGATCGATTGGTTTCGATCCACGACTTCCTGTATGCCCGTTATGCGATGGACGGTGTCGACTTGTCCCCACTCAATCCCAAAGCGCTATCACAGTAAAGGTGGAGAGACGGTGCGGTAGCGCCATCATCAATGGTTCAGTTCATAATTATCTCGGCCAATCTGGAATGGCGGCTTATGCGGCCAAGAAGGGCGGTGTTGTCTCCATGGCGCGTGCCGTTGCTGCAGACCTTGCCCCGCGCGGCATTCTCGTGAATGTGGTGGCACCCGGATGGACGAAAGACTCCTATCTGGAAGCGTGGCCCTCGCGCCAATGCGTCGCCTGAAGAATCCACCAAATTGGTTGATTTCTATTCCGCAGCGATTCCGCTGGGCCGATGGGGCGAGGCGGAAGAAGTGGCAAAAGCAGCTTTTTTTCTGGCTTCGGAGGACTCGTCTCACATCAATGCGATCGAACTGGTCGTTGACGGTGGAGCAACGGGTGCTCCTTTCGGCGCTCCTGCATTTCGCAACTAACTTCCAAAAGGGCGTGAAGTAGATCAATAAAAGTTTCGCAATTTTGAAAAGGAGGCACCATGAAAAAAGGTTACTGGATCGTCGCATATCGATCGATTTCGGAGGAGTCCGCGCTCAAGGCATATGGCGCATTGGCTGTGCCCGCGGTTGAGTCATTTGGCGGGCGATTCTTGACCAGATCGACGAGTCAGGTTCAACCCCATGAAGCCGGATTGCCGTTGCGGACCGTTGTCGTCGAATTCGACAGCTATGACAGTGCGTTGGCAGCCCGTAAGAGCGAGTCATACCAGAAGGCACTTCAGGCGCTGGGTTCCGGCGCGGAACGAGACTTTCGCGTCGTCGAAGGGGCGTAAGGCCACGGTGACCAAAACATCTTTCACAACTTTTAGAAAGGAGCTAGCAATGAACAGCAACGAAGTACGTAGTGACAAAATGACAGAAAGCATGAGTACCGCGAATTTCGACATGAAGCTCGAGGTCTTCGTCATCCCCGTTTCGGATGTCGATCGCGCAAAAGAATTTTATGCAAAGCTCGGCTGGCGGCTCGACGCTGACCGCACCGCAGGCAGTGGATTCCGTTTGGTCCAGTTCACACCCCCCGGCTCCGGCAGCTCAATTCAATTCGGTCTAAACCTTACGTCTGCTGCGCCAGGTTCAGCCCAAAACCTTCTTCTGGCCGTCTCTGATATTCAGGCCGCACGCCAGCAACTCGTGGCACGCGGTATCGACGCGAGCGAAGTCTTTCATTGTGATGTCGGCACAGGGTGCAGGTTCCCGGGCATCGGTAATCGTGTCAGCGGAGTGCACCCTGAGAACCTTAGCTACAGTTCATTTGTTTCGTTCAAAGATCCCGATGGTAATAGTTGGCTACTTCAAGAAGTAACAAGGCGACTCCCGGGCCGCGTTGCAGGTGACACCGCATTTGCATCGGCTCGTGATCTTGCCCAGGCAATGATTCGCGCTGCCAAAGCACACGGGCAGCACGAAAAGCGAATAGGACAAGCCGATCCGAATTGGCCGGATTGGTATGCCGAGTACATGGTGCGCGAGCAATCAGGTCAAGAGCTGCCGCAATGAGCTCTGGGGGGAATCGAATGGTGACGAATCGTATGGATACAGACGAGACGTTGGTCGATTTCTCTTCATTGAGAAAATGGAGCGTATTCCGTTTGTCTCCATTTTCCCAATCTTGGCTACCCCACACCGATACCAAAGTTCAATTTCCAGAATCCCACACTTCGCTTTTAATGCATTGCCGGGTCGTGAGTTCAGGGGTAAAGAAAAGCTGATATAGAGGTTCTCAACAAGGTTCACAAACGGCAAACCTGATGGTGAGGCAGTGGCCAAAACCTGCTTCGCCTGCCATGCACCCGCCAAAGACCATGATTTTGTCTTCACCCATTACGCGCCTTGATCAATCCTTCTTGAAGGAGGAATTATTCGGTTCTTTGCCATAGAGCTTCAGCACCGCCCCAAGTGCCTCGCTCTAACCGAAGAAGCCGCATCGCAAGCTTACTACAGGGCTGGCAGAATGCCGTTCGCCGGAGACGATTCGATCACGGCCGCACTCCGAGAAGGACCTGGTCAATCAAATCCTCGACATACCGTTCCGTTAAAGGTGCGGAGCGCAACAGCATCCGGTAATAAATCGGTCCAATGATCGCATCGATGAGCAATTCAGGATTGGTGTCGGGAGCGAATTCGCCGGCGGCTTTGCCTCGTTCCACGTCCGCAATGATCGCGACCCGTCGGTGGCTGATATGCCGTTCGTACAGCTCTTTCAAGATCGACGGGTCGCTCTGGCCCTCAGCAATGAGGTCGGCCATGACCTTACCGAATAGCCCGTTGAACTCCCGGCTCAGGCGGCGCATTTTGAAACGGATGGCTGCTTCCGCCGTCTTAGTTTGCGGAGCTTCGAGTTTGCCAACAAGGCGCTCCTGAAACATAGCCAGGATGAGCGCCGCCTTGGACGGCCACCATTTATACAATGTAGGCTTCCCGACCTTGGCCCGCTTGGCGACCTCCTCCATGGTTAGATTACGGGCAGGTTTCTCCTTCAGCAGCTCATAGACGGCATCCATGATCGCTGCATGGGACTCGGCGGCTTCGCTACGAGGACGGCCAACCCTAAGCGGGATCGAGGCTTTCTTTGTCATAGGGTCGAACTTATCAGAACGTATCGTAAATAAAAAGGCTTGACCCGTCCCTCTGTTTAGTTTACATTACGTTCTGTAAACATATGGCCGGATCATCCCAGTAAAGGAGTCCACCATGAAAAATGCCAATAGCAAGAAAGCGCCAGTCAGCGAATCCTCGCTCCGGACGCATACGCTTACCCCCGAAGACGCCACGGTCATGACCGCCATGCGTGCCACGGTTGCGCCACTCAAGGGAAAACTCGAGGGAACCGCTGCGCGTGAGCCGTTCAACGGAATCATGGAGCGTGTTTCGCTTCCTGAGAACGTGACTTTCCAGCCCGACACGGTGGGTGGAATATCCGGCTTGTGGTGCAAGCCTGGTAACGCCCGTTCCGGCGAGGCGATCCTTCACCTGCACGGCGGCTGGTTCAATTGGGGATCGGCGCAAGCATATCGGAATCTGGTTGGGCACATCGCCGCAAAGACGGGTGTCGAGGCATTTATTCCTGATTACAGGCTCGCTCCCGAACACCCCTTCCCTGCCGCCGTGCACGACGTGCAGGCGTGCTATCGCGGTCTCGCCGAGCGTGGCATTCGGCGGATTGCAATTTCCGGAGATTCGGCGGGCGGCAACCTCGCGCTTGTGCTGCTGAGTCTTCTTAACGCCTCCAGCGACGTGGCTCCGGTGGGAGCGGCAGTCCTGTCCCCACTGACCGACCTGGCACTCACAGGCCCGAGTTTTGAGACGCGAGCTGAGGCCGACCCTTACTTTATCCGGCCACAAGTCGAGGGGCTGGTGCGTTCCTATCTGGGCGATGCCGACCCCAAGAACCCGCTGGCCTCGCCACTCAACGGAAACCTGGCTGGCTTGCCGCCGATTTGTATCCATGTCGGAGAGGACGAAGTATTGCTCGACGACTCACGCCGCTACTTTGAACGAGCCCTCGCCGCTGGCGTAGATGTGAGGCTCGATGTCTGGGAAGGAATGCCGCATGGGTTTGCGGGCAGCATCGACAGATTAGCGGCAGCGGCCGGGGCGCTGGACGCCATCGGGGCGTTTCTAACGCAGCGGCTCACGGCGGCCCGCGAGGCCTGAGCGCTTTTTGCGCGACGCACCCGGAGAACACGAATGAAAATCAGCGGGAACACCATTCTTATTACCGGCGGCGGCTCCGGCATCGGACGAGGACTGGCGGAAGCGTTTCACAAGCTGGGAAACAAGGTCATTATCGCAGGGCGCCGTCAATCGGCGTTGGAACAGGTGGCGGCAGGCAGCCCAGGCATGGATGCCATTCCACTGGAAATCGACAGCCCAGTGGCCATCAAGGCGTTCGCTCGGCAAATGACGGCGGAGTTTCCGGCGCTCAACGTGCTCATCAACAACGCGGGCATTCAGCGGCCGGAGAATCTCACGAAGCCGCCTGACAACCTTGCAGAAATGGACGCGATGGTGACCACCAACCTGCTGGGACCCATCCGTCTCATTTCCGCGCTGCTACCGCACCTGCTGCGGCAGCGGTACTCTGCCGTGATGAACGTCACCTCTGGACTCGCGTTCGTGCCTGGCGCGGGAGTCCCGACTTACTCGGCGACCAAGGCCGCCCTTCACTCCTACACACTCTCGCTGCGGCACCAGCTGAGGGGAAAGTCGACCGAAGTGATCGAGCTGATCCCGCCCTATGTCCAGACGGATCTGGGGCCGGGCCATGGAAGCGATCCCCGCGCCATGCCGCTCGCCGACTACATCGCCGAGGTCATGGCCATCCTGCGAGATGCCCCGGACACAAAGGAGGTCGTGGTCGAACGCTGCAAGCCACTACGGTTCGCAGCCGAAGCCGGAAAATTCGACGCGACTTTCAACTGGCTCAACGGGACATTCATTTCAGAGTGACACTAATTGATTTGGGGGCACATGCCGTCGCGGCAGCCGCATTCGGTGTAATAACAATTAGAACGTGCGTGGACTGAAATCGCCGTGCAAGTAGCACAAGAAATCGCGCCGTGTGGGTCCGATTGTGGGTTGGGCAATCACGGTCGCGTAACAGGCCGGAGCACCAGGAATGGGCCTATCAATCGGAGCGCCTGAATCAGGCGCCTGCCCTCTCCCGGCAGCGGTCACATTGGTTTCCTAGCTTGCGTAACAAAGGTATCCGCATACGGCACGCATAGCCCATCGTTCGGTGGAGCCGGGACTTGCGCCAGAGCTGAGGCACAGATCGACTACAGCGCGAAGAATGGTCATCATGACCCGCTCCGTAGCGGCAGAAACGGGTATAGCCACTTCATGCCTATGATCTCGCAACAGCCGGAGCACGATGGAATGAAACGCCGCATCGTCGGCGCCGATACCGAGTCTTTCCTCTTCCGCCTCCAGCACCCGATTCAGGCGCGGTCGCCGGTAATGTACGATCACGAGCGCGCGCACCAATAACCCGAGGCGAGCTTTTAGGTCCTTGCGTTTTCCAGCTTGGGCGGCCTTCATAACGGCATAGTGCAAAGCTTCTTCGAAACTGACAATCAGCGCCCGGACGATGGCGTCCCTATTGGGAAAATACTGATATAGGGACCCAATGCTTACGCCAGCTTTGATTGCGATTGCGTTGGTATTGAATCCGGACAGTCCCTGCGATTCCAGAATGCGAGCACTTGCATCAAGAATGACACTCACGGTTTCCCGCGATCTGGCCTGAGCGGGCAATTTACGGGCTTGCAGCGTGATCTTGCGTGGCCTGCCCCGGCCATCGCGAACGCGAGTTTTATTTGTGAGCATTTACTCGTATTTTACGGATGCTGGGAAAAACCGCAACAGCGCGAATAGAAAAAGGATTGACATGACAAATAGTACGGGAGTTCTAGCAGGCGAAATAAACTTCGGATCCCTACGGACCTTTGGAACAACCATTTGCCTGATGATGCTCATAGGTCTAATTCTGCCCTTGGTGCACGCGAGGGGCAGTGCTGAGACGGGACCTGCAATGCTGTTAGCGGTTAACCAAGGTGACGCGACGCTTGGAATTATTGATCCGCAGGCAGGGAGGCAGGTCGCAACGATCGCGGAGGGAGGTGTGACGGGTCACGAGTTGGCCATTTCGTTTAATGGAAAACTTGCTTACGTTCCAATCTATGGAGATTCGAGCGTGGGAGATCCCGGCACGGATGGAAGAGAGTTGGTAGTGATTGATATCGGCTCTCGCAAGGTCATACAGCGCTTCGATTTCGGGCACGGGGTGCGCCCCCATTGTGCGGTGATGAATCCCATCGACGGTCTGCTCTATGTGACAACCGAGTTGGACCGGACAGTTACGATCATCGATCCAAAGACACTGAAATTGGTGGGAAGCATTCCTACTGGTCAAGACGAGTCGCACATGCTGGTGCTTTCTCATGACGGACGATTTGGATATACGGCAAATGTGGGGCCGGGAACAATCTCGGTTCTCGATCTCAAGGCTCGGAAACTGATTTCGGTAATACCGGTTTCTCAAAAGACGCAGCGAATTTCCATTTCCATTGACGACCGGATGGTTTTCACGGCCGACCAGGCGAAGCCGCGTTTAGCGGTGATCGACACCGCCACGAACAAGTTGAAGACATGGATTCCTTTGAGCGAATCCGGATATGGCACCGCCGTTACGCGCGATGGACGGTGGATCTTGGTGGCGATGCAGAGTACTTCTCAGGTGGCCGTTGTCGACCTGCAAACCTTGCAGGTCGCCCATACGATCGATGTGCCACCAGCGCCTCACGAGATCCTCATCTCGCCCGACAACGATGTCGCATACGTTTCCTGCACCAAGAGCGGCAAGATTGCTGTGCTGAGCCTTGCTAATTGGTCAGTAAAGAAACTGATCGATGCGGGCGATCGAGTTGACGGATTAGGTTGGGCCAATGGCGCATCAGATTGATTACCATTTCCGAAAAGAGCCCAAGTATGACGATACAAACAGAAAAAATCGCCCTGATCACTGGCGGCAGCCGGGGATTAGGGCGTAACACCGCCGAGAGCCTGGCCGATAGGGGTGTCGACTCGGCGATTACCTATCATTCCCGCGGTGACGAGGCGCGAGCGGTTGTTGCAGCCATCGAGCGCCGGGGACGTAGAGCGGTCGCCCTCCAGCTGGATACTGCTGCGACCAAAACATTCGACGGCTTTGCAGAAAAGTTTAAGCGGACGCTCCAAGATACCTGGGGGCGAAGCAACTTCAACTACCTGATCAACAATGCCGGCATCTCGCACCACAATTCCATCGAGAAAACGACCGAGGAAGAGCTGGACGATCTTTACAACGTGCATTTCAAGGGCGTGTTTTTCCTAACCCAAAGGCTTCTGCCGCTCATCATCGATGGAGGGCGGATCGTCAATATCTCGTCGGGATTGACCCGCATCACGATTCCGGGGAGTGCTCCTTATGCCTCGATGAAGGGTGCGGTTGAGGTTTTGACTCGCTACCTGGCAAAGGAGTTGGGTGGTCGCGGAATTATTGTGAATACGGTCGCCCCCGGTGCAATTGCAACCGATTTCAGCGGCGGAATGGTTCGTGACAATCCGGAGATCAACAGGCGCGTCGCGGATATGACAGCGCTCGGGCGCGTCGGCGAACCTGACGACATCGGTCCGATGATCGCGTCGCTGCTTTCCGAGGACCACCGCTGGGTCAACGGCCAGCGCATTGAAGTCTCGGGCGGCATGAACGTCTGATGTCAATAAGTTGGCGCTCGCTGATGTGGCAGATTCGAGATTCGACAGAACAGGATTGGCTCTCGATGAAGAGAGACTACCGAAGCGAATTCGTGCGACTAAGCGGGAGACGCCCCGCGCGCGCCGATAAGAGGCCTCAGAGAGCATATCGTCGTTCACTTCAGTCACCCGCGATGGCGAGCTGGAAGGTAAGGGCTTTATGCACGTTCTGGATTTCCTCTTGTACTTCATCTTTATTAACACTGCTTTCTACAATGACTGGAACACTTTCCGGAATTAAGTGCGCGACTCGTCACCAGAACCCCCCTCGCGTAAAGTGAAAGCGGCCAATCGAGGCAAGACTCCGTTCTGCGAACAATCTAACCATATCTGCTCATCGTCTCCCCACGAGCCGCGGTACGTCGAGTTGGCAGATTCCTCACTAACGCATCACAGCCCTTGGTTCGCCTTCAACAGCGAACTCGAAGACCCGATTCCGGCTGGTGCCACCAAACCGAAAGACAGCGCCGCCTGCGGTTTACACCATCGGCTTCGAAAATCGCTCGGTAGACGGATTTTTGGACAGACTCATTCGTGCAGGGATTCGCCGCATTATTGATGTGAGAGTCAACCCTGTTTCCCGCAAGTATGGGTTTGCCCGGAGTACGCTGGCCAGCTTGTCTGGCAAACTAGGCCTTGGCTATTCACACTTCCCTGAACTGGGTATCTCCTCCGCTAGGCGCAAGGAAGCAAAAACTCGCTCGGAGTTTATGGAGCTGTTCAGCTATTATGAAGGACAAGTTTTGCCAGCAAGGATGGCCGAAACAACCAAACTGACGCAACTCATGAAGCTTGCTCCATCGGCGGTAATTTCGGCTCTGCAGGCATTTTAATGTCCAACCACGACGTGAGCGACAAAGAGGTCGACGTGTCCAGCAACGCGTCAGATCTTCTCCCGGCTTGTGGCGCTGCTCCGATGTTAAAGCCGAAGACCTCAATCATCATCAATAACTTCAACTATGGAAAATTTGTGGAAGCGGCGGTGGAGAGCGCTCTCGGCCAGACGTATCGGAACGTGGAAGTGATCGTGGTGGATGACGGCAGTACCGACGAGTCCAGGGTTGTTCTTAAGAAGTATGCAACGAAAGCCTGCATCGTTCTGAAAGAAAACGAAGGACAGGCCTCCGCCTTCAACGCAGGTTGCCGAGTTGCGACCGGAGAGTTAATCGCATTTCTCGATTCTGACGACGCCCTTTTCCCAGAAGCTATCGAAACCGTTGTAAACGCGTGGAGGCCGGAGATTGTGAAGATGCAGTTTCTCCTTCAGATTCTTGGGCCCGATGGTTCGACCGATTTCGCCACGCCGCGTGCGCGTCTCTCTGAAGGCAACGTGCTCGATCGATTGCTGAAAACTGGGCGGTACGTGAGCTCTCCGACCTCCGGGAATGTCTTTGCCCGGAGTTTTCTGCAGCGCATTTTCCCCATCCCCGAGGAGGAATGGCGGCAGACGGGCGATGGTTACATCAACATCTGCGCACCGTTTTACGGTCCCGTCGCGGCTATTCAGCGGCCACTGGGTTTTTATCGCGTCCACGGAAACAGCATGAGTTCCGCGATCAATGACGGCGTGGTCGATTTGAAACAGTTGGAAAAGCTTATGCGGCACGCGTACCTGGAGAAGTCGCTGATCGAAAGGCTAGCCCAAAAGCGAGGTCTCCAGTTTTCGCCAAGCCTGGTAGTATCGCACTGGATGGATTTGAAGCTCAGCCTGTCTGTTTACAGGCTCAAAACCCAACCGGGTCTCCGCAGAATGAAGGTGCTGCTTAAATCGGCGTTCGCCATGGCAACCTCGGTTATTCGCTCCGACGAACTGACACCGTTTGTGAAACTGCACCACATTGTGTGGGCGGTCGGCGTTGCGGTCTTACCTGACGAGGCTGCAACGAAGTGTATTCGATTGGCGTTCGATCAGGCGCCACAATCTCGGATCTTTGGCATTCTCCGACGAACGTAGAGGCTGAAGACTCAGTTGGGCGCGCGGACGTAAACACACCTGAAGCCAGAACATGTGCATTTGCCGCTTCGCTAGCGGCTGATTTTCAAAGCGGCATGCCGCAACCGAAGTGAGTGGCTCGGATTTCTGCTTCACAATGGCTACTGTCCACTGGGCTGGTGACTATTCACGGGAACGAGCACTGCGGAATGCGCTGCAGGATTCGTGTCGGTGCAATTTTCTCACAAACCGCTGCAAAAGTCGTTTGCGTTTAGTGCTACTATGTGTAAATATAGTTCCGCATGGTACACAGGCGATTCTGGCT
>Ga0181522_10001421_pt1 | contig 14608 bp, 8 predicted proteins | sample PEATcosm2014_Bin_27_FD_121103 | JGI IMG/M metagenome (GOLD analysis project Ga0181522, IMG submission 121103) | Peatland microbial communities from MTU Mesocosm Facility, Houghton, MI, USA - PEATcosm2014_Bin05_10_metaG | ecosystem: Environmental > Terrestrial > Soil > Wetlands > Peat | place... | reverse complement strand
GTCGGCGCCTCCGACGTCATCCGCCGCTTGCAGACGAGTTTGAGCCAGGTGCACGGCATGCACCTTTATATGCAGCCGGTGCAGGACATTACCGTGGACGACCGCGTCAGCCGGACGCAGTACCAGTACACGCTCGAGGATCCTGACACGGACGAGTTAAACGAGTGGAGCAACCAATTCGTGGCGCAGTTGAAGAAACTGCCCGAGCTTGAAGATGTTGCCACGGACCAGCAGACCGGCGCGCGCGCAATTCAACTGGCGATCGATCGCGTGACAGCTTCCCGGCTCGGCATTGCGCCGACCACCATCGACAATACGCTCTACGACGCATACGGGCAGCGCGAAATCAGCACTCTCTATACGCAGCTGAATCAATATCACGTGATTCTGGAAACGCAGCCCGAGTGGCAACTGGACCCGAAGAAGCTGGGCGACCTCTACATTCAGTCCAGCGCTTCGTCGGGGGCGACGGGCGCGGGCGCTGCCACATCGTATTCCTCTTCCGCTTCGGCATCGGCGGGATCGAACGCGCTCACCTCTTCAGTGCGCTACACACCATCTTCGCAAACCGTCAGCGCGCCGGCCACAGTTCTATCCGGCGCAGCGGCAACGCCCAGCCTCACCACTTCCTCGGTGGGCGCCAATGCCATTCCGCTCAGCGCATTCACGCAGCAGACCAGCATCACCGAAGCACTTTCCATCAATCACCAGGGGCAGTTCCCTTCGGTCACGGTTTCATTCAATCTCGCGCCCAACGCTTCATTGGGGACGGCGATCAGCGACATTGACAAAGTGGCCAAGAAGCTTCACTTCCCTGCCAGCTTACAGTCCGGTTTCCAAGGTACTGCTGCGTCGTTCCAGAATTCTCTCTCCAACGAACCGCTGCTCATTCTTGCCGCTCTGGTCGCCGTCTACATCGTTCTTGGCATCCTTTATGAGAGTTTTATCCATCCAATAACCATTATTTCCACGCTGCCCTCGGCCGGCGTCGGTGCGTTGCTCGCGCTCATGCTCTTCCGCCAGGATCTCAACGTCGTGGGAATTATCGGCATCATCCTGCTGATCGGAATCGTAAAGAAAAACGGCATTATGATTGTGGATTTTGCGTTGGAGGCCGAGCGCAAACAGGGCAAGGATTCTACGGAAGCGGTTTACGAAGCCAGCATGATGCGTTTCCGTCCCATCATGATGACCACCATGGCCGCGCTGCTCGCCGGCATTCCGCTGGCGGTCGGAGGCGGGCTCGGCTCGGAGCTGCGCCGGCCGCTGGGAATTGCCATGGTTGGCGGGCTGTTGCTGAGCCAATTGCTCACGTTCTACACCACACCTGTGATTTACATCTTCTTCGACCGGCTCGCTGAGCGGGTCAAGAGCCGGCATCTTTCGAAGATTCCCGTGGCCGTTGATGGTCGCCCGGGCGCGGAGAGCGCATGAATCTTTCGGCTCCATTCATCCGCCGGCCTGTGGGCACCACATTGCTCACGGTCGCGGTATGCATCACCGGAGCGATCGCGTTCGTCGTGTTACCGGTGTCTCCGTTGCCGCAGGTGGATTTTCCGACGATCAGCGTCCAGGCAGGCTTGCCCGGTGCCAGCGCGCAGATTATGGCGGCCTCGGTAGCCACGCCGCTCGAGCGCCAGTTTAGTCATATCGCGGGCATCACCGAAATGACCTCGTCGAGCTCGCTGGGGTCGTCGAGCATCACTCTGCAATTCGATTTGAGCCGGAACATCGACGGCGCAGCGAGAGACGTGCAGGCGGCCATCAACGCGGCGCGGACCTATCTGCCGGCCAATCTGCCTTCCAATCCTTCCTACCGCAAGGTGAATCCCGCCGACTCGCCGATCATGCTTCTCAGCCTCACGTCGAACAAGTACGACGTGACCAAGCTCTATGACCTTGCCTCCACCATCCTCGAGCAAAAGCTCTCGCAGATTCAAGGCGTCGGGCAGGTGGGTGTGCAAGGCGGTGCAACGCCCTCGGTGCGCGTCGAGGTCAACCCCACCAAGCTGGAAAGCTTTGGCCTCACGCTCGGGAAAGTGCAATCGGTTCTCAGCTTGCAGAACTCCCATGAACCGAGAGGGCAGCTCTCCAACTCGGGAATCAGCGAAGACATCATCACCAACGACCAGATCTCCGAGGCTGCCGACTATCGGCCGTTGATCGTTGGCTATCACAACGGTGAGGCGGTGCGGCTCTCGGATGTGGCCGATGTCGTGGACTCCACGCAAAACATTCGCGCCGCCGCCTACGCGGACGGAACCAGGGCTATCTTCATCATTATCTTTAGGCAGCCCGGCGCAAACATCATTCAGACCGTCGACCGCATCAAGGCGCAACTGCCGTTCCTCGAGGCCGTGCTGCCCCAGGGCATCACGACCACAATGGTGCTCGACCGTACCACCACCATTCGCGCTTCGGTTTCGACCGTCGAGAAGACACTGGTTGGTTCCGTCTGCCTGGTGGTCCTGGTCGTCTTCATCTTCTTGCGCAGCCCGCGCGCCACGCTGATTCCGAGCGTCGCCGTACCGGCCTCCCTCATCGGCACCTTCGCCATCATGTATCTGCTCGGCTACTCGATTGACAACCTTTCGCTGATGGCGCTGACCATCGCCACGGGATTTGTGGTCGACGATGCCATCGTGGTCATGGAGAACATCACGCGGCATCTGGAAAGCGGCATGGAGCCCGTTGCTGCCGCGCTAAAGGGCGCTAAAGAGATCGGCTTCACGGTTTTTTCCATCAGTATGTCTCTGATTGCGGTCTTCATTCCCATCCTGATGATGGGCGGCATCATCGGACGCCTGTTCCGCGAATTCGCAGTCACGCTTTCGACGGCCGTTGTCATCTCGATGGTCATCTCGCTCACGACCACGCCGTGCATGTGCGCCCATGTGCTCAAGGCGCATAAGGAGGGCGAGAAGCACAATTTCCTGTACCGGGCCAGCGAAAAAGGCTTTAACGGCATGATTTGGGTTTACCGGAAATCGCTCCTATGGGTGCTGGACAATCCGGGCATGACCCTGGTCGTGCTTCTGCTCACCATCGCGCTCAATTTTCTGGTGCTCTTCAGGATTCCCACCGGCTTCTTCCCGCAGCAGGACACCGGGGTGATCATGGGCGGCATGCAAGGTCCGCAGGATGCCTCATTCCCGTTCATGAATTTCTCCGCAGTCACTCTGGTTAACATAGTCAAAGCGGATCCCGCCATTGCTCACGTCAACGCTTACGTTGGAAGCGGCAATGGCGGCTTCATGTTCATCGCGCTCAAACCGCTGGGCAAGAGCTGTAAAGAGAGCCCGAAATGCAACGTGCGCCAGACTTCGGCGATGGACGTCATCAACCGCCTTCGCCCGAAAATGAATCGACTGCCCGTCGCCACTGCAGTCATGCAGGCGGCGCAGGATCTGCGCATCGGCGGACGCCAGTCGAGTGCCATGTACCAATACACCATTCAATCGGATAACATCGATGACCTCGCGAAGTGGGGCCCAATTCTTTACCAGAATATGCAGAAGCTTCCCGACCTGCAGGACGTGAACACTGATCAGCAGAACGGAGGCCTGCAGGAGTTGCTCAACTACGATCGGGTGACCGCCGCGCGGTTGGGCCAGACGCCGCAATCGCTGGACAGTTCCCTCTGCAGCGCATTCTGCCAATCTGAAGTCTCGGTAATTTACACGCAGCTCAACCAGTATTACGTGGTGATGGAAGTGGCGCCGCAATACTGGCAGGATCCGTCGGGACTGAATAACATTTACTTCGCCGCAAACGGTTCATCGGGCGCGGGGCTGAACGCCGTTTCGCCCTTGTTCACGGTGGCCAAATCAAGCACGAATACGACGCCGCTGCAGGTGGCGCACACCGGGCTTTTCCCCTCGGTCACCGTCTCCTTCAACATGAAAAACGGCGCCGCGCTCAGCGATGCAACCAGGGAGGTGTCGCAGATGGAAGAGAGCCTGGGAATGCCCGGAACGGTGCGCGGATTCTTTGCCGGAACTGCCCAGGCTTATCAGCAATCGTTGTCGACGCTGCCGGTTCTGGCGGCCACCGCGTTGCTTTCCGTCTTCATCGTGCTGGGCATCCTCTATGAGAGCCTGGTTCACCCGCTGACCATCATTTCCACGCTGCCTTCGGCAAGCGTCGGCGCCATGCTGGCGCTGATGATCTTTCACATCGACCTCAACATGATTTCGATCATCGGCATCATACTGCTGATAGGCATCGTCAAAAAGAACGCCATCATGATGATCGATTTCGCGTTGCAGGCTGAGCGGAATGAAGGTAAGACGACGCGGGAGGCGATTTTTGACGCGTGCATGCTGCGCTTCCGCCCCATCATGATGACCACCATGTGCGCCATTTGCGGAGCCTTGCCATTGGCCTTCGGGTCCGGCACCGGCTCGGAACTGCGCAAGCCGCTCGGCATCACCATCGTGGGCGGCTTGCTTTTGAGCCAGGCACTCACGCTTTACACCACTCCGGTGGTTTACCTGATCATGGACCGTCTTCGCCTGCGCGCGCTTGGCCGGACCCGCGACACACTTCCGGCAACGGCAGAAGGAACGGCGTCGTAATGAAGGATATTGACCATGTTTGAGCCTGGAAACCGAATTCCGATTTTATTCGCCGCCAGTGCGCTGAGCTTCGTGGCGCTGCTTGGCGGATGCCGCGTCGGCCCGCCGTATCACGCACCCGCGCCGCCGGCCGCTTCAGCGCCGAATTACAAGGAGTCCACCGTCAACTTCAAGGACACCGACGGGTGGAAGGTGGCGAGCCCGCAGGACGCGATGATTCGCGGCAACTGGTGGGAGATTTTTGGCGATCCGGAACTGAACGCACTGGAAGAACAGCTCAATATCAACAACCAGAATCTGAAGGAGTACTTCGAGAATTACATGGCGGCGCGCGCAACGATCGCCGAGGCTCGCTCGCAATATTGGCCGACGATCACCGCGAATCCTACGTGGAGCCGGTCGAAGAGTTCGGGAAGTCTGAGCAACTCCACCCAGGCCAACGTCGGCAAGCAATCAACGCTTTGGAATGCGCCGATTGACGTTTCGTGGACGCCGGATTTCTGGGGCAAAATTCGCAATGAAGTGCACGAGGCGCAGTATGCCTCGCAGGTGAGCGCCGCCGATCTTCAAACGGAGAAGCTCACCGAGCAGGCCAGCCTGGCGGAATATTTCTTCGAGATTCGCGGCCAGGATATGCTGCAGCAGATTCTGAATCAGACCGTGGCGGACGAACAAAAATCGCTGGACTACACGCAAGCGCAATATGACACCGGCGTCGGCGATTACATCTCGGTTGCCGAAGCCAAGACGACAGTAGAGTCGGCGGAGGCGGCGGCAACGAATGTGGGCCTGCTTCGGGCGCAATATGAGCACGCCATCGCAGTGCTGCTGGGCAAGGTTCCGACCGATTTCTCCATTCCCGTGAAGCCGTTGCTTTACAAGCCGCCTTCCATTCCCACCGGGGTGCCCTCCCAGCTTGCGGAACGACGGCCCGACATCGCCGCGGCCGAGCGTACACTCGCCGAGGAGAACGCGGTCATCGGAATCGGTTACGGCGCGTTTTTCCCGCAAGTGACGATCGGCATGGATGGTGGATTCCAGAGCTCAACGTTGACCAGTCTGTTCAATTGGCCGAGCCGAATCTGGTCGATTGGCCCATCGGTTTCCGAGACGATCTTCGACGGATGGCTCTATCGCGCGGAACTGCGCCAATACACTGCTCAATACAACGCGGACCTGGCCACTTACCGGCAAACTGTGCTCACTGCCTTCCAGCAAGTGGAAGACTACATGGTGGCTACGCGAACCTACTCGCAGCAGATTCTCCGTCAGCAGCAGGCGGTGAAGGACGCGCAGGACTATCTCAATCTGGAGTTGGTGCGCTACAACACCGGGGTCGATCCGTACGTCGATGTTGTGATCGCGGAGACCACGTTGCTGAATAACGAGGAAACCCTCAACGCGCTCCAGGTGGAAGAAATGACGTCGGCGGTGCAATTGGTGCAGGCGCTCGGCGGTGGGTGGGACCGGTCGCAGCTCCCCACACCGGCGCAAACCGGCGCCAAGACAACCAAGGCGGACTACACGTTGCAGCAGTAGAGAGCCAGGAGTCGGGTTTCAGAGATCAGGCCCGGAGCGCGCTTACTGCGCCGATCTGTAGCAGATGGTTTCGCCATCGAGCTTGTATTCCGCGGAGCATTCGTCGCCTCCGCAGATCATCGGCTCGCCTGCGCAAAGCTGGCGGCGGGTGATCAGCCCCAGCGTCCCGCAACGCGGGCACGACATCACGGCCACATAGGGATTGTGGGCCTGGCCGAGTTTGGCCTGATTCTCCAGGACGAAAATCGTTCCTGGGTCCATTCGTTCGGGGATCCATTCTTCCAGAAAACTCAAGTCGGCTGCCATCGTTCCCTCCGGGGTTGATGGTTCCGAGCCGTGACCCTGTTTCCGCCAGGCTCTGTTTTTTCTTCAAAAAAGCAGGCTGCGAAACACTTACGAGTATTAGATGCATGCGTCCGATTTACGACAGTGTTGCCGGACCGAACCAAGTTGTCAATCCGAATCGAAGCTCGGCATTTGCAAGTGGGATTCCCCCGAAATGGAATCCGTAGTCGGTTATCGAGAAGCTGCAGTGGCCGTGGCGGCGTGGGAGCGTGCGAAATCATCAATCGCCTTGTAAGTCTCCTCGTTGCGCAGAATGGCCTCGACATACTCCCGCGTCTCGGTGAATGGAATGGACTCGACGAACTCGTCGATGCCCGAATAGGGTCCGGCTGCCTGCCAGTCGGCCACGCGATTGTCGCCGGCGTTGTAAGCGGCCAGCGCATACTCCTGCACGCCGCCGAAGCGGTCCAGCATCTGGCGCAGATAGCGCGTTCCTAGGCGGATGTTCATGGCCGGGTCGAGCAGTTGAAAGGTCTGGAAGGAAGCGATCCCCTCTTCGTGGGCCATCTTTCTGCCCACCGAGGGCAGCAGTTGCATCAGGCCGTAGGCGTTGGCATGGGAGATCGCGGAGGGATCGAACTCCGACTCCTGGCGGATTAACGAGGCCACCAGGTAGGGATCGAGATTATTCTTAGCCGACTCGGCCTGGATCGTGTCCCACCATGGCTCCGGAAACAGGATCCGCCAATAGGCCAGAGGGATGGACTCGATGGAGGCGGACGCCGAACCGGGCAAAGCCCGCTTGAGCGAGCGAACGGCGCGGAAGACTTCGCCATAGGAGGAGTAGATCTGCGCTTCGGCGAGCGCGCTCCAGGATGAGGAGTCAGGATCGGCCTTGATCTCCTGCGCGATGTATTCGTTCAAGCCTGCGTTGGCCAGCAGACGCGCCTTGGCCAGATGGGGGCTGTCCTCGGGGTACGTGTCCACGAGATGCGGCAGGGGGAGGGGCTGGATGCGATCCAGTTGCGGCTGGGATATGGACTGAGTGCCGCCCATCGACGCGAGCCGCTGCCGCGACATCTGTGCGTAGAAGAAGTGCTGATAGGCGCGGACGATGGTGTGGTAGCTCGCCGCGGCGAGCGCGGTATTGTGGTCCAGCGTCTCGTAGAGGCGCCCGCGCCAGTAGAGCGCTGAGACCGTTTCCACGGCAGCCGGATAGTTGCGAATCTGATCGTCGAAGATCCGCTCAGCATTCTGGTAAAGGCCCAGCCGGTAGCTCAGCCAGCCTGAACGCCAGTGTGCGGCCGCGGCGTTCTTGTCACCGGGAAATTGCGCGGCGAGCTCGCTGTAGTACTGGATCGCCGTGGGGTAGTCGCGCTTCAGCAGGTACATGTTGCCGCTGGAAAAAAGCGCGTCGGCGAGCCAGGGGCTTCGGGGAAATCGAGACTCCATCTCCGAGACGATTTGCTTCTGCCCATCGGTGTCATCGCGGTCGCGGGCCAGTTCCATCAGCAGGTCGAGGCGGCGAGCGCCGTTTTCATCGGGAGTATCGGGCAAGGCTTTGGCCTCCGATACAGTGAGCCGCTTCAACTTCAACTGGCAGGCTGCTTCGGAGACGGCAAAACCGGCAAGGGTCGCAGCATCGAGGCCCGGTTTGCGCGCCAGAGCCTGGAATTGCTCAGAGGCCTCTTCGTAATGGCCGGCGTTGTAATAGGCGTCAGCCAGGCTGCGCAATTCGGCCACAGTCAACGAGGCCTCGGCTCCCGTCTCGGTGAGCTTGGCGCGCGCCGTCTGTGCCTCATCGCTCAAGGGATGTTCCAGCAAGACGCGCTTGAAGGCGGCCTCCGCTGCCTGTTGCTGGCCCAGCGCCTGCTCTACCTCGGCCTCGACGAGTTGGAATCCGGGGCGGTCCGCGGCTTCGGTGCCTGCAGCCGCCTCGAGAACCTGGCGCGCGGCAGTCAACTTGTTCATCGCCAGCAGGACGTTGGCTTCAAGCTCCGGCGCCTGGTCGTCAAAGATGCTTTCGGGGTAGCGGGCAACATATCCGTGCAGGATGGATTCCGCGGCGGCATCGTCACCCGCGGCATGGCTGGACTGAGCGTCGAGAAAGTCGACATAGTCTGAGAGCTCTCCGTCAGCGCGGCGGGCCTGGGCCAGCGCCGATTCGGCCTCGGCATAGCGCTTGTCGAGGAGGTAGGCGTGGCCAAGCGCAAGGTAAGCTGCGGCGGCGGCTTCGCCGGTGTGGCTGTGCGCGTAGGCGGCGACTCCCGCGTAGGCCGCCGGCGTGCGCAGCGTGGCCAGTTGCTGGGCCATGGGCTGCAGCTCTTTTGAGGCGACGAATGCCTGCTTGAGCCGCGCTGTCCGCGCCAGGCGCGCCGCTCGGCTCGACGGATGGGCCGGCTTGTGCTTCGCGGTAGCCTTCTTTGCCGTTGGTTCGGGACTTGCAGTTTCGGCCTTGCTGCTGCCGGTATCTGCTTTGGCGCTGGTCGACGCATGCGCATTCGACACAGGCGCGGGACCATGCGTGCTGGCTGCGGGGAGCGGAGTGGATTGCGCCGGCGCGGGCGACGTGATTGCGAGGCACCAAAGCAGAGCAGCCATCGCCGCGAGTGCGGACCGCAAAATCGGCGTTGTGGCGCGCGATGGGGAAGGCAAGCAGGTCATAGTTCCACTCTATGCCGGATTGGACGCAAGCGAACGGCGCGGGGAATCACTTGCGTAACCATCGGCTCGGCGCGCAACAGTTTACGACCGGCTCCGTGCAGTTTGGCCCGATGGACCTGCGTCCGTTACACTCATCTTTTGCCCGGCCTGCTTCCCGGTCCGCGACATTCATCCCGGTCCGGTGGAAGAGATTCCCAGCACCGAGCCACCAAGCGGCGAACCTGCCTGCAACTTTCGCGGCATCTTTCTGGAACCAAGTTCAATGTCAACCATCCAACCAGTAGCGGAGCAAGACCAGCACCCCGACGTGGCCCTTGTGGCGCAGGTCCGCGCCGGCGATGTCGCGGCGTATGACACGCTGGTCCGCAAGTACGAGCGGCAGATCTTCAGGATTGCGCAGCACATTACGCAAAACCGGGAAGACGCCGAAGACGTAATGCAGGACGCTTTTTTGAAGGCGTACGAGAAGCTCGATCAATTTCAAGGGAACTCGAAGTTTTACACATGGCTGGTACGAATCGCGGTGAACGAAAGCCTGATGCGGCTGCGCAAGCGGCGCACGGGCAAACTGGTCTCGATGGACGAGGACGTGCAGACCGACGAGGGAAGCGTGCCTCGCGACTTCGCCGACTGGGCTCCCAATCCGGAGCAGAATTACACCCAGGCCGAGCTGGCCGAGATTCTCAAGAAAACCATTCAGGGCCTCCCGCAGGGCTTTCGCGTGGTTTTTGTGCTGCGCGACGTGGATGGGCTCTCGACGGAAGAGACCGCCGAGACGCTGGGATTGAGCGTTCCCGCTGTGAAGTCGCGACTGTTGCGGGCGCGGCTGCAACTGCGCGAGAGGCTGACACGCTATTTTGGCAGAAAGGCTCCGGCGATTGCTCAAGCGAGCGCCGCGCCACGCGGAGACGGAGCTGAAGCATGACCTGCACTGAGTTCCTGCAAATCCTCGACGATGTGCTCGACGAATCGATCGCCGTGGAGACGCGCACTGAGATTGAAGCTCACCTGCGCAAGTGCGGCCATTGCGAAGTGGTTCTGAATACCACGCGTAAGACGATCGAGATCTTCCGCTGCCACGAAATTTACGAAGTTCCCACCGAAGTGAGCGCGCGGCTGCACGCAAAGATTATGGAACGGTGCCGCAAAGCGAAGTAAGCAGCTTTCCTCTCCTTCCCGCCGGCCTCCCAGTCCCCTTCTTTCGGTGTCAAGGCCCCCGGCCACCCCGCACCTTTGCAAAGTCCGCCCTAACTCTTGTCTTTTCTGATCTTTGACCCCTGATCTCTAATCTCGGTCAAGTTTGCCGATTATTTCCGCAGAATCTCTAGACTTGTCTTAGGTGGCCAAAATCGCAAAGGTTGGATTGAGCATTGCCCTGGCGGGTGCGCTGTCTTGAGAGGAGCGGAATAAGGTGAGGGAGTGATTTTATACACTTTGAAAGTCAAAAAATGACAATAACTCTTTTATAATCAACGAAAATCGATCAAAATCCGTTGCGATTTTTGTCGATTTTTGTTCGATTTTGTCACGCAAACAGGCCATTTTGGGGCCCATCCAGGGCACTATCCGCGCCCGCCCGATCGCATCTGAGGGGCTGGGCCATTCTGAAGATCGCACCTTCGCGTGGGCCCGTCAGTGCCTTTCGTTAGCAGCCGGGAACGGGGTTCTTGAAGACAAGGTCGATCGGGAGCCAGTCTGTCAGGCGCTTATCGTCGATTTCGGAGTCGCCGGCGGTGCTCGACAGTGTCGACCGGGTGAGGGCCACGGTGACCTTCACTTTTCCCTTGACGCAGTACTCCTCAAGAAGCGTGGCCAGGCTTTGGTCGGTTACATCCATGTAGTCGGCGGAAAGAACTCCGTCGGTGCCGGGAATATCGACCGCGCCCATGATGATCTGGTTCATCGCCATCGTGCCTTTGCTCTTAAGGCTCGAAGTGTCGATGCGCACGACAAGGATGGCTCTCTTGTCGAGCGCGTCCTGGGGCGCGTTGGGATCGGCCGTGTACTTGATGGGCGGAATGGTGATGCCGGACTTGTTGGGCTTGGCGGGCGGCGCGGCCAACGCCAGATGGTAAGGCGGCCCGGTGAACTTGGGCTTAACCGGGATGCCGGCGCTGTTGTTCTGGGGTCCGCACCCCGCAAGAAGAGCCAATGCCGCGATCGCGAAAAGAATGGATTTGTTCAAGTCATCCTCCAAGTCGTTCAAAATAACGCGCCATGATAGCACTGCGGCGGGGGGATGGGGTGTGACGGGGAAACAGGGACTACGGGAGTTAGGGAATTCGGGATTAGAGGACTGAGGGGCTGGGGACAAAGGTGGTGGCGCCACAACTTTCGGCGCAAGATAGAGTCTGAGCAGTTAGCGAGCTCGAGCCGTCCAGTAATGTGCCGGCCATTCCCCTACGAGGAGCATATGCGATGGATCTGTTGCGCGGGCCGATCCAAAGACTCGGTGCCCTCGTTCTCTGCTGGATCCTGTGCTTCCCCGTTCCGCCGGCGGCGGCCCAGGATGCGGCAGAAATCCAGAAACCGAATCAGACAAAGCATCGGCCTGACTATGAGTCGGGTCAACTGCGCGGCGACGGCCGGATTCTTCATGCGCTGAACCGTTTGACCTTTGGGCCGAGGCCTGGGGACCTGGAAGCTGTTCGGGCATTGGGTCTGGACAAGTGGTTCGACGGGCAACTGCACCCTGAGAACATCGACGAAACGGATTTGAATGCGCGGCTGGCGGAGTATCCCGCGATGCAGTGGAGCACGCAGGACTTGATGTTCCGCATGCCGGGTCCGTTCGTCATTCGCCAGGTCGCGGACGGAAAGATTGAGATTCCGCGCGGCGGGACGCTGCGCGCGGTTTACGAAAACCAGATCTACCGATACCAGATGAGGAAAGCCGCGCAGGCCGAGAAGCAGACGGCGGCGAATCAAGGCCAGAATCAGGCGCAGAATTCGGCCGACAGTGCGCAAAGCCCGGCGATGAACGGCGGCGGGAACGGCAACGCAAATATGGAGGGCACCGGCGGCGGGGGCGCGAGCGCAAGTCCAAACATGGATGCGGGCGCAGGAATGACGCCGAGCGCGGCGGCGCCCACAAATATGGCCGCGGCGGAGCAGCCGGATATGAGCGCGGCAACGACTCCCGCTATGAACATGACGGCGCCGGCGAAAGCCGATCGCGCCGCGGCGCGGGCGGGTGCCGACGAAGGGGAAATTGCGAGCATCCTTGCCTTGCCGCCAGTCGACCGGGTTCGGCGTCTGCAGGCGATGCAGCCGGAGGAGTTCGAGACCTTTACGAAATCGCTGAAGCCGGCGCAGCGCGCAGCGCTGGTGGCCGGCATGAGCCCGGACTTAAGAGAGTCCGTGGAAGATTTGACGGCTCCCGAGCAGACGGTAGTGCGCGAGCTGATGGCCGAGCGGCTGACGCGCGACATCTATTCGAGTGCGCAGTTGCAGGAAGTAATGACGGACTTCTGGCTGAATCATTTCAACGTGTATCTGCGCAAGAACGAGCAGATGCCCTACTACCTGGTGAGCTACGAGCGCGACACGATCCGGCCGCACGCGCTGGGCAAGTTCGAGGACCTGTTGGAAGCCGTCGCGCACAGCCCGGCGATGCTGATTTATCTGGATAACGCGCAGAGCATGGGGCCGGATTCTCTGGCCGCCGATCGCGCGAGGATGGGCGCAGCGCGTCGGCCGAATGCGAAGAAGCAGGCGCCGGAGGGGCTGAACGAAAACTATGCGCGCGAACTGATGGAGCTGCACACGGTGGGCGTGAACGGCGGCTACACGCAGGCGGATGTGACGCAGGTGGCGCGGGTGCTGACCGGCTGGACGGTGGACCGGCCGCAACTGGGCGGCGAGTTTCAGTTCAACGAGAACCGGCATGAGCCGGGCACGAAAAAAGTAATGGGCACGAAGATCAAAGAGAAAGGCGAGACGGAAGGGCGCGAGCTGCTGCACATGCTGGCGATGCGGCCGGCAACGGCCGAGTTCATCTCGCGGAAGCTGGCGATCCGGTTTGTGAGCGACGATCCGCCACAGGCGCTGGTGGACCGGATGGCCAAGAGCTATTTATCAACCGGAGGCGATATTCCCAGTGTGCTGAAGACGCTGTTCCGTTCGCCGGAGTTCTGGGCGGCGGGCGACGACAGCGCGAAGGTGAAGACGCCGCTGGAGTATGTGGTAAGCGCGGTGCGAGCAAGCAACGCGAACGTGACGAACTTTGAGCCGCTCGTGAATGCGCTGAAACAGATGGGGATGCCGCTGTATGGATGCGTTCCGCCGGTGGGATATAAGTGGGACGAGGCCGACTGGGTGAGCACCGGCGCGCTGGTGGACCGCATGAATTTTGCGTTGTCACTGGCTTCGAACAAGCTGCCGGGAATTACGGTTGGGTGGGCGCCGGAGATGGACATGAGCGCGCTGGACGACGATGCGCCGGCGATGCAGGTGGTTCCCACGCCAGAGTCAGAAGAGGCGCGGCTGGAGCAGGTGCTGCTGCCGGGCGGAGTGAGCGATGCGACGCGCGCGGCCGCGCTGAAAGAATTCGAGGCGCAGAATGGCCCCAACTCCCCGATCCAGAATCCGCTGATGGCGACGCCGGTTGTGGCGGCGCGAAAAGCGAATCGCGCGCCTGCCGATGCGTACGAGCGGGAAGATCAGTTGCTGGCGGGATTGCTGCTCGGGTCGCCGGAGTTTCAGCGGCGCTGACGCGCCGAGGGACGTAGGGACCAGGGTGTGTTTCAAAGCAAGCTTTGTAACAAGGGCACGGCTTTAGCCGGGCCGAAAAAGGCAGCAAAACAATTGGGTTTTAATCCCTGAGGGATAACACCTGGCATCTATACAGCCATTTTTTTGAAATACGCCCTGGGGACTTCGGGAAGTAGAAGCGGAATTGGCGAGTTGGCAAGTTAGGAATAACGCGGTGTTAGCGGGGTTAGGCGGCGAGTAAGTGGTGAGCGAAGCGGAAGTCGAATCAGGGTTGGAAGCAGGAGATTTGAGATGCGAATGAACCGGCGATTTTTTCTGCACAGGGGCGCGCTGGCCGTGGCGGGCACGACGGCGATGCCCAATTTTCTTGTGCGCTCGGTGTTGGCGCAGGCAGCTGGAGCGCCGGGTCAGCGGCTGGTCGTGATCTTCCAGCGCGGCGCGGCAGACGGGCTGAACGTCGTTGTTCCCTATCGCGAAAAGAATTACTACAAGATGCGGCCGAGCATCGCGATTCCGGAGGGTCAGGTGTTGGATCTGGATGGATTCTTCGGCCTTCATCCGTCGCTCGGCGCATTCAAGCCTCTCTACGACCAGGGACAGCTGGCGATTGTGCATGCGTGCGGATCGCCGGATATGAGCCGGTCGCATTTTGACGCGCAGGACTATATGGAATCGGGTACGCCGGGAGTAAAGAGCACCGAGGACGGCTGGCTGAATCGCGCGCTCCAGGCAGAGGACTCGTATGTCGCCACTTGCAATTGCGGGCGGCATAACCAGGAGCATACGGCGTTTCGCGCGCTTGCACTCGGCGCCGAAGTCCCGCGCACGCT
>Ga0181522_10001418_pt1 | contig 14615 bp, 11 predicted proteins | sample PEATcosm2014_Bin_27_FD_121103 | JGI IMG/M metagenome (GOLD analysis project Ga0181522, IMG submission 121103) | Peatland microbial communities from MTU Mesocosm Facility, Houghton, MI, USA - PEATcosm2014_Bin05_10_metaG | ecosystem: Environmental > Terrestrial > Soil > Wetlands > Peat | place... | reverse complement strand
TTCGTGACCGCCAGTGCGTGCGACCATAGACTCAAATCGTCGTGCCAATACCTGATTTGAATGCGCGTGACGGCAGCCAGGGCAAAAACGATGGCAACTCCTGCGATGGTCAGCGACCGGATTGAAACTTGGCGGCGGGCAGCCCATTCAGCAATCGCCCAGACAGTCAATATGAAGAGGCCGATGAAAGGGAGATAGGCATAACGGTCGGCCATGGCCTGATTTCCAACCTGTATCAAGCCAATCATCGGAAACATCGTCAGCAGATACCAGAGCCATCCAATTAAGAGGTAGGGGCGGCGAACGCGATACTTAAGGACGGCCCAGGTGGCCGAGACGAGGAACATTGCCGAGGCCCCGGCCTGCCACGCCGGCAACACTTGGGGATAAGGATAGAGAACAGCAAGATGCGCCGGCCAGATGGCTTTCTCGATATACCGCACATAGCAAACAACAACATTCTCAAGCCGCAACCAGGGAGCATGTGCGGCACTGGTGAGCACGGCCCCACCTGCCCTCTGGGCGATCATAGTGATGGTCGCGCTGGCGACGGAAAGTAGAAGGAGCGGGATCTTCTCCAGAAACAACTTCCCGACGGGTCGAGTTTCAACACAAAAGCGCGCGTGGCTGTGAGCAATTCGCTCGTTCGGTGCGGAGCTTGCTTCAACCCGAGGTTCGACCATGCCGCTGAAACGCATTCTTCGGAATGGCCAGTAATCGAGCAGAAGAAGCACGAGTGGCAGAGTAACGGCCATGGGTTTTGACATGAGGCCCATGGCAAAAAGGATCGTCACCAAAGCGTAACGTGCAACGCCGGGCCGCCGTAGATACCAGCCGTAGGCGGCTACCGTCAGCAAAAAGAAAAACATGCACAGCACGTTCTTCCGTTCCGCAACCCATGCCACGGACTCCACATTCATGGGATGAACAGCAAAGAGAACGGCCACCATCAGGCTGCGTCCGGTATATCCGGTAAACGACTGCAGGATCAGGAACAATAAAAGCGTGTTGGCGACATGCAACAATATGCTCGTGTCGTGATGCCCGGCGGGACCAAGGCGAAATATTCGATAATCGAGAGCGTGCGAGAGCCAGGTCAGCGGATGCCAGTTGGCCTGATCGAGCGAAGTGAAGGCCCATGAAATCGTATTCAAGCCAATTCCGGAGCGCAAATGTGGGTTGTCGGTAACGTAACGGTCATCGTCGTAATTGACAAAGCCGTTGCGCGCGACCGGGTTGTAGAGGGAGAGCGTGACCGCCACTAGCAGAAGACACAACACCAATTTGCGCTGCGCACGAGAACGGAACAGTCCCCCGGGATCGCGCAACGCGGCCGGTGTTGCGGCAACAACAGGCATAGGTCTGATCCTAAGTGTGCGGGAGAAGCTGGCAGGTTGCAAAGTGAAAATCAAATCGGTTGGCGCGGTAGCCGATACTTAAGTCATGGCCAACGAGAATTCGCTCGCCATCCGGCTCGGGCTTGAATAGGAACGCCGGCGGATGTTCGTAGACCGCTGCCGGGAAGACCACGAAGTGAGGTTACCGGCAGCGGGCGGTTAGCAGTTGACTCTGTTAGATATCCTTCCCCACACTCACTTCACCATCTTGAGCGACATAACGTGGACCTCGTTCTTGTCCGGGTAAACGTGCGCCGTCAGGATGACGTGGTGTCCCTCGTGGCCCTTTACCGCTTCTGGATTCACTATCGTCCAGCTTTTTTTATCCTGGTCGCTGACAAACTTTGTGCCGTCTTGGCTGATCTTGCCTTTGACATCCGTCGTCTTTGGCATATCAGATTTCATACTGTCGTTCTGCATGTTGTCTTGAGCTGAAGCCACTCCGAACGTGAGAAGGGCCAATGCGAAACAGACCACCATCAGTTTTTTCATATTCCTCCTGATTGAACCGGCAAAGATGCCACGCCGGCAAGTATAAGCCTTGGCGAATCTTTCTGAACCTGGTTTCGAATCAAAAGGCAAACCGGGAGGAGGTTGGTAGCCGCATTCCACGAACAGCAGCACTTTTTTGAATCTATGAATTACTGGTTTTCAACAAAGCGAAGCGCTCACCGATGAAACTGCCGGCCTTCTTTCCGTCACCAAGGACCGTGCATCGATGTCAAATGAGCGCAACTGATGTCCACGAAGACTGCCACGGCACATCCCCGGTCAAAGAAGTTCCCGGTCAATTTGATTCCCAAATACAGATGCACAGTGACGAGCAAGATTAAGATTATGGGTGAAAAGGCGGGTCGGGATTCGTGTACGCGGATCTCATTTCTTCACCACTCCAATCCCCAGTTCCCGCAACTGCGCGGCCGCCACGGGCGTCGGCGCTTCCATCATAAGATCCTTCGCGGCGGCAGTCTTGGGGAAGGGAATTACTTCGCGCAAACTATCCGCTCCCGCGAGAATCATCACAATGCGATCGAGCCCCAGCGCGATGCCGCCGTGCGGGGGCGTTCCATATTCGAGCGCCTCGAGAAAAAAGCCGAAGCGCAGACGCGCTTCTTCGTCGGTCATTCCGAGCGCGTGAAAGATTCTGCTCTGCACATCCTGCCGATGAATGCGGATTGATCCCGATCCCAGCTCCGTACCATTCAGCACGACATCATAGGCAAGCGCGCGCACCATCGCCGGATCAGTCTCGAGTTTTTCCATGTCTTCATCATGCGGCGAGGTGAAGGGATGGTGCGCGGCGTTCCAGCGTTTCTCGCCTTCATCCCATTCGAACATGGGGAAATTCGTCACCCACAAGAACCGATAGTCAGCCTTTTCGAAGAGTTTGTGCCGATCGGAATATTTCTGTGCCAGTGCCACGCGCAGCAATCCGGCTGAAGCATAAATCGCCATTTCCGCGGGTGTAACTTTGCGTTTGCGCGCCGGATGAGTATCGCCATGTGCTTCTGAGAGCGCTGAACCGACGACCAAAACAACGAGATCACCTGCGGCCGCGTTCGTCTTCGCACGCACTCTTGCACCCGCGTCAGGGAACTTCGTCTCGATGCGCTTGAAATCTTCAAACACGCGTGCTCCGCCTTTCGCGACAAACAGCGGCTTGATGTCGTCGCGCTCCTTGCGCGAAAGTTCGCCGACCTGGGGGATCCGTATAGCGATGACAGGCAGTTCTTTGTTGATCGCGAGCGTTTGCAGATCGGCGGCTGCAAAACAATCGCCCACGTCGGTAAACGCAGGCAGGCGCAGATCAGGCTTGTCGATGCCGTACTGACGGATTGCGTCGTCGAAGTCCATGCGCGGGAAGGGCGTCCCGATATCATGGCCCGCCGCCTTGAAAGCCGCAGTCAGAAAGCCTTCGACGACCTCCCAAACCTGCTCTGGTTGCGGATAGCTCATTTCAAGATCGATTTGTGTGAATTCGGGCTGGCGGTCCGCGCGCAGATCCTCGTCGCGGAAGCAGCGCACAATTTGAAAATATTTATCGAAGCCCGAGATCATCAATATCTGCTTGAACAGCTGCGGCGATTGCGGCAAGGCGTAAAACATTCCTGGCTGCACCCGGCTGGGAACCAGATAATCACGCGCCCCCTCCGGTGTCGAGCGCGTCATGAACGGGGTTTCGATTTCAAAGAATCCCTGGGCTGCAAGATTGTCGCGAATGGCAAGCGCCACCTTATGCCGCAGTTCGATGTTGGACTGCATCGCATCGCGCCGCAGGTCGATGTAGCGATACTTCAATCGCATCTCTTCGTTCGCCAGCACCGTGTCCGACGGCAGAAAGGGCAGTGGCTTTGACACGTTCAGAATTCGCAACTCTTCCACTACCAGTTCAACTTCGCCGGTTGGAATGTTGGGATTGATGGTGTCGACGTCGCGGCGCTTGACCGTGCCGATCGCCGCGATCACGAATTCGTTGCGCAGCGCTTCCGCCTTCTGGTGAACGGCAGCATTCAGTTCGTGATTGAAAACCACTTGCGTTATGCCGGTGCGGTCGCGAAGATCGACAAAGATGATCTGCCCCAGATCCCGCCTTCGGTTGCACCATCCCATGAGCACAACTTTTTTGCCAGCATCGGAAATCCGAAGGGCCCCGCACATATGAGTTCGTTTGAGATCGCCCAGGAAATCAAGCACGTTTTCACCTTGTCTTGCTGTAATGATCTAGCTGAAAAAACGATGGTGAACTGAACTGAGGATTATAAATGGCGCGAGGCAGGGGATAGTGCGATGCCTGCGGAGTCACGAAAGCCATGAACTCCAGACAAGGATGTCCGTTCATTCAGAGTGAGAAAACCCCTTGTAGCCAAAGGTGGAGTAGTTCCCCTTTTGACCTTTTGCGTCACGGCTCAGTCTGATGTGAGGTTCGCGGAAAGTCAGGCTTGGTGACGGGCAATGGCGCTCGGGCTTGAGCTTTGGCAAGTGGATTTTAGAAGGGGACTTCGGACGACCTCGATACCAATCTAGTGGCGCGCACTTACATGTGGAGTCGACGAATAAGGCGCGTCGCGCGGCGCTTGCGGTCCATCATCCGAAACCCCTTCGTCGCCGCCGGTCTCCTCGGAAAAGCGATTGAGAGCGCGAGTTCGCGCCTCGGCTGCCGGTTTATCGAGCGCAGGACCACCAGACCGAGGACTGGGTCCGGTTTTGGGCGTGACAATAATGTGCAGGAGGCGATCCTGATCGCTTGTGCCCCCCAGAATTACATAGTTGACATCCATTCCTTCGAGCAGCCCGACGATTGCCTGGGCGGGAGGCCGCGGACCGAGTTGCACACTAACCCGTTCGTTCAGAACCGGCGCGTCGATGACGGCACCGGTAGAGTCGTGAATACTTTGGAGGATATCTCCTAAAGTGGCGTCTTGCGCTTCAACGGCAAGCGCACCCTCATGATACGAGGTGATCGGAGGCAGAGCCAGAAGGAGTTCGGGCGCAAACGCGGTTGGGGTGAAGATGGCGTCGACCACAGGTTGCGCCTCTGCACCGCGATGCGCACGGCGTGCGCGATGCCGGTGGCGGCTGTGGCGATGCGGTGAAGATCGTGGCCCAGTCGCTGCCGCGACGCTGACCGCGCAAATCAGAATCACAATCGCGAGCTTCAATCTATCGACCAGTCGTCGCATGCTGATGTTTTTCAGGCTTTGGCGCCGCATCCAGCAGGATGATAGGGCCCTTCTTCGTGTCCTTGGCAAGGATGCGAGCTACACCGGAATCGTCGAACTCGATGTGAATTTTGAAGACTCCATTCTCATCATGGCCCAGGTATTCCCAAAACTCCTGGTAATCCATGGGACTGCAGTCTCCATAATTTGTCATACGATACGGGGTTCCGAGCAGCTCCCCGATTTGCTCCCTGGTCGTGTTACCGACCTTGATTTTGGCGACGTTCGCGAGATTGACGTCGCCCGTGGTGGGGGAGCCTGCTTGAGGTGTCTCGGCCGCTGCCGGGAACGTCGAGAGCAGTCCGGAGAGAATTACCAACCAGGTCGCTCGAATTTTCATGAATCGGTCTCTTTCGCGTTGGCAACCGCAATCAACAGTGAACGCAACGTGAACAGATTTTAGAAGTGGCGTCGGCGGAATCCAAAAAAAAACGATCCGCCGACGCCGTGTCAGGAGTTACTTATCTTCGACAGCTTTGGCTGCCTCTCCGGTCAGTTTCAGGATATGCATGCCTGTACCCGCCCGATCTGCAATGTAGATGTAACCGCGATCGTCGAGATCAACGTTATTGGTCTGGATGGCATTCACCATGTGGTTATCCCTGCCGGCGTTTGCGAAGGTGCAGCCTGGACCCGGTGAAGGGCCTCCTTTTGGCCCGCACCCGGTGTCGTTAGGCGCGGGAACGAAGTAGGCGATGGGACGTGCCTGATCCGGGTTGCGAATATCGAAGACGCGCAATCCGCCAGCAAACCAGGCGCCAATCACCAATTTGCCGTAATAGCGTGGATAGAACAGCTCGGTGGGACTGTGGCCGCCGAAACGTCCGCCCTGATTGCAAAAGCTATTCACCCCGGGAACTGGATCCTGGGGGGTAAGATTTGCAGGATAGACACCCGAGTACTGATTACCGGTGAGGCCGTTCGATACCCAGTTGAAGGTGACCCCGTCGAAGCCGTTCGCTACGTCCAAGCGGGTTAGAGCCGGGTCGTTGGCGTCGCGCGAAATCTGTCTGGGGTGCGCTTCGTCGGTGATGTCATACAACCACATGCCGTGCGGGGCGGTCGCTGCCGGACACTCGTTACCTCCTTCCTCGGAAGACACGACCATAACATTGCGAAGTTTTCCATCCTCCTCCCCAAAAATCGGGAAGGAAGTATGGCCGCCTTGCAAGGCGAATCCCGGCAGGGTGAACCAACCTTTCTGCGGAGCCAACATTTCGGGTTGCGTCGGACTCGCGGCGCAGCCCGCCCTCACCGCGCATCCATTCAGCAACTTCTCGCGGTCGATAATCTGGAGCACACCATTGGCACCCACTCCGTAAGCCATGTAAACCCGGTTTTTCTCCACCCCAGCCGATATCGGTCCATGGATTCCGGAGGGAGGGGTATTCGGCCCCTCCTGCACGTACCCCGGCGCTGTGGGGTCGGCAGTCGGTTGCTGCCCAACCAGACCAAAGTCTCGTATGTACTGTGGATTAGCCGGATCATGCAGATTGTAGATTTTCAGGTGCTGCGTCGATCCGGTCTGCTGCCAGCTCTCGGTTGGATCGTTCGCCACGAGGTACGCTATCCCGGTATCGCACTCCCACCAACTCTTATGCGTATTGCTGAGCAACCCCACGACTGTGGTAAGAAACTTAGGAGCACTCGGTTCGGTGACGTCGTAGATCTCGTGCGACTCTATCGGGGTCGCGAGCCCCGAAGAGTTTCCATGAGACCGCAGCAAATACCAATGGCCATGTTTGCGCTGTTTTTCCTCGGTTGAATACGAGGGCAGCATGTCCCCGCCGCAAACCCGCACCATTTGTGAGCCAGCGGCGTCGAGCGAACCAGAAGGTCCTGGGATATGAAAGAGATAGATGGGATGCTTGGGGTCGGTGACATCGAGGATCGAAGTTCCGCTCGGTTCGACCAGACCATTCAAGCGATCGAGGCCAACCGTGGCATGGTGGCCCATGTAGGCGATGTAACGGTCGCCCTGGTGTACGACAAGCGGTTGATATGTGGAACGGCCGTCCAGGGTGTCATAGCCGACGAGCTCCGTGTTCCACTCGGACTGCGCGACTCTTCCCGTTCCGTCATTCAGTAGCGTGACTGGTGGCGGCGTCAGCTGCGGCCTGTTCACATGGTCAAAGTGGGCAGTTGGAACGTAGCGGCGTAGGGAGGATAATCCTGCGCGAAGTTATACGAGCAGACGCCTACGACGAGCGGCAGAAGTACAAACAGGTTCTTGTTTCGATTAAGTTTGACGGATACGACGGATGCAAAGCTAGACATACTTCCTTCCTCCTGCGATGTAGGAGTTCAATTTGGTGGTTTACTTGCCCGGGTTGCCTGCGCACGTTCGACGGAGTGGTGTGGGATCGCTGGACCTTATTCTCAAGCCCAATTCTCAAGCCCATTAAAAACTTGGATAGACTGCATAGAACAAACGCATAAGCTGCACAAAGTGGGGTGACACCATTCTCGCAGCTTGTCAAGAATATCTTCTAATATTGTCTAATATTTTAGGAACATCTTGTAAGTATTGAAGGGAGTTGCCGACGCGTGTCGTTTTTCCGTGGCCCGGTTGGGCGACGGAGTCTTCTCGAACCGTCAGGTCGCTGGACGGTAAGTCGCAGCCGTAATCTGAAAGACGTAGCTGTCCCGACCGGCAGCATCAAGTCTCGAATCTGCGCGTACGGCTCCTATTTTCTCGAGGGCCCTCTGGGAGCGGAAGTTCTGCGGACCCACCAGAAAGACGACCGTGTTCACGAATTTGAAAGCGTGCCGTAGCATGAGCCGTTTCATTTCGCGGTTGTACGCTCCCCCCCAGTGAGACCTGGCCAGGAATGTCCAACCGATTTCGACCTCGCTTTTTTCCCGGTCGTACCCCTGATAGCGCGACGACCCGATGACGCGGCCGTCCTTCGAATCGAAGGCAATCAAGGCCCCGCCAGAGTTCAAGGCATCACGAAAGAAATTCTTGAAAACTTCTTCCTGGTAACGGTCCTTACTCGGGTGTTGTTCCCAAATCAGGGGGTCCGAAGCCACACTGTAAAGATCGTTAAAATCCTCGATCCGTAGCGGCCTCAGGCCGATCAGTTCGCCTGCCAAAAGAGGCTGCAAGTCAAAGGACATAGTCACGACTACATTACTCGATGCAGGGGCGAACCGACTGTGTCATTTTGTTTGCAAAATCTGCCGCGGCAGTTCGGCGCGTGGCACGGTCACTTGCTCACCCGAGGCGAGATGTTTGAGCGCGAAGGCATTCGCTGCCACTTCGTTCTCGCCCACGATGAGAATGTAACGTGCCTTCATTTTGTCCGCCACCTCAAAAGATTTTTTCAAGCGAAACGATTCGTCGCCCAGATCAACCACCAGATCGTGGCGGCGTAAGTCGCGCGCCACGCGGGCGGCTTCGGGATTCATTCCGGCGCCCAGCGGAGCGACGTAGACGTCGGGTCTCCGAATGACAGACTCCGCCGATGCGCTCAGCGAAAGCACCAGCCGATCTTCTCCAATAGCAAAGCCAATACCCGGAGCCGGCGGGCCGCCGAGTGCTTCCGATAATCCGTCGTAGCGTCCTCCGCCCAGGATCGCATTCTGCGCGCCCAGTGAGCCATGGGTAAATTCGAATGCTGTCTTCTGGTAGTAATCAAGGCCACGCACGAGGCGGGGATTTGCGATATACGGGATTTGCACCGCGTTCAGAATTTGTTTTACTTCTTCATAATGCCCGCGACAGGATTGGTCCAGGAACTGGTCGATCGTTGGGAGCGTTTCGATGATTGGCTGATCCTCCGGGACCTTGCAATCGAACACTCGCAGCGGATTGGTCACGGCCCGGCGCTGGCAATCGCCGCACATCTTGTCGACGACGGGCGCAAGAGCCGCACTGAGGGCTTCATTGAATTTTGTTCGGTCGGCCGGGCAGCCTACCGAGTTTAATTGCAGCGTCCAGTTGGTAATCCCCACCCGGTCGAGAAGAGTGACGAGGAGTTCGAGAATTTCGGCGTCTCTTGCAGGAGACTGGCTGCCGGCGGAAGCCGGGCCAATGACTTCAGCTCCGATTTGATAGAACTGTCGGAAGCGGCCTTTTTGTGGGCGCTCGCGCCGGAATTGCGGGCCTATATAAAAGAGCTTGTTCAGTCCGCGCTCCCACAGTTTGTGCTCGATGTAGGCGCGTGCCACGCCGGCTGTATTTTCCGGACGGAGAGTGAGCGATTGTCCCTTATCGCTTTCGGCGCGACCGCGATCTTCCCAGGTAAACATTTCCTTCGTCACAATATCCGTCTCTTCGCCCACGCCTCGTGCGAACAGTTCGGTCGATTCGAAGATGGGCGTGCGGATTTCGTGGAAGTTGTAGGCGCGGAAGACGTCCCGGACCGTGGCTTCAACAAAGTTCCAAAGCGCCGTATCTGGTGGAAAAAGATCGCGGGTTCCTCGAGGAGCTTTGATCATGGTTAATGGATCGCCGGTTGCTGGTTGCTGATCGTACTGCGTTGAAAGTTCATCGCCAGCGAAAGGACAAACTTTCTTTCTGATGACGTCTTCATAGTCACGAGTTCGATAAGTTTAACGCTGTTGTTGGTGAATTCGCAGAAATGAACGAAAATGTTGAACGGGCCTCAATTCTGGTTAAGATTGCTATGCGTCGCATACAGTTTATCGAGATTCATGATCAGCCGTGGCTTCCATCGCTCTTCCGCGATCAAATTACGGATGCGCTTCAGTTCGGGCTGAATCTTTTCCGGGGCTATGCGCCCATTGCTCCGCGTCTGCAAGCGTTGATCGACGCGACCAATAGCCAAGTGATTCTCGATATGTGTTCTGGCGCAGGCGGTCCATGGATCCACCTTTCCCGAAAGCTTCGTGGAAGGCCAGGGAATCTTCAGATTCGGCTGACCGATAAATATCCAAATGTGGGTGCGGTTGAAAACTCGGGAAAAGATTCTGAGAATCACGTCGTTTTCTACCAGGAGTCGGTGAACGCGATGAGCGTTCCTCCCGAACTCAAGGGGCCGCGGACGATGTTCACCTCGTTCCACCATTTTTCGCCAGATCAGGCGCGCGCCATCTTGCAAAATGCCGTCGAAGCGAGAGAAGGCGTCGGAATATTCGAAATAACCCGACGCGCTCCTTTCACCATAGGTTTTATGTTTGTCTGGGTTTTTATTCTATGGGCCTGCACTCCGTGGATCCGTCCTTTCCGCTGGTCGCGATTGCTTTGGACGTATCTGGTCCCGATCGTTCCGTTTCTGTTGTTATTCGATGGAGTGGTTTCTTGCCTTCGAACCTATCGGCCGCAAGAACTGCGAGAAATCGTGGACAAGCTGGACGCACCGAAGTACCGGTGGGAGATAGACGAGCAATCCACTGGGAAACTGCCCATCACTTTTCTGATTGGTTATCCCCTTACCGTGGATCCAGACCATAATCTCGACGGTTAAAGTCGGCGGGGTGGAAGGCCCAATTCTCGAAGAACTCGAGAAACGGGACGCCCGCCGACCGGGGAAGGCCCGAAAAAGCGTCAAGCCTTATCTCACCCCTCCGCTTCGATGAATCGTCGCGCCGAGCCTACGGCGTTGGACAGTCTTGTGCGATAGATTCGTTGAAATGGATTTGAGTGACTTGGGTATTTGAGATGCGGGGGTAGCCGAGGCTGATAAGTCCCTTCCCGGGGACCTTGGACCCTTGTCTTCGAATGCGGGATACCCGGATCACGACTCGAGTTATTTTTATCCTCTGCCAGCTCTTCTGCTACGAACATCGAATCCGAAGTGCAGGCCCGAATGCAAGCGCCGCAATCGATCGAACCTTCGGAACCGAGTTGAAGCTGAGAGGCTGTTTCGAAGTTGAGCTCCGCAATCTATTCGTAACGTAGAGCTTCGATCGGGTCGAGTCGCGAGGCGCGAACAGCGGGAATCATTCCGCTGACCAGTCCAACTGCGCTAAGGATAAGGATGGCGATAAGTAGGGTTAGGGGATTGATCGTGAGCCGGATGTCTCCGGCTTCGGCATGCTTGGCCATGGCGCTGTAGAGGGTAAGTCGGCCTACCGAGAACGCAACGGCGTACGCCAGCACGATGCCGAAAAGCCCACCGATGAAAGTAATGGTGAGCGCCTCAGCCAGAAACTGAACAAAAATGTGGCGACGACGTGCGCCGAGCGCCTTTTCGACACCAATTTCGCGTGTGCGCTGGGTGACCGAGACGAGCATGATGTTCATTAACCCGACGCCGCCGATTCCCAGGGTAAGGGTCCCGATGAAGCCGAGCAAAATCTTGAGGCCGAGCGCGATGGCCGCGAAATGGTGGATCTGCTCCATCAGGTTAAAGACATAGAGGGCGCGATGGTCGGCGGGATTGAACTTGTGCTGTGCGGCCATGGTGTAGCGCACCGATTGTTCGATACGCTCGTAGTCGTCGGTCTCGTAACTGAACCAGATGGAGTCGAGATAATGCGTGTCCTTGAGGTCGCCCATGGTGGTGAAAGGGACGTAGATACGGCGATTGATGTTGTCGTCTCCCTGCTGCATCTGCGGCCTCAGTACGCCGATGACCTCAAAGCTGATGCCATTGAGGCGGATAAACTCGCCCAAGGCGTTGCGTCCGGAAAGAAGCTTTTCCTTGGTTTCGGAGCCGATGACGGCGACGCGAGCGCGCTGGATTTGGTCTTCGGGATTGTAGAAGCGTCCCTGCTCGAGGGCGAGCGCACGGATGCCGAAGGTGTTGGGATATTCGCCGTTGACGGTCATGGTGTAAGCGCGAGTATCGTACTGCACCGTCGCGTCGAGGTAGCAGTTGGGGCTGATATGGGTGATCTGCGGGATGTTCGCGGAGAGTAAGTCGAGGTCATCGAGTGTGAGGTGTAGGACCGCGCCGGCCTTCTGGCCTCCGGCCTGCATCGTGGAGCGGCCGGGTACAACAATCATGAGTTTGGTTCCGAAGTTGGCCATGATGTTGGCGATGGCGCGGCCGAAGCCATCCCCATATGCAAGCAGCATGACGACGGTCGCGATGCCCCAGGCCATGCCCAGCATGGTAAGCGCGGTGCGGCGCCGGTTATGACGCATGGCGTCGTAGGATTCCTGGAGCAGATCGCGGAGCATTGAAATCGGTAATTGGTGATCTGGGATTTGTAATCTGCAGTTTCAGGCTTTCAGAACACAATTGCAAATTACCAATTCCTATTCCTGTCTCAACGCTTCGACCGGTTCCAATCGGGCCGCTTTGCGCGCGGGATAAAGTCCTGCGGCCACGCCCGCAAGAGTCAGGCAGGCGATGGCGAAGATCGCGGTTTTTAGCACCAGACGGGGCGGATAGAAGCCTCCCGGACCAGTGTAATTGCCCAGCAGAGCCATAAAACCGCCGGCCAAACCCATGCCGATTAGCCCACTAATGAGTGTTAGCAGGACGCCTTCCGCGAAAAATTGCAGCAAGATGCTGCGGTTGGTTGCGCCGAGGGCTTTGCGCAATCCAATCTCGCGGGTGCGTTCGGTGACGGCGATGAGCATGATGTTAATGACGCCGATGGCGCCGAGAGCGAGCGTGACCAGGCCGACGGTGCCGAGAAATTCGTTCATCGCATCGAAAATGGTGTCCATCATCTGCGCCTGTTTGACGGTATCAAGGCCTTCAAAGGCGTCATCATCGTGATAATCGAAGTGGTGATTACGGCCGAGGACGCGGCGAGCTTCATTCTGTGCGAGCAGGTGTTCGTCGGCGAGGCGGGGCTGATAGTAGATAAATGAAATCGCGTCGTAGGCCTCATCGCCCTTGAGCGGGAAATCGCTACGCATGACCTGAAAGGGAATATAGGCCCGGGTGTTAGTCAGGTTTTCGTCGCCGCGGCCGACGCGCTTCAGGGTGCCGACGACTTCGAAGCGGTGGCCATTGAGCAGAATGAACGAGCCGACGGCCGGGCGTCCGGGAAAAAGGCTGTGCGTCATCTCGTCACCAAGGACGACGACATTGCGTTTTTGAGCTTCGTCGAGGTCGTTGAGCCAGCGTCCCTGTTTCAGCGGGAGGAAGCGGATTCCGCTGTACTGCGGCTCGGCGCCGTTGAGTTGGCCACTGGCGCTGCCGAACTCGCTGACAGCGCGCACGTCATTGCTAGCGAGCACGGGAGTGATGGCGCGAATGTGGGGAGATTCTTTACGGATGTCGAGGTAATCCTGGTAGGTGAGCCGGTATTGGCGGGCGGAGCTCATGCTGCCCGGAACGGCCGGAGCCCGGCCGGGAAAGATCATGATGATGTTTTCGCCGTACTCCGAGAGATTACGCTGGTTGCCGGTTCTGAAGCCTTCGCCGAGGCCGACGAGGAGAAGCAAGGAACCGACTCCCCATGCGATGCCAAACATAGTAAGAAATGAACGTAGTTTGTGTGCCCAGAGGGTGGAGAAAATCTGCGCAAAAATATCGATTGCCGCTTGCATGGGATCTGTAATTCGCAGTACTACTCACAGCAGACAGCTCTTAAACTTCAATCCCAAACTCGGTTTGCATGATCCTTTTCCCTGTTTACAGTTTACGCCAGGGGCATGCCCGATCTTGCGTCAGGCCCGGCAGTTACGGCAGTTACTGTCGGTACGAGGATGCGAACCGATGGGAGGGCGCAAGGCCAGGCGACGGAGACCGGCTGGCGAACGACTACCCACCAACGACTGACAACTTGCCGCCCCCCCCCACCTATTTCATCGGCGGTATATAGGGAAGGTAGCGGGCAAACAGCCAGCAGAGAAAGAACACGACCGGCAGGTGAACGATCAACTGCAGCACACCGTATCCGACAATATCTCTAGCCTTCAGTTTCAGTATGCCCAGCAGAGGCAGCATCCAAAAAGGATTGACAAGATTCGGCAGCGCCTCGGCCGCGTTATAGATCTGCACGACCCAGCCGAGATGCACCTGGTGCAGATTCGCCGCCTGCAGCACGTAGGGCGCTTCAATGATCCATTTGCTGCCGCCGGAGGGAACGAAAATGCCCAGCACCGCGGAATACGTTGCTACCAAAAGAGGATAGGTGTTGTGGGTGCTGATGGACGCGAAGAGCTTGGCCAGCGCATCCGCGATCCCGGTGCCCGCAATCATTCCAAAGATGACCGCATAAAAGGGGAACTGGATCAGCACACCGCCAGTGGCGGGGATGCATTCCGCAACGGCGCGCATAAAGCGTTTCGGGCGCCAGTGTAACAAGAGCCCTACCGTAATAAACATCAGGTTATAAGTATTCAGATCAAGCGCGGCCAGTGCGCCCTGCGGCGAAGTGCGGAATACATCGATCAGGTACCAGCATAACAACGCGGCAACCAGGATTGTGAGCAGTGGACTGTATTCCAGCCATTCGCCAGGTTTTCTCCTGACTTCAAGGCCGGAGCGAATCGGCTCATACTCAATGCCATAAGACTGCGCGGTTCTCGCGTTCTCCGGTGAGGGCGTAGATAAATATGCGATGAGCACCGAGAGCAGAATCAGAATTGCTGTTGTCGCAATGCTCTGCCACAGGAATAGGGTTT
>Ga0181522_10001417_pt1 | contig 14624 bp, 14 predicted proteins | sample PEATcosm2014_Bin_27_FD_121103 | JGI IMG/M metagenome (GOLD analysis project Ga0181522, IMG submission 121103) | Peatland microbial communities from MTU Mesocosm Facility, Houghton, MI, USA - PEATcosm2014_Bin05_10_metaG | ecosystem: Environmental > Terrestrial > Soil > Wetlands > Peat | place... | reverse complement strand
CTATGTTCCTGGACTCACTATGCAAAGTTGGCGTTCGCACCTATTATGTTCTTCCCTTGACCACCATGCGTCAAAAGCTGGGGGCTATCGGATTTGGCAGTTTGCAGGTCATTCCCAAAACAAAGCAGACGATTGAGTTCCTGCATTACGCGGCTGCCATGATTGCCCAGGTCCTGGAGACGACGCTTTGCGCTGAGCCGCCAATCGGTCCGACCGACTCCTTCCCAATCGCCTCGGTCGTAACCCCAGACCCCGAACCCGAGCAGGCGGATTTTGATCTGAGAGATCCGCCGGGCGGGGACAGGATTTTCGAAGAGATCGTCGGAGATAGCGCTCCTCTCAGAGAAGTGCTGAGACAGGTGCAAACGGTGGCCGCCACGAATGCGACGGTCCTGCTGCTTGGCGAAACCGGTACCGGCAAGGAGCTGGTTGCACGTGCGGTTCACCAATTCAGTCCTCGGGCTGGGGGCAATTTTGTCAGCGTCAATTGCACGGCAATTCCCACGGAGTTGCTGGAAAGCGAGTTGTTTGGGCATGAAAAAGGAGCTTTTACCGGAGCTAACAATAGATATGTCGGCCGCCTGGAAGCAGCTGACAAGGGAACCCTGCTGTTAGATGAAGTGGGAGACCTTCCGATTACAATTCAGCCCAAGTTGCTGCGGGTGCTCCAAAATAAGGAATTCGAACGGCTTGGCAGCACCCGGACCTTGAAAGTCGACGTGCGTCTGATTGCTGCTACCAATCATGATTTGCGTCAAAGTATCGCCGAGGGTCGCTTCCGTGAAGATCTCTTTTATCGACTGAACGTCTTTCCGATTTACGTTCCATCTCTGCGTGCCAGAAAGGGCGACATTCCTGCGCTGGTGCGTCGCTTCGTTTCGAGATACGCGAGTCAAGGAAAGAAGTCGATCGATTCCGTCCCTGCCGAAGCGATGAAGGCACTGGTGAACTGGAACTGGCCGGGAAACATCAGGGAATTGGAGAACTTCATTCAGCGATGTGTAATTCTTACCGACTCGTCAGTGCTGACCGTTCCGGCGAGTGAATTGACAGGTCGTCCGCGCATAGCTTCCGGCCGGATGCCTGAGGCCGCCCAACGCCAACTTATCCTCCAAGCTCTGAAAGAGGCAGGCGGAGCGATCGGTGGTGCTTCGGGAGCGGCCAAAAAGCTCGGAATGAAACGTACCACCCTCTATTCGAAGATGAAAAAGCTGAATATAGCTCCCCCGCGTTCCGAACAATAACCACAAGATGTTGTCTTGCATCGCTGTCGAATCGTCGGCGCGAGTATGGAATCTCGTGTCGAAGTGTCGATTTGACCGATTCGGTATCGACACTTCATCGACACAATAGCGCAACGGCGAGGGTCGAATGTCGATCGTCTGTCTTCGACACCGCGACACTACGACGCCAAACCTTTCAGTCAACGTTTTCTATGGTTTAGGTGCCTATCGGAGATGGCAAAGAACATGCACGGTCTTGGATAGCAAGAACGACGCGGGCAAACGGTCGACCGTAGACCCTCCGACTAGAACTTGTTCAATTTCATCATTTAATACTCCAGGTACACCCTTTCCTTAGGGCCTGGAAACAACTTCTGTCGCGTGTGCCTCGCCCGGGGCATTACAAGTGTCTGGCCGTCTGCGCCCCCTCACGGGGACGCAGATGCCAGACACTGGAGGGCAAGGAGGAGACTATGTTCGCTCGCGTTCTTGAATGTCAAGCGAAGGACGGCAGAGGTGTCCAAATCAGCACCAAGGTGACGAATGACGTGCTGCCCGTGCTGCAGGTGCAACCTGGCTTTGTCGACTTCTTCGCTTTTTCTGACAAGTCCAACGCCGAAAAACTGGTCTGCATCAGCTTCTGGACCTTGGGAGATACCGAGGAGTTCCACCGCCACCACTACGAGACGATCACCAACATGTTGGAGGCGGTCTTGGAATATCCGCCGACGCTGAAGACGTTTACGACTGAAGAACTTTACGACTAGTTCCGGCGACAAAGCGTAGCACATTTGGCTGGCGGAGCCGCCTGAATGCTGGCCCGGCACGGCAAGGTTTGGCATTGTGTGCGGTTGCGGACGCGATTCCAGGAAACGAACAGTTCTGGCACGCGATTCACAGAGGATGTCAGCACAATGGCTGCCGTGACCAATGACCGCAGACTGGTAGCGGCTTGTTTTGTTCCGGCATTACCAACCTTCGGTAAACGTAGCTTGGCGAGTTGGACCTTCGTGATCGATTCGAACCGTGACAGCTTCATTTGACAGGCGGCCCCATGAGCACCCCTCTGAGCGTTTTGATGGTCGAAGAATCAGACGAGGAAACTGAACTCGTAATTCGGGAATTGCGACGCGGTGGATACGATGTGAGTTTCGAGCGCGTCGATACGCCGCAGGCGATGATTGCCACGCTCGAGAATCGAGCTTGGGATGTCGTGATCTGTGATTTCTCCCTGCCACATTTTGCTGGCGGAGATGCCCTTCAGCTTTTGCGAACAAAAAATCCGGAGACACCCTTCATTTATGTTTCAGGCATGAGGGGGGAAGAGACCGCCGTCGTTGCGCTGAAGCAAGGCGCTCATGACTATGTGATGAAAAGCAGCCTGAAACGATTGATCCCTGCGATACAAAGAGAGCTGAAAGAGGCGGAACAGCAGCGTGAAAAATCGGAACTCGAACGGCGCAGGCGACACCAGGAGCGGTTCGAAGCGATTGGCAGGCTCGCCGGAGGAGTGGCTCACGACTTCAACAATCTTATCAGTGCGATCCTGGGCTGGGCTGAGTTAGGACAGGACGAGGCCCCGAATGGAAGCGGGCTGCAGAACCGGTTCAAGCAAATTGCGAATCAGGCAGAGCGCGCCGCAGGACTAACCTCCCAACTGCTCGCGTTCGCCCGTCGCCGGGTACTGCAGCCCGTGGGGTTGGATCTGAACAAATGCATTTCAGAGATGCACACCTTCCTGGCAAGCGGGATGGAAGAGAATGTCGAATTCAAGATCATCTTGGATCCACATCTCGATGTCATACACGCCGATGCATCTCAGGTGGGTCAAATTACCATGAACCTCTGCATCAACGCCAGGGACGCAATGCCAGGGGGCGGCCGTTTGCTGATAGAAACTCACAATGTAAATATCGACAAGGAGTTCTGCCGCCGGGACTCCGATATTCGCCCGGGCCGTTATGTGATGCTTGTGATCTCCGACACCGGCATTGGCATGGATGCCGGGACGGTCGACCGGTTGTTCGAGCCTTTCTTTACAACTAAGGACGTTGGCAAAGGGGCGGGACTCGGGCTGTCTACCGTCTATGGGATTGTGAAACAGCACGCAGGATTCTTAGACGTGATCAGTGAGGTCGGGAAAGGAACCACTTTTCGAGTTTATATCCCGTCGAGCCTGGGGCGCGTAAGTCTACCGCAGCCGGACGTCGCTAGGGTCTGTCTGACGGGAAATGAAACCATTCTCGTTGCCGAAGATCACGAGGGCGTTCGCGCCGTCGCCGATGAGATTCTGAAGTCCCACGGCTACTCGACAATCCTTGCCGCCGATGGACTGGAAGCCTTGAGACTGTTCAGACAAGACCCGACAAGGATTGATCTTGCGCTTCTGGACGTCGCGGTACCAATTCTGAGCGGGACCGAGGTCTTCACGCAGATGAGCGCCATCCGACCCGACCTCGCAGTCGTGTTCACAAGCGGCCACACGTCCGAATCAGCTTCTTTGAATTCCAAATTATTAGCCGGGGCCGCTTTCCTTCAAAAACCGTACGCGTCAAAAGCACTTTGCCTGATGGTCCGGAACACGTTGGATCGTCATCGACCGGCGAGTTCGAAGTCAGCACTTGCCGAAACCAACGACGGTTTTGACTCGTTGGCCGGCTAGGATCGGATCACTTTAGCAGAGCGTTTAAGCGGCAGTTTCCGCGCTAGGAGAAGCCATGATGTCAATCACGCTGCCGGCGACGAAGACCTTGCCATTCGATCCGAAGAAGTTCCTTGTTACCATCGGCCAGGGCACGAGAATCGTGGCGTTTTCCCCAAATCAAGCAATCTTCACTCAGGGGGACGACGCCGACGCTGTCTTCTATATCCAAGAAGGCAAGGTTCGACTCACGGTCGTATCCAAGACTGGCAAGGGAGCAACTCTGAGTATATTGAACGACGGTGTTTTTTTCGGAGAAGCGACCCTGGCCGGACAGTCGCAGCGCACGAGTTCCGCAACCGCGATGACGGACTGCGAAATTTTGCGCATTGACAAAAAGCAAATGATTCTCGCGCTTCACCAGCAGCACGCGTTCTCAGATCTATTCTTAACCTATCTGCTGGCGCGAAACATTCGATACGAAGCAGATCTGGTTGACCAGCTTTTCAATTCCAGCGAGAAGCGACTGGCTCGGCTTCTGCTTTTGCTGGCTCACTTCGGAGAGGAACGTACACCCGAGACCGTAATTCCCAAGATCAGTCAGGAAACGCTGGCAGAGATGATAGGCACGACCAGGTCGCGAGTCAACTTTTTCATGAACAGGTTCAGAGGATTAGGCTTCCTCGAATATGACGGGAACGGGATGCAGGTTCACAGTTCGCTGCTGAACGTTGTTCTGCATGACTAACTGCTCGACTTGCTTGAGCGTACGGGCGCGATCGCTGGCTCGGTCCGTCGATGAGCGTGAGCTCGATTTTGCGGAAGCCTAAGAAGCTTTCCCGAGAACCGAGCCCATTCATCGCTGCCGCTCTACCGGCGTCGAGCACTTTTGGAGTTCTGCCAAACGAAGGTGGTCGCTGGCTATGCCCAGTTACGACAGCGAGACAGCAATCATCCTGATCGCGGCTTTCGCAGCCGTTTATCGATGGTTCGCGGTTGGGGCCTCGGCCTTCGCAGTCCGCGGCTAACAATGCCAGCGCTTCTACCCTGCGAAAATCGTACGGGAGACGCAGCTCAGGAACAGGTCAGTGACGGCATGACGGAAAGCAATGATTATGCAGTTAGAAATTCTTGATCCCGATCATATCGTCACGACCAGATTGCTTCTGTCCGACATCAAAATGCTTCCCGTGTAAGGGCATCTCGCTGATAGTGGCGCTGGATGCTTGTCGATCCTCGGCGTTGCTCTCTTGGAGCATATGGCCAAGTAAAAAAGCTATCAATTTGTTCACTTTTGCACACGCAGCGCTGGGATGTTTCGGCAAAATACGGAAAGTGCGCCTTACTACTGCGTTCGAACGATATGCGTCGAATCGGTCTAAAGAATTGCCCGTATTGCGGGAGTTCCAACGTCTACGTCTCTAGTCCCAAGGCGTTGTGGGGAAAATTTTACACGCTTTTTCTGCTCAGATTTGCGCGATGCCGTAATTGTATGCACCGTCACTTGCGACTCCCCCTTTTTCCGGCTGGCCGACATCCAGAAACTTGCGCGTTTTCAAATGCAGCCGAAGCTTTGTCGACCAACCAAGAAGCTAAAGCACGTGGTTGAGACGACGTCATTGTGGTGCCTACCCGACCATGTTCGGTTCGTCAGCCACCGGGGCAAGCAGATTCTTATAATCGATCTATCAAACTGCTCGTCGGATGAGGTTGAAAAGACTCTCCGCGCGGTTCCGAACCTTGTGATGACCCATCCGCGCAATTCGGTCCTGATACTTTCCGATTTTACCGGAGCCTCCATCGATCGGGCCGCCATTCTTGCCATAGAAGAAACCGCTGTCTTTGACAAACCCTACGTTAAAAAATCCGTATGCGTGGGAATAGAGAATTTTCCTGAAAGGTACCGGGAAGATTTGGCTATCTTTTCCGGTCGGCAATTTCCTGCTTTTCGAACCCGAGAGGAAGCTCTGACGTGGTTGGTGACGGACTGATCCGCGCAACTTTCGTATCACTTCACCTTCTCCAGGAATCGGCGCGGGAGTCTTTGGCCTCTACCTTTCTAGGCAGCTACTTGGAATTGATCGTGGGAGGTCGGTCGGGTCCAAGGCGCACAGCTCGCGTCAGAGGGTAGATTCGTGGAGTCAAATGCAGCCAGGTAGAGCGTAGTCCAACATCGGACTTGGCCGAAAGATCGGAAGTGCAATTTGAACACCTTAACTAAGATGTCCCAAAATTGCACTTACCCGGGATGTTCGTGTGGATCCGGAACAAATGCATTCGTGTCCAATAAAGTTCGGGGAGCTAGCTTGAGCTTAACCTGGCCAAGCACAAGCGCAGATGCTTTTCGCGGACAGACCTTGAAAGTAGAGCGATCTACGATTCCACTCCGCTGTCACCTTAGCATGGGAAGCGGCGGTCGTTTAGCCCGCTCTTTGTCGAGAGGTTCGCCACGCTCGGCGGGTGGGCTGGCGCGTACCTCTACGTCTTTGCCTCCCGAAATCGGGGTGGTTCCTTCGTCATCTTGAAGAACGACGGTCAGGAGTGAACTGTTGACACGTAAATGATCGCCAACATCGTAGTTGATAAACCCGAGCTTTCTGAAGCGATTCATGAAGAAGTTAACTCGGGAACGGGTCGTTCCAACCATTTCTGCCAGGGTCTCCTGGCTTAATCTTGGGACCAACATTTCCGACACTCCTTCCTTGCCGAATTGCGCCATCAGCAGAAGGACGCGCGCCAGTCGTTTCTCGCTGGAATTGAAAAGTTGGTCGACCAAGTCATCCTCATACCGAATGTTTCGTTTGAGCAGGTATTTGACAAATAGAGCCGACAACTTTGGCTCCAAAGCCAACGCGTTCATCATAGCCTTCTTCTCAACATGGAGGATGACGCAATCTGTCATTGCGGTCGCGGACGACATGCGCAGAGCCTGACCCGCAAGGCCGCCCTCTCCAAAGAAGTCGCCTGGACTTAAAATTCCGAGAGTTGCTTCCTTCCCGCCTTCCGATAAAACGCTCAGCTGCACTTTTCCCTTTTGGATAAACAACAGTCCATCACTGGAATCCCCCTGGACGAATATGGTTTGCCTCTTCTGAAATGACAACATGTCCCTGCCTTTTCCAATACTGGAAAGGAAGGTGTGCGGGTTGAATCCAAGTCCATTTTTCCTAACGACCATTTGCTATTACCAGAGGGGTCCATCCCATTAGAGACGTCCCCGGCATCGAGTATGTCTCGGGGAGACCAATGTTTACTGGTCAATAGCGCTCATAAATAATGACCGCGGATTAACTTGACCGGTAAAGGCCGCGAGAGAGACACAGGATACGAATTCAAACGGAAGGCTTTCTGTCGCTGTAATAGATTCACCGCGCACAATCGGCCTTGATGATAACCGATGTAATATCGTCATCCTGAAGATCGCCCTGCGCAAAAGCGCGCGTCGCGTGGTAGATGCCGTCGGCAATATTCGAAGCGGAATGGCCGCTGAGGGCCCGAACTTGATCAAGGACCCGCTCGGCACCGAATTCGTTACCGCATGGAGTTGTCGATTCCGTTACCCCGTCGGTGAGGAACACCGCGATCTCTCCCGGATCGAGCGGAATTGCACGCCGCAGCGAGAACTTGCTTGCGGGAAAAAGGCCCAGGGGTGGGCCGGTGCTTTCCAGTGAACACTTCACCTCGCCGGAATGGTGAAATATGAGGCCGGGGATGTGGCCGGCGCTAGCGTAGGACAGAGTTCGATGACTTGGGATCAATCGAGCCAAAAAGAGTGTGACGAAGTTGCCCTGTTTGAGGTCTTGCAGCAGCATTCGATTGACCCGAACCAATATTTCATCCAACTCCAACTGCAGGGCGGCAAAACAGCGCACGTAGGCTCGGGTCAGTGCCATGACTAGTGCAGAACTGAAGCCGTGCCCTTTGGCGTCGGCCAGGGCGATCAGAAGAGAACCGTCTGACATTGGGATGAAATCAAAATAGTCCCCTCCGGTTTCGTCGGCCGGATGCACCGAAGCGCCAATATCAAATCCGGATACACAGGGTGGGGTCGTATAGAAGCGTTGCTGCACCGTCCTCGCCAGTTGCAACTGAAATTCCTGTTCTTGTTTTTTTCGCAGCTGAGTGATGTCCTGGGACACCGAGACAAAGTGTGTCAGACACCCGGACTCATCCCACATCGACGTGATCGTCTGTTGCGTCCAGTAGAGTTCGCCCGTCTTCTTGCGATTGATGACCATTCCTTTGAAAGGATACCCTTGAGAAACGTGCTCCCACATCTGCCGGTAAAACTCATCGTGGTGGAGACCCGACCTAAGGATACGCGGTGTCTTGCCAACAACATGCGCCCGGCTGTAACCAGAAGTCGCCTCGAAGGCCGGATTTACATATTGGATGACGCCCCGAGTATCGGTGAGTATCACGCTATCCGCGGTTTGCTCCGCCAGGCGGGAAAGCAGCGCGGAGATTTGAAGTGCCTCACGGCCCCGGGTTAAATCTGCTTGCACGCCGGTTTGAGATTCCTCAATGAGGGTATCCATAGTCCTCTTCCTTAGGCACTAATTGTTGGGTTCAACGTGGGCGCGCAAACCAGGCTCGTATCTCCGTCCGTGGCGACGCCTCTGATCGCACATTCTTTCGACAAGCTAATTACATCTCAATCCGCGTTGCCATCGAGCAGCGTATTCTGCGGGAAACTTCGCGTTCGCACGTCGCGAGCAGGCGAAAGTACATAAAGTCGCGCCCTTTCCCTGACCGGCTCTTTGGCATCTACGAAGGCAGCGACGTTTCTGACCATTTGTTCGGTAGCGTGGCGCGAATCATGCTCAGCAGTTCGCTGTTGTCGGCCGGCTTCTGAAAGAAAGCGGTTGCCCCCGCTAACACGCATTTTAGTCCGTTGTATAGCGGATCCAGTGCCGTCAGTACAATTACCGGGATGTTCGATAGAGGATCGCTATCCTGGAGTCGCTTTAAAACGGCAAAACCATCACCAGCGGGCAGGCCGAGATCGAGAATAATAAGATCAGGCTGTTCTTTTTGTGCCACCGCGATCGCAGAATAACCGTCCGATGCCTGCACGGTATCATAATGGTTGGCTCGCAGACGGATCTTAAGCGCCCTTCTTAGGTCAGGATCATCGTCAACGATCAGGATTTTTGCTCGCTCCATTGGAATCCTCCGGTTATTTATTCACTAGATCTGTGCCCGCTACATTGATTGCAGTCTTACCTCGTGCCTTACTTCTGTGTCATTGGACGCCATAAAACAGTCCCGAACCGCGTTCGCGAATACGTTCCCATCCCGGACAATCTGATCGCACTCTAGAACGGCAGCTAATTGGCACGCTGACGTGTAAGTTCGGGTTCGGGTAATATCCACTACGTAATTGCATCTGACTGGTAGCGACTTACTGACACATGCACAAGCAGCTCGTTGACTTATTGCTCCTGTTAAGAGCTCACCAGGCTGGCTAATTGTAATGTTCGAACATAAGGTGGCGCCGTCATTAAAACGAAGCGCGCCGTGGAATACAACCCGACTACTGGCAGGCATTGCCGCGTAATGTTTCACACCGTCATATTAATTCGTCCGGCTCTATTAGTTCAGGGACATCAGGCGTAGAACCTTTGGCGCAGAAAGGGTGCGCCGAGTGATGGCAATCGGAGTATGCACATTATTGCAACACTACAATGCGCTTCGAAGGGAAAGAGAGTCAGTCCAGTGAAACCGGAGTCGGCAGATGAAAAAATGACAGCCCAACGTTGAGAAACCAATCCCGCCATGCCGCCCTTCTCGTATCTACTCTAAGCGGCAATCAGATCCGCGAATTGGCGAGAGAGCATACACCTGAAGCGTCGTGTGCCAAAGGCGCCGTTGTGCACTTTTGAACAGATTTCTTACAACCGATCGTTGTACTCTACGAGCAGCTTGGGATGACCCTCTTGATATGCGTTTCACAGACTCGCGACCGTTAGATCGATTACTTGACCCTGATCGGATCATCCGTCCGCGCTAGAAACAGATTTGTTAGCCATACGGTGGCCGAAACGGCATCTATCGTCTAATAATTTGCAGACCCTTCAATTTGTGACTTTATCCAAACTGCGTCCGAAAGACGCTTGTGCTGGCTTTAACTGGCTTTCCATAATTGAAGCATAGAAGGTGATGGGTTCCGAATGACTCGGGTCAGACAGCCAATCGCGCGGAGAGAATCGCATAAACTTGGATTCCGGGAATGGTTATGTTTGGCATCTATGACTGCGGTGTCACCGTCGGCTGGCGCTTGCGTCCCGCCGCTATCAGCCGCTGCGCGGTTGATCATGGTAGGCGCCGCAATAGACGGGGCAGGTCAAGACGAAAGAGAGCCTCTGCAGGCCTGTATCGCAGAAGCCTTGCGGCGTCCTGTAAAGGTTGTTTTTCCCGAAACGGTTGCCTTCCTCGCAGATGGATCTTGCGGTTTTGCATGCGACATAGCGTCGACTAGCAGTCGGTTTTTATCACCGGTGCTGGATCGGCGATCTATTCGCTTCGGGCTCTAAGGGGGAAGATGTTCGCGTTTGGCGATGTCGACTCCACGAGCGGCCACCGGATGGCCTATTGCGAACTGCAGCAGGCCGGTGACAAACCCGAGGTCGATCTCAAATCCCGCCATACCGGAAGCCGTCTTGCCACTGCAACCATGGTCGCAAACGAAGAAATCTGTCCCGGAGACGAAGACAAGACGGTTTTCGATTCACTCCCCGGCAAGGGACACCTGGAGCATGCGAAAGTGCGCGTCTTCTATGTCTCCACACTCTCTGTAGATTACGTGCGGCCAGCCCGAAGAGGCGCCCCCAGGCCGAGCAAGAAAACATTGGTCCGGCGCTTTTATTGCACTGAAGAAGGGGAGGGACGATGTTGTGCTGAAGATTTTCCGCGCAAACAAGTTATTGGTGGCAAGTGATGAGGAATACACCTCTACGCGATAAATCGCGCACCAATCGAAAATGTACTTAGTCGAAAGGCCTGCATAATGACTTCATTAATGACACATGCGCTTTTGGTTTCCGCTGACCCAGTTACCGTTCGGCAGTTCAGCCGGGCCCTGAGAGAGTTGTCTATTTCACCGGTAATCTGTCAGGACGCGACGGCATCGATTCGCCTGGTGAAGGAGCGTAAATTCGATGCCGTCTTCATTGATCTGGAGCTCGGGGCGAAGGCAGGCCAGATTCTGGACCTTGTCCGCCTCTCTTCATCCAACCAAACGGCGGTGACGTTTGCCATGGCCGGCAGTGATGCGAATGCAACAGCACTATTCCGCAAGAAGACGGGTTTTCTGTTCGACAGACCTTTTTCGATGCAGTCGATCCGCAATACGCTCAAGCCAGCGTACGGACTGATATTACGAGAAGGACGACGCTATTTCCGATGCCCAGTCGCTATTCCCGTCTCGATCCTCAGAGAAGGCAAGCAAGAAATTCGCTGTTCCAGTGTGAATATCAGCGAAGCAGGTATGGCAGTGGTTGCGAGTACGTCCATTCCGCTTGACCCTGGAGAAGAAGTGCGGGTTCAGTTCAGTTTACCGAATCGTAAGGTGCCATATCTGGCAGAATCAAGGGTCTGTTGGTGGAAAGAGGGTCGTCTCGGCGTGCGCTTTACGGCTCTCACGGCGGAGTGCAAGTATGAACTGCAGAATTGGCTATCAGAAAAGCGGGAGGAGATGCTGCCCGAATTCGTTGCCCGGAAATTCCGCGAGGAGGAAACTCCTTTACGACCACCTCGCCTGCTACCAATCCCGTAAAGAGGATGGGAAATGCGAGGCTCCATACAACTGTCATGTCACACAAGGCTCTAGGTCTGGTCGTGAAGAACAATATTTAAAAGTGAACCATGAGTTTTCGTGCCCTTCGTCGCCATGGTCAACGGAACCGGCTTTCTGGATGAGGATTGTTCGTTTGATGGGAAATGCCGCAACTATTCCTTCTCTCGCCAGTAATGGCGAGGAACTTCTTCGGGTCGATATGGCCCTCGTTTTTGAGCGACGCTCTCGCGATTGGACAATGAGAGCTGGCGTCACCAGCGTGGTCCGTTGTCACCTTGCAAGACGATCTCTGACGGGGCAATCTCGAATGGAACCGAAGTCGCACGTTGCACCCACTTTTGCAGCCAAGCGGGATCGGTCGGACCTCTCGTCCTGGAGGGAGAAAGGCAATGACTAGCGAACTGATCCGTCCAGAAGATGGACCGAACTTCCGTTCTTACACAGACGCAACGTGGCGTGACGTGAGCGACGTTGAACACACACGATACATAATTCGGCCCATGAAACCAGGGCGAGGATTGGAAGTGATTGATACCAAAAATAACGCCGACTGGACCGTGGTGTCAGACTTCCAAACAGATGCACGCGAATGCATGCGCACAAACCGTGCTCCCTGAAAGGGCGTCAGTAGAAAATGGTGAGCGCAGACAAGACAGGACGCGTACGATCTTTATTGGGGTCGCGTTTCAGCTGATACGTGGCGGGGTAACAAAAGGGACCCCGAAGGTGCGGATCTGTCGCACGCGAACGATATATCCGGCCGTTTATGCAAAGGTCACGCCGATTTCGAATCTCGCGGTCATACCGTGGGCCGGGCTGGCGCTTTGCCGCGAAAAATTGGGGCAGTCATATTCTAGAGTTTCGATCTTTGCATCGAGCGGCGGCAGTATTTTCCGAGTATTTCCGGAAGCGAAAACTCCGTAACCGTGACAAAGGCAAACAGCGTCGAGATGCGATAGCTCTCCGCTGTTGACATTTGGAGGCCCGACATCTTTACGGCAATTCTTGCTGCGACCCAGCCTCATTAGTGGACGCGTACGACACAGTTGTCACCGCCGGGTCTGTTATCGGTGATCTCGATTGCCATTGGCGGATTCCAGCGCTGTCGCTAATTGCGCATCCGAAACTCGGCATTTCGTCCCGGCCCCGACGCCGAGTGTGAGGTCAAAAGTGCGCTGGTGTTCCCTTCGGCGTTTTTTGAGGTAGCAGCTAGTCAGTTCGATAATCCATGCTATCGCTACAATCAGGACAAAAACTTGGGCGAAGCGAAACATTAACATGCGGTCCTGGCTATGCCTGGCGGACACACTCTGGTATCGAGAATACTGGGTAAACAATGTTGCGCGGTCGAAAGAGTCTCCACGTTGTTCTGGTAAAAAGGCTGCAAATTCACTGTGGAGTGACCAACGGTGTGATTGAGGTAACACTCCTCATGGACGGTTTTACCGTCTTGATTGAAACATAAATCGACAGTCGGATTTGCACTTCGATTGCAGAGTACGCACCGAACGACGTTCATAAAACCTCCTTGGAATGATTCAGAGTAGGCCCTAGGCGGGCAAAAGAATGTGCAATAGTGAACACTTTTCGATTTCGGGAGGGTTCCGCTTTCAAAGGGAACCGGGGGAAGGTTGAGGCAAATGTTCCAGACTTCTGAACCCAACAAACGACAGTCTGCATCGTCTCGCGCGAAAAGTGAACATTATTCCTTAGCATTGGGGTTAGACCTGAAAGTAGCGGCTCCCTCATTTACTCCGGAGCGCTCTGCGACCGACTGCCCCTTCGACAAATTGTCTGCATTGCCGTCGCTAGGATGGTCCTCGCTCCATTTGGCGACTCTAAAGCTACGGAAATTCTGGGTCGCTGATCTTCCGCGACCAGCTCGGCGTTTCTTTGTCTTCCACCACTTTGAATTTCAAGCAGTCTTCGCATCAACTCTGTGAGGTCTTCCATATTTCCTCCGACGCTGTCAGGGCTGGAATGCCCGAATGATAGGTGACAGCCAAAGTGAAAACTGTTCAAAATTGCACACTTTTCCGGGGGCCAACGGCTGGGTTTCGAAGGGGTTCGTACCCGTTTCTCCCTCGAACTCCTACCGTGGAGGTGGCTTGTGCCCGTCCGGAATCGCCGGAGATTCTGATGACATTGGCGTCGAGGGATCGCAATAACCATGACGCGTTGTACAAGCGGCGTAATTGCGTTTGCGCTCGACGTCGGCTAGTGTCTTGGCCTCGGCGGGAGTCAGTTTAGAATAGTCACAGGTTTCCTGGCCGTCTCTGCAGGACGAGATGTTTCGGTCGTGTTCTGCAGCCGCGCTTTGGCGCAATTCCAAAGGACTAAGTCTGGAGTGGTCGCACTCGTCCCAGCCGTTTTTACAGCTCTCTGCGTTACGGCGATGTTCTGCGATCGTAACTTCGTTGGCTTCCGACTGAGTTAATTTGGAATGATCGCATAGTCCCACGGCATTCCGGCAGTTGGAAACATTGAGCAACTGCCTCAGGACCTTCACCTGCCTGAGTTCATTCGGAGCCAGTGCCGAATAGTCACACGGACCGATAGCGCTCTGACAATCAGCGACATTGCGCCGGTGTGCAGCACCAGCCACATCACGAGCTTCAGCACCAGTCAGTTCTGTCCGGTCGCAGGGTCCTATACCGCTTTCGCAATCCGAGACATTGCGCTGGTGATCAGCGATAGCCAACGCTGTTGCCTCCCGCTTGCTGAGTTTCGAACGATCACAGGATTCAAAGCCGTCCCTGCAATGGGAAAGGTTGCGCCGCTGGTCAGCGTGGGCCACTTCGACTGATTGCGCTTGGGTCAACCGGGAGCGATCACAACTTTCATAGCCGTTCTTGCAATTTGCCAGATTTTGCACAAGGTCAGAGGTCTCTGCGGACAGGAGCGTGGGCCAAAGACCGAGGCAGGCTATGTGCAACCAAAGACATTTTCGTAGGCTAATTTT
>Ga0181522_10001415_pt1 | contig 14636 bp, 11 predicted proteins | sample PEATcosm2014_Bin_27_FD_121103 | JGI IMG/M metagenome (GOLD analysis project Ga0181522, IMG submission 121103) | Peatland microbial communities from MTU Mesocosm Facility, Houghton, MI, USA - PEATcosm2014_Bin05_10_metaG | ecosystem: Environmental > Terrestrial > Soil > Wetlands > Peat | place... | reverse complement strand
CACCCAGGTGGGCAACCTGCCGGACATTCCATACCAGAAATTTGTTCTTGATAACGGCCTCACCCTGATTGTTCACGAAGACCACAAAGCTCCCATCGTCGCCGTCAACATCTGGTACCACGTGGGCTCGAAAAATGAAAAACCCGGCAAGACCGGATTCGCACACTTGTTCGAGCACTTAATGTTCGGCGGGAGCGAGCACGCGCAGGGCCGCTACATCGATACCATGGAGCGCATCGGCGCCACCGACCTCAACGGCACCACCAATCCCGACCGCACGAATTATTTCGAAAACGTGCCCACCTCTGCGCTCGATCTCACGCTATGGATGGAGTCCGACCGCATGGGCCACCTGCTCGGCTCGCTCGATCAAAAGACTCTCGACTTGCAACGCGGTGTGGTGCAAAACGAAAAGCGCCAGGGCGAAAATCAGCCCTACGGCGTCACCCGCGAACTGATCACACATAACACCTACCCAGCGTCGCATCCTTATTCGTGGACCACCATCGGTGATATGGCCGATCTCGATGCGGCGTCCATGACCGACGTTAAAGAATGGTTCAAGACTTACTACGGCCCCTCCAACGTCGTTCTCGTCATCGCCGGCGACATCGATGCCAAGACCGCGAAAGAAAAAGTTGAGAAATATTTCGGCGACATCCCCGCCGGCCCGCCCGTGGCTCATCAAGAAGTCTGGGTCGCCAAAATGACAGGCACGCATCGTGAAATCGTGCAGGACCGCGTCCCGCAGGCGCGCATTTACAAGATCTGGAATATTCCTCAGTACTGCAGCGCCGATGCCGACTACCTCGACCTCGTTGGCGATATCCTCAGCACCGGAAAAACCTCCCGCCTCTACAAGCGCCTTGTCTACGACGATCAAATTGCCACCGGCGCCGATGCCTTTACGGACCTCCATGAAATCGGCAGCCAATTTCGCATTCAGGTGACGGCCAAGCCCGGGCAGGATCTAGCAGGAGTCGAGAAAGAAAGCGACGAAGAGCTGGCGCGCTTCCTGAAAACCGGCCCCACCCCCGAAGAACTGCAGCGGGTCAAAATCGAATATCAGGCCAGCTACATTCGCGGCATCGAGCGTATCGGCGGATTCGGGGGAAAATCCGACCGGCTCGCTCAGAGCCAGGTGTTCTGTGGCGATCCCTCCGCCTACAAAATTTCTCTTAAGCGTGTGCAGAGCGCGACTGCCGAAGATCTGCGCGCCGCCGCCAACCGCTGGCTGGCTGACGGGGTTTACATTCTCGAAGTCCATCCCTTCCCCGAATACAAAACCGCGAGCGTGGGCGCCGATCGCTCCAAGGCTCCCGAGCCGGGCACGCCGCCGGAGGCCAAGTTGCCCAAACTGCAGCGCGCCTCGCTATCGAACGGCCTGAAGCTGGTTCTTGCCGAGCGCCACGATGTTCCCTTGGTCCAGTTCTGGATGACCGTTGATGCCGGCTACGCCGGCGACCAGTTTGCCGCGCCCGGCACAGCCAGCATGACCACTGCGCTGCTCGATGGCGGCACGAAAACCCGCACTGCCTTACAGATTAGCGATCAGCTCGAATTGCTGGGCGCCGATCTTCGCTCGGTTTCCGATCTCGATCTGACCACCGTGCGTTTATCTGCGCTCAAATCCAAGCTCGATCCCTCGCTCGATCTTTTCGCCGACGTCATTCTCAATCCGTCGTTCCCGGAAGCCGATTTCAAGCGCCAGCAAAAGCTGCAACTGGCCACTATTCAGCGTGAGCAGAACACCCCGGTGCAAATGGCGCTTCGCGTTTTTCCCGGCCTGCTCTACGGCAAAGACCATGCCTATGGCAATCCTCTAACCGGCTCTGGCAACCTCGACAGCGTCGACAAAATGACGCGGGAAGATCTCACTAAATTCCACGACGTCTGGTTCCGGCCAAACAACGCGACCCTGATCATCGTCGGCGATACCACGCTGGCAGAAATAAAACCGAAGATGGAAAAAATGTTTGCCACGTGGAAGCAGGGCGAAGTCCCCAAGAAAAATATCGGGAATGTCGAGCCGCCGTCGAACTCGATCGTCTACATTCTCGATAAGCCCGGCGCGCTGCAATCTGTCATCGTCGCCGGAGAAGTCGCTGCGCCCCCTTCCACTCCGGATGAAATCGCTATCAATGCCATGAACGACACGTTTGGCGGCACCTTTGGCGCGCGCATCAACATGAATCTGCGCGAGGACAAACACTGGTCCTACGGCGCCCAAAGCCGCCTCTACGCAGCCCGCGCACAGCGCCCGTTCTTCGCCATTGCGCCGGTGCAGACGGACAAAACCAAAGAATCTCTCATCGAAATGAAAAAGGAATTTACCGGCATCGTCGGCGATCACCCGGTGACTGACGAAGAACTCGTCCGCATCCAGGCTAACGAAACTCTCAGCCTTCCGGGATCGCGCGAAACTCTCAACCAGGTCGCGCAGTCGATCATGGACATCATCCAGTTCAACTGGCCAGACGATTACTACGAGACCATGCCCGGAAAAATCCGCGCCCTGAAAACTTCAGACGTGGAGGGCGCGGCGAAAGAAGTCGTTCACCCGAACCACCTGGTCTGGGTCGTAGTAGGAGACCGCGCCAAAATTGAAGCCGGAGTCCGCGAAGTCGGGTTAGGCGACGTTCGTTTCCTAAATCCTGACGGCACCGCAGTTGCTTCAGCCGGAGGTACAAAGTAAGAGAGACGGGAAGTAATGGAGAGGTCTGAAAGATACTTCAGGCCCAGCACTAACTGGTACCTTGCCCGATTGACGATTGCGAAAGTCCCTCGTACCCTGTTGGGTGCACTTTAAAAATGCCACGCTCACCCGTCCCGCGGTCGCCGACGACATTACTGAATTAGTCGGCGGCACGCCGCTGCTCAGATTGAAACGCCTCATACCGCCGGGCTCAGCCGATATTTTCGCCAAGCTCGAATATTTGAATCCGGGCGGCAGCGTGAAAGATCGCGCCGCCATTGGCATCATCCGCCGTGCCGAGCAGCAAGGCCAACTTCGCCCCGGAGGCACCATCGTCGAAGCTACCGCTGGAAATACCGGCATCGGCCTCGCGCTTATCGGAGTCAATCGCGGCTACAAGGTCAAACTCTTCGTCCCGGAAAATTTCTCTCAGGAAAAAGTCACGATCATGTGTGCGCTCGGAGCGCAGGTCGAGCGCACCCCCGACGCCGAAGGAATGTCCGGTGCGATCCGCCGCGCTAAAGATTTAGTCGCCAGCGATCCCACCGCCTTCATGGCTGGACAGTTCGAGAACATGGCCAATCCCGATTACCACTACGAAACCACCGCCGTCGAGCTCTACGAACAGATGGAAGGCAGAATCGATGCTCTCGTTCTCGGCTGCGGCACCTGCGGAACTTTTACCGGCGTGGCGCGGTATATGAAAAAACAGAGTCCGGCAATTCACACCGTCGCCGTCGAAACCCAAGGATCGATCCTGCAGGGCGGCGAACCCGGCCCCCACAAAGTAGAAGGGATCGGCGTCGGCTTCATCCCAAAAACTTTCGATGCCGCGGTCTGCGACGAAATCATGATGGTGAACGACGAGAATGCATTCGATATGGTGAAGCAACTGGCCGCGAAGGAAGGTGTGCTTGGTGGATCGAGCGCGGGGGCCGCGGTCTTTGCGGCAGTACAACTGGCCACGCGATTAGGAACGGGCAAACGCATAGCTACTATCATTCCCGATTCCGCGGAGCGCTATTTATCGAAGAAAATCTTCGAAGGTGGAATCTAGCCGATGAAACACAAACGCCTCGGCTTCGCCACCCGCGCCATCCATGATGGACAAGAGCCCGACCCGCTGACCGGTGCGGTTACCGTTCCGATTTATCCGACTTCCACGTATGTGCAGCAAGGCATCGGCGAACACAAAGGATACGAATACTCGCGCGTCTCCAATCCCACGCGCACGCGGCTGGAAGAAAATCTGGCCTCGCTTGAAGGTGGCACAGACGCCAAAGTCTTTGCCAGCGGCATGGCAGCTATCAATGCGGTCGCCAGCCTACTGAGGTCCGGAGACCACGTGGTTTGCGGGAACGATCTCTATGGTGGAACGCCGCGGCTTTTCAATGAGGTGCTCGGTAGGTTTGGCCTGGAGTTTTCATACGTCGACACCTCCGACGCCGAAAACGTGGAACACGCCATCCGCAAGAATACGCGCATGGTTTACGTGGAGACGCCGACCAATCCGCTGATGCGCCTGAGTGATCTGAAAGCGATCAGCCAAATTTGCCGTCGCCGCAAAGTCGAGTTGGTTGTCGACAACACGTTCATGTCGCCATATTTTCAGAATCCGCTGGCGCTCGGCGCGGACATGGTTTTGCACTCGACCACAAAATTTCTGAACGGCCACAGCGACGGTCTGGGCGGCGTTGTCGTATGCAACAAACCCGAACAGGCCGAAAGGCTGGCGTTTCTGCAGAAAGCCGCCGGCGCGATTCTTTCTCCGTTCGAATGCTGGCTAATCTTGCGCGGCGTTAAGACTCTTGCGGCCCGTATGGAAATCCACGATCACAACGGCCGCAAAGTCGCCAATTTCTTAGTGAATCACAAGAAAGTGAGAAACGTCTTCTACCCAGGCCTACCCGATCATCCGCAGCACGAGTTGGCCCGGCGCCAGATGCGCGGTTTCGGCGCGATGATCACCTTCGAGACCGGATCGTTTAAAAATGCCAACCGGATGCTGAAAAAGCTACGTATCTGCTCGTTAGGGGAATCACTCGGCGGAGTGGAAACGCTCATCTCGCATCCGGCGACGATGACTCACGCAGCTCTCGGCGAAAAAGGCCGCAAAGCCATTGGCATTACCGACGGCATGGTACGGATTTCGGTGGGCATCGAAAATATTGAAGACATTCTCGATGATTTGGAGCAGGGGCTGGCTGCAATTTGAGCCACGGATTCGCACGGATTTTCACGGATAAGAACCCGTACTCTGAATACGCCTAGAGATTGCCGGTGATCCTCCTCTCTGCGATCTCCGCGTTCTTCCTCTGCGTTCTCTGCGGTTTAAGATGTTGCTTCGGGTTCGACTGACGCCCCTATCCAATACAGATATTCAGAAGATCCGTGCTCGATCGCCACACAAATGCACTCCGGCAAATCGTAAGAATGTAGCTGGACGATCGCTTCGCGCACGGTCTCGAAAACCGCCGCAGTAGTCTTCACAATGAGAAGCCACTCGCGCGCTTCTTCGACTCTGCCTTGCCAGCGATAAATCGACTCAATCTGCGGAACAATATTCACGCAGGCGGCGAGTTCCCGCTCTACCAGCGTTCGCGCGATCTTCCGTGCTTCTTCCTCGGAACCTGCGGTAGTAAGGACGATTCGTTTATCCGTCATATTGAAATCGGTTTTCCGCTCTTGCTCTGCTGCGAAATGATAGCGCGCCGCGGCAAGTCGCTCGGCGGCGAGTGAAGGCGCTGTGTAACCAAGTTGGTTCCTATTCTCCCCGCCGCGACAACTTCCGCTTGACGCCCGACGTCAAAGCGAAGTTCACTGTCAAAGCAATGGATTCTCGAGTAAAAAACATTTCGCGGATTCGGACTTTCCCCAGCCCCGAAGCCGGCCTTCGTGCGATGGCCGAAAGGGCGCCGCAGGCTGAAGCATTGGCCGCATCCTGGATCGAACCGCTTCGTCCACTGGGAATTCGCCTCTACGCTTTGCGCCGCCGCATTGCCACCGTGGCAGTCGCAGTTGCCACTCTGCTTCTGTTTGTCCACGTGATGTTTGGCGCAAATGGCATGGTCATCTACAAACAGAAGCGCGCCGAGTACCAGTCACTGCAGAAAAAGATTGTTCAAGTGCAAGACGAAAACGCAATGTACGAGCGCAGCGTTCACGCCTTGAAGTCTGACGAAAAAGCCATCGAGAAAGAAGCGCGCGAGCAACTGCGCTATGCGCGTCCCGGAGAATTTGTATACGTTCCTCCCACTCCGCCGGCGCGACCCGTCAGCAGCGCGGCGAAGAAGTAAGTGTCAGGGGGGGCCATTTGCGTACCTTCGATTGATGCGACCTACAAATTAAGCTATCTCTAACCTTCGTGTGACTGCGTATCCTTTATAGTTTCTAGGGCAGGTCTGGCTGCTTAGTCCGTGACATGCCGTCCCTCTTGCTGTGGTATAGTTCGACGTAAATCGGGTCGTCCTATCGATTGAAGCGCTGCTGATGGCGATTCAATCTCAACCTGCAACAGGCGACAAAAAAGGAGACTTCTGCCATGAAAAAGATTCTGGTGCTTTGCCTTGCGCTGCTGTTTCTATTCGCGTTGACAGCCTTGGCGTTCGGTGACATGGGCAAGAACACGACCGTGAACGGATGGGTAGTTGATGACCAATGCAGCGCTAAAGGGGCCAATGCTTCGGCTGAGGCCTGCACCAAGAAATGCCTGGGCAAGGGCGCGAAGATGGTCATCGTGACCGACAAAGACCAGAAAGTTCTCATGGTGGAAAATCCCGACGCCTTGAAGGGACATGAAGGCCACCATATCGCTGTTACCGGGCAGGTAAGCGGCGACAACATTCACGTGGAAAGCGCCAAGATGCTTTGAGGAAGATTTGCCGATTGACGAGGGCGGCTGCGGTCGCCCTTTTTGATTAGCTGCATGTCTTTTGGTAGAGGCTGGCGGCGAGACGCCGCCAGGACAGCCGGCGCGGACGCCGGCGCTACGCCCGAGGCGAGCACTCCTGGCGCTACGTTAGCGCACTACGCCTTCAAGCGGCGAGCTGGCGGTTGCGTACAGCTTTCTTGGCATGCGCCCTGCGAGGTAGGCTTGCCGCCCTGCAAGCACCGCGTGTTTCATGGCCTCAGCCATGAGCACAGGGTCTTGCGCATTCGCAATTCCCGTGTTCATCAGGACGGCATCGGCACCCAGTTCCATAGCAATGGCGGCATCCGACGCGGTTCCCACGCCGGCATCGACGATGAGCGGGACGCCCGTGATCATTTCTCGCAGAATGCGAATGTGCGCCTGGTTCTGAATGCCCATGCCGCTGCCGATGGGCGCACCCAGCGGCATCACCGCCGCCGCGCCGGCGTCGATCAGGCGTTTGGCGAAAACAATATCGTCAGAAGTATAGGGCAGCACTGTGAAGCCTTCGCGCACCAGCGTGCGTGTGGCTTCGAGCGTGGCCTGCACATCGGGATAGAGCGTAGCCTGATCGCCGATCACTTCGAGCTTCACCCAATCCGACAAGCCAACTTCGCGGCCCAGCCGAGCGGCGCGAATGGCTTCGTCAGCCGTGTAGCATCCGGCGGTATTGGGCAGCAGAAAATACTTTTTCGGATCGATATAGTCGAGCAGCGATTCCTTGCTGCGATCAAGATTCACACGCCGCACGGCGACTGTGACCATGTTGGCTCCGCTGGCCTCGAGGGCGCGCGCGGTTTCCTGAAATGATTTGTATTTTCCGGTGCCGACGATCAGGCGGGAGCGGACGGAGCGGCCGGCGATGATCAATGAGTCCGACATGAGGATATTGTAAACAATCCACGGGGTCCCGGCATGAAGTATCCCAGGCGGACTGAACACTCTTCTTCTTCGAACGAGAGAGAGTTAGGAATACTGCCAATTGCGTGCTATTTTATCCGGCTATGCCGACATCAGGCTTCATTTTAGCAATTGCGCTTATGTTCCCGGTTTGTGCTGCTGCGTCTCAACCGTCAGTTATGGCGGAGCGCCGTCAGCGCGCTGCGGGTGCGCTGGGCGACGGCATCCTTCTGCTTCACGCCAGCTCGGCGATGAACATTACCGCCGATGGTTTCCGCCAGGATCCTTTCTTTTATTACTTCACAGGGTTGGAAAATACGGTGGGAGCAGTGCTTGCCATCGACGGGAAGTCGGGAGCCACCTGGCTCTTTTTGCCGTCGGGACCACCGTTCTTAAGAGGAGGCCTGCAGCCGGAGGTGCAGCCCGGAGCAGAAGCCGCCAAACTACTAGGGATAGATCACGTTGTCGATTGGTCGGAGATGGAGAACTTTTTCTCTGGGCGTGCGACGCAGGCGACGGTCCTGTATTTCGCCGATGCTTGGTTTCCGTTCAGTGCACTTCCTTCTAATCTCCTCAGCCCGAAGTCTCCTATGGCCCCGGTATGGTTACAGCCTATTTTGCAAAAATGGGCCATGTTTGAAGCAATCGATGCAACCGATCGCGTTGAAGGCTTGATGGAAGTTCAGAGTGCGGATGAAATCGCAGCCCTGCGCGCGGCGGCGAAAGCTACGGTAGCTGCTTTGAAAGCCGGATTGCGTGCGATTCGGCCGAATGTCTCGCAGCGCAGCGTAGAAGCCGTAGTTGAAAGCGCCTGCTGGAGTGAAGGCGCCCATGGGACGTCGTTCTGGCCTTGGGCGATGGCAGGAGAGAACGGCGTATTCCCCCGGCCATTCTTTTCCCTAGCTCGTTACGAGCATCTGAACCGCACGATGCTCCCGGGAGAGTTAGTTCGGCTGGATGTAGGATGCGAGTGGGAACACTACATGGGAGATTTAGGCAGAACGGTGCCTGTGTCGGGCCACTATGCTGAGGATCAGAGGGAGACGTGGACTATATTCGTCGCGGCATATCACGCCGGGGCAAAGGCGCTGCGCGAAGGTGTAACCGTCGATCAGGTCTTTGAGGTGTGGCAGAAGGAACTCGTAAGTCATCGGGCATCAGCAAAAAGCCAATTAGCGCAGCACGCCATCGACTCCTGGTCGGATCGCAAGAATGTTCCGTTCTGGCAGATACACACCACGAACCTCATCATGGCCCGTCCCTCAGGTCCGCTCAAGGAAGGCACTACGGTCAACTATGAACCCATCGCCTCAGTCGATGGTCAAGGATTTTTTCTGGAAGACACGTACCTCATTATCAAGGACGGTGCTGAACGGCTAACTCCGGGTGTCCCGTATTCGGCGGAGGACATCGAAGCTGCCATGCGATAGGCACAAATGATGGTCACGCGGTTTTCTAGGAGCATTTGTATTTTCCCGCGCGACGATCAGGCGCAGAAAGAAATCAGCGGCCGGCAATCACGAACGGTTCGTTCATCCAAACATCGAACTGTGCCTAATCTCTCCGAGAGCATGAGGTTTTTAGATGGCGGTATAGAAGTCATGATTGTCATCAAGCCCATCACTCCCGCCAACGTCTCGACCTTCAAGGCGGTTCGTCTGCGGGCCTTGCAGGATACTCCGGGCGCATTCGGCTCAACCTATGCGCACGAATCACAGCTCTCCGATGCCGACTGGCTCAAACGCGCCGAACGTTGGAACGGAGACCAAGGGGCCGGCTTCCTTGCCATGGATGGCGACGTTGCCTGCGGAATCGCCGGATGCTTCATCGATGAGAAAGATAAAGCCACTGCGCTTCTGATTTCGATGTGGACGGCTCCAACCCACAGGCAGCGCGGGGTGGGCCGGCTGCTGGTAAACGAAGTTCTTCGCTGGGCAGCCGAGCGCAATGTCACAGTTCTGAAACTGCTGGTCACCTGCCATAACCAGCCTGCGATCCGTTTTTACGAGCAGTTGGGATTCACTCGAACTGGCCGAACAGAGCCTTATCCCAACGATCCGGTAGTCATCGAATATGAAATGGCGCGGGCTGTTCTGGCGGCCGGCTAAGTAACGGCCTGTTCGGCTTCGGCGTAAAGCTGATCGATCTGGCTGCGATAGCGTTCTTCGACCACGCGACGGCGCAACTTCATGCTGGGCGTTAGTGCTCCGTTCTCCTGAGTGAACTCGTCGGCCACGACAATTACGCGTTTGAGTTTCTCGAACCGTGCCAGATTCTGGTTCACATCTTCCACAATTCCTTCATAGAGAGCTCGCACCTTAGTATCGGAGATAAGTTCTACGCGAGAAGAAAACTCCACTCCATTGGTTCGCGCCCACTCCTCGAGCACGACAAAATTCGGTGAGATCAATGCACACACAAATTTTCGCTTGTCTCCAACCACCACAGGCGTTCCCACCAACGGACTCAACTTCAGAGAATTCTCAATCGGCTGCGGCGCAATGAATTTGCCGCCAGAGGTCTTGATTAGTTCTTTCTTGCGGTCGGTGACGGAGAGATAACCATCCGCGTCGATGTGGCCGATGTCACCCGTCTTGAACCAGTTGTCTTCAAAAGCATTCCTGGTTTCCTCCGGCCGGCTCCAATATTCCTTAAAGACTGAAGGGCCACGCACCAGAATTTCGCCATCATTGGCGATGCGGACCTCGACATTCGTCAGAGTCTTGCCCACCGTGCCGATGCGGTGATTGACCGGTGTGTTGACCGCAATGACCGGCGATGTCTCAGTCAGACCGTAGCCTTCGTGAATGCGGATGCCGACAGTGGCATACCATTCCGCAAGTTCGCGCCCCAAGGGCGCGCCTCCGGAAATGAAGGTCTCGACCCGCCCGCCAAGGCCCTCGCGAATTTTTGAGAATACAAGGCGATTGGCCAATTTCCAGCTAAAAGATGCCGGAGTGCCTCCAGCGAGAATGACAGCTTTATGGGCGCGGCCGACTGAAATTGCCCATTGGTAAATGCTCCGCTTCAGCAAGCCGTGCGCCTGGCTTTCTGTTTTCGCATAAATCTTTTCGTACACGCGTGGCACAGCCACGCACAGGCTCGGCCGCACTTCCCGCAACGCCGTAGGAAGATTCTCAATGAACGGGCAATAAGCCAGTACGACTCCGTAGTAAAGCATCGCGAAATCCACGTGGCGCGCGGTCACATGCGATAAGGGCAAGAACGAAATGCTGGTAAGCCCCGCGCGCATATCGAAGCCTAGAAGTGAAAAATTAAGGTTTGAGGCCATATTGCCATGCGTGAGCATCGCCCCTTTCGAAGTTCCAGTCGTGCCCGATGTGTAAATGATGGTTGCCAGATCGTCCGGCTGAATCGAGCGCGCGATGGATTCGATCTCGCCGCCGAGCCGGTCAGGCCCTCCCTTCATGAGCCCGCCCATCAGCACACAATTTGCCAGCAGATCACTGGATAGCTGGACAGCATCCATCACTACGATTTTCTTAATCCCGGTTTGCGGCAGAATGGCCTGCACTTTGCGGAGTTGGTGCTCGGTGGAAACGAAGATCACGCCCGCGCCGGAATCGCTCAGGGTGTAGGCAGTCTGCTCGGGAGTTAGGGTCGAATAAACCGGCACTGTCACGGCCCCAAGCAGCAGACTGGCAAAATCGGCAATCGACCACTCGGGACGATTCTCGCTAAGAATGGCGACGCGATCGCCCTTGCTCACGCCCCACTCCCTCAGTGCCGCGGCCACTCCGGCAACGCTGCGCCGAAGATCGGCGGAAGAAATCGGCTGCCAGATTCCTGCTTCGCGGTAAAGCATCACGCGCTCGAGATTGCGCTCCGTCGCCGCAAAGAAAATATCGTTCAGGGTGGTCAGGCTCATCGCGTTCATGTCCGCACGTCTAGCATATTTTGATTGAATTTACTGGTTAATGGCAACGCAGGGCAATGCGAAACGTGCCAGGGATGGATACTCATCTGGCTCCCGCGTTTTCGAACGATTGCCTGGGTCGTGATCGCATCTTCATCCCGATGGGTAGGGCTTGGAGAGACTCTTACGTTATCATCCGGCAGGAGGTTCAAGCCGCGGGCAGCTCGAAGGAAAATACCGATCCGCGGCCTAACTGGCTGCAGACCACGATTGACCCATTGTGGGCTTCGACAATCGCTTTGGCGATGGCCAGCCCCATACCCGTGCCCTGCACACTGTAACGTTGATCGCGGCCGCGGTAGAACTTATCGAAGATCAGCGACTGCTCGAAGTCATCAATGCCGGGGCCGTGGTCGGTGACACTGGTAACAACACGATCTCCCTTCTGTTCTGCGGTAATCGTGATGGGCGCATTGGGCGGCGAGTACTTCGCGGCATTTTCGAGTAACTGCTTGATTACTTCCGCAATGCGGTCCGCATCCACGCGCACTCGGGGTAGCGACGGCGGGACACGCACTTCCAGCGGATGCTGTCCGATTATTGTTCTGGTCTCTTCCACAGCAGATTCAATCACCGTAGCCATCTCCACCGGCGCCATGTGCAGTTCGACCTTATGCGCGTCAAGTTGCGCCATCTCCGTGGCCTCGCCCACTAAACGATCAAGCCTGTCGGTTTCTTCGTTGATCACCGTCAGCAACTCTCTGCGCTGCGCTTCGTCGAGGTTGTAGTCCGAAAGCAATCCCGTGACTGCGGCCTTGATGCCGGTCAGAGGCGTGCGCAATTCGTGGGTGACTGAATCGAGCAGAACGGCGCGCAAATTTTCGCTCTGCCGCGTCCCTTCTGCCTGCGACAATTTTTCCATAGCGCCCGCGCGTTCAATGGCGATGCCAATCATGCTTCCCAGGGCCTCGAGCGTGGCCCGCGAGAGCTGAGCTCCGGCAATGGCCACTGCTCCGGTGCTGCGCGTTCCCAGGTGCAGAGGTGTAAGAGAAACCCCGCGCTGCCGATCGATGACCGGTTCGCCACGCGAACTGACCATTTGAAGTTCTTCAAGCGAAAACCAGGTGGCTTTGGGGTCGGTACGGTAGGCCTGCCGCGAGCTCAGCAGATAGATTGCGGCGGATTGGGCGCTGAACCCGTCACGGATGTAGCTTGGAATCGCATTCAGCAACTCAGCCACGTGGTCCGTGGCAAGCAGGCGCTGGCTGAACGCGTAAAGCCGTTCTACGTCGCGTCGGCGCTGTACCGCGTCGGCCGTTTGTCTGCGGGCGCGATCGGCAAGTTGGCTTGCAATTCCAGCAGTCACCAGAAAGGCAAACAAAGCGACCCAGTTTTGCGGATCGGCCACCGTGAATGTCCCGACAGGAGGCAGAAAGTAATAATTGAAAGCCAGGGTCGCCAGAACGGCGAGAAAAACAGAAAATCGGAATCCCCAATAAGCCGCTGCCAGAAGCACCATCAACAGATAGGTCAGTGCCACCGTGGTGGGATTCACATGCGGAAGCCGCCGATAGATTTGGGCTACGATCTCCGCAGACAGTGCACAAATGACGTATCGCAAAACGTGCTGTAGCCACCGGCGCTTCACGGGCACGATTGTAACGGAAGCGAGGCAAAGCGTCGATTTGCTGGGTCAAGAAATTGCTGCACCACGGAGCCACAGAGACACGGAGGAAAACAGAAATTTGTTTTTTTATCTTTAAGGTTTCTCCGTGCCTCTGTGTCTCCGTGGTGAAAAGCTTTTTCGCATTCGACATTTCTCCCGGATGCGTGGAGAATAACGGCGATGCCCAAGAGTCCCGAAGAGTGGCTGAAAGAAGTCGATACGGCGCAACGTCCGGCGGTTTTTAAGCTGTTCCTCGGCTATGCCCCCGGCGTGGGAAAGACATACGCCATGCTGAGCGAAGGCATAAGACGCGCCAGCCGCGGCGAAGAAGTAGTCATCGGGGTGGTCGAAACTCACGGGCGCAAACCCATCGTCGAGCTTTCTTCCCGCCTGGAGACGGTTCCCCGAAAAAAGCTGGAGTATAAAGCGACCATATTCGAAGAGATGGATGTGGACGCCATTCTGGCGCGCAAACCCCACGTAGTTCTAGTCGACGAACTGGCGCATACCAACATTGAAGGCAGCAAGCACGCCAAGCGCTATCAGGATGTCTTCGAACTGCTCGATGCCGGCATTGATGTGCTTTCCACGCTGAACGTGCAGCACATTGAGAGCCTCGCTCCCACCATTCGCGAGCTTACCGGCGTGCAGGTACGAGAGACGGTGCCCGACTGGGTGATCCGCCGCGCCGGCGAAATCGTAATGGCAGATCTCACGCCGCAGGCCCTGCAGACTCGCATGAGGCGCGGAGATATTTATCCTCTCGATAGGGCCGACCGCGCTCTGGCCAATTTCTTCCGCAACACCAATCTGGTCGCGTTGCGCGAGCTGGCGCTGCGGCAGGTGACCCAATCGGTCGACCGCACACTTGCCGAGCTAAAAAACGAAGACGGACAGCTGTTGCAAGTGCGTGAGCGCATCGCCGTCTGCATCAGCTCCAATCCCGCGGCGCAATATCTGATCGCGCGCGGCGCGCGCATGGCGCAGGCATTGGATGGCGACTTCTTCGTTTTCTATGTCGATACCGGCGGCGACGAGAGCGATGAGAACCAGCGAACCCTCGCGGACAACATTCGCTTCGCGGAAAGCGTCGGAGCCAAAGTCGTAAAGTCAGAAGGCAAAGTGGTTGCCGAGAAAGTGGCCGAATTTGTGCGCGATAATCATATTACGCAAGTAGTTTTTGGGCGCTCCGCTACCACCGGGTGGAAGAGATACTTCTATCTTTCGGCGATTCACAAGTTTCTGCGGGATACCCCCGCAGTCGATGTTCACATCGTGACGCAGGAAATGCGGTGAGCGAAATCGACGATCGCAATGTGACCGAGCACCGCCGGATCCTCGTGGTTGACGACGAGCCGCAGATCACGCGTGTCCTGCGCACCACGCTTTCCGCCCAGGGATATGACATTCGCGTCGCCAACGATGGCGAGATGGCGCTCGAATTGATGAAGAACTGGACGCCCCATGTGGTGGTCACCGACCTCGCCATGCCCAATCTCGATGGCCTCGAGCTATGCCGACAGGTGCGCAAGATTTCGCAAGTGCCCATCGTCGTTCTTTCCGTGCGCGGACAAGATCGCACGAAAGT
>Ga0181522_10001413_pt1 | contig 14642 bp, 14 predicted proteins | sample PEATcosm2014_Bin_27_FD_121103 | JGI IMG/M metagenome (GOLD analysis project Ga0181522, IMG submission 121103) | Peatland microbial communities from MTU Mesocosm Facility, Houghton, MI, USA - PEATcosm2014_Bin05_10_metaG | ecosystem: Environmental > Terrestrial > Soil > Wetlands > Peat | place... | reverse complement strand
GCGGCGCCTAGCGATTCTCCGATGGCGAAGCCGATGAAACAGGGGCCGGCGTAGTCGCCGGGGACAAAAAGCAGAATGAAGAGCATGATGAGCAATTCGACGGAAATCAGCATCATGCCGATGGACATCCCGGCTTCGAGCGGGATCTGGTAAACGGGATATGGTTTGCCGGGCAGGGAAGCGAACGCGGTTCGCGAATTTGCGAAGGTGTTGACGCGAATGCCGAACCACGCCACGCCGTAGCTGCCGGCGATTCCCACTAGGCTGAAGATCAGAATGATCACCACACGAGGAATTTCAAAATGGCGGAGGACGCCAAAGTAGAGCACGATGATGGCGGCGATGAAGGCCCACAGCAGCATCAGAAATTTGCCTTGCGTGATCAGGTAGGTCTTGCAGGTCTCGTAGATCAGTTCGGAGATCTCGCGCATGGAGCGATGCACGGGGAGATTTTTCAGACGCACGAAGATGACCATGCCGAAGGCGAGGCCGAAGACGCAGAAGAGCAACCCGATCATCAGCAGACGGTGGCCGTCTATGCCAAGGAATGAAACCGAAGAGAGGTCGGGCAGTTTCAAGGCTGCCTCGCCGCCGGTTTCGTCAGTCGGCGCGGGCTGTGCCAGGGCGTAACCGGCGGTCAGGAGCAAGAGCGTTCCGAGCGTCGCCGAGATCCTGGCGAGTGGTCCTTTCGCAAGTCGTGTTTTTGCAAGTCGTGTTTTTGCAAACCACCGTCCCACGGACGCAAGGTTGGCGTTCCAGTTGAGCATTAAATTTCCTCCCAGGATGCTTCAGGGGTCACGACGTGTGTTTTCGCACCGGCACATCGAAACTTTCGCGAACGAGTTCGTCCGACGCGAATCCTTTTGCGACCGAAGTCGCAAACACGCTCCGAACACGCTTCCACCGCCAGGCATAAAGAAAGAAGGATTGCCGATTTGGCCGTGTCGGTAAACTTGTGGCGCCGATGTATGGCTTATATCGCAAACCATGCGCCTCACCACGAAGCACTCGTTTATAGCACCTGGGCTGAAGTCGGGTCAATGATGGACATCCGGCAGGATCCCGCAGGTGGATTGGGTGAGCATTTCGAGGAATGGGATCCTTCTTGTTTCGGCGGTTCCGTATAATTGATCCTCTGCCATGTCGGCCACGCTTGATTCGATCATCGCCGCCACGCGCCACCGTTTATACCGCAGACGGCAAGACTGCGACTTGCGTGCGCTGGAGGGTGCCGCCGCCGATCATGCTCCGCGCGGATTTCGATCGGAGTTGCGGAGAGTTTCGCAAGATGGAATCGCAATTATCGCCGAACTGAAAAAAGCTTCGCCTTCACGAGGGCTGATTCGGGCCGATTTTAAGCCGGCCGAACTGGCGCGGGAACTTGAGGATGCGGGCGCAGCTGCACTGTCGGTGTTGACCGATGAAGAGTTCTTCTCCGGTTCGCTCGATTATCTGCGGCAGGTTTCGTCGAACAGTTCCCTTCCCTGTTTGCGCAAGGACTTTATCGTCGACGAGTTCCAGATCGTCGAGGCCCGAGCGAATCGCGCCGATGCGATTCTGCTGATTGTCGCCGCACTTGAGCAGAAAGAACTTGTAGCGCTGTCCGGAGTCGCGAGGTCGCAGGGATTGGATGTTTTGTGCGAGGCTCACGACGAAAGCGAATTGCAAAGAGCAGTCGAGGCCGGCTGTGACCTGATCGGCATCAACTGCCGCGATCTGCGGACGTTCGAAGTGAATCTCGAAACAGCGTTTCGGCTGGTGGAGAAAATGCCCGCCGGATGTGTCCGCGTCGCTGAAAGTGGCATCCAATCCGGCGCGGATCTGGCGCATCTTCGATCGGCAGGCTACGACGCATTTTTGATTGGCGAATCGTTGATGAAGGCGGAACGTCCCGGTGATGCGCTGACAAAGCTGATGGAAGAGGCGAAAATGGTGGTCAGTGGCCGCTGGCCAGTGGCCAGCGGCTAACGGTGTGCTGGTTTCGCTGGCCGACTCGCCACTGAACACCGACCGCTGCTTTTTATGACTTGGATCAAAATCTGCGGAATTACGAACCTTCACGATGCGCTCGCCGCGAGCGATGCGGGGGCGAACGCGTTGGGCTTCGTTTTCTATTCCCAAAGTCCGCGCTATGTCACCCCGGAAATTGCCCGTTCGATCGTGGATAACGTTCCGCCGCAAATCGAAAAAGTCGGCGTCTTCGTCAATGAGCCCCTCGAACGGGTGAGGGACGCTGTCAAAATGGTCGGTCTCACCGCGGTGCAGCTACACGGGGAAGAGACGACGGAATTCAGTCGTTCGCTGGCCCAGGGATTCGCAAACGGATCGCGACGTCCCATGATTTTTCGGACATTGCCGGCGAAGATTTTCGACGCTCCCGGCGAACAAAGCGTCGGATGGGATCCGGTTGAGGCTGGACTGGTAGAGCCCGATGAGGTTTACACCGGCAAACGGGTGCAAAAGATCCACGTGGCACAGAACGGTGACCTGTTTCTCGAGACGCATGGTTTCCGGCCTGGAGTGGTGTCCGGCGTGATGCTTGACTCCTCAACTGACGAACGACGCGGCGGCACCGGACAAAGATTCGACTGGGAACGCGTGCAGCCCTGGGCAGGAATTATTAACAGCATCAGCAAACTGATCGTCGCCGGCGGATTGCGTCCCGGCAATGTCCAGGAGGCGATTCATCTCTTGCATCCCTGGGGCGTTGACGTATCCACCGGAGTTGAATTCGAACCGGGCAAGAAGGATCCGAAGAAAGTCCGCGCCTTTGTCCGAGCGGTTCGGGCGATGGACGAGGCGGCCTGAGGTGGCGATCTCAACCGCTCAAAAAGCTCAACCCCGAGCCAACGGAAAGATTAATCCACCGCCTGCCGCTGTCGGCCGTTTCGGCGCCTATGGCGGCCGTTACGTTCCGGAAACTCTGATGGCCGCGCTCGAAGAACTGGAGCGCGAATACGTAAAGGCAAAACGAGAGCGCAAATTTCGAGAGCGCCTCGACCAACTGTTGCGGCAATATGCGGGACGGCCCACACCGCTATTCTTTGCCGAGCGCCTGACTGCCAAACTGGGCGGCGCGAAAATCTATCTCAAGCGCGAAGATCTGCTCCACACCGGCGCACACAAGATTAACAACTGTCTCGGTCAGGGGTTGCTCGTCGAGCGCATGGGAAAGCGTCGCGTAATCGCGGAAACGGGCGCCGGGCAGCACGGCGTTGCCACGGCCACCGTTTGCGCCCTGCTCGGCTTCGAGTGCGTGGTCTATATGGGCGCGGAGGATATGCGCCGCCAGGAGCTTAACGTCTTCCGCATGAGGCTGCTTGGAGCCGAGGTTCGCAGCGTCGATTCCGGGTCGCGCACGCTCAAAGATGCCATCAACGAAGCCATGCGCGACTGGGTCACGAATGTTCGCACCACGCATTACCTGCTCGGCAGCGTGCTCGGAGCGCATCCCTATCCAACCATGGTGCGCGACTTCCATCGTGTCATTGGACGCGAAGCCCGCGCCCAGATCCGCAAAGCCGAAGGCAAACTTCCCAATGCCATCATTGCCTGCGTGGGCGGGGGATCGAACTCGATCGGCATTTTCTACGACTTCCTCGGAGACAAGAACGTTGAACTGATTGGAGTCGAGGCTGGCGGACGTGGCGAGGCTCTCGGCGAGCATGCGGCGCGGTTTCGCGGCGGGTCGCCCGGAGTTCTGCAGGGAACCTATTCTTATGTTCTGCAGGATCCATCCGGTCAGATCGCGACCACCCATTCCGTCTCTGCCGGGCTGGACTATCCTTCGATCGGGCCTGAACACGCAATGCTCAAGGATACCGGGCGGGCGCAATACGTCCCTGCTTCCGATCGTGAGGCGCTCGATGCGACCATGCTGCTGGCGCGAACAGAAGGCATCATTCCGGCGCTCGAGTCCGCCCACGCGGTTGCTGAAGTCATCAAGCGGGCGCCGACGATGAGGAAATCGGAAGTTGTGATCGTGAACATCTCCGGGCGTGGCGACAAGGATGTCGGAATTATGCGGGAGAATCTGAAGCTTGATTGATATTTGTAATTGGTAAGAGGTTCACTCCGGCGCAGGTGGAAATCTAAAGCTTCTTCGCTAGCTCCGGGTGACCACCCAAATTCATCTCGTAATGGCAAACTGCAAGTTACCATTTACAGATCGCTGATGCCTTTTCACTTCGAAAGTAAACCCGCACTTGTGGCATACGTAACCTGTGGCGACCCGGACCTTGCCACGACGCGCGAGGTCATTCTCGAGGCGATCGACGCGGGTGCGAGCGTGATCGAACTCGGCGTCCCGTTCAGCGATCCTGTGGCCGATGGTCCGGTCATTCAGCGCGCCAGTGAACGGGCGCTCAAACATGGTACGTCGCTGCATCACATCCTTACGCTGGCTGCCGAGATCCGCGAACACTCGCAATCTGTCGGGTTGGTAATTTTTTCCTATCTCAATCCCATCTTGCGGATGGGCCTTCCGAGGTTTTGCCACGTTGCCCGGCATGCCGGGATCGACGGAACACTGATCACGGATTTGCCAGTTGAGGAATCCGCCGAATATTTGCGCGAGGCGCGAAAGAATAATCTGGCAACCATTTTTCTCGCCGCCCCCACCAGCACCGACTCACGCCTGAAATTAATTTCGCAGGTCTCAACCGGATTTATTTATGCTGTCTCGCGCACAGGCGTCACTGGCGCGCGCTCCGAGATGACGGGCGATGCCTCCGCACTCGTCCAGCGCATTCGCCGTTTCAGCAAGCTTCCGATTGCGGTTGGTTTCGGCATCTCGACTCGAGCGCAATTCGCAGCCGTCGGCAAATTCGCGGAAGGAGCGGTCATTGGCAGCGCCATCGTCAATGCCATCGAACAAAACCCGGGACGAGAAGCCGCGACTGTGGGAGAATTTGTACGATCGCTTGTAGCCCCTGGCTCGTAGCTCAAGTTCTTCGTTCTTCTTTTATGGACATCACCGACTGGCGAAAGAAAATCGACGGCCTGGATCTGAAGCTCGCGGCCCTGCTCAACGAACGTGCTGCGGCCGTGGTGGAAATTGGACGATTGAAACGCAACACCAGCCTGCCCATTTATGAGCCCGATCGCGAGCGCGAGGTGATCGCCAATGTGCAGCGCAACAACCCAGGTCCTTTGACCGAGCGCGATCTGGCGCAGATTTACGAACGAATTATGGATGTGATGCGCAGCATTCAAAAGCATGAAATCGTTCCCGACGATGGGCCGACATCCCGCGAGAAAAACGATTCGGGGAAACGGGCGCGATCATGATTGTCGCAATGCAGGATTCCGCGAGCGAAGAACAGATCCAGCGCGTTATTGATCAACTGGTTCATTTCGGGTTCGAGATACATCGCTCTACTGGAGCGCGGCAAACCGTTCTTGGCGGTGTAGGAGTCCCTCACGATTTCGATACTCGCGAAATCGAAATGCTGCCCGGGGTGCAGGAAGTTCATCGCATCACTTCCCCTTACAAGCTTGCGGGTCGCAGCTTCCGTCCCGAGGGGACGGTGGTCAAATTTTCAAATGGAATTGAAATTGGCGGCAAGAAAATCGTCGTCATGGCGGGGCCTTGTTCGGTCGAATCGCGCGAGCAACTATTTACCATCAGCGAACTGATAGCTGACGCCGGGGCGCGCGTTCTGCGCGGAGGCGCGTTTAAACCGCGATCTTCTCCTTATTCTTTTCAGGGGCTCGGCCTGGATGCTCTGAAGTTGCTGCGCGAAGCGGGCGATCGTTTCAAGCTGCTCGTCATCAGCGAGGTCATGGAGATCTCGCAGATCGAGGTGATGCTGCCTTATGTCGATATCCTGCAGGTAGGCGCGCGCAACATGCAGAATTTTAATCTGCTGCGCGAACTGGGCAGGGTGCGCAAGCCCGTGCTCTTGAAACGTGGTATCGCCGCCACGTTTGAAGAGCTTTTATGCTCGGCGGAATATGTGTTGGCCGGGGGAAACTATGAAGTTATTCTGTGCGAGCGCGGCATCCGTACTTTTGAAACCTATACTCGCAACACGATGGACATATCGGCGATGCCGATCATCCACAAGCTTTCGCATCTGCCCATCACGGCCGATCCGTCGCATGGCACCGGGCGCCGCGACAAGGTAGCTCCGATGGCACTGGCGGCGGCGGCGGCAGGCGCGGATGCGATGCTTATCGAAGTTCATCATCAGCCTGACAAGGCCCTGTCCGATGGCGCCCAGTCGCTCTATCCGGAGCAGTTTGCCAAACTGATGGAGCAGTTGCGCATGATTGCACCGGCGGTGGGGCGCGAGATCGCGTAGAAATCATTTGTGATTTTGTAATTCGGGCACAATCGCAGATGACCAATCAGCAATCACCAATTTCCCATGGCCTTCAGGCAAGTCACCATCATCGGAACCGGCTTGATCGGAGGCTCGCTCGGGCTTGCGCTCAAGAAGCGCCATTTGGCCTCGCGCATCGTCGGTTGCGATCGCGCTGCGGTTTTGGAGCGGGCCCGGGAATGTGGCGCCATTGACGACGGAATCACAAATCCTGCCGATGCTGTGCTGACCAGTGATGTGGTGGTGCTGGCAACCCCGGTGCTTCCGATTCTTGACCTGATCAGTCGGCTTGGACCGGCGTTGCCTGGAAGAGTTCTTGTAACCGACGTCGGCAGCACCAAGGTGGACGTTGTTCGGCGCGCCGCCGAATGTTTCGGGCCTGGCGCGGGAGACAGATTTCTGGCGGGGCACCCCATGGCGGGAAAAGAAAACGCCGGCGTGGAGTCTGCCGATGCTGATCTGTTTGAGGGCGCTGCGTGGCTTTTCACGCCGCTTCCGCGGCAGAACGTTCACGCCGGACTTTGCGGAGAATTTCTTCATTGCGTGGAGAAGATGGGAGCGAAAATTGCGGTCGCCGGCCCCGCGGAGCATGATCGCTTCTGCGCGTGGATCAGCCATCTGCCGCAGATGATTTCGACCGCCTTGGCGGCGGCGCTGGTCGATGAATTTGGCCCGGACGCGCCTGTGCTCGATATCGGCGGACGGGCGCTGCGGGAGATGACGCGGATTTCTGGCAGTCCGTATTCGATGTGGCGGGACATCGCCATTACCAACCAGAAGAATATTGCGGATGCGCTGATGAAGCTCGAACAACGGCTTGCGCACATACGCGAAAATCTTGCTGCCAAGCAGTTGGCCGATGAATTCGAGCGGGCGCACCAACTAAGGAAAAAACCAGGACGAAAGCGTGGGCAGAAATCGGGTGATCGGCTGATCGAAACCTAGACGAACCAGTCGCCCGATGGCGGCTGATCAGATGGCCCTGTTTCCTATAGAATTCTCGTGCTATGCACAAAGTCGTCGCTAACGCCGAAGAGGCGATTCAGGATGTGTTTGACGGAGCCTCCATCATGGTGGGCGGCTTTGGACTCTGCGGCAATCCTGAGAATCTGATTCGGGCTCTCGCTCAGAAGGGAGTCAAGAATCTCACCACCATCAGCAACAATGCGGGCGTCGATGGGCTCGGCGTCGGACTTCTGCTTGCGAATGGGCAGATCAGGCGGCACATTGGAACCTACGTGGGCGAGAACAAGCTGCTTGAGAAGATGGTTCTCGATGGCACGGTAGAACTCGACCTGGTTCCGCAGGGAACTTTTTCTGAACGAATTCGCGCTGGCGGCGCCGGCATTCCTGCGTTCTTCACCCCCACCGGCGTCGGAACGATGGTCGCTGAGGGCAAAGAAGCGCGCGAGTTCGACGGCCGCAGGTACATTATGGAACTGGCGCTGAAAGCCGATTTCGCCTTCGTGAAGGCGTGGAAGGGCGACCGATGGGGCAATCTCATCTATCGCAAGACGGCGCGCAATTTCAATCCAATGATGGCTACGGCGGCTAAAATTACGATCGCTGAGGTCGAGCATCTGGTCGAACCGGGGGAACTCGATCCTGAAATGGTTCATACGCCGAGCGTGTATGTAAAACGGATTTTCCAGGGCGAGCTGTTTGAGAAGCGAATTGAGAAACGGACGGTGACGAAGGCGGCGGCAAAGGGGTAGCGACGGTCGCTGGTTGGTCGTCGCTGGTTGTTAGTCGTTCGGAAAGCGCAAGTGATGAATCGCAGGAAACATCGAAGGAACCCATGTCAACCTTGCCGAAAGCCACAAAAGACATCGACAAACGCGAGCGCATCGTCAAGCGCATTGCGAGGGAATTGCGGGACGGATTTTACGTCAACCTCGGCATCGGATTACCGACCCTCATTGCAAATTATGTTCCGCCGGGCATCGATGTGATTCTGCAATCGGAGAACGGGATGCTTGGCATCGGGCCGTATCCGGTCGAGGGGTCGGAAGACGCAGACCTGATCAATGCGGGAAAGGAAACCGTCACTGAGATGGCGGGCACGGCGTATTTTTCAAGCGCCGATTCTTTTGCCATGATTCGCGGAGGGCACGTTGATCTCAGCGTGCTGGGGGCTATGGAGGTGGACGAACAAGGCAACCTCGCAAACTGGATGATCCCGGGCAAGATGGTCAAAGGTATGGGCGGCGCCATGGATCTGGTCGCGGGCGCGCGACGCGTGGTCATTGCCATGGAACACGCGACCAAAGAGGGCCAGCCGAAGATTCTCAAGAAATGCACCCTGCCTTTGACTGGCGTCAGGGTGGTCGACACGATCGTCACCGAGATGGCCTACATCAGAGTTACGCCCGACGGCTTGCTGCTCGAAGAGATTGCTCCGGGAGTGTCGGTTGAAGACGTTCAGCGAGCGACGGCAGCGAAGTTGCGGGTCAGCCCCGAACTGAAGACGATGTAGAACCCCGCCTCGTGATTCCAGCCTTCTTGGTCTTTCACCGTCCCGAGCCGTTTCAATGCAAGGCACATCACCGCAGCGGACAACCAATTTCGCACTCTACCTCATCTCTTCCTCGCCTGAAATGTTGGACTTGTCCTTCGGGCGAAAGACGAAAGAGAAGAATGGAGGCAGAGATGTCGCCAAAAAGAGCTTTGTTCTGCTGTCTGCCGTTCCTGCTTCAGCGCTTGCTCGCGCACAACAATCGCAATCGGCCGTTGCAGGATCGAGGGTTGGAGGATTCAGGGTTGGAAGATTCAGGGTTGGAAGATCCAGGCCTGATCGCGACCCTCCGCGCGTCGGGGACGCTTTGACGTACCCGGGGAAGACATTCAGTTAGCGGGATCCTCTCGAGGTCTTCAGATGCGAGAGAGACGAAATGGGGCACTCAGCAGGCGCGCGGGGAACATGACCACGGCCCAAACCAGAGCGAGGGCTCCGTGGACGGCAATGCCTACGAGACGAAAAGGCAGCAATAACAGCCACACGAACGGGTACAGGATCAAAGCCAGGAGCGCAAGGGGCCAGCAAACGATTAAGAGAAAGCACCAGAGCAGGAACGCGACCATGGGTGAAACCTCCTGATGAGCATGATACGCGGGCTGGAGGGAAAAAGTTCAAGGGCGAATGCAAATCGCAGCGCGTGATGCACTGCGGGTGGAAGCATGCATTCGCGGCTAGGTAGCGCTCGGCTCGGACAAGTATTTCTGCAGAAATTGCAGACTCCTTAGACCGGCGTCGCGCCAGGTCACTTCGTCTTTGAAGCCGTGGCCGATTCCGGGATAGATCTTGATCTCGTAGGGAATTTTCTTTTTCTCCAGCAACGTTTGCAGTTGGTAGGCTTCCGCGACCGGAACGATCGCATCGGACTCGCCATGCAGAATCAGCACCGGGCAGAGGCGTCTCATGAAAAAGTTCATTTCTTTCGGCATGCCTCCGAAAAATTCGACTACGACTTTCACACGATGATCGATGGCGGAGTTCGCCAGCGAGAGATAAGCCCCTAGAGAAAATCCCAGCAGAGCGATACGCTTTGCGTCCACCTGGGGTTCGGCTGCTATGAAGCTGATTGCGTCCCAGAGGGTTTTCATCCAGAGCGGAAAATTGCGCAAGATGGTTGACTTGTCCGCGTATGTGGTAGCAGTGCGATCGAAATAGTGGAGCAGGTAGACGGCGAATCCCTGCGCCGCGAGCGTGCCGGCATAGTGCTCCATACCGGAAACGTTGCCTCCGGAGCCATAAAGGGCGATGACGGCGGGGAGTGGGCCGGCGGAGGTTTCGGGCAGGAAGCCATCCAGGCGGATGGGCTTGCCGCCACTTTTGAAGGTGAGTTCGAGTTGGGAGATGGTTTGCACCAGGGTTTCTGAGGCTTTGTCCGGCTGGACGGCCGATGGCGGCCGTCGTTACGTGATTCTTTTACATGCCCACGGTCACGCCCTCTTCCATCAGTTTCTGCAAAGAGTCTTTGTAGGGGGCACGTGCTATGCCTCTTTCCGTGATGATTGCGGTCACATACTTGGCAGGCGTTACGTCGAAAGCGGGGTTCTCAATTTCAACTCCGTCCGGAGTCATCTGCTTGCCGCCGATGTGCGTCACTTCTGCCGGATTGCGCTGCTCAATGGGAATTTTGCTGCCATCGCTGGTCGCCAGATCGACGGTTGAAAGTGGGGCGGCCACATAGAAGGGGATGGCATTTTCTTTCGCCATGACGGCCACGGTGTAGGTCCCGACCTTGTTAGCCACGTCTCCATTGGCGGCGATGCGGTCGGCGCCTACTACGATGGCTGCGATTTTGCCTTTCTGCATCATGACCCCGGCCATGCTGTCGGAGATTACGGTGGTGGGGATGCCGTCTTTCATCAGCTCCCACGCGGTCAGACGTGAACCCTGCAGGAAAGGCCTGGTTTCGTCGGCGTAGACATGAATTTTCTTGCCTTGTTCTACGGCGGCACGGATTACCCCCAGCGCGGTGCCGTAACCGGCGGTGGCGAGGGCTCCGGCATTGCAATGGGTGAGCACGCCACCGCTTGATGGCATCAAGGTCGCGCCGTGGCGTCCCATGGCTTGATTGGCGGCGATATCCTCAGCGTGCATGCGCAAGGCTTCATCGATGAGAGCTTGCCGGATCCGCGCAAGTGAGCGGATGCGAAGAAGATCGAACTTCTCGCTCATGCGGCGGATGGCCCAGAATAAATTAACCGCTGTCGGCCGCGTGTCCCGAATCACCTCGCAGATCTCGTCAAATTCTTTCTTGAGCTCGGCGCCGTTCCGGGCTTTCGAATTCTTCACTCCGAGCGCGATGCCCATGGCGGCCGCCACCCCGATGGCCGGGGCTCCGCGCACAACCATATTGCGGATGGCGTCGGCTACCTGTTGATAGGTGCCGCAGGTTACATAGACTTCTTCGGTAGGAAGCTTCGTCTGATCGAGGAAGCGGATGCCGCGATCGGTCCATTCGAGGGTGTGGATCATGAATTCGTCGTTGGCGCCTGGTCGTTCGTCGTTCGCGCTGGATTCGTCATTCGCACTTCGTCGGTCGCAGTTTGCTTCTCTCGGTCAGCGGCAGATGTTAGATGCTCTGTTCTCACGTCGGATGCTGTGAAGATTGCGACGAACGGCGCCGGCGCGGCGGCTTTTTCTACACTTGAACGGCCATTTGCTTCTTTGCGTTCTACCAGACATATTGCCCCTGCCACTTCGAAGCCGAACTGGCGCGCGGCTTCGATGGCTTGGACGGTTGAAGATCCGGTGGTGCAAACATCGTCCACGATGATTACGCGGGCGCCTTTTTCCTGGAAGCCCTCGACGCGCTGGCCGGTGCCGTGCTGCTTTTCCGCCTTGCGCACGAGGAAGCCGTGGATCTTGCCGCTGGTGACGACTACGGCTACTACGATCGGATCGGCACCCATGGTTAGGCCGCCGATGGCGTCGGCATGCCATCCTTGCTTGCGGATCTCATCGAGAAAGACTTCGCCTACCAGTTGTGCGCCACGAGCGTCGAGCGTGGTGGTGCGGCAATCGATGTAATAGTCGCTTGTGCCGCCGGAGGACAATTTGAACTCGCCCAGGCGAAACGATTTGCGGGCCAGCAGTTTCAAGAGCTCTTGTCGCGCGGCGGACATGGAGTTCTACGATAGCAGAAAAGCAGTTCGCAGTTCCCGGTTGGCAGTTCCTGACAGAGGCATGTCCGGCACACTCGACCCGGGGACTTGGAACTGAGAAGTCTATTGATTGAGTTTCTCTAGATGGCGAAAACCGTCGGTGGCAGCGAACATGGCTACGGTGATGGTTCCGTTGTAGGCCATGTGGATGAGGACGCTGGCTGCGACGGAATTTTTCCTCGCCCGCACCACGGTCAGGACGATGCCGACGAGAAAAATCACGAGCACCGGCCCCCATGAAAACCCGAGTTGCGCGCCATGAAGCAGCGCGAAGGCGATTGCCGTCAGCAAGACCGCAATCGGCACGCCTGTACTGCGGGCCAGAACCGGATATAGAAAGCCGCGAAAGAAAAGCTCCTCCATTAGAGGCGCGCATAGCACGGCGAGGAGACCGACCGCCCAGGCCTCGGCGGGAGTTCGGAAGAAGTTATCAATGGGCAGCTCTTTCGGAATTGGCAACAGTCGTGCCAGCAATTGCAATGCCACCGAAAGCAACAACCCAACGAGCACGTACATCGCTACATTCGAGGGCCAGTTCCAGTGGATCGCGGCGAGAAAATCGGGACGCCTGCGCTCCCGCGTCACCAGAACATACATGTAAGCGAAGACGACAAGGTACGCAACCGACTGCCCGGCCAGCGAGACGAGCGGGAGTTGAATGATCTGCCCGAAAGCCGTGTGAGGGTAAAGCAGCCAGCGAACCAGGAGGGGTGCCGCACCGAAAACTAACGAGAAAAGCGCAACGAGCGAGAATATTGAAAGCCGAAGCACATCCCAGCCGTTCCATGCCGGATCCGGCGAACACGGAGGAACGAGCGCGATTGGCTGGATGTTTGAGGGATGATTCTCGTCCGCGGAGGATTCCGGATTCGCGAAGCTACTTTGATCCGCCGAGCTCTGCCCGGTTTCGACAGGCGCACGCAGCCACGCTGGCACCGCGTCCGGGGACGTCGGAGCCAGCGTTCGATTCTCTGGGAGATCGTCAGGCGCGAGGTTCACACGCGTTCCTCTGTCTCAGTTGACGCCAGCGCCGTGCCTGGCGACTCATTTCTTGCCGATCCAATTTTTGCCGACCCATGCCCTGTCGATTCACCTCTCGTCGATTCAGGCCTCGCTGCCCCATTTCTCACCAAACCACTTTTCCGTTCGACCTTGGATCCATTGAAATACGGGGTCAGGGCCTGGCCGGTGTAGGACTTCTTCACCCGCGCGACATCCTCGGGCGTGCCCTGGGCTACCAGGCGACCGCCTTCTTCTCCGCCCTCGGGACCGAGATCGATGACCCAGTCGGCGTTGCGGATCACATCGAGATTGTGTTCGATGATGATAACGGTGTTTCCGAGATCGGTTAGACGATGCAGAACGTCGAGAAGTTTCCGCACGTCGTCGAAGTGCAGTCCGGTGGTCGGCTCGTCCAATAAATAGAGGGTTTTTCCCGTCTGACGCTTGCTCAGTTCGCGGGCGAGTTTGATGCGCTGGGCTTCGCCTCCGGAAAGAGTGACGGCGGATTGACCAAGGTGAATATATCCCAAGCCGACGTCAACCAGGGTTTGCAACTTTTGCTTTACCTGCGGAATGTTCTCTAACACCAGGAGAGCGTCGGAAACCGGCATTTCGAGCAGGTCGGCTATCGAATAACCCTTGTAGCAAACCGACAGCGTTTCATGGTTATAGCGACGCCCACCGCATATTTCGCACTGCACGTAGACATCGGGCAGGAAGTTCATTTCGATTCGGCGCTGCCCTTCCCCCTGACAGGCTTCGCAGCGTCCGCCGGCGACGTTGAAAGAGAAGCGTCCGGGCTTGTATCCACGCTCGCGCGATTCGGGCAGCATGGCGTAGAGGTCGCGGACGGCGGCGAAGATGCCGGTGTAGGTTGCAGGATTGGAGCGCGGCGTGCGGCCGATGGGAGATTGATCGATGCGAATGACCTTGTCGATCAACTCCGCTCCGGTAATGGACTTGTGGCTGCCGGGTTCTTCGCGCGACCGGTAGAGCTGTTTGGCTAACGCGCGATAGAGGATGTCGTTGACCAAGGTTGATTTGCCGGAGCCGGAGACGCCGGTCACAACCGTCATCACGCCCAGCGGAAAGACTATATCCAGATTTTTGAGATTGTTCTCCCGCGCGCCCAACACGGCTACAGCCTTGCCGTTCGGGCTGCGACGCTGCGCGAGCATCGCTATCTGTTCGCGTCCGGAGATGTAGGCGCCGGTAAGCGACGCGGGCGACTCCATGATCTCGGCTGGCGTTCCGCTGGCTACCAACTGGCCGCCATGACGTCCCGCGCCAGGGCCAAGATCGATGACATAGTCTGCTCGCCGGATGGTTTCTTCGTCGTGCTCGACTACGAGAACGGTGTTGCCCAAATCGCGCAGGTTTTCAAGGGCTTCGAGCAGTCGTCCGTTGTCGCGGTGGTGGAGGCCGATGGACGGCTCATCGAGCACGTACAGAACGCCCCGAAGTTTCGAACCGATTTGCGTGGCGAGACGAATGCGCTGGCCTTCTCCGCCTGAAAGTGTCGCGGCGGAGCGCCCTAGCGACAGGTAACCCAGTCCGACATTGTCCAGAAATTCGAGGCGCTCTGTGATCTCATGCAAGATACGTCCCGCAATCGTCAGTTCCCTGCCGGTTAGTTTGATT
>Ga0181522_10001412_pt1 | contig 14650 bp, 7 predicted proteins | sample PEATcosm2014_Bin_27_FD_121103 | JGI IMG/M metagenome (GOLD analysis project Ga0181522, IMG submission 121103) | Peatland microbial communities from MTU Mesocosm Facility, Houghton, MI, USA - PEATcosm2014_Bin05_10_metaG | ecosystem: Environmental > Terrestrial > Soil > Wetlands > Peat | place... | reverse complement strand
GTCGTCGTCAGCGATACCAGCAGCGACACGCCGATGGCGATGCTGAGCGTCACGGCAAATTCGCGGAACAGACGGCCTACGATTCCGCCCATCATCAGCAGTGGGATAAATACCGCCACCAACGAGACGCTCATCGAGACAACCGTGAACCCAATCTCGGCTGCTCCTTTGAACGCCGCTTCCACCGCTCCCATTCCGTGCTCCACGTAGCGCGTGATGTTTTCCAGCACGACGATCGCATCATCGACAACGAACCCGGTCGAAATCGCCAGCGCCATGAGCGACAGATTATCCAGGCTGTATCCCAGCAGGTACATCCCGCCAAACGTGCCAACGAGCGATAGCGGCACCGCAATACTTGGGATGATCGTCGCCCGCACGGTACGCAGAAACGCAAACACCACCAGGATCACGAGAATGACAGAGATGATCAGCGTCGTCTCGATATCTTTTACCGACGCGCGTACCGTCACCGTGCGATCCATCGCGATCGACAAATTGATCGCCGGAGAAATCGAAGACTGCAAGAACGGCATCAGTGTCCGCACTCGGTCGACTGTCTCGATAATGTTGGCGCCCGGTTGCCGGAACACGATGATCAGAACGCTCGGCTTGCCATTGGCGAGTCCGATGTTCCGCCGGTCGGATACTGAATCCTCAACATCGGCAACATCGCCCAGCCGTACCGGCGCCCCGTTGTTCGACGACACAATCAGCGGACGGTATTGATCCGCAGTGAAGAGCTGATCGGTATCGTCGAAAACATAAGTTCTCGATCCGTCCTTCACCTCTCCCTTCGCGGTATTCGCGTTCGCGGCATTCAGCGCGTTTCGCACTGTGTCGAGGCCGACACCCATCTTGTTGAGCAGTGTCGGATTGACTTCTGCCCGCACCGCTGGCTGTGCCGCTCCGCCCACAAATACCTGGCCAACACCGTCTACTTGCGCCAGCTTCTGCGCCAGAATGGAATCGGCCGCGTCATACATCTGCGGCACCGTCATCGTGTCCGACGTCAGCGCCAGAATCAGAATAGGCGCGTCCGCTGGATTCGCTTTGCGGTACGACGGATTGCTCGGCAAGTTCGCGGGCAGCTGGCTTCGCGCCGCGTTGATGGCGGCCTGTACATCCCTGGCGGCAGCGTCGATATTTCGATTCAAATCAAATTGCAGCGTGATACTCGTCGTCCCGAGTTGGCTCGACGAAGTCATCTGGTTGACTGCGGCAATGCGCCCGAACTGCCGTTCCAATGGCGTTGCCACCGCCGATGCCATCGTCTGCGGGTCCGCCCCCGGCAATCCTGCGCCAACGCCGATCACCGGGAAATCCACCCTTGGCAGGGAGGCTACAGGAAGGAAATTGAACGCAAGAATTCCGGAGAGCAGCAACGCTGCTGCCAGCAGCGAAGTGCCGATCGGACGCCGGATAAATGGAGCCGAAATACTCATCGTCTTAATTAGTCCGCCGACATGGGCTCGTCGTGCGGAATCGGGTTGCCGATTCTGTACCGGGAGAACCGCTGCGCCAGCCGATCGAACCACAGATAAACCACCGGCGTCGTATAGAGCGTCAGCAACTGGCTGAGCAGCAGCCCGCCGACGATGGTGATGCCCAGTGGCCGCCGCAGCTCTGCGCCAGTTCCGCTGCCCAGTGCGAGCGGCAAGCCGCCCAGCAGCGCCGCCATCGTCGTCATCATGATCGGACGGAACCGCAGCAGGCAAGCCTGATAGATCGCTTCCTCGGGCGGTTTGTGCTCCACGCGCTCCGCTTCCAGCGCGAAGTCGATCATCATGATGGCGTTCTTCTTCACAATGCCGATCAGAAGAATGATGCCGATCAGCGCCACCACCGTAAGATCGTTGCCCGTAATCATCAGCGCCAAAATCGCGCCCACACCAGCCGATGGCAGCGTCGAGAGAATCGTCACCGGGTGAATGTAGCTCTCGTAAAGCACTCCCAGCACGATGTAGACCGTGATCACGGCAGCGAGAATCAAATACGGCTCGGACGCCAGCGAATTCTGAAACGCTGCTGCCGTCCCCTGAAACGCCGCATGGATGCTGGGCGGCAACTGAATATCTTTTTCCGCCTGTTGGATCGCTTTGGTCGCGTCACCTAATGAAGCGTTAGGCGCAAGATTGAACGACAGCGTGACTACAGGGAACTGTCCCTGGTGATTCACTGCCAGCGAAGCGTTCGTCGAAGTCATCTTCGTGAACGTCGAGATCGGAACCGGCGCCCCGCTTGTCGTCACCGCCGCTCCATTCGCTGAGGGCGCGCCGGTGTTGGCAGTTACCGTGCTCGGCCGAATGTAGATGTTCTCCAGATCTTTGGGTGACTGCGCGAAACTCGGCAGCACTTCGAGCACCACGTGATATTGGTTGAGCTGCGTAAAAATCGTCGAAACCAGCCGCTGTCCAAATGCGTCGTAGAGCGTGTTGTCGATCGCCTGCGGAAAGATTCCTAATCGCGATGCCGTGTCCCGGTCGATCGTGATGTTCGTCTTCAGGCCGTTGTTCAGCTGATCGGTCGCTACATCGCGCAATTCCGGTAGTGTCCGCAGCTTGGCTACCAGCTTCGGCGTCCACTCGGCGAGCTCTTGCGCATCCGCATCTTCGATCGAGTACTGAAACTGCGTGCGGCTCACCCGGTCTTCCACCGTCAGATCCTGCACCGGCTGCATGTACAAAGTGATCCCCTCAACTTTTTCCAGTTGCGGTTGCAGGCGCCGGATGATCGCCGAGGCATCGTCCGATCTCTCATCGCGCGGCTTCAGATTAATCTGAATGCGCCCTTCGTTCGGCGTCGTGTTCGTGCCGTCAACCCCGATAAACGAAGACAGACTGTCCACGGCCTTGTCTTGCAGGATCACCTTTGCCAGCTCCTGCTGGCGTTGTGCCATTGCATCGAACGAGATGAAATCGGGAGCCTCTGACACGCCCAGAATCACTCCCGTATCCTGCACGGGGAAAAAGCCCTTTGGAACGATCACATACAAGAACAAAGTCAGCACCAGCGTTCCGAAGGTGACCAGCAGCGTCACCGTCTGGTGTTTCAGGACGAACTTCACCGTGCGTCCATAGAACGCAATGATCCGGTTGTAATAGTCCTCGGTGACTTCGTAGAACCGGCCCTTCTCGCCTTCCTTGCGATGCTTGAGCAGCTTGGCGCTCATCATCGGCGTCAGGCTCAAAGAGACTCCCGCGGACACCAGAATCGTCACCGCCAGCGTCACCGCAAATTCGCGGAACAGCCGTCCAACAATGTCGCCCATGAACAGTAGTGGAATCAGCACGGCGATCAGCGACACGGTCAGCGAAATGATTGTGAAGCCAATTTGACTTGATCCCTTCAATGCCGCGTCCAGTGGGGAATCCCCAGCCTCGAGGAACCGGTCGATGTTCTCGATCATGACGATGGCGTCATCGACCACGAAGCCGGTCGAGATCGTAAGCGCCATCAGCGTGAGATTGTTCAAGCTGTACCCGAGCAGGTACATCACGCCGAATGTTCCAATCAGCGACAGTGGCACAGCGACGCTCGGGATCACCGTCGCTGGAAGGTTCCTCAGGAAGAGAAACACCACCATCACCACCAATCCGATCGACAGCAGCAACTCAAACTCGACGTCCTTCACCGACGCGCGGATCGTCGTCGTCCGGTCAGTAAGGATCTGTACTTTTACTGCGGTCGGCAGCGAGGCTTGCAACTGCGGCAGCAGCTTCTTGATCCGATCCACAACGCTGATGATGTTCGCGCCTGGCTGCCGCTGAATGTTGACGATCACCGCCGGCGTCAGGTTCATCCACGCCGCCAGCTGATTGTTCTCCGTGCCGTCGATTACGTTCGCGACGTCGCTCAGCCGCACCGGTGCGCCATTGTGATAGGCGACGACGATCGGCTTGTACTGTTCGCTCGAGAACAGCTGATCGTTCGCGCCAATCGTGTACGACTGTCGCACGCCGTCGATCACACCCTTGGCTTGATCTACGTTCGCCTGCGCCAGCGCTGCTCGCAGATCTTCCAGGCTCAATCCATACGAAGCCAGCGCCGTCGGGTTCGCCTGAATCCGCACCGCCGGCTTCTGCCCACCGCTGATCGAAACCAGGCCGACTCCCGGAAGCTGTGAAATCTTTTGAGCGAGCGAAGTGTCGGCGAGATCCTCCACCTTCGACAGAGCCAGAGAGTTCGACGTGAGTGCCAGCGTTAGAATCGGCGCGTCGGCCGGATTCACCTTGTTATAGATCGGAGGATTCGGCAGGTCCGTTGGAAGGTACGTCGATCCAGAATTGATCGCCGCTTGCACTTGTTGCTCTTCGACATCGATGTTCTGATCGAGGCCGAACTGCAGCGTAATCACCGAGCTCCCGAACGAGCTTGTCGACGTCATCTGGCTGAGGCCGGGCACTTGCCCGAACTGCCGCTCCAACGGAGATGTGACTGATGACGCCATCACATCCGGATCGGCTCCCGGATAAAACGTCACGACCTGAATGGTTGGGTAGTCGACCTCAGGCAGCGCCGAAACCGGCAGCTGCATAAACGCGACCCAGCCGACAAGCAACACGCCCACCATTAACAGCGTGGTGGCTACCGGCCGGAGAATGAATAATCGTGAGGGACTCATGAACCTGAAGTCTGGCCATCTGAACTCGGAGCGTCGGAGCCTGATCCCGATGCGCCTGCGTTGGTCGCAGTGTTGTGCCGCCCGCCATTACCGGGGCCGAAGCCGGCTCCTGTAGCCGGAGCCGTGCTCCGCGGCTCAATGTGGCTCCCTGTTTGAAGTTTGTCCTGCCCATCGGTTACGACTGTATCTCCGGGGTTGACGCCACCCGTGATCACGGTCGTATCGCCCTGCGTCAGCGAAACCGTAACAGCCTGGTCCTTTACCGTTTTATCCGCGTTCACCGCGTATACGAACGTTCCCTGAGGCCCGCGTAAAATCGCAGCCGTCGGCACCGTGGTGCTGTTCTTCCGCGTCTCCAGCAGCAAGTCCGCGTTCACGAACTGGTTCGGCCACAGCTTGTTGTCTTTGTTGTCGAAAACGGCTTTCAGTTTCGCCGTCCCAGTCGTCGTATCGATCTGATTGTCGATGGTCAGCAGTTTTCCGGTTGCCAGCTTCGTTTGATCGTCGCGACTGAACGCATCCACTTCCAGCGTTCCATGGCTCATGTGCTGCGACACCGTTGGCAGTACGTCCTCGGTCAGGGTGAAGATCACCGCAATCGGCCGGAGCTGCGTCAGAATCAGCATCGGATTCGTATCCGAGGCGTGGATAATATTTCCCGGATCGACCTGACGCAGGCCCACGCGCCCGTCGAACGGCGCCGTGATGTGGCAGTACACAATCTGCAACTTTGCGTTATCGATCTGCGCCTGATCGGTGCGCACCTGTCCTTCCAGTTGGTCGACCGTAGATTTCTGCGTGTCCACTTGCTGCTGCGCAATGCTGCCCGATGGGATCAGTGCCGTGTAGCGGTCAAGATTCAGCTTCGCGTCCCGCAGCGTCGCCTGATCCTTGAATAGCTGTGCCTGCATCTGCTCGAGCTGCACCTGGTACGGCCGAGAGTCGATTTCAATCAGCAATTCTCCCTCGCGGACGTCCTGTCCCTCGCGGAAGTTCACTTTCATGATTTGCCCGTCGACGCGGCTCTTGATATTCGCCGTATTGAACGCTGTCACCGTTCCCAGCCCCGTCAAATAGACGGGCACATCCTGTTTCTGCACTGGCGCCACTGCAACTGAAATAGCCCGCGGCGCCGCTGCATGGGCGTTCTGGGTCTTCGAACCCACCCCGCCGCTACAACCCAGGGAAAACGTGAATACCGTTATGGCCGCACAAAGCATCGCTACCTGCACCAATACAGGGATGTGGCCTTTTTTCTCTTCGCAGTGATTCATAGTCAAAGGATTAGTCCGTCGCAGTTCTCTGGACTCGGGCTTAAAAGGAGGTCCGAGTATTAGACGTACAATTCTAGTCTCGGTTGCGCAACCCTACCCCGAAAAAGGGAATTTTCGAGCTTCTGGGGCCTTCCCTGAAATCGGCTCGGATTTGAGCCGGAAGTGAGGTTGCATTAACAGAACCGAGCCACTCTAGCATCAACTGCGCCCACGGCGGGGGTCAAGCACCGGGCGCCGGTTTTACATATCTTTACGCCGCTTGACCGTTTGTTGACTCAGGACGCGATCAGCGCTGCAGGTGCCGGATGTCGCGCTTCATACTGCGCAATTTCAGCCTCGTGCTGCAGCGTGAGCCCAATATCGTCGAGACCGTTCAGCAGGCAGTGCCGGACAAATTCGTCGACCGGAAACTTTGCCCTGAATCCCTGCTCGTCGCGCACTTCGCATTTTTCCAGATCAATCGTGACGGCGTATTCATCAACCTCTTGCGCCCGTTGCATCAGCGTCGCCACTTCGTCGTCACTCAGTCGCACTGTCAGAAATCCATTCTTCGTACTGTTGTTGGCGAAAATATCCGCGAACGACGACGAGATCACCGCGCGGAATCCGAAGTCCGCCAGCGCCCACACCGCGTGTTCGCGCGACGACCCACAGCCAAAATTCTTCCCTGCCACCAGCACGCTCGCATCCTCGTACCGCGGCTCGTGCAAAACAAAATTCGGATTCTTCGTTCCATCCGCGCCAAAGCGCCAGTCGTAAAACACAAACTGCCCAAACCCGGTCTTTTCGATTCGCTTCAAAAACTGTTTGGGTATGATCTGGTCCGTATCTACATTGACCCGATCCAGCGGCGCCACGCGCCCGCGATGCACAGTAAACGGCTTCATCCGTTCTTCCTCACAAGATTTCCGATGGAAGCTGTCATTCAAAGCAACCTTGTCATTTCGAGCGCAGTCGAGAAACCTGCTTCTCGCCGCCATCGCCAAAAATTTTACCCACTACTGGTACTTCCAATTCCGAATATCGGTGAAATGCCCCGCAATCGCCGCCGCGGCCGCCATCATCGGACTCACCAGGTGCGTTCGTCCTCCGCGTCCCTGCCGTCCCTCGAAATTTCGGTTGCTTGTCGAAGCGCACCGCTCCCCCGGAGACAAGATATCCGGATTCATCCCCAAGCACATCGAGCATCCCGACTCTCGCCACTCAAATCCTGCGTCCTGAAAAATACGGTGCAGCCCTTCCTGCTCTGCAGCCCGCTTCACGGCCTGAGAACCCGGCACCACCATCGCGCGGACTTTCGAGTTCACATGATGTCCCCTCGCCACCTTCGCCGCCGCCCGCAAATCCTCAATTCGTGAATTCGTGCACGATCCAATAAACACTCGATCGATCCCGATATCTTCAATCCGCTTTCCCGGCTCCAGAGCCATATATTCGAGAGCCAACTCCGCCGCTCTTCGGTCGGAGTCAGACAGGCTCTTTACCTCCGGCACACGCCCCGTCACCGGAGCCACCATCCCCGGATTCGTTCCCCACGTCACAAATGGACAAAGCTGCGCCGCATCAATCTCCACGACCTTGTCGAACTTGGCGTCGCTGTCGGAAGGCAGACTCCGCCAGTACGCCACCGCCTTCTCCCAATCGCTTCCCACCGGAGCGAACTTGCGGCCCTTCACATACTTGATCGTCGTTTCATCCGGCGCCACCATTCCGCCCCGGGCTCCAGCTTCGATGCTCATGTTGCACAGCGTCATGCGCCCTTCCATCGAGAGCGACTGCACCGCCGTCCCTGCGTATTCGATCACGTATCCGGTCGCGCCATCGGTCCCGATCTGCCCGATGATTCCCAGCGCGAGATCCTTCGCCGTGACGCCATCGGCAAGCCGTCCGCTCACATCGATCTTCATCGTCTTCGGTTTTTGCTGCGCCAGGCACTGCGTCGCTAACACGTGCTCTACTTCCGATGTGCCAATCCCAAACGCGAGCGCTCCGAATGCGCCGTGCGTGCTGGTATGGCTATCGCCGCACACGATCGTCATCCCCGGCTGCGTAATCCCCAGCTCCGGACCGATCACGTGCACGATCCCTTGCTCGGGGGAATCCATGTCAAACAGCCGGACCCCGAATTCTTTGCAGTTCTTCTGCAGCGCTGCAATCTGTTTCGCCGCAATCAGATCGGTGATCGGAGTTCCACGCGGCTCGGTAGGAATATTGTGATCGACCGTCGCCACCGTTCGCGCCGGTTGCCGCACCGGCCGTCCCGCTGCCCGGAGTCCATCAAACGCCTGAGGCGAAGTGACCTCGTGTACGAGATGCAAGTCGATATAAAGGATAGGAGACCGCCCGGCCGGCTGCGCGACCACGTGCGCCTCCCAGATCTTCTCGAATAATGTCTTCGCTGCCATGATGAATAGAGAACTTCGTAGCGCCCGCACAACGGCGGTATCCCGTTAGTTTTTCATACCCTTCCAGAGGTCGGCAAGGACCGACGTCGGCAATAACTAAGGAAGCCGAGCCGGAACCAGTTCTCGGATAAAACTCGACCGCTGATCCGCCATCGCGTCTGGCGGATGATCTTCGATCAGCCCAGCTCCCGCGAAACGTTGATAAGAGGTTGCTGAGCCGCCAGCCGTCACCTGCACGAACTCCACAGACTCCGGTGAGTCCGGAATGCGTGCACCGAACCAATGCGGATCCTCCCGTTGTGCCCACGTAACCAGCGCGAGTACCGATCCCGCCGCATACGCTGGTGCCGCCGACGGCTCCTTGCGCGGTTGCACTGCCTGCATCGCGGTTTCGTTGCCATAGAGCGTCGTCGTCGTGCGCGTCTTCGGATCGACGTACATCGTGATTGCATTCCAACCGAGCGGCTGATACGGCAAACTTGCCGGCAAGTTGGCCGCATTGTTATTCACCACTTCCGCGCGGCCGATCTTGGCTGTCGTAATCGGAAGCGTATAAACGAAGTCGTCCCCGCCCACTGGCATGTGGCAGCCGGTACATTCATTGACGAACTGTGCATCGTTGCCGTAAGGCTTCAGATCCAAGCCACGCCACCGACCCCATCCCCAACCCTCTGTGTCTTTGTATCGCTGTGCGTCCTTCAGCATGAATTCCACTTGCACGAACTTTCCCGGATAGATCAGGCCGTCCGCGCCCGTCACCTGTTGCCATGCAATCTTTGCGAACCGCGCGCCGTCGGGCCATGGCGAGATTCGGCCCGACGCTGCGGCCTCGACCGCGACCTCATTGCCGAGGATGAACCGGAAAGTATTGTTGTCGCCCCGGTCCGTCGTACCGATGACTTTCCAGCTTTCGAAGTTCGCTTCAAAGGGAAATCCATTGAACTCCGACTGCACTGCACCGAGTGAAACAGGCGCAGGCGCCGCCTCGGTCTTGTTAGCCGCTGGAGTAGCATTGCCGGGCTGATCGGCTGCGGGCGTCCACGGCGCTAGATACGCTTTCAAGGTGTCCAGCTCTTCGAGTGTCACCTTCGCATCCGGATGCAGCGCCAGAAACTGCGGCAGGGGCATCGCTCCCAGCTGAATCATGTTCACTGCCTCGTACAACCTTGCCTTCTGCGCGGCTGCCGGGCCCGAACCCAAACGTGAGAAGTTCAGATGCTCGCGCGCCGTCAGGATGTCGTGCCGCACCAGCCAGTACGCTGGCACGATCTCGTCAAACCAGGCGAGCCGCTTCTCATCCGAATGGCAGCTATAGCAGTCTTTTTCAAGAATCTGCTTCACCGCGGGAGGCGCCTGCAACTCTGCCTGCGTGGGCCTGACCGGAATGCTGGGACGCACCAACTGAATCGCCGCAAGCAGCACGACTCCCGCCACGAACAGCTTGCCCAATATCATCATTGTTCTAATCCCTTCTGATTTGGTGGTAAGACGAAGGCCAGCTATTGCGATTGGATGACACGCTCGCCCGGAAGTCCCAAAATTTCTGCAAGATCCCCCGCGCCGCCATTGCGTCTTTTTTTCCTTCAACGAATTTGAGAAATCGGTTGACATAAAAACTACATATGTAGTAGTAATGCATACATTGGTAGGAGACGAAACGGAATGTCCCAACCCAAGCTGGCAAAGCTCGAACTCCAGATCATGGATACCCTGTGGACGCGCGGCAGCGCCTCCATCCGCGAAATTCAGGAAGCCTTCCCTGAAAAAGACAGGCCTGCCTATACCACGATCCAAACTACGGTTTACCGCCTCGAAACCAAGAAAGCCGTGCGCCGCGTAAAGAAGGTCGGTAACTTCCACATCTTCGAAGCCGCGGTCTCGCGCAACGCCGCCCAACGCAAGTTGATCGATGACTTGCTGGCTCTCTTTGGCGGACGCTCGCAGCCGGTTATGGCGCACCTCATCGAGTCCGGCAAACTCACGCTCGCCGACGTGAAGGAAGCTGAGAAAACTCTTCGCCTGCTTGAGAAAAATTCAGGCAGAAAGGATGAGTCGCAATGATCCCCAACTCTCTAGTGTCGCTCTGGGGCGCGGTCGCCCCCACGCTTGGCAATCATCTTTGGCAGTCGACGCTGTTCGCCGTCGCCGCCGCCGCTCTCACGCTGATTCTCCGCAAGAATCAGGCGCGAGCGCGCTACTGGCTCTGGATGGCGGCATCTATCAAGTTCCTCATCCCGTTCTCGTGGCTCGTGGCAATCGGTAGCCGTCTCGCGTGGTTGCGCAGCCCGGCCGAGTCGAAATCGCCGTTGTACTTCACGCTGGAAGCTGCCAGTCAGCCTTTCACGCAGCCGGCCGCTTCCGTCATCCCCGCCGCCTCGAACGCCGCGTCCGCGATCGTGCATTGGGTTCCCGCAATCCTTGCAGCAATGTGGCTCTGCGGATTTCTGGCCGTGATTCTCGTCTGGTGCCTGCGCTGGCGAAAGATTTCTGCGGACATTCGCAATGCAATCCCGCTTCGTGAAGGCCGCGAAGTAGATGCGTTGCGCCACGCTGAGCATGTGACGGGGATTCGCCGGCAGGTCCAACTGCTCTTATCTCGTGCAACCTTGGAGCCAGGTATTTTCGGCATGGCCCGTCCGGTTCTCGTATGGCCGCACGGTATCTCGGAGCATCTGGACGCGCCGCACCTCGAAGCCATCATCGCTCACGAACTTTGGCACGTGCGACGCCGCGATAATCTCGCCGCCGCCCTCCACATGATCGTCGAAGCTCTCTTCTGGTTTCACCCGCTCGTCTGGTGGGTCGGAACGCGGTTGATCGACGAACGCGAGCGCGCCTGCGACGAACAAGTCCTCGAATCGGGCAGCGAGCGTCAGGTTTATGCCGAAAGCATTTTGAAAGTCTGCGAATTCTGCGTCGGATCCCCGCTGGCTTGCGTCTCCGGAGTTACCGGCGCCGATCTCAAGAAAAGGATGGTGCATATCATGACCGAACATGTCGTCCGTAAACTCGATTTCAGCAGAAAACTCATACTCAGTACGGCTGGTGTTTTGTCGCTCGCCTTGCCGCTCGTCGTCGGCCTCGCCCATGCGACTCCAACCCGGACCCAATCGCAGGACGTGACTTCAAGCCAAGATGTCCCCGCGGTCGCGTCCTTCTCCATCCGGCCTAGCGAAGCTACAACTCCAACCGCAACCTATGCGGGCAGCGGAACTCATATGCTGAGACAAATGACGTATCAGCCCGACGACCGCTTCGTCGCGAAGGGCGTTAGCTTGAGGACGCTGATCCAGGAAGCCTACGGAGTTCAGGCAAATCAGATTCAGGGCCCGTCAGACCTTCTCGACTCCCCGGCCTATGATGTCGATCTCAAACTCAACCCGTCTCAGGAACACGCTTCCGGTCCCGGTCGCTCCGTATCAAATATTCAGATCGCCCTGAGGGCCGCCTTAGCGGACCGCGCCAAGTTGATAGTTCACCGCACAACGCAGAATCTGAACGTTTACGCTCTTACCGTCGCTGACGGGGGTCCGAAACTTCAGGCGCTTCAGCCCGGCGACGACTCCGTTGCTGCTCCCCCGGGACAGGGCGATCACCCTACCATTCGACTGGATCATCAAATGAAGATGCAGATGGGTGGCGGGCAGGTCGTGGGCATAAGTTTTCAAGGTGCTTCCACAACAGACTTCGCGCAACAGCTATCGCGTCAGCTGGGCAGCGCCGTCGTCGACAAAACGAACCTGAAGGGCACTTACGATTTCAATCTCCATTGGGGCTCTGGGGAGAACGGGAGCTCTGGCGATTCCGCATCCCAGCTCTATACTGCAATTCAGGAACAGCTCGGCCTGAAACTCGAACCTCAAACTGCTCCAATGGAAGTTCTCGTCATCGAACACATCGAGAACCCCGCAGAAAATTAGACCGCGAGGGGCCCCGTCCTTGTCGCGGTGTATGCGACAGGGCGGGGATTTTAATCCAGAGCTTTTTCGCTGGCACCGGATCTTTTTCCACAACCCAACTGTGACATCTGCCCTTGACCTCAATTTTCAAAGAGCAGATCATCGTCAGGGCGGTAGCGGTATAAATAGAAATCTTGGAGAGGCGTCTAACTCCTGTCTTTTCAAGATTTTGACCTCTAACCCTTACGTGCTCAAGATTTTGCAAAGCATTTTTGCAGAACCTGCGCCAGTCAAGGCTTTTCGAAGGGGAGGGGGGAGGGGGGTACCCGAAAAGACGTACCCTTTCCCGAAACGAAACTCCACTCCAGGGCGCTCAAACGATACTCTTTCAAAATATTTTTTCGCGATAATTTCCACCGAAACCGCCGGTCGACAATTCTAGAGAGAATCGCGGATGACGCGGACTCTCGCCGCGCGGCGCGCAAGAAGCTCGGTGCACTTCATTCCTGCTAAAATCGAAATGCGATGCTTCTTCCCTTCGTTCGCGAACTCTTCGCGGACGTCGAATTGCTTCCCGGATTCACGCGTGTTGCCTCCCACCTCAAAGAGGGCACGGCGCGCATTCGTGTGTCCGGACTCTCTCCCACCGCAAAAGCAGTGCTGCTGGTGCTTTTGCGCCGGACCGCAGAACGCCCCTTGATCGTCGTCGTCAACGACAACCGAGCCATTGAAGATTTCGTCCCCGTGCTGCGCGGGTTTTGCGAACTGACCGCCGCTTGCGATCCGGAATCAATCGTCGCTCTTCCCGCCCGCGATGTACTTCCTTTCCAGAATCTCTCACCGCATCCCGAACTTCAGGAAGAACGAGCGACGGCACTTTGGAAGATCGCGACCGGCAAAGCGTCGATCGTGGTTTCGCCGATAGCTGCAACTGCGATCCTGCAGCGGTCCAGCGAGTACTACACCGACCTTGCGCGCACTCTCCGTCGCGGCGAGTCGTTCGACCTCGACAACCTGCTCTCGCACTTAAACACCGTCGGCTATGCTTCGGCGGACGTCGTCGAAATGCCCGGACAGTACGCTCTTCGCGGAGGCATTCTCGACGTTTACTCTCCCGAAGCCGAGCGTCCGGTCCGCGTGGAATTCTTCGGCGACGAGGTCGAGTCCATTCGACGATTCGATCCCACTTCCCAGAGGTCGTCGAATCCGATGGATGAAGCTCTGCTGCTGCCGCTCACCGAAACTCCAGTGAGCGACCAGTTGCTCGGAGCGATCCACACGCGGCTTTCCGGCAAGCGCATTGCGGGCAACGAAGAGATCGTCGAAGCGGCGATTCGCTCGGGCGGAGTTACCGTGTTTCCCGGTTGGGAGTTTTACGCGCCGGTAGCAGGATCGGATCGCACGGTGTTCGACCTGCTGCCGAATGCGGCCGTGCTGCTCGATGAACCAGATCTTCTCCGCACCGAATTCGACCGCTTCTGGACGCGGGTCGAGGAAGCCCACGAGCGCAGCGGCGTGGGCAATCTGGTCAGGCCGACCGATCTCTATCTCCCGCCAGACGACTGGTGGCAGAAAATCACATCGCTGACCGGCGCGGATCTCGAGCATCTCGGCATTACGCGCAGCGAAGACGCCGACTCGAACGTTACGATCCTCACGCAGCCCACACCGCGATTTCACGGCGCGGTTCCATCAATGCTTGAAGAAGTGCAGAAGCTGACCGCGGCGGGAAATCAGGTGTTGTTCTCCGTGCCGAATACCGGCGAAGTGGAACGCCTGGCCGACATCTTCACCGAATACAACGTGAGCTTTAAGCTGGGCAGCCGCACCCGCGGCGGCGAGAGCTATGCCGACGAAACCAGCTATTTCGCTGGAGAAGTTCACACTACGACTCTCGCCAAAGCGTACGTGCCCGACGGCGTTATTTTTCCCGACGCACATTTGGCGATCTTTGGCGCGCGCGATCTGTTCGACGAATCGGAAGCGGTGGCGTCGCGACCGCAGCGCCAGAAGTCGAAGGTCTCCGCATTTCTCTCCGACTTCCGTGACCTGCAAGTCGGAGACTACGTCGTCCATGTCGAGCACGGTATTGGGCAGTACCAAGGCCTGAAGGAGATCAATCAAGGCGACGGCAACGCGGAGTTCATGTTGCTCGAATACGCGGAGGGCGCGCGTCTCTACGTCCCACTGACGCGACTAGATCTGATTCAGAAGTACCGTTCGTCGGAAGGCGCAAAACCAACGCTCAGTCATCTTGGCACGCAAGCTTGGGCCAAGACCAAAGCGCGCGTGCGCAAGGCCATGAAGGACATGACCGATGAGCTTCTGAAGCTCTATGCGCAGCGCAAGATGGCGCAAGGTCATGCATTTCCTGCCGGCACCGAGTTTGTCCGCGAGTTCGAGGATGCCTTCGAGTTCAACGAGACCGAAGACCAAGCACAGGCCATC
>Ga0181522_10001411_pt1 | contig 14654 bp, 15 predicted proteins | sample PEATcosm2014_Bin_27_FD_121103 | JGI IMG/M metagenome (GOLD analysis project Ga0181522, IMG submission 121103) | Peatland microbial communities from MTU Mesocosm Facility, Houghton, MI, USA - PEATcosm2014_Bin05_10_metaG | ecosystem: Environmental > Terrestrial > Soil > Wetlands > Peat | place... | reverse complement strand
CTGCTCCAGGACGAAGTCATCGACCTCCTGGCTGACGCCTGCGGATGCGCGGAGGAAGTCTCGGTCATCACCGAGGCGGCGATGGCCGGAAAGATCGACTTCGGTGAATCGCTTCGCCGACGCGTCGCGCTGCTGGCGGGACTGCCCGAGTCCGTACTCGACGACGTGCGCGCCAAACTTCGGCTCACCCCGGGCGCGCGCACGCTGCTGCGCACGTTGCTGCGCCTCGGTTACGTTCCCGCGGTCGTTTCGGGCGGGTTCGTCGAGGTCCTGGCGCCGTTGATGGCCGAGTTGCGCGTGGACCACCTCGAGGCGAACCGCCTGGAGATCAAGGACGGCGTCATCACGGGTCGTCTCGCCGCGCCCATCGTCGACCGCGCCGGGAAGGCGCGCGCCCTCGAACGCTTCGCGCGAGAGGTCGGCGTTCCGCTCGAACAGACGGTCGCCGTGGGTGACGGGGCCAACGACATCGACATGATCTCGGTCGCGGGTCTCGGCATCGCCTTTAACGCCAAGCCGTTGGTCCAGGAACACGCCGACGCGGCCCTTTCGGTGCCCTACCTGGACGCGGTGCTGTATTTCCTGGGCATCAGTCGCGAGGAGATCGACACCGACTAGCTAGTGGGACCGTCGTCCCACGAGACGGGTCGCCGACGCCGATCAAGGAAATACGTCTCTTTTTCTGATGAAGCACTTACTATCGGTTAATTACTGAGTAGTAAGGTCTCGCTAACACGAAGGAGGGGTCGTGAAGGTATCAATCGACGCAGAGATTTGCCAAGGTCAGGGACGCTGTTTTTCCATCGCACCCGACATCTTCAGTTTTGACGACCTGGGTAACGGCGTGGTGATTGGCGATGGCACCCTCACTAAGCAAACCCTTGACTTAGCGCGACTGGCGCAGTCCAACTGTCCCGAGCACGCCATTTTCATCGAGGAGTAGTCATGACGATCAAGCCACCCGTGCAAGACTTCGCCACCGACTGGGATCACACGGACCCCCAGTGGGTGAACGACCCGTACCCGATCTGGGAAGACCTCCGTCAACGCTGTCCGGTTGCCCACACCGAGCGCTTCGGTGGCGGATGGTTCCCCGCGACCCACGAAGGCGTCACGACCGTCGCCAAGGACACCGAGAACTTCACCAGTCGAACCATCCTCGTCGGCAACGGTCGACCCGGTGAGGAGGCGATGCCCGCGCCCATCGGTGTTGCACCACCCATCACGTCGGATCCGCCCTTTCACTCGATCGCCCGGCGCATCATGCTGCCCTACCTCGCGCCCGGACCAGTGAACGCCATGGAGCCACAGGTGAGAGCGTTGTGTCAGCGCTTGCTCGACGACATGGGGGACCACGAGATCGTGAACGCCGGCGACGAGTACGCCCAGTTCATCCCACCGGCCGTCATCAAGCAACTCTTGGGATTTCCTCCGGGAGACGAGGAGCGCTTTCGCGAGATCATCCACATTGTCATGGAAGGCGTCGACCACACCGAAGAGGAACGACTCGAGGAGTTCGTGCCGGTGGAAGAATACTTCCGTGCGCAAATCGAGGATCACCGCGAGAACCCTCGCGACGACTTCACGAACTACCTCTTGAACGTCGAGGTCGAAGGCAACAAACTCGCTGACGAGCACATCTTTGGCACGATGCTCCTCACGCTGGTGGCCGGTATCGACACCACGTGGTCCGCGATAGGTGCGTCGCTGTGGCACCTCTCGACCCACCCCGACGACCTCGCGCGCCTCGTCGCCGAGCCCGACCTCATGCCCGTGGCGATCGAGGAGTTCCTGCGCTTCTACGCGCCGGTGACGATGGCGCGACTGGTCAAGCACGACATGGAATATTTGGGCTGTCCGATGAAAGAGGACGACTGGTTGCTGCTCGGCTTTCCGGCGGCGAACCGTGATCCAGCGGTCTTCAAGGACGCCGATCAGTTCATCATTGACCGCGCCGAGAACCGGCACGTCGCGTTCGGATTAGGTATTCATCGCTGCGCCGGGTCGAACCTGGCGCGAATGGAGCTTCGCGTGGCGATCGAGGAGTTCATCAAGCGCTATCCGCGTTTTGAACTCGCCGACGCCAGTGCCGTCACCTGGGCGCCGGGCCAGGTTCGTGGTCCGCGCAACGTGCCGGTGCGCATTCTTAAAGAACGCCGCTGAATTCGGCGAGTCTCGTGAGGGGGGTAAATGACGGAACGAGAAGTCGTACTTGACTTCGCGACCGACTGGGATCACACCGATCCCCAGTGGGTGAACGACCCGTACCCGATTTGGGACGACCTGCGTGAACGTTGCCCGGTCGCCCACACCGATCGCTACGGCGGCGGCTGGTTCCCCACGACCCACGAAGACGTGTCGGCAATCGCCAACGACACCGAACACTTCACGAGTCGGATGGTGGTCGTGACCAAGAACAAGTTCCCGCCGGGCGCGGTGCCGGCGCCAATGGGCGGTGCGCCACCGATCACGTCGGACCCTCCCTTTCACGCGATTGCCCGTCGCTTGCTGTTGCCGGCCTTCGCGCCAGGACCAATCAACGCTCTCGAGCCCCAGATCCGGGCACTCTGCGCCAAGCACCTCGACGCGCTGGTCGGGCGCGACACGATTGACGCCGGTCACGAGTACGCCCAGTTCATCCCACCCGGGGTGATCTCGCGAATGCTCGGTTTCCCGCCCGAGGACGAAGATCAGTTCCGTGACATCGTGCACGTCGTGCTCGACCTCGTCGACCTCGATCCCGAAGTCCGGGGTCCCCTCTTTGAACCCGGCAACGCGTACTTCACCAAGCAGATCGAAGACCACATCGAGAATCCGCGTGACGACCTCACGACGTACCTGCTCAACGTCGAGGTGAACGGGCAGAAACTCGCGCCCGAGCACGTTCGTGGTTCGATGGTCCTGATCCTCGTCGCGGGCATTGACACCACCTGGTCGGCGATCGGCTCGTCGATCTGGCACTTGGCGACCCACCCCGAGGACCTCGCGCGACTGGTCGCCGAACCCGAGCTGATGACCGTGGCCGTCGAAGAGTTCTTGCGCTTCTACGCGCCGGTCACGATGGCGCGCCTCGTGAAAGAGGACTACGAATTCCGGGGTTGTCCGATGAAGAAGGACGACTGGATCCTCCTAGGATTTCCGGCGGCCAATCGTGACCCCGAGGCGTTTGCGAAGGCGGACGAGTTCATCATTGATCGCGAACTCAACCGTCACGCGGCTTTCGGGCTCGGCATCCACCGGTGCCTGGGATCGAACCTGGCTCGTCTCGAACTTCGCGTCGCGCTCGAGGAGTTTCTCAAGCGATTCGCGCGCTTCGAACTTGACCCTTCGAGTGACGTCACCTGGGCACCCGGCCAAGTTCGTGGACCTCGCGCGTTGCCGCTCAAGGTGAGCTTCTAGCGGAACTGGCTGAGTACGCTGCTGACGATCTCCTCGAGCGGGGCCGTGACGTCCACTCGCGTGCCGTGCTCGTCGGCGCCGAGTGGCTCGAGCGAGGCGAGTTGCGACTCGAGCAGGGACGCGGGCATGAAATCGTGAACGCGCGTAGTGAGCCGCTCGGTCAACAGCGCGGGTGAGGCGTCGAGAAACACGAACCAGACGTCGGCTACGTAGGAGCGAAGGATGTCACGGTAACTGCGCTTCAAGGCCGAGCAGGCGACCACCAGGTCACGCCCGCCCTCGCGAGCCTCGCGCAGATTCTCACCGACCGCGTGCAGCCACGGCACCCGCTGCTCGTCGCTGAGGGGATGACCGGCCGCCATCGTCTCGAGATTGTCGCGCGAATGGAGCCAGTCCGCGTCGATGAACTCTGCGCTGAGCGAGCCGGCGAGCCTTTCGCCGACCGTCGTCTTTCCCGACCCCGACACGCCCATGACCACGATCGAGTGGCTCATGGTCAGGTGGGCTTTTCGACGTGGCCACCGAACTGGGAGCGCATCGCCGAGAGGACTCGTGCGGCGAAGTCGCCCTCCGCCCGTGATTCGTAGCGCTGCCAGAGCGACGCACTGATCACGGGCGCCGGTACTGATTCGTCGATGGCTGCTTTCACGGTCCAGCGACCTTCGCCCGAGTCCGACACCCGACCGCTGAATTCATCGAGCTCGGGTGACCGGGCGAGGGCGGCCGCCGTGAGATCGACTAACCAGGAACTGACGACCGAGCCATGTCGCCAGACCTCGGCGACGTCGGCGACGTTGATCTCGTAGGAGTAGAACTCGGGGTTCTCGAGCGGTGCGGTCTCGGCGTCCGCCTCGCGCGCCAGTAGTCCGACGTTGGCGTGCTTGATGATGCTGAGCCCCTCGGCGATCGCGGCCATCATGCCGTACTCGACGCCGTTGTGCACCATCTTGACGAAGTGACCCGCGCCACTTGGTCCACAGTGCAAGTATCCCCTCGACGCCGAGTCCGCCACTCGTCCAGGCGAAGGCTCGCCGCCGGGAGCGATTGACGCGAAGATCGGCTCGAGCCGCTCGACGACGTCGGTCTCGCCGCCGATCATAAGGCTGTAGCCACGTTCGAGACCCCAGACGCCGCCGCTCGTGCCACAGTCGACGTAGTGGATGGCGCGTTCCTTCAGCGCCGCGGCGCGCACGATGTCGTCGCGGTAGTAGGAGTTCCCACCATCGATGACGACGTCGTCGGCGTCGAGTAGTGGCACGAGTTGATCGAGGACGTGCTGGGTGATCGCGGCCGGAAGCATCAACCAGACCGCTCGAGGCCGCGAGAGTTTGCTGACGAATTCCTCGATCGACGTCGCTCCTTTGATGTCCTTCGCCTCAAGAGCGGCCACGGCGTCTGGATTCACGTCAAAGACGACCGCCTGATGCCCGTCGCGCACCACGCGTTGGACGAGATTGGCTCCCATACGACCGAGTCCTATCATCCCCAGTTGTGTGGGTCTACTGGTCGTCATCGGCCGTCTCCTCTTACTTGGCGTAGTGACGTCAAAGGCCGAGGTGGGGCGTCGCGCCGGACCAGAGTTCGGTCATCCAATCCTCGATCGCGTGGGGCTCGCGAGGCAGCGCCTCGGAGAGATTCCTCGCTCCGTCACTGGTGACGAGCACGTCGTCTTCGATTCGTACGCCGATACCGCGGTACTCCTGGGGCACCGTGAGGTCATTGGGCTGGAAATACAGTCCCGGTTCAACCGTGAGGACGTAGCCCTCGTGCAGGTCACCGAGGTACTCCTCGTTTCGGGCGTTCGCGCAGTCGTGCACGTCCAGGCCCAGCATGTGACTCACTCCGTGCAGGGTGTAGCGCCGGTGTAGTTGTCGATCCTTGCGCAGGGCAGTCTCGGGATCCTCTTGGAGGATGCCCAGCTCGTGCAGGCCCTCGGCGAGCACTTGCATCGCGGCGTCATTCGGGGCCATGAAGGGCACGCCCGGTTTCACCGCGGCGATACCGGCCTTCTGGGCGCGCAGCACCAGTTCGTAGATCCGCCGTTGGGCGGGGGAGAACTTTCCGCTCACCGGCATGGTGCGCGTGACGTCGGCGGTGTAGAGGTTGTGACATTCGACGCCGGCGTCGAGCAGTAGAAGGTCTCCCGCGCGGACCTCGCCGTCGTTGCGCGTCCAGTGAAGGGTTGTCGCGTGAGAGCCGCTCGCCGCGATGGTGTCGTAGCCGACGTCATTACCCTCGACGCGCGCGCGAAGGTTGAAGACGCCCTCGATGACGCGTTCGCCGCGACCCTGAGCGACGGGTAGCGCCCGCACGACGTCCTCGAAGCCCTTCACGGTGTACTGGACCGCGAGTTGTAACTGGGCGATCTCGAAGTCGTCCTTCACGAGACGCTGTTCGCTGAGGGCGATCGCCAACTGTTCGTCGTCTTCGTTCTCGTCGAGTAGAGCGTCGACCTCGTCGTCGAAGCCTCGCAGCGTGAGGACTTTGGTCGCGTCGAGGGACGCGAGGTCCTTCTCGAGGTACTCGAGCGGTGCGGTCTCGATCTCGAAGTACCTCGCGGACTCCTCGACGCCCCGGCGCGCTCCCACCCAGAGTTCGCCGTAGCGCGCGTCGGTGAAGAACTCGTGGGTGTGATGGTCGCGTCGGTGCGGAACGTAGAGCGTCGAGCGCGGCCCGGTCGCGCTCGGGGCGATGACGAGCACCGCGTCGGGCTCGCTGCAGCCAGTCAGATAGAAGAAGTCAGTGCCGGCGCGGAAGCGGTAGTCGGTGTCATTCGCGCGGACCTTGGGATTGCCAGTCGGTAGCACGAGGACGCGGTCGTTAAAGCGCTGACCGATCGTCGCGCGGCGCGCGGCGCTGAAACTCGCCGCCGGGTGAACCTCACTGGAGGGTGCCTCAAGGTCCCAGTTGGCCGTCATGTGTTCGAAGAGCACGCGCGGGCAGGGCGGTCGGTGCGGTCCGACCCAGACCCAGTTCTCGGAGATTGGATGCTCGGCCGAGACGTCGGGCTCGGGCACGTCAGTTTTCTCACTCACAGTCGACAACTTACTCGTCGCTCCGCGAGCGCCGTCCTATGCTCGCCAACATGGATATTTCGGTGCAACAGCGAGGGGCGGTCGCAGTACTGACCTGGAACGAGGGTGAGAATCGGGTCAACCTCGATTCGCTCGGTCGCCTCAATGAGATCCTCGACGAACTCGAGGGACTCGAGGGCCCGCTCGGGATCGTGCTCACCGGTCACGGCAAGTTCTTCTGCAACGGATTGGACCTGGAACGCTTCGGTTCGAACCCCAGTGAGTTCGGGGCCACGCTCGCCGAACTGAATCGGACCATTGGCCGTGTACTGGTCTATCCCGCCTACAGCGTCGCCGCGCTCAACGGGCACACCTTCGCGGCTGGCGCCCTCATCTCGTGCGCGTTCGACTACCGGGTGATGCGCGCCGACCGCGGTTACTGGTGCATGAACGAGGCCGAGATCGGCCTCGCGCTCGACGAGCGTCTCTGGTCGATCCTCGCGAACCGACTACCTCGTCCGACCGCCATCGCGGCCGCGACGACCGCTCACCGATTCACCGGACCCGACGCCCGCGCCTTTGGCATCGTTGAGTCGTTGGCGGCCGAGAGTGAGTTGCTCGATCACGCGATGGGCGTCGCCGAGCGCTACGCCACGCTCGATCGAAAAATCCTGGGCGAGCACAAGCGTCTCATCTACGGTGATGAGGCGCGCTTCCTCGGTTTTAACGTCTAGGCGATAAGTCTTTGGTGGTGCTCTGGACCAGGCGCCACGCGGAGGGTAGGGCAATACCCGCGAGCACCGCCTTGATGGCGTCACCCGCGACGAAGGGCCACATGCCAAGCGAGAACGCCTTGGCGAGCGACACGTGCAGATCCACCGCGAGCCACGGCAGGGCAATCGCGTAGAGCAGGACTTCGGCGAGGATCATGGAGATCGCCGCACGCACGATGCTGCGATCACTGCCTCGGGCGGCCAGCCATCCGAGCAACATGCCCGCCGCGACGAAACCCAGTAGGTAGCCGAACGTCGCACCCGCGTAACCGCTCGCGTGACCCGCGAACCACGGCACGCCCGCGAGACCCGCGACCAGGTAGAGCGACATCGACAGGCCGGCGCGGCGCCAGCCGAGCGCGGACCCCGCGAGCAGCACGCCGAGCGTCTGGCCGGTGATGGGAACTGGCGTAAAGGAGAGATGAATCGAGATCTGCGCGAGCAGTCCGACGAGTCCCGCGGCGCCGACCACGAGCAGCGTGTTCGCGACCAAGGTTCGTGGGAGCAGGTCCGCGAGGACGCGACGCGGTGCGGTGTGAACGGTAACGGTTGACAAGAAAGTCTCCTAGAGGTGGCTTAGGTTGAGATTTTAGCCAAGACCATCGAGTCAGAAACGTCAGGTCATCGAGATCGTTGGTTACTCGTCGGTTCAGCGAGCCAGCGGCGCGAGGAGACTGACGAAGGCTCGGTCGCTCACGCGTTCGATGTGCTCGGCGGCGTCGAGCAGTCGCGCTTCGCTACCCCAGGGGCCGAGTAGCTGCAGTCCAATGGGCAACGCTGACGCACTGAGTCCCACCGGAATCGAGATGGCCGGAGCGCCCGTGAGATTGGCGAGCGAGTTCTGTCGAACGTTGGGCACGTCAACCGGCGTCCGGCCCGAGGGAATCGTGACCCACGGGTCCTCCAGCGTCGGTGCGCAACCCGGCGTCGTGGGCCAGGCGAGGAAGTCCACCGTTTCCAAGGCTGCGGCGAGTGAGTAGCGAACCGCCGCGCGCACGCGGTCCGCGCGGGGCACGAAACGTGCGGGGGCCAACATACCCGCGAGCAACAGTGCGCGGGTGGGTTCGCTTAAGGTGGCGAACACCTCGGACGAAGGGATTCCCGCCTCGGCGATCAGACGGCCGAGGAACGCGGCACCGGCGAGTTCGAGGTTCTCGATCTTCACCTCGCTCACCTTCCAGCCCGCGAGTTTGAGCGCCATCGTGCACAAGTCGGCGGCCTCGTGATCGACATCGTTCCAGTAGGGTTCGCGCACGAGTCCCACGCGTAGTCCGCTACCGCTCTGTTGGGGAAGGGGACGCTGCAACATCGCCGCGGTAAGCATGCGCGTGTCGCCCCCGTCCCTCGCCACGAGGCCCGGGGCGCTGAAGGTGGTCGCCGCGCCGAAATAGCCGTCGTAGGGAACCGACCCGTAGGTGAGTTTCAGTCCGACCACCCCGCAGAACGACGCCGGGATTCTCGTGGAACCGCCGCTGTCGCTCGCGAGACTGCCCGCGACCAGGTGCGCGCCGACCGCTGCGGCGCTGCCACCCGAAGATCCCCCCGCACAGTGAAGGGGGTTCCAGGGATTGCGCATGGCCCCGTAGGCCGAGTAAATGCCCGTTGACCCAATGCCGAGCTCGTGCTGATTTGCGACACCGACGACAATGACCCCGGCGTCACGAAGGTTCCGGTACGGGCCTGACGCACCGGCGGGAATGAGGTTGAGCGACGTGCCGTTGCGTGCGGCACGCCAGGGCAAGGCGAACATGTCCTTGACGGTGATGGGTACGCCGAAGAGGGGCCCCGCGGGAGCTTGACTGATTTGGACTTGACTGAGTTCGTCAAAGATGACCGGCGTCGAATTGATCGAGGAATCGCGACTGCGCAGTCGCTCCAAGGTCGCTTCGAGGAGTTCTTTCGCACTGAGGTCGCCGTGGCGGATCGCTTCAGCTTGCTGGCGCAGCGAGAGGTCTTGGGGGTGGGTCATGTTGCCTTCGGTGCGTGGCGCAGGTCGATGCCCCGCGCGGGGAATTCTTCTAGGTTGATTCGATCGAGCATCTCGAGTTGGCCCAGGGCGCCGGCGTAGATCATCTCGATGAGGACCAGTTCGTTCTCGCCGACCTCAATTCCCACTTGGCGATACGTCGCGCGCGCCCAGTCCTCGAAGTTGCTCATTGAATCCGTTTCTGCCTTTGCGCGGGACCCAGGGTCCGTTTCGCTCCCTTTCGATGCTATCCACCTGACGAACCCCCTCGGTAGGTGAAGTGGTGAGCAGACGTGAACGCTTTGGTCCACTACGTTGTTGGAAACTCGAAGGAGGCCCTATGGGTGCGGAGGAACGAATCTCCGAGTTGGCGCTCGCGTTGCCGGACCCTCCCTCGCCCCGAGCGAACTACGTGCCGGCGGTGCGATCAGGTTCGCTGCTCTTTCTTTCCGGCCACGGACCTTACCGGCCGGATGGATCGATGACCACGGGAAAGGTGGGCAGCGATCTCAGTCTGGAAGAGGGGAGGGACGCTGCGCGACTGGTCGCGCTCAACCTGCTCGCGACGCTTCGACGCGAGTTGGGCTCCCTGGACCGCGTGGTGCGCGTGGTGAAAGTCCTGGGCATGGTGAACTGCGCACCGGGCTTTGTAGAGTCGCCCGCCGTCATCAACGGATGCTCTGATCTCTTGGTCGACGTATTCGGTTCGTCGGTCGGCAGTCACGCTCGTTCGGCCGTAGGCGTCTTTGAATTACCTTTCAATATCGCCGTCGAAATCGAGATGATCTGCGAAGTCGAATGATGCTTTGGACCTAGATCCAGCCTTGGTCGCGGCTTATCTGTTCGACGTCGCCGATGCGAAGACCAGTGCGGCTCTGGAGTGTGCGGATGAGTCCTCCGGCTTCGTAGAGCGATTCGTGGGTCCCCGTGTCGAGCCAAGTGGTGGCTCGCGAAAGGATCTCAGCGCGTAACTCGCCCATGTCGAGGTAGAGATTGTTAAGCGCGGTGATTTCGAGTTCTCCTCGCTCGCTCGGCGTGAGTTCACGCGCGAGCTTCGAAGCCTTCTCGTCGTAGAAGTAGATACCTGGTACCGCGTACGTGCTCTTGGGCTTCGCGGGCTTTTCTTCGATCGAGATCACCTTGCCGTCAATCCCGAATTCGACGACGCCGTAGGCCGCGGGGTCGCTGACCTGGTAGGCGAAGATCAGGGCACCTTCGACGTTGGTGTTCTGCTGGAGGTGCGTGCCCAGTCCGGGACCGTAGAAGAGGTTGTCCCCGAGTATCAACGCGCACTTGTCGCCATCGAGGAACTCTTCGCCGAGGATGAGCGCTTCGGCTAGTCCATTCGGATGTTCTTGGACGACGTAGGAGATGTTCATGCCCAAGTGCGCGCCATTTCCGAGCAGTCGGCGGAAGGCGTCTTGGTCGTGGGGCGTAGTAATAAGGAGAACCTCGCGAAGGCCGGTGAGCATCAACGTACTGAGCGGGTAGTAGATCATTGGCTTGTCGTAGATCGGCAGCAGCTGTTTCGAGACAGCGCGCGTAATGGGGTAAAGGCGTGTTCCGCTTCCCCCAGCCAGAATGATTCCCTTCACTCCATTAGTATAGAAGTCCGGTTACTCCTCACTTAAGAACGAGGTACTTCTATGCGCGTAGTCATAACTGGGGCCGCCGGTTTCATTGGCTCTCGCTTCGCCGAACTATTCCTGGAACAGGCCGAGCACATGGGCTACGACGACGTCGTTATCCTCGACGCTCTCACTTACTCGGGTCGTCGCGAGAACCTGGTCGACGTCCTGTCCGATTCGCGCGTCACGTTCGTCGAAGGTTCGATTCTCGACGAACGCGTCACCGATGACGCGATGCGTGGCGCGCACGCGGTCGTGCACTTCGCCGCCGAGAGTCACGTGGACCGCTCGATCACGGGTGCGCGATCGTTCTTTGAGACCAACGTGTTAGGTACCCAACAACTTCTCGAGAGTGCGCGACGGGGTGGCGTCGAACGGTTCGTGCACGTTTCGACGGACGAGGTCTATGGGTCGATCCACGAGGGATCGTGGCGAGAGGACCATCTCCTTGAGCCGAACTCGCCGTACTCGTCGAGCAAAGCGGGCTCGGATCTCGCGGTGCTGGCGTACCACCGGACCTACGGGCTCGGCGTGATAGTGACGAGGTGCTCGAACAACTATGGTCCGCGCCAGTATCCCGAAAAACTGATTCCGCTTTTCGTGACCAACTTGAGCGAAGGTCTGAAAGTCCCGCTCTACGGCGATGGGCTTAACGTGCGCGACTGGCTGCACGTCGACGATCATTGTCGGGCGATCTTGCTCGTGCTCGAAAAGGGAAGGCTCGGCGAGGTCTACAACATTGGTGGCGGAACCGAACTCACTAATCGCGCGATCGTCGACCAGCTGCTCGAGCTTTGTGCCAGTGATGAGTCAATGGTCGAGTCAGTGCCGGATCGACTCGGCCACGATCGTCGCTACTCGGTGGACTGGACCAAGATTCGCGACGAACTTGGCTATCATCCCCAGGTGCCGTTCGAGCAAGGGCTAAAGGAGACGGTGCAGTGGTACCACGACAATGAAGCGTGGTGGCGACCGCTCAAGAACGTCGCGTCGTGAAGCTGACCGAGTTATCTATCCCGGGACTCTTTGTACTCGAGTCGCCCGTGCACGGCGACGAGCGTGGGCTGTTTCGCGAATGGTTCAAGCTCGGTGATTTCGAGGGAGCTGGTTTGACGTTTCAGACGCAACAGGCGAACTTTTCGCTCTCGTCGCGCGACGCCGTCCGCGGACTTCATTACTCGATGGCCCCCGAAGGCCAAGCGAAGATCGTCACCTGCGTGATCGGTGAACTCGTCGACGTCATTGTCGACGTCCGGGTCGGTTCGCCCTCGTTTGGTCGCGTGGAAGTCGTGACGCTGGCGGCCGACGAGGGGCGGTCGGTACTGGTACCTCGTGACGTCGCGCACGGGTACTGCGTGACGAGCGAGCGAGGTGCCCTGTGTTACCTGATTTCGTCGCCGTTCAACGCGCCGATGGAGTTTGAGATCAACCCGCTCGATCCGGCCATCGGGGTGCCGTGGCCCTTGTCGGGCGAGCCAATTTTGAGCGCGAAGGACGCCGCCGCGCCGACGCTCGAGGAACGCCGGGTGGCCCAGCAACTGCCGGCCTTTGTCTAGACCACGGTCTCGGGCTCCTTTTCGAGTTCGTTGCTAGCGTTACGTTCGTGAGCACCGCACCTCTTCGACTGGTCACTGGTGATGACTACGGCGTACGAATCGCTCAAACGAGTTCCGTACCGTCGATAGATTCCGAGGCGCAACTCAAATCGGTACTCGCGGGACTGCCCGGCGTCGACGCCGTGGGTCTAGAGGGGCGTTGTGCGAAGCTCGCGACACGCTCGATCAAGAAGTCGACGAAGCTGGCGGCGATCGATTTGGCGATATCGATGGTCGACCTGACGACGCTCGAGGGCGCCGACACGCTGGGCCGGGTGCGCTCGCTCTGCGCCAAGGCACTGCGACCGGATCCCCGGGACCTCACGGTGCCACCCGTCGCGGCGGTGTGCGTGTACCCCGACCTCGTCGCCGAGGCCCGCACGGCACTCGGCAATTCAACGGTGGCGGTGGCTTCGGTGGCGACGGCGTTCCCGTCGGGTCGCGCCTCGCTGAAGGTGAAGCTGCTTGACGTCGCCGACGCCGTGCAAGCCGGTGCTGACGAGATTGACATGGTGATCGATCGCGGTGCGTTCCTCTCGGGCCGAGTGGGCGAGGTCTTCGAAGAGATCGTGGCGGTGAAGGAGGCGTGTCGAGGCGCTCATTTGAAGGTGATCCTGGAGACGGGTGAGCTCGTGACCTACGACAACGTGCGAAGGGCGAGTTGGCTCGCCATGCTCGCGGGCGCCGACTTTGTCAAGACCTCGACGGGCAAGGTGAGCGTGAACGCGACGACGCCGGCCGCACTGGTGATGCTCGAAGGTGTGCGCGACTTCGCCGAGTCGACGGGAAAACTCGTGGGCGTGAAAGTGGCCGGTGGCATTCGCACCACCAAGGACGCCATGCGATACCTGGTTCTCGTCAACGAGACGGTCGGTTCGTCCTGGCTCAGCCCCGACCATTTTCGCTTTGGTGCGTCGTCGTTGTTGAATGACCTCTTGATGCAACGTCTCAAGCAGCACCGTGGCGCCTACGTGCGAGCTGACGAATTCAGCGGTGATTGAGATGGACGAGCAGGAACTCGCCAACTCGCGACTCGGGTCGCTCGAATACGATCCCGCGCCCGAGTCCGCGTCAATCGCGCACTTGCGACCGAGTTACGGTCTCTTCATCGATGGTCAGTTCACGGATCCGTTGTCACACGAACAGTTCGTCAGTCTTAATCCAGCCAATGAAGAAGTGCTCGCCACGGTCGCCCAGTCGAGTCGCGCCGACGTTGATCGCGCGGTCGCTTCCGCACGGCACGCCTACGACACGGTGTGGTCCAAGACGAGCGGGGCCGAACGATCGAAGTACTTGTTCCGTATCGCTCGCCTGATCCAGGAGCGGGCTCGCGAACTCGCCGTCGTCGAGACACTCGACAATGGCAAACCTATTCGCGAATCACGTGACGTCGATGTACCGCTCAGCGCGGCGCATTTCTTCTACTACGCGGGCTGGGCCGACAAGTTGGGTTACGCCGGCTTTGGTCCAGACCCGCAACCGATTGGCGTGGCGGGCCAGATCATTCCCTGGAACTTCCCCCTTCTCATGGCCGCCTGGAAGCTGGCGCCCGCGCTCGCCGCGGGTAATACCTGCGTGCTGAAGCCGGCTGAGACCACCTCGCTCAGCGCACTCGTGCTCGCCGAGATACTTCAGCAAGCGGACCTTCCTCCCGGCGTCGTGAACGTCATCACCGGGGACGGTTCGAGTGGTTCCGCCCTCGTCGATCACCCCGGCGTCGACAAGATCGCCTTCACCGGCTCCACTGAGGTCGGTCGCTTGATCCAACAGCGCGTCGCCCCGAGTCAGAAGCGCCTGACTCTGGAACTCGGTGGCAAGGGAGCCAACATCGTCTTCGAGGACGCACCCATCGACGAGATGATCGAGGGGATCATCGACGGCATCTTCTTCAACCAGGGTCACGTGTGCTGTGCCGGTTCGCGTCTGCTCGTCCAGGAGTCGATCGCCGGCGAAGTGTTACGTCGGCTGGTTCGGCGTATGGAGCAGTTGCGCGTGGGAGATCCCATGGACAAGAACACCGACGTCGGCGCGATCAACTCGGCGGCGCAACTGGCTCGAATTCGCGAATTGTCGACCTTTGGCGAGAGCGAGGGCGCGACTCGCTATACGAGCGGTTGTGCTCTACCGGACAAGGGCTACTGGTTCGCGCCGACGGTCTTTGCCAACGTTTCCCAGTCGCACCGGATTGCGCGCGAAGAGATCTTCGGACCCGTCCTCTCGGTCTTGACGTTTCGCACGCCGGAGGAAGCGGTGGTAAAGGCCAACAACACCAATTACGG
>Ga0181522_10001408_pt1 | contig 14687 bp, 10 predicted proteins | sample PEATcosm2014_Bin_27_FD_121103 | JGI IMG/M metagenome (GOLD analysis project Ga0181522, IMG submission 121103) | Peatland microbial communities from MTU Mesocosm Facility, Houghton, MI, USA - PEATcosm2014_Bin05_10_metaG | ecosystem: Environmental > Terrestrial > Soil > Wetlands > Peat | place... | reverse complement strand
TGGTCAAACGTGCTCGGTCTGGTGGGGCTCTGGATCGGATTTGGGGCCGCGATCGCCTTTGCCCGAACCCGCGGCGAACTGGCGGACCTGCCACGCCAATGGTCGTTTCGTCCGACGGACGTCATCTTCGTCGCCCTCGGCGTAGGTGCACAGTTTCTCGTGGACCTCGCGTACCTTCCGTTCCACGCCAAGGACCTGAACAAGCCGGTCACTCATCTCTTCGGTGGCGCGACCGGTTTCGCGTTCGTCCTGTTGTCGGTCATGACCACGCTCGGCGCTCCCGTTGTCGAAGAGTGGCTCTTTCGCGGCGTCCTGTTCCGGGCGCTCGACGCAGGCTTCGGTGAGGTAATGAAACGCGGCGGTACCGTCGTCGCGGCCGTGTTGAGTGCGTGTTTGTTCGGTCTCGCTCACGGCGAGCCCGTCCAATTCGCGGGCCTCGCGCTGCTGGGCATCATCCTCGCGTTCGTCGTGAAACGAACCCAGCGACTTGTGCCGAGCATCATCACGCACGCGTCCTTTAACGCCGTGGCCCTCGTGTCGCTCATCTACCAGCGGGCGGGTCACTGATGCTGAGTCGATTCGTGCGTTTTTGGACACCTCTTCGGGTGATGGACGCGTCGATCCTTCTGGGTATCGTTTTCGTGGTCGTCTGGGAATTGCACCCGACGTTGATCTTTTCCTCAACGATCATTACCGGCGGCGACACGGGTTCGCACCTGGCGCTGCCGGCGTATCTGCGCACCCAGGGCAACCTCTTCGATTTCACGCCCTGGTATCCGGGTTGGTTCGCCGGCATGCCGGCGTATTCGTACTACTTTGTCTTGCCCGACATCCTCGCGACGTGGGCGAGCTACCTCATTGGTTTTGCCGTCGCGATGAAACTCGCCACGATCCTCGGTTCGCTACTCATGCCCTTCACCGCGTATGCCATGGGCCGACTGTTTCGAGCCCCGCGTCCCATTCCCATCGCGCTCGCGCTCGCGACGTTGCCGTTCCTGTTTGACGCGTCGTTCACCATCGACGGGGGAAATCTCTTTTCGACGATGGCGGGCGAGTACGCGTTCTCACTCTCACTCGCGCTGAGCCTGCTCGCCATCGGGCTGTTCGCGCGCGGGATTCGCACTGGAAAGGGATACTGGCGCAGCGCCATCTGTCTTAGCCTGGTCCTGGCCGCGCACATCTTGCCCTGGTTCTTCACGATCGTTGCGGTGGCGGTGCTCGTCATCTTCGAATTGCTCGCACGCCGGGGCATTGGCGATCCCGACCAGGAGATCACGGTGCGCGGGGACTACGCGCGTCCCCTTCGATTCGCCGCCGGCGCTGGACTGCTCTCGCTCGCGCTGTCCGCCTGGTGGCTCGCACCGTTTCTGACGAGTCAGGGCTATACGAACTCACTGGGCTATTCCAATGACCCGGTGAACACCCTGCACGAGATCTTCACCACGCTCGGTTGGTTCAGCTCGGCCGGCGGTCACGGTGGCGACCGATGGGTCATCAGCCTCGCCGGCGTGGCGGTCATCGTCGCCTTCGTCGTGCGCGACCGGCTCGGCATGGTGCTGGCGACCCTCGTCGTGCTGTCGCTACTCGCCTTCGTCTACGAGCCCCAGAGCGTCATCTGGAACGAGCGACTGGTCCCGTTCTGGTTTGTCTCCATTCATCTCATCGCCGGCTGGCTCTTCGCCTATCCCTTGTCGCGTTGGGCCAAACGTCGACGAAAAGAACCACTCGCAGACCCAAACGAAGAATCGGTCGGCGAGGGCTGGTCTGGGGTCGACCAACTCGACGACCACGAGGAGCGAAGGCTCCGCCGAACCGTCAACGCCACCGTCGCGATGGCGGTGTTGGGATTCGCGTCGACGGTCCCGGGCCTGATTGCCCCAGTGGCGTCGGCGCTCTCGATGAATACGACGGGCAATCAGGTCGCGGTGTGGGCGAATACCAACTACTCGGGTTACCAAGCCCAAAGTGGCTGGCCCGAGTATCAGGACCTGATCAGCACTCTAAAGAGCGTCGCCAAACGTTACGGATGCGGTCGAGCGATGTGGGAGTACAACTCGAGCGAGCAGCGCTTCGGAACCCCCGAGGCGCTGATGCTCCTGCCCTATTGGACGAATAATTGCGTGGACTCAATGGAAGGACTGCTCTTCGAGTCATCGGCGACCACGCCGTACCACTTCCTCGACCAGGCCGAACTGAGCGCCTCGCCGAGCGATGCGCAGGCCAACCTGCCCTACGGATCGCTCGACGTGCTCGAGGGCGTCGAGCACCTCCAGATGCTCGGCGTGAAGTATTACATCGGTTTCTCGCCCGAGGTGATCTCCCAGGCGGCGAGTGACCCGGCGCTAAAACTGGTCGCCACCACCAAGGCGTGGCCCAGTCCTGGCGTGAAGTGGTACATCTACAAGATCAGTGACAGTCCCGTGGTCGAACCACTGACGTCACTGCCGAACGTGGTGGCCCACGTGACCAGTCGCGTCGAGTGGCTGAACGCCAACGTCACCTGGTGGCTCGATTCGAAGGACTGGGACGTGCTGGTCGCGAGCAGCGGGCCCGCGAACTGGCCAACGGCCACCGGCGTGGACGATCTGCGGGCCAGCGCACCGCTGCCCAAGGTGAAGGTGACCGACGTCAGAGTCGGGACCCAGTCGATCTCGTTTCACGTGAGTCGCGTGGGTGTACCGGTCGAGGTGAAGATCTCCTACTTCCCGCGTTGGCACGCGACGGGTGCGACCGGACCCTATCGAGTGAGCCCCAACATGATGGCCGTCATTCCGACGTCAAAGAACGTGACGCTCGTCTACGGCAGCACGCCCGCGCTCGAGATCGGCAACGCCGTCACCGACCTCGCGGTGTTCAGTGGCTTTGTCACGCTCTGGTTCGTGTCGCGAAGGCGTCGAAAGGTACGCCAGTAAGGTAGGAAGTCGTGGACACCAGCGCAATCTTTAAGGCGTACGACGTGCGCGGAACCTACCCCGACCAACTCAACGAGGACGTCGCGCGCGCGGTGGGTTCGGCCTACGGAACCTTCACCGGCGGTCCCACGATCCTCATGGCACGTGACATGCGCCCTTCGGGTCCGGCGCTCAGTGCGGCCTTCGCCGAGGGCGTGCGCGCCGTGGGCGTGGCGGTCACCGACCTCGGACTGGCGTCGACGGACTTCATCTACTTCGCCACTGGCTACCTCGACGCACCGGGCGCGATGTTCACCGCGTCGCACAACCCCGCCCAGTACAACGGCATCAAGCTCTGTCTGGCGGGCGCCAAGCCCGTGGGCGTGGAAACCGGTCTGGACACGATCGAGGAGCTGACCAACAAGTTCCTCGCCCAACCGGCTACCGGCCCCCTCGCCGCGCTTCGCACGCGAGACCTCATGGACGAATGGGTCTCGCACGTGCACTCGTTCATCGACGTGACGAAACTACGCCCACTCAAGGTCGTGGCCGATACGGCCAACGGCATGGGCGGATTCGTGGTGCCCAAGGTCTTCGCGGGACTACCGTTGTCGGTCGAGATCCTCTTCGAAGAGCTCGACGGCACCTTCCCCAATCATCCGGCCGACCCGCTCAATCCCGCCAATCTGGTCGACCTCGAACGGCGGATCAAGCAAGAGGGTGCTGACGTTGGACTGGCCTTTGACGGTGACGCGGACCGGGTGTTCCTGATCGACGAGAAGGCCCACTCGATCAGCGGATCTACCACCACCGCCCTGGTCGCCAAGGCCCTCCTCGCCAAGAACCCTGGTGCGACCATTCTCTACAACCTGATTTGTTCGAAAGCGGTGCCCGAAGTCATTCTCGAGAACGGCGGCGTGCCGGTGCGAACGCGCGTGGGTCATAGCTTCATTAAAAAGGTCATGGCCGACACCAACGCCGTCTTCGGTGGTGAGCATTCCGGGCACTACTACTACCGCGACAACTACCGCGCGGATTCGGGCATCATCACCGCGATGATCGTGCTCGAACTCATGAGCATCACCGGTCAGACTCTCTCGGAACTCGTCGCCCCCCTCGTTCGCTACGCCGACTCGGGCGAGATCAACTCCAAGGTGTCCGATCCGCACGCGACCGTCGTGAAATTGACGTCGACCCTGCAAGGAGCCGGGGTCAAGGTGGACGAGCTCGACGGACTGACGGCGGACTACGGCGACTGGTGGTTCAATCTTCGACCTTCGAACACCGAACCGCTCCTTCGCCTCAACGTCGAGGCGGCGAACGCCGAGTTGTGCGACCAGCACGTCCACGAAGTCCTCGACATGTTGAAAGGAGCGTGACGTGGCCTTGGAAGACTTTCTCCTGAACCTGATCGAGGACCCGGTCGATCACGGGCCGCTGCTCTACTTGGATGACGCGAACATCCTCTACAACCCGCGTCGACGCGTCGCCTACGAGGTGCGCGATTCGATCCCGGTGCTCTTGCCCGATGAGGCCACGACGGTGAGCGACGAGGACCACGACAAGTACGTCAACGATCCGCTCGCGCGCCCGACCGGCACGAAGGCCTGACTTTCAATCAGTCGAGGCGCTCGACGATCATGGCCATGCCCTGACCGCCGCCGACGCACATCGATTCCAATCCGAAGCGCTTGTCGGCGTCCTCGAGCGAGTTGAGCAGCGTGGTCATGATGCGAGCGCCGGTCATGCCAAAGGGGTGACCAAGGGCGATCGCGCCTCCGCGGATGTTCAGTTTCTCGAGCGGGATCTCGAGGTGCTTGGCGCTGGGGATGACCTGGGCCGCGAAGGCCTCGTTGATCTCAACCAGGTCGATGTCCTTTATCGTCATGCCCGCGCGAGCCAGCGCTTGACGGCACGCCTCGATCGGACCGAGCCCCATGATCTCGGGATTAAGACCGCTCACCCCGCTCGCCACGACGCGCGCGAGGGGCTTGATGCCAAGGGCCTTGGCCCGCGTATCACTCATCACCACGACCGCGGCGGCCCCGTCGTTGAGGGGACACGCGTTGCCCGCGGTCACGGTGCCGCCCTCGCGGAAGACTGGCTGAAGGGAGGCGAGCTTCTCCAAGGTGGTACCGGCGCGCGGGCCGTCGTCCTTGTTCACGTACGTGTCGTCGGGCGTGGTGACCGGAATGATCTCACGTTCGAAGAAGCCGTTGTTCTGGTGGGCGACGGCGAGCTCTTGACTGCGTAGCGCGAACTCGTCCATCTCCTCGCGCGTGACCTTCTCGTACTCGGCCACGTTCTCGGCGGTCTGGCCCATCGCGATGTAGATGTCGGGAAGCCCGCTTTGGGCCGTCCAGGGTTCGGTGACCTTCTCGGAGCGAGCTTGGGTGCGTGCGATTGCGTCGTGGAAGAGGGGATTGATGGCCTTGCCGTTGTCCGAGGCGCCCGACGCGAAGCGCGACACTGTCTCGACGCCCGCGGCGACGAAGACGTCACCTTCGCCGGCGCGAATCGCGTGGGCCGCCATGCGGATGGTCTGGAGCGACGAGGAGCAGTAGCGATTGACGGTGACGCCGGGCACGTTGTCGAGTCCAGCGAGGATCGCGGTGACGCGAGCGACGTTAAAGCCCGCCTCGCCAGCCGGTTGACCGCAGCCGAGGATCAGGTCCTCGACGGTCTGGGGGTCGAGCTGGGGGATCTTGGCGAGCACCTCTCGCACGATGTGCGCGGCGAGGTCGTCGGGGCGCACGTCGACGAGCGAACCCTTGAAGGCCCGACCAATGGGGCTGCGTCCAGTGGCGACGATGACGGCTTCGGGCATGGTTTCCTCCTCGTGGTTACCCAAAGGTAACTCTGGCGAGCATAGTGAATACGGCCCGGGCGCCTCTCAGCGGTCTTGGAGGGGACCCGCGTCGCCGAAACCCTGACGGATGCCCTGGCCCGCGCGCTGGGACAATTGTTCGGGCTCGAAGAGCATCCAGTAGGCGTTTCGCGCGTGTTGGCGTGAACGGTTCTCGAACAGTCGGCGCAGCACGATGGGTTCGTCCGCCTCGTCCTCGTGCACGAAGACCTCGAGGATCGGCGTGGCCGTCATCAACTGGGCTTGCATGATGCCCGTCGAGGCTTCGTGGGCGCACTGCTTGTCGATGGGCGCCGAACCGGGCATACCGAGCGCGACGACGATGGAGCAGCCTTGTTTTTCGATCAGGTTCAGCGCGGCGACGGCGAGGTCCTTGAAGCCCGGCACGGTCGTGGAAACGACCTTGAAGGTCGTGCCGTAACCGGGGCACTCCTCGAGCTCGGCGCGCGCGGCCGCCCCCATGTCAAAGCGGGCGAACATCGTGTCCACGACACCGATCTTCACTTTCTTCGCCGAGCGTCGCTTCTTCGCCATGATCACCTTTCGCCGTCAGTCCAGTGTAGAGAGAAGGGACCTTCGGCCGTTCTCAGGGTTATTTTGGCGAGGCGTAGAGTGAGCCTTGGAAAGTAGGTGGCCAATGGCGTGGGATTTTGAGACCGAACCCGAGTTCGAAGAGAAACTCGCGTGGATGCGACGTTTCGTGCACGAGGAGATCTTTCCCATCGAGACCCTGGACCTGAACTACGACCAGGTCGTCGCCTTCATCAAGCCACTCCAGCAAGAGGTTCGCCAGCGCGGGCTCTGGGCGGCGCACCTGCCCGCTGAACTCGGGGGCATGGGCTTTGGGCAGGTGAAGTTGGGCTTGATGCACGAGATCCTCGGCCAGACGCCCTACGGACCACTGATCTTTGGCAACAACGCCCCCGACAGCGGCAACGCCGAACTGCTGGCGGCGGGCATGGAGATGACCGAACGCACGGACATCCGCGAACGCTGGCTCCAGCCGCTGCTCGACGGCACGATGCGCTCGGGCTTCTCGATGACCGAACCACACACCGCCGGCAGTGATCCGAGGCTGCTTCAGAGTTCGGCCGTGCGCGACGGTGACGAGTGGGTGCTCAATGGAAGAAAGTGGTACACGACCAACGGTTCGGTCGCGGACATCTTGATCGTCATGGCGGTCACGAATCCTGACGTCCATCCGTACCAGGGTTCGTCGATGTTCGTTGTGCCCGTTCACACCAAGGGCGTGACGATCCTGCGCGACGTGGGATCAATGGACGACCCCGAGGTCACGTACGGACGCTTCGGCAACCACGCCGAGATCCTCTACCAGGACGTGCACATCCCCGCGGACCACCTGATCGGTCCCGAAGGGTCCGGCTTCCTGCTCGCCCAGGCCCGGCTCGGGCCGGGGCGAATCCACCACTGCATGCGCTGGCTCGGCCAGTCCCAACGCGCCTTTGACATGATGTGCGAGCGGGCCCTCAGTCGCTTCACGCACGGATCGTTGCTCGCGGACAAGCAGACGGTGCAGAACTGGATCGCCGACTCGGCCGCGGAGATGCACGCCGCTCGTCTCATGACCTTGCACGCCGCCTGGAAGATGGACAAGGTCGGCGCCTCGGCGTCGCGCGACGAGATCGCCATGATCAAGTACTACGGGGCGGCGGTGTTGCACAACGTGGTCGATCGCGCGTTGCAGACCTACGGCTCGCTCGGTTACTCCTCGGACATGCCCTTAGAGGCCATGTACCGCGCGGCGAGAGCGGCGCGTATCTACGACGGCCCCGACGAGGTGCACCGTCAGACCGTGGCGCGTCACGCGCTCAAGCGCTACGAGCCCAGCGAGGTGCCCACCGACCACATCCCCACGCGCGCCAAAGCGGCTCGCGAGAAGTTCGCGGGCATGCTCGAGTTCCTCGAAGCCGAGAAGGTCTAGCGCGGCGCGAGGCCCTCTATCGCTTCTTTGAGGTCAACACCGAAGGGGACGACGGCGAGGGTGGGGATCTGCACGCCCGCGTCCACGTAGCGCGCCACGTGCTCGCGGCACGCGCCGTAGGAACCGTGGATGATCAGTTCGTCGACGACCGAGTCGGGGATGACCTCATTGGCGAGCTTGCGGTTCCCATCCTTCCAGGCGTCCCACATCGGCTGGAGGATCTCACCTCGCCCGAGCCAGCGATGGAACTCGGCGTAGGTCGCGACCGTGAGGTACGAGGAGATCATTCGTCGCGCGATGAAGCGCGCGGTGTCGGTGTCCTCGGTGGGGATCACGAAGAGGCGCGCGGCGATGAGCTTGCCCTCGCCGACCTCGTTGGCGCACTGGGCGACGTCGCTCGCGGCGAGCCAGTTGAGTATGGCACCGTCCGCTTCGCGTCCCGCGAGGCGCAGCATTCCTTGTCGAAGGGCGCCGAGCAGGATAGGCGGGCGCTCGATCACGGGACGTGAGAGTTTGAAGCCGTGAACCTCGAAGGTCTCAAAGACGTCGTCGATCTTCTCGCCGTCGAGCGCCCTCTTCACGAAGCGCAGCACGTCGCGGGTCTTTGCGAAGGGGTCTTCGTAGGCAATGCCGTTCCATAGTTCCACGACGGGCAGGCTCGACGCACCGAGACCCATGGTGACGCGCCCCCCCGCGACCTCGGCGAGGGCGGCGATGCTCATGGCGAGCAGTCCCGGTCCTCGCGTGTAGACGGGCGTCACCGCGACGCCCACGTTGAGTCGCGCCTCCCACGCGGCACAAAGGGTGAGTGGCGTGAAGCCGTCGGCGCCGTCGACCTCGGCGGACCAGACGTCGCTGTAACCAAGGTCGGCCAGGCGATGGAACAGATCCTTGTGGTCGAGAAGCGAGACGCCGTCGAAGGGAATCGTAATGCCGTAGCGAGATGTCATGGTCTCAGTGTTTCAGATACCTAGGCTCACCGTCGCTAGCGCAAATAGTCCTCCTCGCGGGGCTCGGGAACCGCCAGGCCGCGTCGTTCGAGGTCCTTGACCCAGCGCTCGACGAGTGTTTCGAGCACCGACACGCGAGCGAAATGCTTGTCTTCGGCGGCGATGAGGTCCCAGTGGGCGTGCGCGTGATCCGTCCAGTCGAGCATGTCGTTGATCGCACTGAGATAGGCAGGGCGATTCTCTCGATTGCGCCAGTCGTCGGGCGTGAGTTTCCACTGTTTGAGGGGATTCGTCGCCCGGTCGTTAAATCGCTTGAGTTGCTCTTGGTCCGAGATATGCAGCCAGAACTTCACGATGGTCACCCCGCCCAAGACCAGCATGTCCTCGAAATCGACGATCTCCTTGGCGGACTGCTTGGCCGTGCGCTTGTCGATCAGGCCGTCGACGCGCTCGACGAGCAGTCGCCCGTACCACGAACGGTCGTAGATGGTCATGTCCCCGCGCCCCGGCAGCGACTCCTGGAATCGCCAGAGGAAGTGGTGGCCCAGTTCCTCCTCGTTGGGCGGTCCGATGGGTACTACGCGCACGTGACGAGGGTCCAGGCCACTGGTCAAGCGACGTATCGCGCCACCCTTGCCGGCGGCGTCGAATCCTTCGAAGAGCACGATCAAGCCCGGTCCTTTGGTCGTCGAACCCAAGAGCCCGCCGCAGAACAGTCGCAGTTGGGTCAGTCGACGCTGGGCCTTCAGCACTCGCGTTTCGGACTCGTCGTGGGTGAGTGACGCGCTGAGGTCGAGCGCGTCGAGGCGATTGGTCATTGAGGTCACCGTACCGCACCCCGTGGGAACTGATAATCGAGGTCCTAGTGCTGGGCCGCGTGTTTGCCGGCGCGTTGCCCACGTCGACGCAACGTGGCTGTTCGCCCGAAGACCCACGAACCGAGGAGAAACAGCGCCGCGAGCAGCGCCGCGAGCAGCGAGTCCTTCTCGTGTGGTGGTGTAAAGGAGAAGGTGACGCTCGAGGTGCCGCGAGGCACCGAAATCGACTGGAAGACACCCTGGGCCGTGGACATCGTCACTGCGTGGCCGTTCACGTAGGCGTGCCAACCCTTCATCGACAACTCCGTGCGCAGCAGCGTGCTGGGACCGTTCGGACACGTGACGGTCGCGGCGGCGGGATTCGTGCTCGCGACGGTGCACGACGCCGAGGAGGTCGAAAAGAAGGGACGAGGACTGGGCATCTGATAGATGGTGGCGATACCTTGGACGTCTTCGAAGACCGCTTTGACCCCGAGTTTGGTGAGTGAAGGAAGGATCGGCACCGAGGTCGGCAAGAGCAGGTACTTCACCGAAGCGTCCTCGTAGGCCTGAAAATGGTGGGCGAGTTCGGACTCTTGGAGTGTGATGCCCGTAATGCCGTCGTGGATGACGAACTGTTCGGGCGGGGTGAGCCCGGGAAAGAGTTGGGTCTCGATGTACTTGTTGAACTTCTTCGGGAAGGGAAGGTCGATCGCGCTCAGTGAGTTGAGTCCGTATTCGGACGCCCAGTTGGCGTCGAGGATCCCGAAGTCGAGGAAGCGGTACTCTCCCTCGTTCGCCTGGAGGAACGAGATCGGCGCCGTGTCGACGTTGATCTGTTTGGCGGCCTCGGTAGTGGGGACAATGAACCAGGTCAGCGCCTCTGCGACCAACACCACCGCGACCAGTAACGGCGCCCACTGCTTCTTGGCGAATACGCCAAGAATGACGAGCGCGCCGAGCGCGACGAAGGGCAGCGCGTGCAGCACCATGAGTAGCAGGCGAGCCTTGTGGGACTGGACGACGCCGTCGTTCAGGGAACTCGCTTCCAGGGCGGCCCAGATCAACAAGAGCAACGCGATCAAGTTTGACAGATTAAAGAGTCGCTTGGCGCGGTCGTTGGTGGCGAAGTCCCACACCCCGAGGACCGCGAGCGTGATCATGGCGAGTTCGCAACTGGGCATGAGGTATCGCGAGAGTGCGGCGTTCTTCACCTCTGGTATCAAGTTGAGGACCTGGTGTATGTACAGGAGGTTGAACATGCTGAGCGTGCCCAGAAGCGCCCAGACGCCAAGAAAAATACGAAGCGAGCGGTGTCGTGCGCCGAATAACCCAAGAATCGCGAGCGCAATCACGCTCACGCCGAAGTAGCCACCAATCCCGCCCCAGTCGCTGTAGGTGTTGGCATTGGAGAAGATGCCCCCGTATATATACGGGTCGATGAACATCGATGTCGCGTGGATCGGTAGATGGATCAGGCTCTCGGCGCCCCCGGAGTGCGGGCCGACGTAGGCGACCTTCAAGTAGTCGTAGAAGGGCACCAAGACGGGCAGTGCGAGAACGGCACCCACGACGCCGGCGAGGCCTATTCTTCGAACCGCGACCAGGCGCACCTCTCGCTCGAGCGAGAAGAATCGCACGACGGCCCACCCGAGACAAAAGAGTCCGTCGAAGTACGCGACTTCGGGAAAGCCCGCGTAGAGCGAGAGCGCAAGGGCGAGCGCAGCGACGTACCAGCCCTTGCGCGGTCCTCCCTTGGCGGCGGCGTCGTAAATCATCTCGATACCGAGCACGAGCATCGGCAAGAAGGCGACCGGGTTGAGAACGGCGTTGCCCAGCCACGCGTAGGTTCCATTCAGTGCGAATAAGAGCCCGGCCACCGTCGCGAAGAGCACGGGCACCGAGAGGCGACGGGCGAGAAAATATGTCGAGAACCCCGCAATGAGCTCGAGGGACATGTGAAACCACAGGAGTCCACTGGGCAGCGCGAAGAGCAAACTCAGTGGCAGCAACGCGGCTGACTGCATCTCACCGAGTAGCGGTGCGCCAAGACCTTCGAAGTAATTCCAAAACGGCCAATGTCCGTGCAAGAGGTCGTGGGCGACCAAGTGCCCGAGGGGCTGAGTGATGTAGCCGGTATTCGGGTCGATGGCTGGGCGACCGCACGAGACGTGACAGAGAATATGCGAGACGCCCGCGGTCCACGAGATCGGATTGATGAGGGAAAAGCCCGTGAGGTAGAGGACGTTCGCGAAACACACGCCGAGGAAGATGACTACGAGGGGGGTGGTTGAAGCGGGAAGTTTTCGATAGGTGGCGACCAATCTCGCCCAGGCCGTTGGCACCATTTCAGGTTACAAGAGAGTTATCAGTCGACTTGGCGAATCCGGTGTTCAACGATGTCGGTAGTACACCGTTTCGCCCAGTAGAAGAAGTGACTCAGGAAAGTAGGGGTCACGAAACGAACCAAAGATGTCCCAGCGACGGATGAAACGATTGCGGTCCTCTAGGGGATCAAGGGTCCCCCGTGACGAGCTCACGTGATGGAAGAGTTGGACGTCAGGCGTGTAGACCACGTTCTGGTTCCCGTCTTGACTACGCAGGCAGATGTCCACGTCATTCATCGTCACCTTGAGCAACTCGTCCATTCCACCGAGTGATTCCCACAGATCACGGCGGACCATCTGAATGGCCCCGGTGACGGCGGCGACGTCGCGAATCGCGGTACTGAACTGGTCTAGGTGCGGATAGTTCGAGTCGATTCGCAGGTGTTGAGGATAAGGGGCGATCACGATGCCGTCATGCTCGTGCCGCCCGTCCTGATCGAGCAGGCACGCGCCGACGATGCTGACGTCGTCGAGTGAGGCGAGGCCCACCATTTGCTCGAGCCAGTCAGGGGTCACCAGGATCGTGTCGTTGTTGAGCGTGACGACGAAGTCGGCGCGTGAATGACGAACGCCTCGATTGACAATTGCCGCGTAATTGAAGGGACCGGGACAGCGAACGACGCGGTATTTCGTGGTGGCGAAGTAGTCGAGCGACGTCTGCTCAATCGAGTCGTTGTCCAGAAGGATGATGTCGTAGTTTTCGTACGTCGTCTTTTGTTCGATCGCGTCGATGCAGCGACGAACGAGGTCGATACGGTCTCGCGTGGGAATGATGATGTCGATGGATGGTGCGGGTGAGGGTGGTTTGAGTCGCCAGTCAACTGACGAACCGAATTGCCCGGGCGTGACGGTTCCTCCTAGACCTCGCCTCGACAGAGCAGTCCTCACGACCTTCTGCGAATCCTCGCTGATGTGTGAGGCATCAAAGGCAATGGTTGGTCGTCCCGCGACGAGTACCTTCGCGACGTGATGAAACTGCGCGCCGCGCTCGACAAGTCGCAAGTAGCCGTCATGCTCAAAAGCCCATCCGGCGTTCACGTCGAACGCTCCCAGTGACCGGAGTGACGAGATCCGCCACAGAGCAGGACGACCGACGCAGTTATAACTGAGCAGCGTGTGGACGCCCACCGCAGTACTTTTCAGCATCGGCGCGCGGTCGTCGGGTCCGGACTCGTCGGCGAAGACCACGTCGTCAGACTCGAGGGCTGCGTCTCGAAGGGTCAGAGCTGCCTCCACTCGGTCGAGCTCTGGTATTGATTCATCAACGATGAAGAGCCACGTGGCGTTCGAACTGGTGACGTCTCCATTGAGGGCAGCGATCACGTCGGTGGCGGATGACGTGGTTTCGCTCAGTACGTGCAGTTCGACGTCGGCGGGTGCGACCAGTGGATTCTCGTCGTCTTGCTTGGCGTTCGACGGAGGTCGGTAGTTGTGGGGGAAGTAGACCGGCTTTTGCGCGGGTCGTTCAAGTGACGCAACCAGCGGTTTTTTGCGGAGCCTTCGCACGAATTGTAGAAGGGGCCTTCCAAGGAGACGAGCAACTTTGTAACGGATGGTGTCCTCGCCCAACATTCGTCCGACGACCCTTTGAAAGAGATTGCCCTGGACGAGGCGAATGCTCCCGTGGAATCGGGACCACCGACGTTTGATATCTCGATCCGAGAGGATTTCGGCGATGTCGGAGTCGAAGCGTGGAAAGCCGGTCACGTTGTATATCTTTCGTTCACGAGGTCACAGGAAGCATACGAAGAAAACTCAATCAAAGTTGCGTGAGCGTGGACACGTGGTGCGAGACGACTGCGGATTCCACCGCGGCCTTGCGAATGTTCTCCTCCAGTGAAGACTGGGTTACCACCAGTTTGACAATTCGATGACGTTTGGCTCGTACCTGCTTTTTCTCGAGAAACAGGTGACACTATGGAGTGGTGAGTTTTTACCGCCTTTTACGTGCGCTGTTCTGCGTCGCCCTCCTCGGTGCGTTCTTCGTGCCGCAAGTAATTACGACGACTGCTTCCAGCGCTGCGATACCCGCGTGCACTGCCCAGAGTTTCGTCGCTACTTCAACGATCAGTAATCGGCCGGGCGGCACGACGGTTCGACTCGTGCTCACCAGTTCGCATTTTCCTACCTGCGAATGGTCCAACGCAACGGGGTACCAGTTCGCGAGCTCCTCGGGTGCTTCGATCGGCGCAAAGGTGTCACTGTCGACCACGAAGGGATTGGCCGTACCCCAGCAACCGTGGATCGTCGGCGACACGTTCCAATTAATTCAGAATCTCGTGACTGAAGAAGGGGTGCAGTGCACGCAAAAGCAAGCGGCGTACGTTCGAATCACGAGCCCGCACGGTCGACCACTCCTGACCAAACTTCCTGCGTCGCTGGGCGTCTGCGTGAACGGCACGACCAAGTGGACGTCGTTGTCGTCGCTCTCCTTTCCCAAGCCCTCGCCCTGCACTTCATCTCAACTGAGGTTGAGTGTGGGCCAATCGAATGGCACTGCCGGCACGATCTTCTTTCCGCTTGTCGTCACCAACGTTGGTAGCCACGCTTGCGTGCTGTCGGGCACGCCTTCGGTCCAGCCGACGACGGGGTCGCTCGCGGGTGTCGCTCACATCCTGGTGGGACCGCGAGCGACTGTGCGTAATACGGGGTCAACTGGTTATGGTGACAGCATTCGTCTTGGCCTGCGCGCGAAGGCGAGCGCGGCGTACGGTGTCGTCGAGACTGGCAACTTTTCGCCGTCGCAGTGCGTGGTGGCGAATTTTGAGAGTTTGTCAGTAGGAATTGCGAGTGTGAGTGGTGGTGCGAGTTGGTCCGTCCCCTTGTCGGGTACGACGTGTACGAAACTGGCTAG
>Ga0181522_10001407_pt1 | contig 14693 bp, 11 predicted proteins | sample PEATcosm2014_Bin_27_FD_121103 | JGI IMG/M metagenome (GOLD analysis project Ga0181522, IMG submission 121103) | Peatland microbial communities from MTU Mesocosm Facility, Houghton, MI, USA - PEATcosm2014_Bin05_10_metaG | ecosystem: Environmental > Terrestrial > Soil > Wetlands > Peat | place... | reverse complement strand
GCAGGCCGGAACTGGCGCGAAACGCCTCGACCTTGCTGTCGGCCTCGGCGACTTTGCCGCGCAACTCGTCGATCTTGATCGAAAGCCAGGCGCTTGCCGCTTTTGCCTCGTCGCGCTTGGCCTGCTGCTGCGCATCGAGATATAGCTCGGCGACCGTGTTCGCGCCGCGCGCCGCGAGCGCCGGGTCCTTGCTCGAGAACTCGATCTGCAACACGCGCGACTTGGCGATTGGGAACACAGTGAGCCGCGCCAGGAACGCGTCCATCAACCGATCTTCCGGCCGGCCGGCGCGACCGCCGCTCAGCAGCGACCAGACGATCGCCACAGGATTGGTCGGCTCGGGCGGATTGAACTCGACCCTTTGCGCGAGCTGCAGTTGATCGACCGCCTTGCGCGCGAGTTCGGTGGTCGTCACCGTCTCGGCCTGGCTCTGCACCCCTTCGGGATCGAAATTGGCGCTCGGCTCCGACCCGACCGCTTTGTCCGGTCGGGTGAAGTAGCTCTCCTGATTCTCCAGCAGGACTTTGGCGACGCCGGTGTAGCGCGGGCTGAGCGCGATCACCGCAACCAGCGCGACGGCGGCGCAGGCGATCGTCGGAACGATGATCCAGCGGCGGCGACGCCACAGCAGGCGGCCTAGCCGACTCAGGTCGACGGCTTCGCCGCGAGACGTCTCAGCGTCGCCTTCGTCGACCCCGACATTCATCCGCCGCTCCAAATCGCCGACGCCACAAACGCTTCGTTTCTTATCGGGGATTAAGGTTTCCGACGGGTTAAGCCGGGCAATGCGCGCAGTCGTGTTGGCGTTTCGTTAACCATGTCGCGCCTAAACCGTCGCTGAGCAGTTGTGAACGCGCGGACTGGTCATGAATCGAATTTTCGCCGTCGTCCTGGCTGTCGCGCTTGCCGGCTTGGGGGCCTGTTCGACGCCCCGCTACAGCGCCGACCTGCTGCGGACCCCGATCGATGCGCCCTACCAGCTCGCCAGCGGCGACCGTCTGCGCATCATCGTTTTCGGCCAGGACAATCTGTCCAATTCCTTTTCGGTCGACGGCGCGGGCAACGTCGCCATGCCTTTGATCGGCCTTGTCCACGCGCAGGGCCTGACGACCGCGCAATTCGGCAAGGTCGTCGAGGGCAAGTTGCGGCAGGGCTTCCTGCGCGATCCGAGCGTTTCCGTGGAAGTCGAGGCGTACCGGCCGTTTTTCGTCCTTGGCGAAGTCACGGTCGCCGGCCAATACCCATTCGTCAACGGCATGACGGCGCAGAACGCGATCGCGGTCGCGGGAGGATTCACGCCGCGCGGCGCCCAGGACAGCGTCGACCTGACGCGAATGATCGACGGACGGCCGGTCACCGCCTCGGTGCCGCTGACATTCGCCGTCCGACCTGGCGACACTATTCAGGCGCGCGAACGGTTCTTTTAGGAAATCGGGTTACCAAATCGCCATCGTCTCAATGGATTTCAGCGATGGCGCCTTCCGAGCCGCAAGCGTCGAGACTTCGCATCGTTCACGTCTTTCGCGCTCCCCTCGGTGGGTTGTTTCGTCACGTCGTCGACCTCGCCGCCGAGCAGCGCGCGCGCGGCCACGACGTCGGCATGTTCTTCGACGGCGAGGCTCGCTGTCCGCGCGTCGAAGCGGCGCTGGCCCGCATCCCGGGCGGCTTGACGCTCGGCGTCAAGGCTTGCCCGATCCATCGCAATCCCGGCTTTAGCGACCTCGTCGCGATGGCCCGCTTTTCCGCTTATCTGCGGCGCGCCGCACCCGACATTGTCCATGGCCACGGCTCGAAGGGCGGCCTCTACGCACGGTTGAGCCGGCTGACCAATGCCGGCACTGCACGGCGCGCCTACACGCCGCATGGCGGCAGCTTCAACTATCGCCGCGGCACCGCCGTCAACAACCTTTACATGCTTGTCGAACGGGCCCTTGCGCCGTTGACGGACATTTTTCTGTTCGAGAGCGCCTATATCGCCGGTCGTTTCGACGCGCGGGTCGGTGCTCACAACGGCGTCCGCCGCATCGTCGCCAACGGCATCAGCCCAGCGGAATTTGCGCCGGCGACTCCGAACGAAGGCGCCGCCGACCTGCTCTACGTCGGCGAGCTGCGCGCCGCCAAAGGCATCGACACGCTGCTCGAGGCGATCGCCCTCGTCGGCCGCAGCCGCGGCCTCATCCCGCGCGCGGTGCTGGTCGGCTCCGGTCCCGATCAAGCGGCGCTGGCCGAGCTGGCGCAGCGGCTCGGGATCGGATCGTTCGTCGCTTTCCCCGGCCAATTGCCGGTGCGCGAAGCCTTCAAGCTCGGCCGCGTGCTGGTGGTTCCGTCTCGCGCCGAGTCGATGCCGTATGTCGTGCTCGAGGCGGCCGGCGCGCGCGTGCCGATGATCGCCACCAACGTTGGCGGCATCCCTGAGATCTACGGTCCGTATCGCGACCGGCTGGGCCCGCCCGACGATCCCGCTGACCTCCAGGCGCGCATAGAGGCGACGCTCGCCCTGTCTGAGGCCGAGCTTCAGGCCGAGGCGGCCGAACTCGCCGCCTACGTCGCCGAGCGCTTCTCGATCCAAACGATGGTGAACTCCGTGATGGCGGGCTACGCCGAAGCGTTGGCTCGCCCCCGCCGCGAGATCGGCGGCGCGGCGACCGCCGCCTCGCACAACTGACCGCCGGACTCCAATCGAGATGAGCCCATGGCCGCATTTTCCGCCCGTCAGCTCCGTCAGATCCATTCGCCGCCGCCGCGGAAACCGGAATCGCAGGACGACGAACTCGAGCGACTGAGACGGGTCGCCGCCGAACCCGCCGCTCCGGCGGTGTCGCGGGTCGTCATCGCCGGCGTCGTCCGCGCGATCGAAACGGCGCTGATCGTCGTGACCGGCGCCGCAATCTACTTCCTCTATATCGTGCGCAACGTCGGCGCTCAGCCCGGCTATCTCGCCGTGACGATTGGCGTCGCAGCGATGGCGATCGTCGTCTTCCAGTCCCTGCACGTCTTCAGCGCGCCCGCATTCCGCAACCCCTCGCGGGCGCTGTTCCGCATTGCCGGAGGCTGGACAACGGCGTTTCTCGTTGTCTTCGCTGGAATGTTCTTCTTCAAGCTCGATGGCGTGTTGTCGCGCGTCTGGATGGCGACGTGGTTCGTCGTCGGTTTCGGCGCGCTCGCCGTGGAGCGCGTGATCCTGGCGCAGTTCGTGGCGCTCTTGGTGAGCGCCGGCCGGCTGCAGCAACGCGCGGTGATCGTCGGCGGCGGCGCGATCGGCGCCGACCTCCTGCGCGAGCTGGCCAAGAACGATGAAGCCGAAGTCCAGTTGCTCGGCGTCTTCGACGATCGCAGCGACGACCGCTCGCCGGACACCGTCGAGGGCTATCCGAAACTCGGCAATGTCGACGATCTGGTCGATTTCGCGCGTTCGACCCGGGTTGACCTTGTCATCTTCGCGCTGCCGATCACCGCCGAACAGCGCATCTTGCAGATGTTGCGCAAGCTTTGGGTTCTGCCGATCGACATTCGACTTGCGGCCCACGCCAACCGGCTACGCTTTCGACCGCGGTCCTATTCGTATGTCGGCAAGGTGCCGGTGCTCGATTTGTTCGACAAGCCGATCGCCGATTGGGACATCGTCATCAAGCACGCCTTCGATAAAGTTGTCGGCGCGCTCGCGCTCGTCGCGCTGTCGCCGGTCTTGGCGGCGACCGCGCTGGCGATCAAGCTCGATTCTCCCGGGCCGGTTCTGTTCAAGCAGAAGCGCTTCGGCTTCAACAACGAGCTGATCGAGGTCTACAAGTTCCGCTCGATGCGGGTCGATCAGCTCGATCCCACCGCCGCCAAGCTCGTGACGCGCGACGATCCGCGCGTGACCCGCGTCGGCCGCTTCATTCGCAAGACCTCGATCGACGAGCTGCCGCAGCTCATCAACGTCGTCTTCAAGGGCGATCTGTCGCTGGTCGGCCCGCGGCCTCATGCGGTCCACGCCAAGGCGGCCGACCGTCAGTACGACGAAGTGGTCGACGGCTACTTCGCCCGCCATCGCGTCAAGCCCGGAATTACCGGCTGGGCGCAAGTCAACGGCTGGCGCGGCGAAACCGACACGCAGGAAAAGATCCAGCAGCGCGTCGAACACGACCTCTACTATATCGAGAACTGGTCGATCCTGCTCGACCTCTACATTCTCGCCATCACCCCTATATCGCTAGTGAAGAGCGACAACGCCTACTAGCGGCGTGTGAGCCCGAGGCTGTTCTGCCGCGCCGAGCCTTCTCGCGACGCGCCAATCGTGGCGGCTTCAGCCGCCCGCGCCTTGTCCGAGCAAACGGTCGTAGAACGCCAGATGCCTCGTCGCCGCCTCTCGCCAAATGGCGTCGAGCGAAACGCCAACCGCGCTGTCCCTTAGCGGCAGGACTGTCATGACGGCGTCGGCGAACGCTTCGGGGCTGGCGTCGAAGCGGATCAGCGCCGTCGCCGGACTGTCGATCTTTTCCCTCAGAGCAGGAATGAGGTCGAACTCGTCCGGTCGTTCGGGCTCGGTCGTGACGAGAGGGATGGCGAGCTGGCTGACCGCCTGGAAGCTGCCGCGACGTGAGCTGACCCCGTCGGCGTAAGGCAACAGAAAGACGTCCGACGCGCTGAGTGTCGCCAGGAGTTCGCCCTGATCGTCGATCCTGCCACGAAAATCGAGCCACTCCGCGACGTCGAGTTCGTGCGCCAATGCGAGAAATGCGGCGCGATCATGCGGTTTGTCCCACAGGAAATCGCCGCACACCAACAACCGCGCCTTGACGCCGCGAGCGTGAAGCGAAGCGATGACGCGCAACAGAAGGTCGGGGCGCTTGCTGGCGTAGAGGACGCCAAAGAAGCCGACGATCACGTCCGCGCGCGACGCGCCCTCGCCGCGCGTCTTCGCTCTTTCTGCCGCGACGCGCGCCACGTCGATCTGGGTCGACATCACGTTCGGCCCGATCGGAATGATCGGCGCATCGTCCTTCTTGGCCTGGGAGACCCATGGCGTCGCGAGAAAGCCATCGCGCTGACGCGGCGAGACGAACACGAAGCCGTCGGCGGCGAGGAAGTCGGGGATCGTCGAAAGGTAGCGCAGCCAATTGAGCGACGCCCACTCGTGCATGGTCACGGCGATGCGGCCCCGGCGCGTCAACAGCCGCGCCGCCATCAGCGCCGATCCCGGCACGACGCTGTTGCCCCAGCCTTCGATCGGCAACTCGAAATGAGCGACGGCTCCGGAGCGCAAAGTCTTTGCGACCGCTGCTACAAACGCGAACGGCCGGTCTGGCTCGATGGCCTCGATCGCCACGAAGCCGGGTCGTTGTGCCTCGATCGCCTCATGCAATCTTCGCGCATAGTCCATGACCGCGCATGTGACCGGCCTCGTCGAGCCGAAGATGACGACCTTGGGCGACAGAACTGGCGAAGCAACGCGCCGTTCCGGCGCGCGAATCAGCACGGCGTGCGTTAAAGCAGGACGGGCGAACATCGCGTCAATTCCCCACTTGAGCTGCGAGACCCTGCCGCCAACGATCCGCCTCAGGTCGCCGCTCTCAGCCGTTCACGGTAGCTGCGCAGCTTGGCGACGAACATCTTGCGCAGGCCGGCGACGTCGAAGACGAGCAGGATCGTGCTGTAGATCGCGCCGCCGACCGCGATTGCGGCGAGGGCGGCCGCGACGTGCGAGGTCAGCGCGTTGAACGGGCGCACGGCGACGACCATGAGGACGACGGCGGCGACCACGAGCGCGAGGTCGCGCAGATTCGGGCGCATCACGGGACGCCGGAAAGCGACGACTGCGGAAACCACCCCGGCGACCACAAGGCTCAGCGAATAGGCGCGCGCGAGCGATACGACGCTTGCATTCGCATTGGTGAAGGCCAGCAGAAAGAGGTCGGTCAACAGCGCAATCACTGCCGCCACAGTCACCGGCCAGGTCTTCCCGGCAAGTTGGAAGACGGGGTTCACCGCCACGACCAACGCGCCGTAGCAGAGCAGGCCCGGCGCCAAGGCTAGCGCGATAGGACCGAATTCGCCCCGATAGGCGGCCGGTACGACCAGCGCCTCGAAGGTCGGACCCATCGCGAAATATCCGGCGACGGCCGGCAGCAGGATCGCCAGCGACAGCACAACGTTCGACGCGATCTGCGCTTCGGCCGCCGCCCGTCCCTCTTCGCGATCCCGCTGCAGCGCGTACTGGAACAGAAGAATCTCGGGCAGCGCGTAGATCGCCTGGAACAGTCTCTGGCTCAAATCGAACGCGAGCGAGAACTCTCCGGTCTCCGCCGCGCCGAGCCGCTGGAACGCGACTTGGCGATTGATCAGCGAGATCAAAGCGTAGATGACCATCGAAACGACGATCGGCTTGGCGTAGACGAGGAATTGGACGATGTCGCGACCCCGCGCGGCGGCGAGCCGCGCGCCCGGCACGCGCAGGGCGCCGCCGACCGCGATCGCCGCGGCGAGGTTGGCCATCGTCATTGCGGCGACGGTCGTGTCCGCGTCGCGTCTCGCATAGGCGATCGCCGCCGCGGCGAGAAAGCAGAACATCTGGCGCAAAGCGAAAATTGTCGCGAAGGCGCGCGGCAGGTTGCGCGCGCGAAATTGCGCCGCAGCGTAGTCGACGCGACTGATCGCAACCGTGAAGATCGGCGTCAACCAAAGCAGGACCGGCCCGAAGCCGAAATCCAGGCCAAACAGCCAAGCCACGGCGACCGCGACGTAGAGCGCGACGGCGATGGCGAGATAGGCCGTCTCGAGGCTCGCCGCGTAACTGACGCGCCGTTTGTTGTCGCCGGCGAACCTGACGGTCGAAATTCTCAGCCAATCGAACGTGCCGCCGGCAAGCGTTAGCGCCGCGAGCGACACGGTCGCGTAGCGGCCGAATTCCGCCGGCCCCAGGACCGCGCTGAGCACGATCCCGAGTACGAAATTGCCGGCCGAATTCAGGAGGAAGGCGACCGCAAAAACCATCTGGCCTCAACCCGCGCGCTGGCGATGGTTCTAAGGGCGTTCCCGTTAAGGGCGGCTTTAAGCTCGAACGAAAAGAGCAAAAGTTAGAGTTCGTTAACCACGAGGTTCGTATTTTGGCGGCGCGGAAGCGCATGTTCGAATGGGCTGCGAGACGAGCGCCTCGCCGCGAGGCTTGCCCGGATGATCCAAATCGAATCCCTGCGGCGCTGGACGCTGTGGACCTTCATCGCAGTCAGCGCCTTTGCCGCCATCGAGCCGTCGCCCTACGAGGCGATGTTTCTCGTCGCGCTGGTCGTGTTCGCCGGCGGCGGCCTGCGCTTCGACAAAGCGATGGCGCCGCTGATCGTTTCGCTGACGCTCTACGACGCCGGCGGGCTCCTCGCATTGACGCCGTTCGTCAACGAATCGGAAAGCGTCACGTTTATCGCCATCTCGATCTACATCACCGCGACGACGGTCTTCTTTGCGGCCGTGATCGCGGCCAGGCCGGTGGAGCGGATGGAGACGATCCGAAGCGGTTACATCTTCGCCGGTCTGATCGCCGCGGTGCTCGGCATTCTCGGCTATTTCGACGTCGCCGGGCTGGGTCCGTATTTCACTCTGTACGACAACTCGAGAGCGATGGGGCCGTTCAAGGACCCCAACGTCTTCGCCCCCTTCCTGGTGCCGCCGATCGTCTGGCTGTCGCAGGACATCCTGCTGCGCCGCGGCCGCCTCCTCGCCGCAGTCGCCAAGCTCGTCGTCCTGCTGCTCGGCGTGATGCTGAGCTTCTCCCGCGGCGCCGTCATCGACTTCCTCGCTTCCGGCGCGATGCTGCTCGGCCTGACGTTCCTCACCGCCACGTCGGCTAGGGACCGCGGCCGGACGATCGTGGTTGCGATTGCCGGCGTGGCGTTGATCGTCATTCTCGCCGCCGTCGTACTGTCAGTTCCGACCGTCCGCGACTTGGCGCTCGAGCGCTCTTCGCTCGCCGAGGACTACGACAGCGGCGAACAGGGTCGCTTCGGCAATCAATTGCGTTCGATCCCGATGCTGCTGGAGCTGCCGTTCGGTTTCGGCCCGCTGCGCTTTGGCCACATCTTCCCGCAAGACCCGCACGAAGTGTTCATCAGCGCCTTCGCCTCGTTCGGCTGGCTCGGCGGTCTCGCATTCCTCGTCTTCGTCGCCGTGACGCTCTACTACGGCTGGGCGCTCGCCTTTCGCCGCTCGCCGCTGCAGCCTCAGATCATCGCCCTGTGGTCGGCCCTGCTGCCGCAGATCCTCCAGGGCGTGCAGATCGACACAGCCCACTGGCGCCACCTTTTCCTGATGTGCGGCTGCCTCTATGGCTTCGCTGCGGTAGCGCGGCGGGAGCGCACCCCGTTGAAAGCGTCAGCGGGATCGCTGCCTCGGCCAGCGTGAGCAAAGCGATCAGCGCCGCGCAACGCCGGCTCGACGCGGCGGCGCCTCGGCTTGTGGCTGGGTCTTGGCGGCGGCCGGCTGCGAAATCGCCAGTTCGAGTCGCTTCGCCGGCGCCGTTGGCGAGCGGACGCCGATCGCCGCCTTGATTGCCGCCCAGACCAGCAAATGCCAGTCGCGCGTCATAAAGCGCCGCTCGACCAGCACATAATAGGTCAGCCCGATCGCGATGACGACCAGCGCCGAAGCGACGAAGATCGCTGCGACCGCCGCCAGCGAAGCGCCCGGCGCCGCCTTGGCGGCGAAACTCGCAACGACCTGCGTGACCTGGAGATGGACAAGATAGATCGAGTAGCAGGCGCCGCCGACCAGGCTGATCCATGGCCGGGCGCAGAACGCGCGGAAGCCGGAGCGCGGCGCGAAAGTGCTGACGAAGACCGCGGCGAGACCGAGATAGACGCCGGGCAGCCGCAACGCCTCGCTCATCGCTTGCGGATCGGTGGTCCCCGAAAGGGACACGCACAGCGCCAACCCCAGCCAGCCGAGCGTGGTCGCGAAAGCGGCTGACCGCGGCGCGATCCAGTCGGTCAGCGGCGCGCGGAAATAGGCGAGCACGATGCCGAGCCAGAAGAAATTGAAATAGTGCAGCAGCGAATACTCGACATGGACGGGCCCGAGCGTCTTCGGATCGAGGATCGAAAGCGCGACGCCGCCCGCGAAGAACGCCGCCGCCATCGTCGCCCGCGCTTCGAATCGCGACAGACGCGTCCACAGCCAGAACAGCGACGGCGCGAGGACATAGAACTGCACCTCGACTTCCAGCGACCATCCGGGCGGAAACAGCCGCGGGAACGAGCCCCAGATCAAGTCGTGCAGGTAGAACAGACTGCCGACCAGACTGATGCTGAGCGAAGCGGGCGCCACGTCGAACCGACGCGTCCCGTCCGGCACGTAGCCGGTCACGCTGATCAGCGCCCAGGTGGCGAGCAGAAGAATGATATAGGGCGGCTCGATGCGCATGACGCGTCGGCCGAAATACGCCTTGAGAAAACCGCCGCTGAGCGGATTCGCGTTCGCCTTGATCGCTTGATTGGCGAGGATGAAACCGCTGATGGCGAAGAACAGGTTGACGCCCAGCGGCGCCATTTGCAGATGCGCCTCGAGCGTCGTGCCGCCGAGCGTGTCGCGATAACTGGCGAAAAAGCGCGCCGCCCGCTCCAGCGAGTGACCGAAGATGACGAAGGCGATGGCGAAGAAGCGCAGTCCGTCGACTTCGGGACGATAGGCGCCCTGCGAGATCTTGCGCTGGAAGCGGGCCGGGAACCCCACCGCCCAGGCGCGCGCGCCGGCGCTCACGTTGGAAACAGCCTTCAACATCGCCACAGCTCAGCGCCCATCCTCAAGGGCGCGATTATGCGAAGTCAGGCGTTATCGGCGGCTTAAGCCGGTCGTATAGCGGTCGCCTCGACGAAGGCGATCAACGCGCCCATCGCCATCCCAGCGTCGACGATCGCCATATCGGCGCGGCCGCGCGCGACCACACCGCTCTCCGCCAGCCGCTTTTGCGCCGCTTCGAGGTCCGCGACCGCGATCCGCATGGCCGCCAGTCCTGACGCCGCCGGCGGGACGCCGTAGAGCGCGGCGAACGCCGCAGGCGTGACGCACTCGACGTTCGTTGCGTCGGCGGCAAAATCGAGGCCGCCGTGGATCGTTCGCCCCGGCGCGTCGAGGAAGGCTGTGAGGAACGGCAAGGTCCGGTTGGGCTCGTCGCAAACCAGCGTCAGCCCGGAGACGCCAAGCGCCCCGTTCGGGTGGATCTGCGCGGCGCGGCTCCAGAAATTCTCCGGGAACCGCTGCTGGCAAGCGAAAAAGCCCGCCTCAGGGAGCGCCGGGCTGGAAGCGAAGGCGAGTGAAAACGCGACCTCGACTTCGCGCCCGTCGGGCCGCCGCCCCTTGCGGCCGAAGTCGAAGCGCGGAAAGCCGCCGATCCCCGCCGCGTCAAAGCTGCGCCGGTCGGCCTCCGCGTCGGCGGAACGCACGACCATCATCGCCAACCCCTCGCGCTTGCCGAGATAGCCGGCGAGGAAGCCTGCGAAAGGGTAGACCGCCTCCCTGGGATGGGGCGCCGCAAACTCGTCGCCGAGGCCGATCAGTTCGAGGAACGCTCCGTCGAACTGGACGATATGATTCTCGGTGCCCCAGGGGTGGCGGTTGCGGGCGCCGACCTGGAAGCCGAGGCGGCGGTAAAGCGCCTCCTGTTCGGGCAAGTCATAGGAAGCGATGACGAGATGGTCGAGCGCGCGCGGCACGCGGAATCCTCCCACGGCGAAGTGGCGACTTCGCACGCCCGGTCGGCGCTGCCGAAGTCGCCCTCTTTTTTTCCGCCGCTTACGCCGGCTTCTTCAACTGCACGACGTTGTGCAGCGTCTGGTCGGCGGACTCGAAGAAGCGTTTGACTCCGCGCGCCGCCTGGCGGATGCGCTGCTCGTTCTCGACCAACGCCAGGCGCACATACTCGTCGCCGTGTTCGCCAAAGCCAATGCCCGGCGCGACCGCGATGTCGGCCTTCTCGATCAGAAGCTTGGAGAACTCGAGGCTGCCGAGATGACGGAATTTCTCCGGCACCGGCGTCCAGGCGAACATCGAAGCGCGCGGCGGCTCGATCGGCCAGCCGGCGGCGGTGAAGCTTTCAACCATCACGTCGCGCCGCCGCTTGTAGGTCGCGCGCATCTCTTTGATGCAATCCTCAGGTCCGTTGAGAGCCGCCGCCGCCGCCACCTGGATCGGCGTGAAGGCGCCGTAGTCGAGGTAGGACTTGACACGCCCCAGAGCGGAGATCAGCCGCTCGTTCCCGACGGCGAAGCCCATGCGCCAGCCCGCCATCGAGAAGGTCTTCGACATCGAGGTGAACTCGACCGCGACGTCGAAGGCGCCCGGCGCCTGCAGCACGGACGGCGGCCGATCGTTGTCGTTGAAATAGACCTCGGCGTAGGCGAGATCGGAGAGGATGAAGATCTCGTGCTTTTTGGCGAACAGCACGAGGTCCTTGTAGAAATCGAGCGAGGCCACCATCGCCGTCGGATTGGACGGATAGCAGACCACCACCGCAATCGGCTTCGGCGTCGAGTGGATCAGCGCCCGCTCGAGCGCGACGAAATATTCCGGCGACGGCTCGGCCGGCACGGAACGGATGACGCCGCCGGCGATCAGGAAGCCGAAGGCGTGGATCGGATAGGAGGGGTTCGGCGTCAGAACCACGTCGCCCGGCGCCGTGATCGCCTGCGCCATGTTGGCGAAGCCTTCCTTCGAGCCGAGCGTGGCGACAATCTGGGTCTCCGGGTCAAGCTTCACGCCGAATCGCCGCGCGTAATAGCCCGCCTGGGCGCGGCGCAGGCCGGGAATGCCCTTGGAGGCCGAATAGCGGTCGGTGCGCGGCTTGCCGACGGTTTCGACCAGTTTGTCGACGACGTGCTTGGGCGCGGCGAGGTCGGGGTTACCCATGCCGAGATCGATGATGTCGGCCCCGGCGGCGCGGGCCTTGGCCTTGAGCTTGTTGACTTGCTCAAAGACGTAAGGCGGCAGGCGCCGCACCCGGTGGAATTCCGACATCGCTCGATCTTCCCTCTATCGGCCATGCGTCGCTGCGGCGCAGGCGCTGAGACTGTTACCACCGCCGGGAAGCGCGCGGCAAACCTAAAGGGGCGGCGCGCCGGCGCCGGGCGACTTCCGCTTCGATTTCGCCTTCTTGTCGGCGGCAGCCGCCTTGGCGGCGGGCGGAAAAGTCGCCAGCAACGCTTCATGGCGCTTGGCGATCGATTCGAGATCGCCGCCGATCGCCTCGATTTCCTTGGCGGTCTTGGGCTTGCCGGGCGGTTCGTCGGGCGGCGTGAAGACCGGAACCTCCGCCTGCGGCTCGGTCGGGCGGGACTGCTGAACGAAGTCGGGCGGCGGTCCGACGTCGGTGGCGAAGCCCAGGCCTTTGGCGAGCGAGTGGAGGGGCGACGGCGATTCGTCTTGCAGCGGCGGCGCTTCTTGGGCTAGCGCAATACCCGAGGCGAGCGCCGACCCCACAACCGCAAGAGCCGCAACCACGCCGCGCCGGCGGCCGAAAATCATCGAGATCGCGCCCAAACCTGTCCGATCCGCCTTCCGTCGCGCGCCCCGTCGCGCGGCTCGGCCACGCACTAGCGTATGGCCTTCCCAGAAGCTACCCGCGTATTATGTCTGAAACAGGATCGCCGGCGCGATCGCGCTGCGACAGGAACGCAAGAGGAGACGATGGCCAAGAAGCCTCCTGCCCGTCCGGCCAAGCCATCGCGGGCGCGTTCATCGAAGAAGACCGCGAATACCGAGGCCCGGGTCGAGCGCCACGCGCGGCCGCGTCCACCTTCCGAGAATGAGCGGCCAGCCGAACGCGCGGCTGCCGCGCCCGAAAGCGCGCCGATCGCCAGCGCGGGCAGCGGCGAAACGCCCCTGCCCGACTTCAACCTGCTGTCGCGCAACCTCGCGCAAATGGTCGGCGAGGGCGGCAAGGCGCTCGCGGCCTATTTCGGGCCGCTCGAACATGGCGATTTCGGCCAGCCGGGCGAAGACGTCGCCCGCGTGGCGATGACGCTCGGGCGGATCGCCGAATATTATCTCTCCGACGCCCAGCGGGCGCTCGCCGCCCAGGCCGCGCTGTCGCGTCAGTTTCTCGATCTTTGGGCCTCGACCTTGCGCCGGCTGCAAGGCGAGGCCGCTGCGCCGATCGCCGCGCCAGACCCCGGCGACAAGCGCTTCGACCATCCCGAATGGCGCGACAATCCATACTTCGACTTCCTCAAGCAGGCGTACGTGCTAACGACCCGCTGGGCGAAGGATCTCGTCGAGCGCGCCGACGAAATCGACCCGGAAACGCGCCAGAAGGCGCAGTTCTACCTGCGGCAACTGACGAGCGCGCTGTCGCCGTCGAACTTCGTCCCCACCAATCCCGAGCTGCTACGCACGACGCTCGCCGAGAGCGGCGAAAATCTGGTGCGCGGCCTGAAAATGATGGCCGAGGACATCGCCGCGGGCGGTGGAAACCTGCGCATCCGGCATTCCGACGCGTCGAAATTCACGCTCGGCGTCAACCTCGCCGCGACGCCGGGCAAGGTCGTTTATCGCAACGACCTGATCGAACTCATCCAGTACGCGCCGACGACCGAGGCGGTGTTCAAGCGTCCGCTGCTGATCGTGCCGCCGTGGATCAACAAGTTCTACGTGCTCGACCTCAACCCGGAGAAGTCGTTCGTCGCGTGGGCGCTCGCCCAAGGGCTCACGGTGTTCGTCATCTCATGGGTCAATCCCGACAAGCGGCACTCCAAGAAGGGTTTCGAAGCCTACATGCGCGAAGGCGTGTTCGCGGCGCTCGACGCGATCGAACAGGCGACCGGCGAACGCGACGTCGCTGCGATCGGCTATTGCGTCGGCGGCACGCTGCTGATCACCGCGATCGGCGCCATGGCGGCGACGGGCGACAAACGCATCTCCAGCGCGACGCTGCTCGCGGCGCAGATCGACTTCACCGACGCGGGCGACCTCAAAGTGTTCGTCGACGCCGAACAGCTCAAGGCGATCGAACGCAAGATGGAGAAGAGCGGCGGCTTCCTCGAAGGCGCGGACATGGCCAACGCCTTCAATATGCTCCGGCCTGACGAGCTGATCTGGTCCTACTTCGTCAACAATTATCTCAAGGGCAAGGAGCCGATGCCGTTCGACCTGTTGGTCTGGAACGCTGACTCGGCACGCATGCCTGCCGCCAACCACCACTTCTATCTGCGCCATTGCTATCTGCAGAACGACCTCGCTAACGGCCGAATGAAAGTCGGCGGCCAACGCATCGACCTGTCGAAAGTGCATATCCCGGTCTATGAACTCGCCGCGCGCGAAGACCACATCGCGCCGGCGCGTTCAGTCTTCACCGGCGCCAAGGCGCTGGGCGGTCCGGTGCGCTTCGTGCTCGCCGGCTCCGGTCACGTCGCCGGCGTCGTCAATCCGCCTGCCAGATTGAAATACCAGCATTGGACGGGCGGCCCGCCGGTGGGCGACTTTGACGCTTGGGTCGAAGCGGCGCAGGAAACTCCCGGCTCCTGGTGGCCCGACTGGCTCGCCTGGCTAGCGGCGCAAGCGCCGGCGAAGGTTCCGGCCCGCGCGCCTGGCGGCGGCGAGCTCGCGCCGCTCGGCGACGCGCCGGGTGAGTACGTCCGCGTGAAGGCCTAAGGGGGCGCCAAGCGCGGCGGAAAGCACTCGCCAAGTTTCGCCGCCGCCCCTATAAGCTCCGCAGACCGGAGCCTGTCTCACAT
>Ga0181522_10001406_pt1 | contig 14694 bp, 17 predicted proteins | sample PEATcosm2014_Bin_27_FD_121103 | JGI IMG/M metagenome (GOLD analysis project Ga0181522, IMG submission 121103) | Peatland microbial communities from MTU Mesocosm Facility, Houghton, MI, USA - PEATcosm2014_Bin05_10_metaG | ecosystem: Environmental > Terrestrial > Soil > Wetlands > Peat | place... | reverse complement strand
TCCCAGCGGCCTGCCATCGCGTACTTGCGGAGATGCCTTGAGCACCCCCAGTTTCGCTCAAATCAGACCGCAGAATGTTTATGAGATAGGTTCTAGGGTCCGGGTTGGGGCGTATACTCGGGTTGTTCGGGTCGCATCCTGAGTTGACGGAGCGGCACTGGAGGTCACGATGAGTGTTACCAACTTCCGCAGCGGAAGCAACCCCACTCCGCAGGGCGCGGCGATCACAGGCATTCCCACCACAAAAGTAACGATACCGGTGCTCGGCGAGATGAAGCGCCAGGGCAAGGCCATCTGCGCGCTCACCGCCTACGACTACCCGACCTCGCGGCTGGCAGACGAAGCGGGCGTCGACCTGATTCTTGTCGGCGACTCGCTGGCCATGGTGGTCCTGGGGCACGAAAACACACTGGCCGTTACCGTGGACGAGATGCTGCACCACACGCGGGCTGTTCGGCGTGCTGTGCGGCTGGCGCTGGTGGTGGCCGACATGCCTTTCGGTAGCTATCACGGCACGGTGGCCGATGGAGTGGCCAATGCGGTGCGCTTTGTGAAGGAAGCCGGCGCCGAAGCGGTAAAGATCGAGGGGCCGCGCATCGAGCTGGTCCGCGCGCTTGGCGAGGCGGAGATCCCGGTGGTGGGGCATCTTGGCCTGACGCCGCAGAGCATTCATCGCATGGGAGGCTACCGCGTGCAAGGCCGCAACACAGACGCTGCGCTTGCACTAAAGGACGACGCTCATGCGCTGGCCGAGGCGGGCGCTGGGGCGGTGGTGCTGGAGGGTGTTCCGCGCGAGGTGGCCGCGGCGATTACCGCCGAGTTGCCGATTCCAACGATTGGGATTGGTGCGGGACCGGATTGCGACGGGCAGATCCTGGTCTTCCACGATTTGGTTGGCCTTACGTTTGCGCCAGCAGCCAAGTTTGTGCGGCGCTATGCGGATGCAGGCGCGTTGATTCGCACGGCAATTGAGCATTATCGGACTGACGTGGAGCACCGCGTCTTCCCCGCTGACGAGGAAAGCTACCACCTGCCGGAGGCGGCGCGGCGGGCTCTGGATGCGGCGAAGCAGACGGGTAAGCTGAGAAAGGCCTGATGGAGATTCTGCGCACCGTTGCTGAACTGCGCCGGTGGTCTCGCGAAAATCGGAGGAACGGCAAGACGGTTGGCATTGTACCCACGATGGGCGCGCTGCACGCGGGTCACGCATCGCTGATTCGCGCAGCGCGGGAATCATGCGGCTCGGTGGCCGTCAGCATCTTTGTGAACCCAACGCAGTTTGGCCCCAACGAGGACTTCGAGCGCTACCCGCGCAGCTTTGAGGCCGATTGTGCGATGGCCGAGGCGGCGGGCGCTTCGGTGATCTTCGCTCCTTCGGTGGAGGAGCTTTATCCGTCGGGCGCGGCGACATTCGTTGAGGTTGCAGCCTTGAGCGATCGCCTGGACGGCCACTCCCGGCCGGGGCACTTTCGCGGAGTGGCCACGATCGTAGCCAAGCTGGTGATCGCCGCGGAGGCGGATCGGGCGTTCTTCGGGCAAAAGGACGCAGCCCAGGTGGCCGTGCTTCGTCGAATGGTGACGGATCTGCGGTTTTCCACGGAGATTGTGGTTTGCCCGATCGTGCGCGAGGCGGACGGGCTGGCTCTTAGTTCGCGCAACATCTATCTCAGTGCGGGAGAGCGGAAACATGCGCTGGTGCTGAGCCGTGTGGTCTGGCTGGTGGAGGCGATGGCGGCCGGTGGCGAGCGTCGCGCCGGCGTGTTGATTGATGCCGCGCGGCGAGCCTTTGGCTCCGAGCCGGACGTGCGTGTGGATTATGTCGAGTTGGTGGACTGGGCGACGCTGGAGCCGGCGGAAACTGCCGTGCCGGGGAGCCTGTTTGCTGTTGCCGCCTGGGTGGGGGCAACGCGGCTGATCGATAACACGGTGATTGCTTAACGCCGGGCCGGGGGCGGATCGTGCGCCATCCCTTGGAGCACTTTCATCGCTCAGGGGCATTGGAAACGAAAAGCTGGCGTGTTCGATAAGTGAAACGGGCTGATCCTGCCAATTGAAACGCCAAGAACAAACTGCCTCCGACAAGCCGGCTCACCAGTACCGAATCACTTAGTCGCTTGCATGGTGCAGTCGGTTAATTTGTAGTGCCAGACTTCGTGATGGCTCTCCCGGTTGATCGCAACTTGCTCCGGTAATTGAAAACCGCCAACGTTTTGATAGGTGTAGGTGAGGATGATTCGATTGCCCGGCCTGAAATCCCCATCCTCGCCCAGCCTGTAGGAGGTCAAAAGGAAGCCCAGGGGGCCAGGACGGAAGTCTGTTTCCCGGCGATCAGAGGCAGATCCCTTTTCCCCTTCGCTCTGGAGACTCATGTCGCGCGCGAGCGACATCTCAACATCGAAGGTCTGGATCTTGAATTCAAGCTTGTAACCTGACGCGGACGGTTCGACAAGAACGGGCGTGCCTTCCGACGGAAGCATTGCGTTATTACTGGCAACTAACCAGCTATTCAAACTGAATTGGACAGCGTGTTTGAGGAGACCTTCAGCCATTCCACCATGCGGAAGCCGCCTTTCTTCATCGTCGGTCATCCCGGAAGACACTGTAGCGTCCTGGCGGCTGACCGTGACGTGAGTGCGAATCGGCTGAATGAGTTTGGCGATCTCCTCGTCCGTACCTTCGTCGCCGACGCGTACCGCCTCGGTAAAGTGCTGCGTCCAATTGAACTCTACAGCGCAACTGAAGGATTGGAGATTCCTCCCAAAAGGGGCGTCGTATTTCGCCCGGGCTTGCTTCAGGAACTTCGCATCATCGGTTGCTGCCTGTGCGTGACAAAACGATGCGCAAAGGCTACACACCAGCGCCAAGTGGAAAAATCGCATGACGCATTGTAAATCACAGATACCGTGAAGCGCATCTCAGCAAAGATCGACTGGATTCATGCCAAATTGCCATTGCACAACCTGCCATCTTCGCTGCAAGCTGTTAAGAATGCCGGAGCTTCCTGACATTTCCGCTTACATCTCGGCGCTTGAGGCGCGCATCCTCGGCCAGCAACTGGAGCGCGTGCGGCTGAGCTCGGTCTTCCTGCTGCGGACCGTGGAGCCGCCGTTGGCCAGCGTCGAAGGGCGCCGGGTGCAGGAGATTCGGCGGATCGGCAAACGGATCGCTGTCGGCGTGGAAGGCGACATTTGGATGGTGATCCACCTGATGATTGCCGGGCGGCTCCATTGGCGGCCGCCGCAGGCCAAGCTGGCCGGGAAGAACGCGCTGGCGGCCTTCGATTTCGCCTCAGGATCGCTATTGCTGACCGAGGCCGGGAGCAAGCGGCGCGCATCGCTCCATGTTCTGGCGGGAGAGGTGGGATTGCGATCTGTCGATCCTGGCGGGGTCGAGGTCTTCTCGACCGATCTTGACGGATTTCGCTCCGCGCTGACTGCGGAGAACCGAACGCTCAAGCGGGCATTGACCGATCCGCGGCTAATCAGCGGCGTGGGCAACGCGTATTCCGATGAGATTCTTCATGCTGCGCAGCTTTCGCCGATCGCGCAGACGCACAAGTTGAAGCCGGAGGAGTGGGAACGGCTCTTCGCAGCGACGCGCTCCACGCTCACGACATGGATCAACCGGTTGCGAGTAGAGGCGGAGGGAGCCTTCCCGGAAAAGGTGACAGCCTTCAGGCCGGAGATGGCGGTTCATGGTCGATTCGGTCTGCCGTGCCCACGCTGCGGCGAAAAGGTGCAGCGGATTCGCTACGCGGACAACGAGACCAACTACTGCGCGAAGTGCCAGACGGGCGGGAAGGTGCTGGCCGACCGTGGGCTCTCGCGGCCATTGGGGGCGGACTGGCCTCGGACGCTGGAGGAGTTGGAGAACTTGAAGCGGAGATGATCTGGAGAGACCGGCGCGGCGCTAAGCCGCTTGACAGCGAAATCCCCGCTGAGGCAGAGTCAGCATACGACTCTTTCTGGGTCGAACGCCGGTTTTCCCCCAAAGTCTCTGATTCTCGACCCCATGGAAGGGCAATTCTCTCCCCGTAGCGAGGTTTCGATGCATCATCTTCACTTCAATCACGCGGCGATTCTGGTTGCGGCCCTGATTCAGTTCTTCCTGGGGGCGCTTTGGTATTCGCTCTTCTTTGTCAAGCCCTGGATGGCCTTAACCGGTCACACGAAAGGCGAAAAACCCAAGGGTATCGCGGTGGCCATGCTGTCATCCGCCATCGGCGCTCTGATCTTCTCGTTTGTACTGGCGCATGTTGTGATTTGGTCGGGCGCGGCGGAGATTGGCGGGGGCGCCTTCGTCGGATTCATCTGTTGGCTGGGCTTTATCGTCGCGCCGCTCTTCGCCGAAACGATCTATGAGCAGCGTCCGTATGCGCTCTTCGCGATCAATGGTGGCTACTGGCTGGCGGTCCTGGTCGTCTCGGGAGGGCTGCTTGCGGCGTGGCATTGAGTAAAATCAGGGCATGAGTAAAGAAGCGATTGCAACCGACAAAGCTCCTGCTGCGATTGGGCCCTATTCGCAGGGTGTTCGCGTGGGAAACCTCATCTTTACAGCCGGGCAGGTCGGAGTCGATCCGGCAACGCAGCAGGTCGTAGCGGGTGGAATCACCGAGCAGACGACGCGGGCGATGGAAAATCTGATGGCCATTCTTGCTGAGGCTGGATCAAGCTTGTCTCAAGTAGTAAAGACCACCGTCTTCCTCAAGGACATGAATGATTTTGCCGCCATGAATGCGGTCTATGGAGCGTATTTCCTGGGTGCAGGGCCATCACTTCCTGCGCGCAGTACAGTCGAGGTCGCCCGGCTGCCCAAAGACGTGCTGGTTGAGATTGAGCTGATTGCCGAGGTACAATCTCCTGCTTCCGAGATGCATTCCTCTTCATTCTACGTTCCCGTCGCTCTGTAGACGGGGCGATCCCGCCAAGGAGGCACGTGATGAGCGAAGCGACTGGATCGACCGGGACACCGGAGAAAATCGAACGTACAGAGGCCGAGTGGCGTGCGCTGCTGACTCCGGAGCAATACCGGATTCTGCGCGAAAAGGGCACCGAGCGAGCATTTACCGGCGCATTGACCCAGAACCACGAGACGGGCGATTATCACTGCGCCGGCTGCGGAGCTCTGCTGTTCGCCAGCGGGGCGAAGTTCGACTCCGGCTGCGGCTGGCCCAGCTTCATGATTCCCGCTGATTCAAAAGCCATTGCCGAGCACGAAGATATGAGCTTTGGAATGAGGCGAGTGGAGGTGACCTGCGCCCGTTGCGGCGGGCACCTGGGCCACGTTTTTCCCGACGGACCCCGTCCGACCGGGCTGCGCTATTGCATCAATTCCGGTTCGCTCACCTTCGAGCGCGCCAAGTAAGGCGGTTGTAGCACTGATCGTTAAGGATGAATGTTCACCGTGTCAGGTGATTCTTTTGTCTGCAACCTTGAGGGTCCCGATGAGTCTATAAAGTTGTACACTTGAGCCCAAAGCGCCTGAATCCCCAAGGCGCAATGCGTGAGGTCAAATGCCGCAAAATCTGCTGGAGAAGTTGCGCAAATACACCGTGGTCGTTGCCGATACTGGCGACTTCGATGCGATGGAGAAGTTTCGCCCGCAGGATGCAACCACCAATCCCTCGCTCATTACAGCCGCGTCGCAGTTGCCGCAATACCAGCCGATCGTCGACGAAGTGCTCCTCGCTGCCCGCAAGCAACTGGGCGCGGAGGCTACCGATGCGGCGATTGCCAACCTCGCCTTTCAGCGGCTGGCCATCGCTTTCGGCAAGAAGATTCTGGCGATCGTGCCGGGCCGGGTCTCGACCGAGGTGGACGCGCGCCTTTCCTATGACACTGCGGCAACCATCGCGCAGGCTCGCAGCATCGTTGCGCAATACGACGCCGACGGTATTGGCCGCGAACGCGTTCTCGTGAAGATTGCCTCAACCTGGGAGGGTATTCGCGCTGCTGAAGTACTTGAGAAGGAAGGCATCCACTGCAATCTCACGCTGCTCTTCGGTCTACATCAGGCCATAGCGGCGGCTGATGCCGGAGTCACGCTGGTCTCGCCCTTCGTCGGACGCATTCTCGACTGGTACAAGAAAGAGACCGGCAAGGACTATCAGGGCGCCGACGACCCCGGCGTCATCTCAGTTACGCATGTCTATAATTACTACAAGAATTTTGGTTATAAGACACAAGTGATGGGCGCGAGTTTCCGCAACATCGGTGAGATCCGCGAGCTTGCAGGCTGCGACCTGCTCACCATCTCGCCACAACTGCTGGCTGAGCTCGAGTCAACTGAAGCCGATCTGCCGCGCAAGCTTTCCCCTGAGGCCGCTGGAGCGCTGCCTCTGGAGAGGATCGTTGTGGATAAGGCTGCCTTTGACCGTATGCACGCACAGAATCGCATGGCTACCGATAAGCTGAAGGAAGGTATTGAAGGCTTCTCAGCCGCGCTGGTCAAGCTGGAATCGATGCTGAGCAAGCGTCTGGCCGAACTTGAATCGGCCGCAACGGCAGCCGTCTAAATTGCCGCTCAATCGGGACAACCAGGCGACGTTCCGTTGTTTTCCGCTTTGATACGTCCCGAGGCATCTTTTGCAATTACAGCTCCACATTGCTAATAAAGTCGCTCGGTGTTGAACAAATAGAGAAACTTCTCCGATAGCATCAGTGTCAAATCTAGCAAGCGAGGCAATGGCGGCGGCCCTTGTCATAGGTCAATGTGCTGCCATCCATTGTGGTCCTTAATAGATGTTACTCAATGCCGTTGCCAGGTATGGCAGCGGCCGGACCGCACGAATTGGGAAAACGGGAGGCATGTATGCAGACTCAGGCTCATCCGCTCGAACCCTTCTTCCGCCAGGCTGTTCGCAACAGCTACGAAGGTAAGCTAGGCCTGCGCGATCCGGACGTAACTGGTTATGTGGCCCACCTGCTCTGCGATTTCTCCGAGGCCGACCATCTCTTCAGTGTTCGCGATGCCAACGGCCACCCCGTTGAAGAGCTGGATGCGATGATTCTCGCTTCCGACCCGGTCAACGGAGATGCGTCATCCTTCGACGCTGAGCGCGCAGTGCGCAAGCATATCGGCGACTATGCGCTTTTTGTTGCGGGCATGTTTCCCGAGGCGACTGAGCCGGAACGCCGCCGTCGTAAGCAGCCAAGCCTCGCCGATCTGATTCACGCCGGCAAAGAGAGTTATTACATCGTGAGCCAGTTCAATCTCTTCGAATATGAGAAGGAAGCGCCTCTTTTTGCCCGCCTTTCCGACTCATTTGAACGCTGCATCCTCGGCCTGACTCTGATCCGCGACGAACTAGGATTGCGCAAATCCCTCATGCTTCCGCCGCCGGTGAATTAAGCAACAACACACATTGGTGAGTCATCCATCCATGCGTTAGCTTCCAGCGTATGGATGGATGACAAGGCCTGTTTCTATTCCGACCAGACGCCAAGCTGATTGCCCGCTCCGTCTGCGAAGTGGAAACGCCGTCCGCCGGGAAACTCAAAAATGGGGATAGTGATACTGCCGCCATTGGCCACGATGGCAGCTTCGGTAGCCTTCAAGTCCGCGGAGTAAAGCACAACCAGCGGCGCTGATTTAGGATTCTCTTGCGGGGCCGCGCCTTTAGCAAAGCCGATGGCGACTCCGGAAACTGCAGGGTTGCAATCGATGTAATCCGGACCCCAGTCCTTGAAGCTCCAACCGAAGACCGCTGAGTAGAACATCTTTGTGCGCTCGATGTCTGTGGTGGTGAATTCAATGTAATTGATCTTGTGGTGCTGTGCGGGATTGCTCATGGCTTCTCTCCTTTGCGTTGTACTGCGTCAATTCGAGGGAAAGGTGGCGCGGTTCGAGGCGCTGGCACACCCATCCCGGTGTGCTCCCGAAACGCCCCCATCCACATTCCCTCAAGAGCCGGAGAGTGCAGGTAGAGCCCGCTAAATCGTTCGAGAACGCGAGCTCGCGAGGTACGAGGACAGGCTAACAGAATCTTCCGCCAGATGCATTGATCTTCAGCAAGAATCAGTGTCCAAGCCAGAGGGAGACGCCGCCAGTGATGGACCGTCCGGGCATCGCGATGCCGCGAATCTCCTGATAACCAGTATTGCTGAGATTTCCAAGGCGGAGATAGGGCCGCAGCTTCCATGAGGTTTGAGTCAGCGCAGCGTTCCACACCGGATAGGCGGTATCATTCCAGGGCGGGTTGCTCAGTTGCTGATAGGGCATTGCTATAGCTACTGAATTGGTCACGGTGAGATCGTGCCAGAGGGCAGCGGTCCACGTTGCATGAATATTCTCGATCGGGTAGTTCAGCGCATATTCCGATTCCAGACCGTTCAAGGGCGGCTGCGCTCCGAAGAGTTGAGTCCATGCGATCTGCACTCTTTGTCCCTTTGCCGGGGCCCATGTCGCGGAGGACTCGACTCCCGCAAAACGCAAGCCGCTGAGGTTGACCGCGCACCAAATGTCGACCGGGCACCATGCGGGAAGAAGGGGGTTAGGAAGGGCCGCAGCGCGCACGTAATCGATGGTGTCGTGCTGGCGGTTATAGAACCCTGTGGCGGAAATCGAAATGCGGCCGGATGGAACCCAATCGGCTCCCCCCTCCCCTGACCAGACTGACTCAGGCTTGAGGCCGGGGTTTCCGTGAGTTACCGGATCGAAGTAATAGCGGTCGGTATAAGTTGCGATTCTATATCCATAACCTCCGCTCACTCGCAGCTTCAACTGCCCGGTTAGCCTCAGGCTTCCCGCCAGGTGCGGAGAAAAAACTGATTGTGGTCCGCCGGAAAGTAACTCCTCGCGCCCGCCTGCGGATAAGTTCCAGCGGCTCTTGGCAGGCCTAAGGTCCAGGTCCATATAGCCCGCACCACGATTCTCCGCATGGTGGCCGAGATTGTTGCTGCGAATGCTGTCTCCATCAGACTCCAGCCCGAGCAGGAGAACGGAGTTAGTCGCAATGGGAAACGTGTGGCGCAAAGAGGCCTGCCAGGAGCCGTCGATGTGGTTGTTTTCGTAAACGGAAGGGTCGTTGCGCAACAGAACAAACTCGTCCGTGTGGCGGCGATAGCCGAATGCTGCCACCGTTCGACTGCCTAACTCCTGCCGGCCTGAGGCAAACCATCCTTTGGTCCTTTCCCAGGAGTTATAGGGACCGTAAAACTGATTTGCGCCGAAGGATCGATCGCTGGCTGCAAAAAGTAGGTCGGAGACGCCAAGAGGCGAACTAACCCAGCTTTCAGATGAAGCATCCTCGTTGCGATAATCGCGATCAGCCATGAAACCGGTAGAGAGATTGCGATTCGCGGTCAACCGGCCGCTCCATCGCTTGCGCGCCATGGCTCCCAGAAGCGACTCCTCATTCGAACCGAAGCTCCCATATCCCGAACGCAGGTGCAATGAAGTTGTAGAGGGCGCGGCGGTGAGAAAGTCTGCAACACCGCTCAACGCGTCAGCGCCGTGAAGGGTCGATCCAGCGCCGTGCAGCACCTCGATCGAGTCCATCGCGTCGAGAGGAACGGGCAGGTCGAGGTTGTGATGCGCGGTCTGACTATCGTTGATGCGAAAGCCATTCAACAGCACCAGTGCCTGTTCAAAGGTCCCTCCGCGCAGAACCAGATCCGCCTGTCCGCCGCCCGCTCCGCGCTCTTCGAGAAAGACCGATGAGTCCTGACGTAGCAGATCCTGCGGCGACTCCATCAGGAGCACGTTATCCTTCACCGGCAACACAACAACAGACGCGGAAGACTCCGCCAGAGGTACAGGAACCGGCGAACCGAGCACCACCATCGTCTCGGAGGGATGAGGAAGCGGCGCAGGCTGTGACGGAGGGGGCGCCTGAGCGAACGCCCGGCGTGCGCCGGCTGCTTGCAAAAGACAGACCGCAGTCAGTATCAACTTCAGAGAGGGCACAGTGATCTTGAAAGACCTCATGGGGAAGTTATGAGTCGTAAGCCGGCGTAGTAACTTGCAATTGGTTCAGAGGATATATCGCGAAAGATCTTGATCCTTCACGATGGACGCAACCATACTTTTGACGTACTCCGCATCGATAAGAAAGACCTTCTCCGGGCCGGATGCGGTGACGCGTTCTTCATAGGGAAGCGGAGTGGAGGATTCGCTCTTGATGGCCTCCTTAAGAGCGGCAGCGGCAGTCTCGTCCGGTGCGCGGCGGGCTACGTCGGGAGCCAGGAAGCTCACATCCTCAAGCACCCGCTCCATGATGGTGTGCAGGCGGCGCGCGCCGATGTTCTCCGTTTGCTCATTCACCTTGAAGGAAAACTCTGCCATCTCGCGCAGGGCTTCGGGCGAAAACTCCAGTTTCACGCCTTCGGTTTCCAATAGTGCCGAGTATTGTTTTGTGAGCGACGCCTTGGGCTCGGTGAGAATGCGCAGAAAATCATCGACAGTCAGCGACTTCAATTCCACCCGAATCGGAAAACGCCCTTGTAACTCGGGGATAAGATCGCTGGGCTTGGATACGTGGAATGCGCCCGCCGCGATGAAAAGAATGTGGTCCGTGCGCACCATGCCGTAGCGAGTATTGACCGTCGTTCCCTCGACGATCGGTAAAATGTCGCGCTGCACACCCTCGCGCGAAACATCCGGCCCATGGCCGCCTTCGCGCCCGGCAATTTTGTCGATTTCATCGAGAAAGATGATGCCGCTTGACTCGACCCGTTCGACGGCTGCACGATTCACCGAATCCATGTCGATCAGCCGGCCCTCTTCCTCATCCACCAGATAGTCGAAGGCGTCGGCTGCCTTCATCTTGCGCTTCTTCGATCCGCCGCCAAAGATATTCGGAAGCATGTCCTTGAGGCTCATCTCCATGTCTTCGAGATTCTGGTTTGAGATAATTCCAAACTGCGGCGTGCCGCGCTCGCGGACATCGAGCTCGACCATGCGGTCGTCGAGTTTGCCTTCGCGAAATTGCTGGCGGAGCTTTTCGCGCGAGCGCTGATAACTGTCTGCGCCGGGCAGCGTGAGTTGGCCCTCCTGGGCGGGCGGCATCGGCGGCGGCGGCGGCAGCAACACATCGAGCAGGCGCTCCTCGGCGTTCATTTCCGCGCGGTCTTCCACCTCTTCGAGGCGCTCTTCGCGCACCATGTCGATGGCGATCTCGACCAGATCGCGAATCATCGACTCGACATCGCGGCCTACGTAGCCTACCTCGGTAAACTTCGAGGCTTCGACTTTCAGAAATGGCGAGTTAGTAAGCTTCGCTAGTCGCCGCGCGATTTCGGTCTTGCCCACGCCCGTCGGTCCGATCATGATGATGTTCTTGGGCATGATGTCGTCGGCGATCTCCGGGGGCAGCTTCTGCCGGCGCTGGCGATTGCGCAGCGCGATGGCGACGGCGCGCTTGGCGGCCTTTTGGCCGACGACGTGTTTGTCCAGTTCGGTAACAATCTCGCGCGGCGTCAGCTCGTCGAGCGAGACGTCTTGTTCTTCGGCGGATGCGGGTAGATAAATTGCCATGCGTTTCCAGTTCTGATTTCTTAGTATGTTCCAGTGGCCCAGTATCCACGGAGTTCCTTGCGAATTACGAATTTCAATCCCGACCAGGTATCGTCAATCGCGCAGACCTTCACGTCGACGAAGGGAGTCTTAAGCACGTAGTCGCGAATCACGTTCTCAGTCAAATCGGTGCGAACTCCTGAAGCCTTCTTAGGCCACGCGACCCAAATCATTCCCTCGGGCCGGATGGTCGCTGTCAGGGCCCCGAATTCCGCCTTGAATGCCGCGACAGAATCGGCAAAGAGCAGTACGACATCGAGATCCTTTTCGAGCTTTGTCCTTGCATATCCCTGTAACTCTCCCGGCAGGTTTGAAGGAGCATTACGAAAAAGGACACGGTAACCATCCTTGATTCCGAGTTTCTTCAATAGCGGTGTGCCCGAGTATCCTGCCATGGTCTTCCATCCGAGCCTGCGCCAGTTCTAAGCTCTACAACTCCTCAATCGTAACGTGGTCGTTGGTGTAGATGCAGATCTCGCCGGCGATCTTCATGGCCTTTTCGGCGATTTCGCGGGCGCTCAGATCTGTGTTTTCCATCAGCGCGCGCGCGGCGGCTGTTGCGTAGCTCCCGCCCGAGCCAATGGCGGCCAGCGGCTCGTCGGGATCGATAACATCGCCCGAGCCGGAGATCAAGAAGGTCTGGGCCTGATCGGCCACCACCAGCAACGCCTCCAGATTGCGCAGCATCTTGTCGGTGCGCCAGTCCTTGGCGAGCTCGACAGCCGCGCGGTTGAGGTTGCCGGCATACTGCTCGAGCTTGGTTTCGAATCGGGCAAACAAGCTGAATGCGTCGGCTGTTGAACCGGCAAATCCGGCCAGGATCTTCTCTTGATAGAGCCGGCGAATCTTCTTTGCCGAGTGTTTCAGCACATGGTCGCCCAAGGTAACCTGCCCATCGGCGGCCATCACCACCTTGCCGTTGCGTCGGACGCAGATGACGGTCGTGGAACGTATCCGGCCGCGAGTCCGGGATTTCAATGTCGCGAAGTTACCTTTGCTCAAGACCAAAAGAACCTCCGGAAACAGGGTCCGGCAGGCCGGAACTCCTTCAGATGCAGTCACGAGTATATCGCAGCGACAATGCAGGGCGAATGAAGCGCAGCAAATCCGGCGCTCTTTGCGCCGTCCATCAAGCCAGGCCTGAGTCCAATTGCGGTATTCTCTAGTTGGGACCTCTGGGGAAGAGTCCCGCCTCCGATGATCCATTTCAACGCACACGCCTGGGAGATTGCAGCCACTTTGATCTTCGCCACCGCGCTCCTAGCGGTGAGTTTGTGGATGTTGCTGCGCAAGCGCCCCACGCCGGAAGAAATTGAGCGCGCTCGCCGCGGGCTCTTGGCCCACACAGGGCGACTGGTGGACGGCATGTTGCTGGACATCTGCGAGGTCGAGGCTCCGGCCAGATCAAAGAACGAGCTGCCCCGCACTCTCACCATGCTGCTCTACAGTTATCGCATCGGCGGCGTCGACTATGAGGCCTCGCAGGACATCACCGACATGCACGATGTGGTAGATGCGTCGCAAGTGCGTGCAGGCTTTCCCTGTTCCGCGCGCTACCTGCCGGGCAAGCCTCAAAACAGTATTGTCGTCGCCGAAGAGTGGTCTGGGCTGCGTCAAGGGCTGCCGGTGTTGCCCGTCTATGAGGACCGCGACCCGATCGATACGACTCATCTGGATGGCCTGCGTCCCGGTCGCGGCTAAGCGTTCACTCCGGTTTCCGCGAATCAATCTCCGTTTCGCGTTAAATTGAAGGGTGGAGACTCCACGCCTGATCCTCTTCCGTTTGCGCCAGCGGACGCTTGCCCGCGGTCTTCTGCTCTGCCTTGGCGCACTTGCAGTCAGCTTGTGCCTGGCCGGCCTTCCCCTGGCAGGAGCGCCTCATGCCTCGGTCTGGCAGTTTCCGGTTGCGCTCATCGTCTTCTGGGGAATGGTGGAGACGGCGCGCTGCCTCGGCCGCAAATGGAGCCTTTATCACGCCGGTGTGCTTCTTCTCCTTTATTCGGAGCTGATGATTCTCGCGCTGGTTCTGTTCCTGTGGGTTTATCTCTAGAAATTGCCTCATAAACCGGTCTTGAAAGGGCTCGGCCTTAGCCGTGCCGCAAGAACGCTCAAAAATGCCGCGGGCTCTAGCCCTGACGAACGCTTGATGTGCTTTGAACGATGTTCATGAGAAAGCACCTAGCAAGCGAATAATGGTTCTCGAACTATCTCCGGACGCGCCCTATCAATCCAGTTGGGCACTTGAATGGATAGCATAGAAGCTCAACGCCGCATCGCCCTGTTCGAGCAGGCGCTTGCGAGCAAGCGAGCCGTAGTTGTCTTCGAGCCGCTCTTTGCGGCGGTGCTCGGCGATTACCAGCGCGTTGGGGGCGAGCAGCCCGGCCCCGGAACTGCCAATCAGGGAACCGCCGAGCAGGCCCAGCGTGGCCGCGTACTCCGATGCCGCATCGTAGGGCGGATCGAGAAAGACCAGATCGTAACCGTCTGGTCTTCGGCCTGCCGGGCCTGAGCGGCGCAGAAACCCCCCCACGGCTGCCGCGTGGATGCGGAATCCCGCTGTCAGGCCCAGTCGATCCAGATTGCCGCGCAACACCTTGAGCGCCGCCGGAGCCCGCTCGACGAACTCGATCCGCGCTGCGCCGCGACTAAGCGCCTCGATGCCCACCGCGCCCGAACCGGCATACAGGTCAACAAAGACTGCGTCTTGAATACGTGGTGCAAGTACGTTGAATAGCGTCTCGCGCAGCCGGTCGCTGGTGGGTCGTGTGGCAAGGCCCGCCGGGGCCTCCAGCGTGCGTGAGCGGAGAGATCCGGCAATAATGCGCATCGCAGATCAGAATATAGGAAGCGGGCGGAATTCAATTCTGAGCCCGACCTACTACAATCCAGATATGCGTGGCTGGTCAATCCCCCTGGGCCGTTGGATGGGCGTCGAGATGCGCGTCCACGCCTTTTTCCCGCTTCTGGCGATCGTATGCCTGGTCATCAGCGCACAGGACGGCATTTTGCGCGGCTTGGGACTCTTCCTGGTGCTGGTATTTGCCGTGATGGTGCGTGAGGCGGCGCGGCTTCTTGTGGCGGCTTGGCTGGGCTTGCGGTTGCGAGCCATTCTGGTGTTACCCATCGGAGGGTTGTTTGCCTACGCCGACCCGGAGAGCCAGGAAAACTGCAGCCGTGGGG
>Ga0181522_10001404_pt1 | contig 14697 bp, 9 predicted proteins | sample PEATcosm2014_Bin_27_FD_121103 | JGI IMG/M metagenome (GOLD analysis project Ga0181522, IMG submission 121103) | Peatland microbial communities from MTU Mesocosm Facility, Houghton, MI, USA - PEATcosm2014_Bin05_10_metaG | ecosystem: Environmental > Terrestrial > Soil > Wetlands > Peat | place... | reverse complement strand
TGAAGGCGGAACCGTTCTTAAATTCGATTATAACTACAATTCCACGTTGCATGTGATGGGTCCGCTGTTTTGTCAAACTGAACAATATAATCCAGCGATTCTAACCTCGGTGGATGATGAAGCAGTCGGCGATCGTTGTGGTTATTATTTATGGCCGCGACAAGTATTGTGGCCGCGACCAGCCGCAAATGGATCGTCATACCTTGATCTATCGGCGACAAGCAGCAATTCCATCAATAACTTGCGGTTTTGTTATGCGGACAAGGGTGTCGCATCGCCGTCAGGACGATTCGACGCCTGGGATTGTCAATTCTCTGCGTGCAATACCGCAATCGTTGCAAGTCAGGGCGCAATAAACAGCCTGCATAATGTTCTCGTTGCAAAATGTGGAACGGCAGTGGGAGCCCTGACCAGTTTCAACGAGATTGATGCCGAACAAGTGACCGCCGATGTTTCGAGTTTTTGGAGTGCGCCGTCTTCGCCACTTCGAATTAATCTTACCAACAGCATCATTTTTGGAACACTTCAAAGCGGCCCGGTTATTTCTAGTCAAAATGTCGCTCTTAATCCCACCGGGGCAGTTTTCCAAACATTGGATCACGCAAATTATTATTTGGCGGCAGATACCTATCGTCATGCGTGAACAATCAATATCAGCCCGAAGTTGCTCACGGAATTGACGAACAAAACGACTTATCCGCCAATTGTACTTCCCGCTTGTACTGATATGAGAGGTGAAATGACACTCTTTCCACAAGTCTCGCGTTATACCACAGGAGCACCGGACCAAGGCTATTACTATCCAGTGTTGGATTACACTGTGGCTGAACTTTATTTGGACGGTGGTAGTATCACAATCGAGCCGGGCACCGCGATTGCCGTAGCAAATACGTATTTTCCGGATACAGACTTCTTTACTTATATTGGTTTTGATATGGGAGCCGGTTCTTCATTAATCAGCCATGGAACACCAAACCAGCCTAACATTTTCACCACAGAAAATATGGTCCAGGAGAATTCCGATACTAATTTTCCATGCTGGCAAGACTGGTACGAAATGCCGGTCAATATTATTACATTTAATCCAGACTACATTCCGAATGGTAATTTGCTTATATCCCCTACTTTGGATTTGCGTTTCTCGAAATTGTATTTGCCGGCAGATGGCTATTACACTGGCTTTAATTATCACATTGCGGCGGGATATGATGAACGTATGCAATTGGACCCTCAATTGTCGGATGACAGCTCCGTATATTTAACCATGCAAGATTGTAGTGTTAATGGCGGGCGAATCAATCTTGGGTTATCTTATGTTGATGAATATGCTTTTTTCGCGAATACGGTCTACGCGCCCGGCGGGGTATTTTTAAAAAACAATTCATTTGAAAGCGTCAATATTAACCTCGATCCGACATGGTATGAATACTGTGGTGTTGTCAATTGCGATATTCAGGTGCAGGCCTACAACAATCTATTTCGAGGCGGACAGTGGTTTCATCTGGAGCCGGTCCCAGCAACGGCAGGAAACTGGACGTTCAAAGACAATCTATTCGACCGCGTTGGTTTTGTTCAAGGAACAGGAGAATGGTATCCAGTTCCTCAGCCATTAGCTTGCGATAACAACGCATATTGGCCGTTGTCACAGTCCGACTTGGTGTGGGATATTAATTTTTATCCGTTTAACTATGGTATTATTTCTTTCGGGTTTTGGGTAGATAACTATAGCCAATTGCAGCCGACGATCCCTGGAGAAGGCGCGCAGGAGGTTGTGCTGACAACTGCGCCACCTTATCAGTCAGGCCCATTTGGAAACTTTTATTTGCCAGACACAACGCCGCTCTACGGCGCGGGCAGCGCCAGCCCAGGGGCCTTGGGACTGTATCATTACACAACACGGATTGATCAAATGAAGGAAGGGGATGACACCTCGAAGGTCAATGCCAACATCGGTCTGCACTACATCGCAGCCAATAGCGCCGGTTTGCCTTTGGATACCGATGGCGACGGAATTCCTGATTATGTTGAAGATGCCAACGGCAACGGCGCTGTGGACGCAAACGAAACCGACTGGCGGTATCCAGCAACAGATGGTATTACGCCGGATGCCTCGAATTCAGTGTATTTGGACATTGACCTGTCGGGCGATGGATTGGTTGGCCGTGTCAAAACGGCGCTGGGAATTAATCCGCTTGATTCCAACAATCCGTTGGTAACTAAACAAATCATCACTGGCGACGAACCGGACATCGTCACTTTTGAGGTGCCCATTAACTATAATCTGCTGACCAACATAGGGGGATTAAATTTGAATATAAATGGGATTGATGCAACATTGGAAGAGTGTGATCCTGCTACCAATGGGAGCTGTCTCATGGTTTGGAACACGACCTATGATCCGCCTGGGCAAAATATCCTGCAAGCGCAACTCATGCTAAACGGTCCTGGCCCGGATACAGCCATCCTTTCGGCCGTGGGACAGATCGTTCCTTTCAATTCTACTAACGTGCTTCAGTTTTTCGAGAGCGGCTCTATGTTCAATGACAATGGTGCTTATCTCGATGCCCAACTGCCAGCGCAGTATGCTGGACAGAACGTAACCTACGCAATTGATCTATACGACACTTCTACCACACCATCCACACTCATCGACACAATCGCAGGCTCTACGTCGAGTGGCATGATACAAGAGAACTGGGGCTTGACTAATGCCGTTGGGGCAACTTTCTCAGGTGACTCGGTCGACGCCGTTTTCAACGTCACTTTTCCGGATTTAACATCTGGTAAAAATACAAAGACACTAAACAAGGCGCCCGATTCTCTGACTGAGTGGGGGCCAAATTTTGACGTTTTGTATATGTATATGCCTACAAATAACTCACTTGCTTTTGACTTTGGCGATCAGGACGGAGACATTTGGAACGGAATGCTAGACGTGGTTGACGTTCTTACTATGCCCGCTGGGGATTACTCTGTATATAACTCCTATTTCGACAATTATTACTGTTATTACTGTGCGCCTGGTCAAGAGCCTAATCCTGGCTACATCACATCTATGTCAACGGTTACAAACAACTTGTTTCCAGACATGACAAACGGTGTCACAAAGAATCTCTATTGTAAAGCACATGGATCAGGTACCTCTATTGGTAACTATGCCGGGGACGTGCAAATCAAGTCAGATGTCGTTGCAAATCTTTTGGGAAATATTTACTCGCCTAAGAAAGGACTAGGTGGTGGACTAAAGACTAAGAATCCATACCGCTTTGTGTTTTTGGACGGATGTTCGACAGCATCAACAAAGAATTGGCGGCGTGCTTTTGGAATATTCCCATTGGACGCACCCAACCAGGCGGCGCGCAACAACGTTGGACCGCAGGCCTATGTTGGCTGGCAGAAAGAGCATACTGGATGGATGGACGGAGGAACCGGAAATTTAGACCGAGATGATGACCTTGCCACGGCATATACACAAACTTTGAATAACTTCTACTCGGATTGGATGCACAAGGTACCATTGGCACAATGTATAGCGAATGCATCTGTCTCCACTCCAAATGCCTGTCCATTGCCTGCTGTACCTCCTGGAAATAAAGCAATCACCATAAGTGGAACCGACGTATATGGAAGCCCCTATTCCTATAACTTTACCAACGTTGTGACAAGCAAGATATTTGTGGTTGGACATTCTGGACTCCGAGTTGATCGGTTGGATTCTAGTCAGGACAACAAGTATGTTGCTCCCGTCAACACGGAATAATAGTGATAAAATTATGAAAGCCAATTTGTATCTTAAATCATTGCTCGCTATTTGCACTCTCTCTCTGCTTTGCTATGCCACAGCGCAGAAATCATCCTTTGATGGCCCGAAGCCTATGTTGCCTGATTATGATGAGTCCGGACGAGAACTACCCCCCGGTGTGCCAAGAATTGTCGACACCAGCGGAAAAGTTATCTATATTAAATCGAGTTTCACCACCAAGGCCTTTCAAAAGGAAGCTCTCAAATTGGTGATTCAAGAAGCAAACCAAGTGGCTCAAGAATTGAATTTACAGGAGAATGCGCCGATTACGGAATCGAACATAGTTGAATCATTTGTTGGCCCTTTTGGATTTACTTACGCTTATAAAAAAATTGGCAATGTTACTACCTCAAACTATTCGTACGGTATCGAGCAAAATAACAAATTTAGCGATTTGACCATCGCGAATTGGGATGAGCATTGTATAAAATATCGAAAAGAGTATCAATGGCCGGCAAGCCGGATTGATACCAACGGAGCTTATCAATTGGCGACGCAATGGCTAGCCGCCGTGCACATGGATGTCAAGACAATGAACCGGGAATGTAGGGTAAGAATTGAGATCAGCACCTTTTGGAATGGGCTCAAACCGGGAGAAAAGTTCACCAAAAAAACATTTGTTCCAATCTACGATGTGTTTTGGATATCTCCGGAAAATCAAGTTGAGGGTTATGGCAGTGTGGCATCAGTTGGTGTGTTTGCACCAACCAAAACGCTTCTTTCACTAACTGTTTATGATCCCAAATATATCCTGCGAAAACCTATAGTGTTCACCAACCTGGCCTCGCTGTTTCCTGGAAAGGCAGTGATTAGAACCAATCAGCCTGTAAAAACGATAACTTTACCTGCACCTCCACCTGAATGAAACACTCATCACTGGCTCTGACGTTATTTGAAGTGATGAATCACAAACCGTAAAGCACTCGCTCAGGAGTCAGAATAAGCCGCGCTTGCGCTGGTGCAACTGGTCGAACGAACAGCGCGTCAGACTGCGACCAATCCACTCCGGCTATAATGCTCGTTCCTGCACGATTGTTCGCAGACTTGTCGCTTCAAGGTCAGAGTGCCCGTGCTGTGCCGACGCGGCTGCTCGCACCGGCGCATGTTGGCAGGTGACGCTGCCACTTTTCAGGTCCGTCTTTTTCTGCTCAGCGTTTCCATCCATCCCCCTCGCAAGGCCGCTCCACCGGGGGTGTCTCGCGGCTCCTTCTGAAGAACACTTCCGCGGACAAGCCCCGCCTGCGCGGCCTGATTTTGTGAAAGGCGACGGACAGAAGACGCACAGCAGAGCAAAAAAAAGACCATGAAAACAAATACAAAAAAACAAATCGGGCTCGGGAGCAGATCCGCACAGTTGAGCAGTAACAACACGGCAGCAGCGGAAGCGCCGGGCGCACCTAAGCAGGACAATCGTTTGCTGATTGATGCCGAGGCGCGGAGGAAAAACCGCAGCTTTCCCATCACGCAAGTTTTGGAGCTATTGAAAACGAGCAATCCCGGTTTATTCAATCTCGCCGAAGTTGTCGGCAATTGGATCTGGGTGGCGTTCCGCGAGATACCCGCGCCGGAGTTGCGGCAGCAGTTGGCGCAGCTTGGTTTCCATTGGAACCGTGAGCGTCAGGCATGGCAACACCCTTGCGGCAAGTTCCGTTTGGGCACCATGACCGACCCGCACCAGAAGTATTTCTGCTATTTCCCCGCCGACGTGCGCCCTGCCTGATTGAAACCATAAAGGCCGCGCTCCACTCCGGGGCGCAGCCCTCATGCCATGAAAACCCTCTCCGCCCGCAAAATCATGGGTACTGTCCTCCTGACTGGCACTTATGCCGCCAATGCGTCCGGCATCACAGTCACGTTCTCCGGCTCCGTCTTCGGCTTTTGACGGTTTCCCGCCTTTGTGCTCCTCACCTTGAACCGCGCCGCCTTCGGTACCACGGAGAACCATCCTTTCGCCGCTTCCGCCGTCACTAGCTCGCGGTAATGCTCGAAAATCATTTCCGGTGAATTCCCCGCCTCCAGCGCCACCTGGTCCACATTCTTGACCATCGCCACCCGATACGAAATGAACGAGTGCCGCAACGCATTGTGTTTCCACGGCACTTTCGCGTCCTCAGCCACCCTCGATTGCAACTCAAACAGGTAGGGCGACGAGTGCGGCCAAACTGGCCCCGACTCCTTTGCCACCTTTTTCAGCCACGCCTTGAGATTCGGCAACATCGGCACAATTCGCCGCGCCCGACCACGCTTCGTTCTCACCTTGCCCTTTTGAACCACCACGCACCCGGCATCAAACTTCACGTCCTGCCAGTCCAGCCTTTCAATCTCAGAAGTTCGCAGCCCGGCAAAAGCCCCAATCGCCAGCACCGGCAGCAAATTGTCCGGCGCGTGTTTCAAAAGCTTCCCGACTTCGTCCGGCGTGAATATCTCGATTTCAAAATCCGCTTCCGCCGCCTCTTCCACCTCGTCCATGACCGCATGATCGCGCGGCAGATATTTCTCCTTCCGCGCAAACTCAAACAGGATATTGATTGCCTGACGGTAATTATTTTTCGTCCGCCCCTCCACGTCCAACCCGTGAATGAAATCATTGATGTCGTGGCCCGACACCGCGCCTATCAGACAATGAAACCGGCCAGCCAGCGCCTTGAGCTTCCGCTCCAGGTCATCCAGATACCGCCCGCTGACAATCCGGCCGCTGCCCCGGATGCGTGTGGCTCGTCCACCCCGCTTTGCAGCCATGAACTCGTCCACGACCTGCTGGACGGTTTTGGAGGTAACTTCCCCTGAATGCCGTTTGGCGTATTCCCGTGCCGCTTGCAGGATCGACACGCCCCCGAGCACCTTGAACGCTTCCACGTATTCCCGGCACGCTGATTCTAGGCTGACGCCCGTAGGCAGGAGCAGGGCAATCGCCCGCAAGAACGCCGCAGCATCCTGAGCCGTGATGTTCGCCGCCCCGATTTCCCCTTTGGCCAGCGCCCCGACGACCTCGCCGCCGCGCTTCTTGGCTTCGGCCAGATCCCCAAAAACCTCGCGTTTTCGGGTCTTATCCTGCCAATAAACTAAAGTGAAAGAATCGTATCCTGTGCTGGTGGGAGTGCGATAAATCTTTGCGGAGACACTTCCCCGCTTGACTGTGAGGGGGAACTCTTCAGGTTTCTTCATGCCCGCGATCCTGTCAGAAAACTGTCAGAAAAACAAGCACAATCTCATAAACACCTTAAAATAATTGGTGCGCATAGCAGGACTTGAACCTGCACACCTTGCGGCACTACCACCTCAAAGTAGCGTGTCTGCCAATTCCACCATATGCGCCCCGTGCTCATAATGAACCAAGCCGCGGCGCTTTGCGCAAGTCGAATCGAATTCCAGACGCCAAAAACCCACTCTTCGGGTTCATCGCGGGAAAAACCACTGCCAGCCGCGCCAGCGATTGGGGTGCGCCGGATTGAAGCCTTCGTCGTGTTTCGGCTTCTCAAGGTCCCATTGCAGGAGTATGCCCAAGCTGTTCGCGCCGCGTCCGTGGGATCGGACGGCATCCACACCGTAAGCATAGTCGAACATGATTTTCAACCGGTCGGATGGCGCGCGATATAAGATGCCGCCGCCCACCCCGGTGAGCGAATTGCCGGGCTGGCCGGTGCCGGGCAGATAATCCACAACGGCCGTGGACGCATTTGCGTCCAGGTTCCAACGCTGGCTGTGGTCGAGCGGCAAAAGATAGTTGGCGTTGAACAACACAAACTGGCGGGCGCTGATTTCCTGAAAATAATAACCGGGGAGCGACAGCGGGAATTCCGACACGAGCGGCAGATAACCGCCAATGCGGTAGGCGCTGAAACGGTCGGCATCCGCACTCGCGCCAGCCGTCAGGCGCACATAAAAGTTCTGCTGACTCTCCGGAAGCGTGTAAGACAAGGCGGCTTCGGCCCAGAATAAATGCGACTGTTCCTCGGTTTGGTAAGCTCCATTGATCCCATACGGCCCGTAGCTGGTGCGGAGTTCTCCCTGATACCAGATGGATAATTCCATGGCGAGCGCCGGGAACAGCGTCGGCTCGACGCCGCCCCAGCGTAACCCGGTGCGCACGCTGAATGTACCGCGGTCCCCCGGCAATTGAAAGTTGGGAGCCGTGCTGCTCCAGCGGTCATAAGTGGAATAGTGCGCCGTGCCGCGCAGAACCAGGTTCAGCGGAATCAGGTCGCCGGGATCGAACAAATGATAGACACTCGCCGAGACTTCGCCGCCGCTGCCTTCGAAGGATTGGCTGGGATAGTATGTGCCGCCGTCGATTTCGTTGTAGCTGTCGGCAAAGCCGCCGCCCGCCAGCCCGAGGCCAAAATCCGTGTTGGGCCCAAGACCTTGGACAAAACCGAATTCGGAATCCAGATACACCGGTGCCACGGCCAGCCGCAGCGTCAGATTGGTGCGCAGGAAATCCGGCTGGTTGTGATAATAAAAAGCGTAGCCGGCGAACGGCGCATGGCCCTCGAAGGCTTGATTATACCCGAACTGGACCAGGTCGCGCTTGACCGGATCAACCTGTGCGAATCCATGGATGGGGGCGAGCCACACCAGCCACAGCAGGGCCCGCCCGAATTGTTTCATTGCCGTTTTCGTAACGCAAAGCAGCGACGCCAGCAAGCGCGAATCCACTCCCCGCTGGACACGGCGGATACTTTGCGGCTTACTATTGCGAATTTGATTTCGCACTGATGCCATCACTCAACTCTGAATTGCTCGCCAAAGCCAAGGGTCTGGGTTTCTCCGACCGGCAGATCGCCCATCTGACCGGCTCGACCGAGGACAAGATCCGCGCCTTGCGGAAACAGCTCGGCCTCGTGCCCAGCTACCGCCTCGTGGATACCTGCGCCGCCGAGTTCGAAGCCTACACGCCTTACTATTATTCGACCTACGACCGCGGCGACGACGAGGTCAAAAAAACGCCGAAGAAAAAAGTGATGATTCTCGGCGGCGGGCCGAACCGCATCGGGCAGGGAATTGAATTTGATTATTGCTGCGTGCATGCGGCGTTCGCGCTCAAGGAGGACGGGTTCGAAACCATCATGGTCAACTCGAATCCGGAAACCGTTTCAACTGATTACGACACCAGCGACAAACTTTTTTTCGAGCCGCTGACGCTGGAAGACGTGCTGCACATTTACGAACGCGAAGGCTGCTGGGGGGCGATCGCCCAGTTCGGCGGACAGACCCCGCTGAACCTGGCGCTGGGCCTGCAAAAAAATGGCGTCAACATCATCGGCACCTCGCCGCAGAGCATCGAGATCGCCGAGGACCGCAAGCTCTTCGCCGCGATGCTCGACAAGTTGAAAATCCCCCAGCCGCCCAACGGTCTTGCCACCAATGAATCCGAGGCGCTCGTGGCGTCGCAACGGCTGGGTTATCCGGTGCTGGTGCGTCCCAGCTTCGTGCTGGGCGGTCGCGCGATGCAGATTGTTTACTCCGACGCCGAGCTCCAGCATTACATGCGTTTCGCGGTGGAAGCCTCGCCCGAACGACCGGTGCTGGTGGACAAATTCCTCGAGGACGCCACCGAAGTGGATGTGGATTGCATCACGGACGTCGGTCATTTCAAAAATCCGGACGACGGCCATATCGTCATCGGCGGCATGCTGGAGCACATCGAGTTTGCCGGCGTGCATTCCGGCGACGCCGCGATGGTGCTGCCTCCGCACACCCTTTCCTCAAGCGTCGTCGAGGCGATCCGCGGCCACACGCACGCCATGGCGCGCGAGTTGAAGGTCGTCGGCCTGATGAATGTGCAATATGCGGTGAAGGGCGAAAAGGTTTACGTGCTCGAAGTCAATCCGCGCGCATCGCGCACCGTGCCGTTTGTGAGCAAGGCGATCGGTTTCCCGCTGGCCAAGCTCGCGGCGAAGGTCATGGCCGGAAAATCCCTGAAGGAACTCGGGTTCACGAAGGAAATCTGGCCCACCTATTGGGCGATCAAGGAATCCGTGTTTCCGTTCAACCGTTTTCACGGGCAGGACATCCTGCTCTCCCCGGAAATGCGCTCGACCGGCGAGGTCATGGGTCTGGACGCGGACCGGGGCATCGCCTACGCGAAATCGCAAATGGCCGCGGGCTCGCCGCTGCCGCTCAGCGGAAAGGTTTTTCTCAGTGTCAGCGACGCAGACAAGCACGAGGTCGGAGTGCTCGGAAAACAATTCACCGATCTGGGTTTCGAACTTGTGGCCACGAGCGGCACGGCCACCGTTCTGGAAAAGGCTGGATTGAAGGTCCAGCGCACGCTCAAGCTGCTCGAGGGCCGGCCCAATGTGATTGATCTGCTTAAAAACAAGGAAATCCAGTTGGTCATCAACACGCCTTCCGGCGCCACCCCGCGCGCCGACGAAGTGAAGATCCGCACCACCGCCGTTTACACCGGCACGCCCATCATGACCACGCTCAGCGGCGCCAAGGCCGCCGCCCGCGGCATCGCCGCGCTAAAAAAGAACGGCTACGGGGTGCAGACCTTGCAGGAATATCACTGATTGGCGTGGTCTGTTTCCTCCGGCACCGCCCGCAAAACTCGATACTGGTGCGTCCACGGGTCAATCCGGCAGGCGGCGCGATAATCGCAGAATTCACAGGGTGTCTCGCGTCCTTTGCGATATGGATCCACCTGCGCCGCACCGGAATAAATCGCCTGGCCGATCGCCCGCAATTGGGTCTCGACGCGGTCGAGCAGTGCCTTAAATTCCGCACCCGGCAACGCCTCCGTTGAATTTGCCCGCACACTGCCGTCCTTGTTCAGCCGGTAATTAAATTGATCCGCAGACTGTGCGCGGTCGAGTCTGGGCAGGGCGCTGACATCAAAGCGCCCGGTGTGACGATAGGCGCGTTTGCGTGCCTCATCCCTGCCCGACAGCGCTTCATCCCGCGTCTGGCCGGATTCATATTGGCCGCGCAGGTTCACGTAAAAGACGCCCACAGGCATCAGAGATTGCACGCCCAACAGCGTCTGCGGGTCCGGCCACTGGCGGACGGCCGCCAGATACGCCAGCAGTTGCAGTTGCACCCCATGCGCCATCAATACCTTGTCGAGTTTTTGCCGGCCGGATTTGTAATCCATCACCACGCACCGGGCCCCGCCATCGGACTCGGGACATAAATCAATCCGGTCAATCCGGCCCCGGAGCGCGAGCTGGTGCCCGGTGCCCAAATCAATCTCCCAGGCCGGCGCGCCGCCGGCGTCAAAACCAAAATCAAGCTCGGCCACCGCCGGGTCAAATTCATATTGCCCGCGCATCCAGCCCACCAGCGTCTCGACAAAATCTTGCAACGATTCCGCGAGCACGCGCGCCGCAAACCGGCTTTGCTCGCTCGCATGCAGCAGGCCGTCACGGTAATTCACCGCCAGTGCCGCGGCAATTTTGCCCACCCGCGCGCGGGCGTCCGCCGGCATGATATCGCGCCAGCGTTTGTGCTCGGCGCGCAATTGCTCGTGAAAGATCTTTAAAGCCTCGTGCTGGAAACTGCCCTGCTCGCGCACGTCGAGTTCAAACACCTTTCGTTCCTCGGCGTGCAGACCGGAATGGACGAAAAAACGGAACGGGCATGCGGCAAAATGCTCCAACCGGCTCACCGAGGAGCGCAACGTCGGACCGAACAGCTTTTCTGCAAGCGCGGGCGACAAAGCTTCCGTCGCATCCGGTTCGCGCAAGGGGCGCAGGTTTTCCATCCATTCACGCACCGCGGTGAGTTCGAGCAGCTCACGCCACCTTTGGGTTTTACGCCCCGCGTTTTGAGCTTCGACCAAAGGGACGACCATTTCGCCCACATGCTCCGCCCCGCCTGGGTCCACCGCCCCGCCGAACGTTTCAATTTCCAGTCCGGGAAAAACCCGGAGCAAATGCGCGATGAACGGTGATGGGTTCAGCAATTTTCCGCCGGCGTCGGCGCGTGAAAAGGTCGCGAGCAGCCTTTCGCCGGCGCGCGTGCAGGCGATGTACCCGAGGTAACGTTCGCGCGCCAGGCGTTCGCGCAAGTCAGGACCGAGGCCGGCCCCGCTCTGGCCCAACGCTTCGCGGTCGGCGTCCGTCAGAATGACCGGAGCGGCCGGAGCCGCGGGAAAGACCGATTCATTGAGACCGAGCACGAGCGCCAGTTTCAAATCGGGATTGCGTGCGCGGTCAATCGCGCCGATGAGCACCTGGTCAAGCGCAGGTGGAATCACGCCGGCGGTCAGGCTGGCCAGGCCCGCTTCCAGGACCGGCAACCATTCGAGCAGCGGCAGTGGCTCGGCTGAAAACGCAAGCTCAACATTGTCCAACCAATGATTCATCTGCTCCCCAACGGTCTGGTGGATTGACGCTTGACGCTTGACGCTTGATGGCTTTTCCGGTTCTTCCAAGCTCCAGCGCTCCAGAGTTTGTTCGACTTTCATCTCCGACCAAAACTCACGCAGCGTTTCGGCGAGCTGTTTGCCGGTGGGTGAATTGTGGCAACGGGCGAGTTTCCGGGAGAAATTTTCAAAGGGAGGCAGGATTATTTTGCGCAGTCGTTCGAGGGCTTTGGCCAACGCGGGGTTTTCCGGGATTTGAAGCGGCTCCCGCCATTTGGCGCCGTGCCAGCCGCGGGCGAGCGATTCATTTTCGAGCCGGTCAATTTCAGCCTCGTCCACCGGGGAAAATCCGGCCTTGAGCGCGGCAAACCAGTCATCTGTCGACCAGTCGAACGCGACGGTGCGGAAGGCATTGCGGGTCAGTTCAGCGAGCGGGTGGTGCGCCACGGATTCGCGCCGGTCGAGAAAGAAGGAAATGTCATAACGCCGAAAGGCCCGCGCCAGCGGCTGGTGATAGCCATCGAGGCTCCGCACCAGCACGGCACTGTCGCGAAAACGTCCGCCAGCCCGAGCCAATTTGAGGATTTCACGCGCCGCAAACGCCGCCTCAATTTCGGGATTGGCGCACGCGACGATGCGGACGGAGGAGGCTGGGGTCTGGACTCTGGGGTCTGGACCCTGGCAGGGCCTGGCCCAGCTTGTCTCCAGGTGCTGCAAAGCCGGATTCCCGGCAAAGCGGCTGCTTTTCGGATTGCGTTCGAGTGTTTCGACGCTGATGGTGCAATCCGGCAGTTGCGCGATCCGCTGGCGGCACTGTTGAAACGTTTTGCCGATGGATGCCCAAATGGAAAGCCATGAAGCGTCGGCTTCCGGTTCACCGGCGAGGCAAAAAGCGAGTGTCGCGCGTTCAGCGCGCGGCAGGACGGCGGCGAGCAAATCCAATTCCTGGGGGGTCATTTCTGCAAAACCATCAAGCCACAAATTTTGGATTTGGGATCCGGCCTCCGGGGCCCGGGGATTTTTGCGTAAAGCCTCGGTGGCGGCGTCAAGGAGCCGGTTCCCGTCCTGTAATCCCTGCCCGGTGAGCCAGTGTGCGTAGGCGTCGAGCAGCAACGCCAAGTCGTGGAGCTTGTGCTGAAGTTCCCGGCCCAGGCCGGGGCTCCGGGACAATGCGTGAAGTTTGGCGGGTGTGTATTGATGCTGCTGCAGTTCGCCCAGCAACTGGCTGACCTGTTGGGCAAAGCCGGGACGGCGCGCGCTTTGACGGAACAATTCCAACGCGTCGCCATGCCGCAGCAGCAGTGCCCGCAAGATCATCACGCGCCCCTCCTCGGAAAGCAATCCCGATGGTGGCGGGACGCCCAGCGCGTCGAGAACAAACCGCGCCAGCCGCTCGAAAGAAAAAATGTTCAGCCGCGTATAGCCGGGCAACGCGCCCCCGGCCAGCAGCTGGCGTTCGAGCTGGAACGTGGCCTGTTTGGGGGCAAGCAGGACCAGCGGCGGGCCTTCCGGCGCTGCCGCCAGGACGGCCCGGATCTCGGCCAGGCAGCGGAACGTCTTGCCGCTGCCCGCCGGGCCGAGGAGAAAGTGCGCCTGCACGCGTTTCTTTTCGCTCAAGGGGGCCAAATCGCAAGGCAATTTATTGTCAAACTTTGCCAAACGCCGGTTGGTGGGTGCCCTTATTTTTTGTTTCCTTTCGGAAAAGTCGCTTTATTATTCATTCCCGTCGGGGAAATCCCGCTGGTTAAGAACGACCATCACTATCGAAAACTATGCCACTGACACATACCAAAGAGCTCTTTGCCAAGGCGTTGAAAGGCAAATACGCGCTCGGCGCATTCAACGTCAACAACATGGAATTGCTTCAGGCCATCATCGAAGCCTGCGAAGAAGAGAAGGCACCGGTGATGCTCCAGATTTCCAAGGGGGCGCGCCAGTACGCCAATCCCATCTATCTCAAAAAATTGATCGAAGCCGCCGTCACCCTGTCCACGATCCCCATCGCGGTGCATCTCGACCATGGCGACTCGTTTGACCTGTGCAAGGAGTGCATTGACGAAGGTTTCACGAGCGTGATGATTGACGCCAGCCACGAACCGTTTGAGAAAAATGTCGAAATCACGCGCCGAGTCGTCGAATACGCCCATAAACACAATTGTGTGGTGGAATCCGAGCTCGGCCACCTCGTCGGAGCTCAATTTGACGAAGGCGAAGAGGGGGGCGGCCATTCCACGAGCGGTCATTATACCAATCCGGACGAAGCCGTGACCTTTGTCCGGGAATCCGGCTGTGACTCGCTCGCCGTGGCCATCGGCAACTCACACGGCGCCTACAAGTTCAAGGGCGAACAGCATCTCGATCTCGAACGCCTCAAGGCCATTAAAAAGGCGCTTCTGGACGCCGGCATGGGGGATTATCCACTGGTGCTGCACGGCGCTTCAAGCGTGCCGAAAGATCTCGCCGAGGAAATCAACAAGTACGGCGGCAAAATGGGCACCGACACCGCTGGAGTTCCGGAAGCGGACATCGAAGTCGCCCGCCGTATCGGTTGTACGAAGGTGAACATCGACACCGACCTGCGTCTGGC
>Ga0181522_10001400_pt1 | contig 14727 bp, 14 predicted proteins | sample PEATcosm2014_Bin_27_FD_121103 | JGI IMG/M metagenome (GOLD analysis project Ga0181522, IMG submission 121103) | Peatland microbial communities from MTU Mesocosm Facility, Houghton, MI, USA - PEATcosm2014_Bin05_10_metaG | ecosystem: Environmental > Terrestrial > Soil > Wetlands > Peat | place... | reverse complement strand
CGGCGAATTGCGCGCCGCCTCTGACGCCGATGCCGTCCGCTGGGTCGAGCGATCCGAATGGAATAGTCATAGCGCCCTCGTCCTCGACCCCATCACTGTGCGCGTCATTGAAAAGGGCTGGCAGCGCGCTGAGCAGCTCGGCCCCGGCCAGCTTAAAGCCGGCCAGCCGCGCAACGAAAGGCGCCCCCTCCATGACTAGTCCGATGAAATGGGTAATGCGGGCCTTTCTTGCTTTGCTTGCCCTCGCGGCAATCGCCGGGCTCGGTTTCTATCTCCGCCCTGTGAGCTACATCATGGCGTGGGTCTATCTAAAGGAGCCTTTCGACGGATTCGAAAACCACTCGGTCAAAGTTGACGGCTACCGCATGCACTACCTCGCAATGGGACCTGCGAGCGGCTCGCCGGTCATTCTCGTCCACGGCCTCGGCGGCCATGCTGAGGACTGGTGGAACGTCGCGCCCATTCTGGCCCAAAAAGGTTTCCGCGTCTACATGCCCGACTTGATCGGATTCGGTCGCAGCCAGGAGCCCGCCGATTTCTCTTATTCCGTGCGTGACCAGGCCTCTGTTCTGTTGGCTTTCATGGACACGCTCGGCATCAAGCAGGCCGATCTCGCCGGCTGGTCCATGGGCGGATGGATCGTGCAGTTAATCGCATCCGGCCATCCTGAGTGCGTCTCCCGCCTCATCCTCATCGATTCCGTCGGCCTCGACATCAAGCCGGCCTGGAACACCGGGCTCTTTACCCCTACCTCGCCCCAGGAGCTGGCCGAGCTCGACGCCCTCCTCATGCCGAATCCGCCGCCGATTCCGCCGTTCATTGCCCGCGATGTCTTGCGCATCTCTCGCCGCAACGCTTGGGTCTTCAAGCGCGCGCTCGCCACCATGCAGACCGCCCAGGATGTGACCGACAACCTGCTGCCGCAATTGAAGATGCCGGTCCTCATCATTTGGGGTTCCCTTGACCAGATTGCTCCCGTTGATCAGGCCCAAATCATGCACAAACTCATGCCGCAATCCCAGCTCGACGTGATTCCCGGCTGCGGTCACATGGTTCCCCTCCAGTGCAGCGCGGAGATGGACTCGGAAGTATTGCAGTTCGTCCAGTAATCACAAGGTTCCCTGTCCCAAAGTTTCGATTTGACTCGCTCGCTCCTCCTCTGCGAGACTCACCCAGATGCCTTACAACGGAAAGTTTGAATTCGCTGAGGAGCGCAGATTCCGGGAGCGCAACACTCGCCTCTATCGGTTGGCGCATTGGCCCATCTGGATTTGGGTCTTTTTTCTTGCCCCCGGGCCACTCACCTTCTCCATGTTTTCCCGTGGTTTCCATTGGATTAATTGGAGTTGGCTCGCTTTGGTTCTCATCGGGACGGGAATCGCCGGCCTCCGCGGCCGCCTCCCGGGTGTCGAGCCGCGACCGTACATTCTTCGCTTCGATGAAGATCGGCCCAACCCGCTCTACCGGCGCGTCTGCTACACCTTCGCCTGGAACGCCGTGCTCAATTTCACGCTTCTCAATATGACCGGTCTGGTGATGGCCTCAGCGACCGGCATCTGGCATCTCAAGCAGATTTATTACTACGCCTACTCACCGCTCTGCGCCATCATCCTGTTGCTCGGGATAATGGGCAAATTACCCCGCGTCGGTCCGTCAACCAAAGGCGAAGGCCTCGAGCGCCGCTACTTTTACGGCTCGGTCTGGGCAGCCACTGCCGCCCATTCCGTTCTCCTGCTTCTGTGGAGAGTCCTGCCCGAAACCCGTCAAGGCAACTTCGCCAAGCTGGTCGTCTTCGCTGCCGTGCTGGCGGCCTTCGGTGTGGCTGCCTCGCGCGGCCAACTCCCTCGCACCCGCCCCATCGTCTCCGGCGAGCTCATCGCCTCCGACTGAAAAGCGACGCGGGCTGGAAACGGAGGAGCAGGGGCCTTCAGGCCCCTCAATCAGCGCGAAAAATCAAAGGGCCTTCAGGCCCGGAAACAATGGGCCTGCCTTATGCCTCCCGGCATTCGAACTTGCTCACTCGTTTCGCAGCCCGCATCAGTGGGCGAAAGATCGATCCCCCTTTTTCTCGCCGCCTTGCTCTTTCGCGCCCTCCACTCGTTCACCCCTTCCCCTCTTCACTCATTCGCGTGTCAATCCCCTCAACGCGATCCACCCAACGCAACCCATTGAAAATACTCAGCGAAATATTTCCGCGAAGTTTGCCGGTTAATTCCCTATTCCGCGCACAATAAAAACAGAAACGCCAGATCAGCAGGATCCCTGATCCCGGCCGTTGGTTCTCTGTTCTCTGTTCTCTGTTCTCTGTTCTCTGTTCTCTGTTCTCTGTTCTCTGTTCTCTGTTCTCTGTTCTCTGTTCTCTGTTCTCCGATGCGGCCCGCTTGAGGCCAGGAAAAGTGAAAGGAGTGATTTTATACACTTCAAAATGCGATTTTCGACTCTAACTATCTTTAGAATCAACAAAAACGCCTCAAAATTCGCGTTGATTTTTTGCGATTTTTGTCGATTTTTGTTGGCAAAACGGGCGTTTTCGGCCCTTAGTCGGCCCCAAATCGGCCCTCCGCGACCACCCCGCGCCGCAGCCCACTTGCGCAATCTGCCGGTGATTCAGATCACATTTGACCGTCAGCCCACAAAGGTATAATAAGGTTGCTATGTGCCTCGCCATTCCAGGAAAAGTCGAAGAGATCACCACCGACGGCCTGATCCGCATCGGCCGCGTCAACTTTGGCGGAGTGGTCAAGAACGTCTGCCTCGACTACGTGCCTGAGGTCGTCGTCGGCGACTACACCATCGTCCACGTCGGTTTTGCCATTTCGAAAATCGACGAGGAAACCGCCGAGCAGACTCTTGCCGACTTCCGCGCCCTTGGCGTCCTCGACGAAGAGCTGGCCGGCGAAGAAGAAGCCTTTGCCCGCGCGGCCAATGCGCCGCAATCCCGCTGCCCCGACGGAAGCTGTAACTCCGCGGGTGCCCCCGGTCGCGCTTTTGAGACCGGGGCTAACCCCGCCAACTCCGCCAACTCCGCTAACCCCGCTGCTTCTAAGCCATGAAGTACCTCACCGAATTCCGCAACGGCGAAATCGCTCGAGCGCTCGCCCGCGAGATTGCGCAAATCACCACCCGCCCGTGGAAAATCATGGAAGTCTGCGGTGGCCAAACTCACTCCATCATCAAGAACGGCATCGACCAGATGCTCCCGTCCGGCCCCGGCGCAAGCGTCGAAATGATTCACGGTCCCGGCTGTCCCGTCTGCGTCACGCCGCTCGAGCTTATTGACAAAGCACTCGCCATTGCCGCGCAGCCCGGCGTCATCTTCTGTTCCTTCGGCGACATGCTGCGTGTCCCCGGCACCGACAGTGACCTCTTCCAGGTCAAGGGCCGCGGCGGCGATGTGCGCGTCGTCTATTCGCCTCTCGACGCCGTCGATCTCGCTGTCAAGAATCCTGACAAGCAAGTCGTCTTCTTCGGCGTCGGTTTTGAAACCACCGCCCCGGCCAACGCCATGAGCGTGCATCTGGCCAAGCGCCGCGGCCTCAGGAACTTCTCCGTACTTGTCTCGCACGTCCTGGTTCCACCCGCCATCACCGCAATCCTTCAGTCGTCCGGCAATCAGGTGCAGGCCTTTCTTGCCGCCGGTCACGTGTGCAGCGTCATGGGCTATTGGCAGTACCCGCCGCTTGCGGAAAAGTTCGGAGTGCCCATCGTCGTCACCGGTTTCGAACCTTTAGATTTGCTCGAAGGCATTCGTCGCGCCGTCGTGCAACTCGAGGCTGGCCGCCACCAAGTGGAGAACGCCTATAGCCGCGTCGTCACCTTCGACGGCAATCAAGCCGCGCAGAAGCTCCTCGCCGACGTCTTTGAGGTCACCGATCGCGCCTGGCGCGGCATCGGAGTAATCCCGAACAGCGGCTGGCGTCTCAATGCGGACTATCGCGACTTCGACGCCGAGGAGCGCTTCCACATCACCGGCATTCACACCCAGGAGTCAGCGCTTTGCCGCGCCGGAGATGTCCTGCGCGGAGCCATCAAGCCCGCCGAGTGTTCTGCCTTCGGCAAAGAATGTACCCCCCGCCATCCGCTCGGCGCCACCATGGTCTCGAGCGAAGGCGCCTGCGCCGCCTACTACAACTATGGCCGCTTCCTGTCCGCAGAAGAGCTGGCCGGCGCGGGCTCTGCGCTCACGGGGGTTGCAAATGGCTAACGACGCCAAGACTCTCGCGGCGCAAGCGGAAATAGCCACGCCGGATTTTTCCAACTGGTCCTGCCCGCTCCCCCTCGCCGACTATCCAACCATCGTGATGGGCCATGGCGGCGGCGGTAAGCTCAGCTCGGAGCTCGTCGAACACTTGTTTCTTCCCGCGTTCCGCAATCCCGCGCTTGAAAATCTCGGCGATGCCGCCGTGCTCGAAGCTGGCGGCGCGCGCCTCGCGCTTTCGACCGACTCCTTCGTCGTGCAGCCGCTCTTCTTTCCCGGCGGTTCAATTGGTGAACTCGCCGTTAATGGGACCGTAAACGATCTCGCGGTTTCGGGAGCCGACCCGAAGTTTCTCAGCGCAAGCTTCATCCTTGAAGAAGGTTTTTCGCTCGCCCAACTCGCTGCCATCGTCGACGCAATGGCAAAATCCGCTGCAACCGCCGGCGTGCAGATTGTCACCGGCGACACAAAAGTCGTCGAGCGCGGCCACGGCGACGGTTGCTACATCACCACCGCGGGCGTGGGCATCCTTCGTCCCGACATCGAGGTCGGTCCAAAACGAGTAAAAGACGGAGACGCGATCGTCGTCTCCGGAACCATCGGCGACCATGGCATGGCCATCATGAGCGTGCGTGAAGGCCTTGAATTCGAGAGTCCCATCCGCTCCGACTGCGCCGCGCTGAACGGAATGATCGCCGAGGTTCTCGATGCGGTAGGCCCGGCCGTCTACGCCATGCGCGATCCCACCCGCGGCGGCCTCGCCTCCACATTGAACGAAATCGCCCAGTCTTCAAATGTCGGCATCGTCATCGCAGAAGCCAGCCTTCCCGTACGCCGCGAGGTCCAGTCGGCGTGCGAGCTCCTCGGACTCGACCCGGTCTACGTCGCCAACGAGGGCAAAGTAGTCTTCTTCGTCGCGCCTGAATCTGCGGATCGAGTGCTCTCCATCCTTCGCGCCCACCCTCTCGGAATAAACGCCGCGCGCATCGGCCACGCCACCGCTGATCACAAACGGATGTTGGTCGCTCGCACCGCCATGGGCGCCAACCGCGTCATCCCCACCATGATCGGCGAGCAGTTGCCGCGCATCTGCTAGTTCATCCGCCGCTCGAATCGAATTCGCGAACTGAGGCGCATGCCAATCCCGCTGGCCAGTCCGCCGCGCAATTCCACCTCGGTGCGCTCCCGCTGAGTAACGCAATTAGGCAAACAATCCGAATCCCTGCTCGATCCGCGCGGGCAATGCTGCGGGGGCGTCAGGAAGCGAGTAACTGATTTCCAGCACAGTTGCTGGCGCTGATGCCAACGCTTTGAGCCCCTTCACCGTCGCCGGCCAGTCGATTGTGCCATCGCCAGGCCAAAGGTGCTCGTCCTTGAAGCCGTGATTGTCGTGCACGTGAACGGATGCAATGCGTTCACCCAGAGTCGCGATCGCCGCTGCAGATCCAGTCGTGATGTGCGCATGGCCAAGGTCGAGGCACACGCCGACGTTTGCCAGGTGGCCCATTTCGAGAATCAGAACCAGATGTTCGGGCGTCGTGGCTTCGCTTAGCAGATTCTCCACCAGCAGCCGGACGCCGAGCGGCTTGGCAAACGCGCCCAAGTGCTCAAGAGCGGTGAGCGCAAGCTCAATGGTGCGCTGCGACCAGGCGTCTTCCCGCTCGCCGAGATGGACCACGAGATTGCGCAGGGGAATGTGCTCGGCCGCTTCCAATGCCCGCTTGATTTCATCCATCGCGTCGATGCGCCGGGCCTTGTCGGGGTGAAGCACATTCACGCCGAGACCTCCGGATCGGCCCATGTCGCGATCTGCATACAGCGGGGCGTGCATGGAAAACGGTTGCAACGAGTTCCCTCGGAACCACTCGGCAAGCTCTGCCACATCCTCGCGGTTGGTGTAGTCAAAGTGCTGGCGCGCGGCAAAGATCTCCACTGCCTGGGCGCCCGAGCGATCCGCCAGCTCAAGCAGACCTGGATGCAGACGATGGTTCAGAAAAAGATGAGTCGAAAGAACGCGCAGCATCTTCGAGAGGCCCCTTGCGCCAGATGAACGAAGCAAAGCCGGCGCTAGGTTCATTCTCGCATCCTTACATGGACTTCCCGCACAGGATCTGTTGCGACAGATGCTACAGGACGCAGACGCTCAATGCGCGGCGTCGATCTCTTGTTGATCCGCCAATGCTTCTTGTCGACTGCGGGAATTGTCCGGCGCTCACCGTCTATGATCAATTCGAAGATGCCGCTCTAGAGCAGTCTCCGGGAGTTTGAACACTTGGATAATGTGTTTTGGATCGATGGAACTCCGCCTGTGGGCCTGGCCATTGTGCTGTGCCCGCGCGGCGAAGATTGGCTCAGCGACGAGCTCCTGCGTTACAAACAGGGCGGAGTCGAGGTCCTTGTTTCGCTGCTCGAGCCGAACGAAGCGATCTGGCTTGGCTTGGGGCAGGAAGGTCCGCTCGCCGAAGCGGCCGGCATGAACTTTCTTTCCTACCCGATTCTCGACGTTCACGTGCCCGCCAACGTCGCCTCTTTCCGCGCCTTCGTAGCAGGACTGGCTGAACGTCTTCGCTCCGGAGAGCGCATTGGAGTGCACTGCCGGGGAAGCATTGGCAGGTCGACTGTTACGGCCGCTTGCACGCTCATCCACCTTGGCTGGAACGCAGAAGTGGCCCTCAGGGCGATCCAGGCCGCGCGTGGCTGCGAGGTACCTGATACGGCGGAGCAGCTGCGCTGGATTCTGAACTACAAGGCGCAACCGTGACTGCGCCGAAGCCGATCCGCAATCCGATCTCCAGCCCGACTCTCGACCTGAGCTTTCCGCATCTCTGGCAAGCCGAGGCGCTTTGGGCGCGGCCGCTGATCCTGCCTTCGAGACACTTCATCTATCCGCGAGCTGCCGAGGAAGTCGAACGCGGCGCGCTCGAAATCTTCATCCGCCCCGAGGCCCCCGACGCGCAGCCCTTCCTCGCTACTTGCGCGCTCGGCTTTCGCGATCAGGCGGCCCCAACCGGCCTGTGGTCGACTCCAAAACCAGAAGAAATCTGCGCCGTCGCAGGCGGCTACGCCTATCTCATCGACACCACTTCGCCTGAGCGCTTTGCCATGATTCCTTACCGGCCAGTGTTGGAAATTCGGCCGCTCGTGCAGGACGGTCTGTTGCTCTTCGTCGGCCATCATTCGATTCTGGCGTGGGGCCGCAAAGGCCAGGCGTGGGAATCGGAGAGGCTCTCCGATGAGGGCGTGGCGATCGCCGGAGTGGAGGGCGGCGTTTTGCGTGGATCAGGTTGGGAGTTGAGGACGGATCGCGAAGAGCCGTTCGCGATTGATTTGAGGACCGGAGTGCGCTTGCCAGTCGCACGCTCCGGATGAGCCTCGATCGCGACGGAGAGCGCAGGAACCATCGCACCGCCATTTGCGTAACCTGAATCACTCAGGTTGGGAGCGCGAAAAGCTGCGGATGATCTGGGTCTGAGGAAACCATGACAATACAGAACCTCTTCGGAGACCTGTTCTGGGTATGGGTCGGGTCTGAGATTCTGCTTCAGCTAGTCACGCCCACCAGCCGGAGCACCGGCAGAATCAAAGATCGCGGGTCTCTGCTGATCCTGTTGCCGATCGTGGTCGCTTCATCCTGGTGGGCCATGTGGTACGGTGAGGTGCATCCGCACACCATGCTCGGCGGTGCGCCGTGGCTCAAGACGGCAGGCCTTGTGTTGCTGATCCTGGGCCTTGCCATTCGCTGGACCGCGATTCTCACTCTCGGAACGACCTTCAGCACGAATGTTGCGATTCACGCCGCGCAAACCCTGCGCACCAAAGGCCCTTACCGGTGGGTGCGCCATCCTTCGTACACCGGCATGCTCGTCATCTTCGCTGCAATCGGCCTTTACCAGCGCAACTGGATAAGCCTGGCGGTTGTGCTCATCCTTCCTACTGCGGCGCTGCTCTATCGCATCCATGTGGAGGAGATGGCGCTGACGGAAGCATTCGGCGATCAGTATCACGAGTACAGCAGGGCCACTAAACGGCTCTTGCCCGGCATCTACTGAGGTTGCCCAGCCTGCAAGTCTATGACTGCGGATCGCCTGTGCTCGGGCCGGGCAGCGGGTCGATCAGATTCAGCCCCTCAGGCACGCCTTCCAAAGACCGGAACTCCCGAACTCGTTTCGCCGATGCACCGCACGGGAGGATCGTTTCATAGTCGGCATAGATGCCTTCGAAGACTGAGTCCCAGCTGGCGGTCAGAGCATAGGCGCGCGCGGCACTTCGCATTTGGCCCAGGCGCCCGGGGTCGTCGAGCAGCCCGGCAATCGCCTCAACGAATTGATCGTCTGGCACGATCCGGCCGGTCTCGCCGTCCCGGACAATCGTGCGCGGCCCGCCGTCGGGAGTTACCATCGCCGGCACTCCGCTGGCCAGCGCCTCCAGCACGACGTTGCCAAACGTGTCCGTATGTGATGGGAAGACAAACAGGTCCATATTGGCGTAAGCGGTCGCGAGCGCTTCTCCACGCAGAACGCCCGTGTACTCCGCCTGCGGCAGCCGCTCGCGCAGCCAGGCCTCATCGCCGCCATGGCCGACAATTAAGAATCGGAAGTCCTTCACTCCCCTGCGATCGAGCTCCTCCTGGATCTTCACCAGCAGGCCAACGTTCTTCTCGATCGAAAGCCGGCCAACGAATCCGAGGATGCGCTCGCGGTCGTCGCGGTCGCACGCGCGTTTAGCAGGATGAAAAAGTTCCGCGTCCACGCCTCGCGGCATCAGGTGGCAGGGACGGCCGGTGCTGCGCTCGAGCAGCGCGCAAAGATCTGGATTTGGCGCGAACAATATCTTCGCGATGGAGTAGAACCGGGCCGCGGTCGCCAATGCCAGGTCCTCGATCGCCTGGCCTGTGGCGGCGGATTGCTGCTTGGGCAACAAGCGCAGAAACCACTCTGCCCGTCGCGCCGCGTATTCGTGAACATTGGTGTGCCAGCTCGCCGCAAGCGGAACGTGCAGGTGGTGCGCCAGCCCCGCGCCCAGGATTCCGATCTCGCTGGGCCCAGTGATGTGGATCAGGTCTGGCTGGAAACGCTGGAGCACTTCGTTGATCAGCGGAATGTGCCGGAAGAAGACCGGATCAAGCCGCAAGTCCTTTTCGAGAACGAAGGAAAGAAAGCCGCGAGGCAGCTCCAATGTCCAAACGTTGCCCTCTTCCATTACCGCCTGGGCGCGGTCGCCGGCGCGCACGCAAAGGAAAGGTAGGTCGCGCCTCCGGGCAAATGACTCAAAATGGCGGCTTGTGTGGGCGACTCCGTTCACTTCGTGGAACGAGTCGGGAAAATAAGCGACGCGCGGAAACGGGCCAGTCATTTTGCCAGCCGGGTTCGCTGCGGGAGTATACGCGTCGGAGATGTCTTTGCTAGCCCCGCTAACCACGCAAACTCCGCTAACTCTGCTGTGCTGCTCAGAACTCGTGCTCGCCCAGCGCTAGACGCAACTGATTGGAGTCGCTCCATGCCAGACGCAGCCCGCCGGCAACCAATCCCTGGCCCATGAGCTGCACCAGTGCAAGCCCTGCGCTGATCAGGCGCGGCGCCGACCCGCTCGGCCAAAGCTCGCTCAGCGGCCTCACAACGCCAGTTGTATCGGGATGAAAGACGCGGTCGTCCCACGAACGCGAGCCCTGCGGAAACTCCGGATAGTGGCGTATCGCATCGATGGTCGATTGCAGAATCCGATGCTTCCACGGCTCGGCATATTGCGGAAGAAAAAGTACGTTGCTCCGCTTTTCCCGGCGCACTTCGTGCACAAACTCGGTAAAGCTGGTGGCATTGGTCAGGTTGACGTTGGCGTTTGGTTCCACGCCGTGGCGGTCACCGCCAGAGATGAGCAGCATGTTCCACTTCTCGGCCAGGCGCCTCACTGCCCGATTCTCGTCCCAGTCGCGCAGGCCGTTCACCTCCAGAGCGTGGAGAAATGCGCCATTCTTCTGCAGGAACTCGTTGACCAGGAATTGATGTTTTTCCTTTCCAATCAGGTACAGGTCCCACATCGGATGATTGAAGACCACCAGCACGTTCGCTTCGCGATGAAGCGCGGCCAGAATCTCCGTCAGGCGCGCATCGCTCGGATGGGCGGTGAACTCTTCCAGCGTCGCCATCCACTCCGCCGCGCGGGCGCTGGGCAGGTTGTGCACGCCCAGGTGGAACGCCTGTGCGCCGCCGTAGGGCGCGCTCCACTCCACCGACACCGGAATCTGCCGTGCGCTGGGCACGGTGCGCAGAAGCATCGGCGCCTTGATCGTGTCATGGTCGGTGATCGAGACCATCCCCGCCAAACCGAGCTTTTCGATCTGCCGCATCTCCAGATCGAATGCGAGCTTGGGAGTCATGGGCGGCGTCCAATAGCTGGCTGCATAGTCAATATGGACACCGTGATTCTGCTCGGCGCGCCGCTCCAATCGAGACAGCAACGGACGCATCACCGGGTACTGGTTGCCAAAATTCGCCAGGAAATCCAGGGTCTCGCGCGATTGGTTGGTGTGGCTATGCAGCGAAACACCCGTCCGAAAGCCCTTGGGGGCTTCCTTGTCGCGCCAGAGATACGAGATCGATGAACTTGGCATGTCCACTCCTCGGTTTTTCACATTTCCACAGACAGTATCCGTTGTCACCGATGAATCTCCCGTTAAGAGCGCGCGAAATACCCTTCAATTCAGGCTGCGATGGAATCAAACGAGTTACCAAAATACCGAAAATACGCAGTAAAAACACGTGTAAATTCCCAACAACCTCATTTTACGGCCGGAACAGCGATCCGTCGGTGATACCCATTCGTTGACCCGGAAGGCACTTAAGGGTCCAGATGGATGAAGCAACCAAAGGATTTGCGTGAATTTTCGGTGAAACGTACCACCGAATTGCATCACCTGTTGCGATTCCAGCGTTGCGCTACCTTCGAGTCTTGGCGAACTCGGGGCCGAGAAAATCGTCCATGTTCCAGCCGGCCATCAAATCTTCATCCTGCATCGGTTTCTTGCTCTCAGCCTGCGCGGCCGAGGCCGCCTCGCCGGCAAGGTAGTTTTCCGTCAGGCCCTGACGCAGCAGTTCGAAGGCTTGCTCGGGCGTACTGGCATATTGAAACAAATCGAGATCCTTGGGGGAGATGGCGCCCGTATCCACCAGCACCTCGAGGTTGAAGACTTTCTTCCAGTATTCCGGCCCGTAGATGACCACCGTGATTTTCTTGGTCAGTTTCTGCGTTTGAACCAGGGTCAGAATCTCGAACATTTCGTCGAGCGTGCCGAAACCCCCGGGAAAAACCACCAGAGCCTTAGCTAGATAGGCAAACCAAAGCTTGCGCATGAAGAAGTAGTGGAATTCCAAGTTGAGCGAGGGCGTGATGTAGGGATTCGGCCTCTGCTCGAAGGGCAGCATGATGTTCATCCCGATGGTCTTGCCACCGGCCTCATACGCGCCGCGATTGGCCGCCTCCATGATTCCCGGACCGCCGCCCGAGGTGACCACAAAGCGGTGCTTTCGCGAAGGGATGGTCTTGGCCCATTGTGTCAGCAGTTGCGCCAGACGACGAGCATCCTCGTAGTACCGAGCCATCTCCACCGCGGCCACTGCGCGCTTGCGCTGCAACTCCGTAGCGTTGCCTGCCGCGATGTCCTTGGCCTTGGCGGGCTGTTCTTCGCTCGGAGCTGCTTGCGTCGATCCCGTGTTGTCCAACAGCTCCAGAGCATGACCGGCTTCTTCGCGGCCGCGAAAGCGCGCGGAGCCAAAAAAGACCACAGTATCCTGGATCTGCTCACGCCGGAAGCGTGCCAACGGCTCGAGAAACTCCGACACAATCCGGATGAGGCGTCCGTCTGCGCTGTTCAGGAATGCGGAGTTCTCATAGGCCAGCGGAGCACGCTCCAGCGGAGGCGGCGCTCCGTTTCCGGGAATCACGGCAGGAGGTGCAGCATCGGACACCACAGATACGCCAGAAGCGCTTGCAGTTTGATTCTCTCCGCTCTGAACTTTATTGCCAGCTGGCTGATCCTTGATTGCCATCCCGATTCCCTCGATCCTCACCCCTACTCCCTGTCTCTATCTCGAATGGCTTCGCGAAGCGCAAACCATATATTGAGAAGCCCGAACCCCGAGACGATCCCGCGCACTGCGCCGTTGGCGGCAAAGTCGGCGAGTGGAGGAAACATCTCCCATAGTGGGTTGTGGTCCCACAAATTGTGCGACCAGGGGAGGAATGTTAGAACTTGCCCGGACCATGGCAAGTAGCAAACTATCAATCCGAAATACATCCACAGCATGACGCGCAGGAACAATTCGACGCGCTCGAGCCATCGCGGAACCCGATGCTGCCGGTGGGCTGGTTCTCCAGTCCCGGGTACCGATGCAGGTGCAGGATCCAATGCCGCCCCGGTCAGTGGAGCAGGACTGACAGCAAGCGTAGATGAGGTCGATTCCGGCTGCTGCATTCGTATGCTTCTGTCCGTCGTCCCCGATGTCCGTGCATCGCCAGCACTTGCACCCATCGCTGTCGGTCGGCGCCGGTCGGAATTGCAAGCCCCGCGCGGAGACGCCGTATTGAAACGGTAACACAGCGCTGCCTGCCACTCTGATGCCAACGCGGGCCGTGTCCTCATCGGCTTTCGCGGACTGCCGCAATCGGCAGTCTTAAAAACGGTAATACACGCCCGCCATCGGCTCGAAGATCTGGGTATATTTGGTCGTCGAGTTAAAAAGATCCGACAAATTCGGCGCCTTGCTCGTGTTTCCGCGAACTTGCAGCCGCAGGCCGAAGTGTGGGACCAACGTCCAATCCAGCCCGCCGCCGTAGATGAAGTTCGGCCTCATCACGGTGTTCACCGAATACAGGCTCTTTCCCGGAACAGTGACAACAAATCCGGCGCCGCCCAATGCGAACGGTCTAAGGTTTCCAATCTTCTTTGACAATACCCAGGTCCCGCCGAATTGAACCGCCTTGCCCGAAACCTCTAGTGGTGGTTGGCACGTAGGAGGCGTTGTGGTGGTGGGTCCGAGAGGAAAGCAGGTTGGCAGAGTGGCATTGGGGTTGCTATAAGCCTGATTCGCCGGATTGAATGAGAGCTCAAACTCGTATCCAACCAGTGGATTAACGATATGGCGCCATTCGAAAAGCCCGCCTTCGGAGTTGGTTGGCGTCTGGTGCGTGACGAAGCCGTTGCTGCTGCTGCTGGTGGTGCTGCTGGTGAAAGTCCCGAAGCCGCTCAACGCCACGTCAGTTTGCGCTTGGGCCGTTGAGCCACAGAGTGCAGCTGCTACGACCGCTACGAACGCGCCTTGCATCCAAATCTTCATCCGAATTTGAGCCTCCTGGGTTAATTGTCTCGTGTTGTGCCGTTTGCCGCTTGCCCGCCCTCTGCTATCTTCAACGCATTTGGACGCTTACACAAGTCGAATGGATAGTTCGCCACCCCATGCTCACTCCTGCGGCGCGCACAAACTGAGCTTGGTAGCTCACCCAACCGCGGGCAGGCCCGCAAGCGCCATGGCAATCTCTTCTGCCGGATACTCGTAATTCTCTAGTCTACCTGCCTGATAGTCGATATAGGATTGCATGTCGAAATGGCCATGCCCGCTCAAGTTGAAGAGAATGGTGCGCGCCTTGCCCTCCGCCTTGGCTTCGAGCGCCTGGCGAATGGCTTCGGCAATGGCGTGGTTCGCCTCGGGCGCGGGCACGATCCCTTCCGCCCGCGCAAACTGGATGCCCGCGGCAAACGCGTCTAATTGCTGAACTGTCGTCGCCTCGGCCAGACCGAGGTCGATCACATGCGAGACCAGCGGCGCCATTCCGTGATAGCGTAGCCCGCCCGCGTGAATTCCCGGAGGCATAAACGTGCTGCCCAGCGTGTGCATCTTCACCAGAGGCGTCAGATGACCGGTGTCGCCGAAGTCGTATGCGAATTTACCCCTGGTCAGGCTGGGGCAGGCGGCAGGCTCGACGGCCACGATGCGTGCGTTGCACTTCCCCTTCAGCTTGCGCCCCACGAAGGGCATCACCAGCCCCGCAAAATTCGATCCGCCTCCCGTGCAGCCGATGATCGTGTCAGGCTCGTCGCCGGCCAGCGCGATCTGTTCAATTGCTTCCTGGCCGATCACAGTTTGATGCAGCAGCACGTGATTCAAAACGCTGCCCAGAGCGTAATTCGTCTTCGGGTCCTTCGCGGCGACTTCTACCGCTTCAGAAATTGCAATGCCTAGCGAGCCGTTCGAACGGGGATGCTCGGCGAGGATCGCCCGGCCTGACTCGGTCTCCGTGCTGGGACTGGCGATGACCGAGGCGCCGAAGGCTTCAATCAGCGCGCGGCGGTAGGGCTTCTGGTCATAGCTCACGCGCACCATGAAGACCTTGCAATGCAAACCGAGAAACGCGCAAGCCATCGACAGCGCGGAACCCCACTGTCCGGCCCCCGTCTCGGTGGATAGGTACTGCACGCCTTCCTGCTTGTTGTAGTACGCCTGCGCAACCGCTGTATTCAGCTTGTGCGACCCTGCCGG
>Ga0181522_10001399_pt1 | contig 14728 bp, 10 predicted proteins | sample PEATcosm2014_Bin_27_FD_121103 | JGI IMG/M metagenome (GOLD analysis project Ga0181522, IMG submission 121103) | Peatland microbial communities from MTU Mesocosm Facility, Houghton, MI, USA - PEATcosm2014_Bin05_10_metaG | ecosystem: Environmental > Terrestrial > Soil > Wetlands > Peat | place... | reverse complement strand
GACATACAGCACCAGTTGGACAGCATCACACAGCAAATCCTGAGTCGCACTCGCCTGTTGCGCATTATCGACAAACTGGGCCTATATCGCGAAGAGAGAAAGCACCAGAGCCCGGACGACCTGGTCGAGAAGATGAGCAAGGACATCGAGATCGAACTCTCGCATGGCGACGACAGGAAACTCTCCGCCTTCAACATCTACTATGCCAGTCGGGATCCGAAAATGGCTCAGGCAGCAACCGCCGAGCTCGCAAATCTGTTCATCACCGAGAACCTGGAGCAACGGCAGGAGCGTTCCGAGAACACAACCAAGTTCCTGGAAGATCAGCTCAATCAGGCGCGCATAAAACTGGAAGCACAAGAAGCGAAATTGCGCCAATTCAAGGATCAGCACCTCGGAGAACTGCCGACGCAGAATCAGGCCAACCTTCAGATTCTGACCGGCCTGCAGACCCAGGTGCAGACAAACGAAGACTCGCTCAACCGCGCCAAACAGCAAAATGCCTACCTGGAATCGCTGATCAATCAATATCGCACCATGGACAATGGTACGAAATCGGTTGAAGGCGGTCCCGTCGGTCTGACCGAGATCGACAAACAGCTTGATCAACTGAAGTCACAGTTGGCGGATTTGACTTCCCACTACACCGATAAGCATCCCGATGTCCGCAAAACTCGGGAACAGATTGCTCGAACCGAACTGATGCGGGAACGGATTGTCGCGGAAATGAATAATCCAGCCGTTACTGCCAGTTCGGCACAAGCAGGAGCGGCCAAGCCGTTCGATGCGAAAACCGGACCGATCATGGAACTCGAAAGTCAGCTGAAGGCGAACCGCCTCGAAATCGCGAGTCGCGAAGCTGAAATCAAGGACGAGCAGAGCAAGATCAACCAATACCAGGCGCGCTTGAATATGGCCCCGGTGATGGAACAACAATTCGCGGACATCTCGCGTGACTATGATCAGTCAAAAACCGATTATGAATCGCTGCTCGCGAAGAAGAACCAGTCGGAAATGTCAACGGATTTGGAGAAAACGCAGCAGGGAGAGCGTTTCCGAATGTTGGATCCACCAAATCTTCCGGTGCGACCCTACAAGCCGAACCGTCTGCTTCTGTGCGGCGTGGGATTGGCAGTAGGGTTTGTTTTCGGTGGAAGCTTCGCTTTCGGCCAGGAAAAGTTGAGTGGCAAGATCTACACGGAACGCGAAATCAAGAAGCTGGTTCCATTTGACATCATTGCCGAAATTCCGCCGATCGAAAGTTTGAAGGAACGGTCTTCGAACCGACGTCGGGCATGGCTCGCGGGCGCGGCCACAGTCGCGATCGTGGGTGCCATCCTGTTAGGGTCTGCGGTAACGTACTTGCACGGATAGCAAATCATGTACAAGAGCTTTTATCACCTTCACCGAAATCCGTTCGAAATCACGCCCGACCCCACGTTCCTGTTTCCGACGATTCGACACAACGAAGCCCTCGCTTCGTTGTATTACGGCGTGACGGCACATCGCGGATTCGTCGTTCTGACGGGCGAGGTGGGCACGGGGAAGACGCTGATTGTTCGCTCCTTGCTCGGCTTGGTGCAGCGTCGCGATGTGGCTTTCGCGCTGATTTTCAATCCTTCGCTTTCACCGATCGAATTCATGCGCTATATCGCAGGCGACTTTGGGTTGCCGGTGGCGGGCAAGGCAAAAGACGAGCTGATTCACGCGCTGAATGATTTTCTTTTGGAAAGACATCAGAGAGGGTTGACGACGCTGCTGGTGGTGGATGAAGCGCATTACCTCTCGGCGGAAATACTGGAAGAAGTTCGTCTCTTGACCAACCTCGAAACCTCGCAGCAAAAATTGCTGCAGATCGTGCTTGCGGGTCAGCCCGAGCTCGATTTAAAACTCGATTCTCATGAACTGCGGCAATTGAAACAGCGAATCGCTCTTCGCTGCCATCTCGACCCGCTCAGTCTTGATGAAACCAGGGAGTATATGCGCCGCCGACTGGAAATTGCCGGAGCGCCGGCGCCGGAAAAGGTTTTTTCCGATCCTGCGGTCGAGTCCGTTTTCGCGCACTCGCGCGGGATTCCTCGGCTGATCAACACCATCTGCGAGAATGCGTTGCTTTCGGGCTACGCCAAACAGTCGGCCACGATCAGCAATGAGATCATCGACGCGGTTGCACGTGATTTGCGGCTGGCAGTGGTGGTAACGGAACCGAGAAACAGTGGCGGAGCGAGTTTCTCCAAAGAGAAAGACCAAACCGAGTTACTGCGGGCGGTGAAGAAGTTGCTGGAACTGCACGGTCGCATGCAGGAACGGGAGACGAAGGGCCGGCTGCAATAGGCACGGGGATGCTGTCTTATGAGCTATATATTTGAGGCGTTGCAACGCGCAGAAGCGGAGCGGTCGGGGGGAAACCTTCCGAAGAATCCGGATTCAGTCGCCGATCTTCTGCGCGGCGTCGAAGAGGAAATTGCGCGCAAACAATCGAAGGGGGAGCTGGCAAATGGAGACTCGCCCGCGATTGTCGAACCAACGATTGTCGAGCCAACGATTGCCGAACCAACGATTGTCGAACCAACGATCGCCGAACCAACGATCGTCGAATCAACCAGCGGCGCCTCACGCAGTGTCGGATCGGCTGCCGGTCAGCATGAAGTGGTCCTGCCCGACTATCCGCGTCAGCGTTCGGTCGCCGTTCCGACCGGCCGAGACCTGGCAGCGGGCGTGGCGTTGGCCGCAGATCCCCTGCCAATCGTTGCATCGCCAGTAGCGAACCGCGAATCAGCTCCCGAGCCGCCCCTGCCTCCTGCGTTCCGGGATGGAGAGTCATTCGCCAATTCGAGAGTTTTGTCGCCGGTTGTACCGCCGGAATCCAAGCTTGTTTGTCTGAGCGACCAGGGCGGCCTGGCGGCAGAAAAGTTTCGCGTGCTCGGATTAAAGTTGCGACACCTGCGCGAGCGGCGCAAGTTAAAGCGGATTGTGATCACCGGTACGGCTCCCGAGGAAGGAAAGAGTGTGGTGGCGGCCAACCTTGCTTTGAATCAGTCGCGCAGCAGAGTTCTGAAGACATTGCTGATCGATGGAGATCTGAGGCGACCAACCCTGGCTTCGCGATTCGGTTTCGACCGCAGCCTGCCTGGATTGAGCGAATGTCTGCGCGGCGAACGAGACCTTTCTGAGGTGGTTTACAAACTGAACGGCTCCGGTCTGTTTTTGCTTCCTTCCGGGCGCGCGCCTGAAAACCCCCTTGATCTGATGCAGAGCGGACGCTTGCCGGAATTGCTCGAGCAGCTGGGAAAATTCTTCGACTGGATTATCATCGATACTCCGCCGGTGATTCCGGTAGCGGATACCGCGTTTTGGATGAAGCTCGCGGACGGTGTCCTCGTGGTTATCCGCGAGGGCGTGAGCGAAAAGAAAACAGTGGAACGGGCCCTCGATTCGTTCGATCGAGCCACTCTGCTCGGTGTTGTGGTCAACAGCTGCAGCGACAGCGACCACAAGGATTACTACACGAGGTACAGTCAGGGTATGGCCCGAAGCGTCGAGGTGGATGCCCCGTTCGCTGCGAAGGAATAAATATTCATCCAACGATAACAAAAACGTTATCCAGCACAAGTACGATTGCATCCAAGCTAACAAGTAGGTTTCCCCGGCCGGTACGGTAATTCCTCCCCCTTTAAAACTGCAGACCCTGACTTTTTTGTGGCCAGCAAGGAGTTACACGTGGCATCCCGCACCGTAGATTCGACATTCCGCCGTCCTCAGCACTCAGAAATAAAGGGCTCAATCGAGCCTGGCGATGTACTGGGCGAAGAAACATTTCATCGCATGATCTCGCTCGAGCGCAAGCGCAGCGAGCGTTCCCAGCGTCCCTTTGTGCTTTTGCTGATCGATGCTGGCTCAGATCGTCCCGGCGGGGACAGGCAAGGGCGGGCTTTACTCGAAATGCTGTTCGCCTTGCAGGGAGCGACTCGCGAAACCGATGTGACGGGTTGGTATAAAACGAACTCGGTGATCGGAGTGATGTTTACCGAGATTGCGCTCGATAACAACGCCGTGCTGAGCACGATCCTCTCCCGCATCAGTGCGGTGGTGCACGATCTGCTCGACAACGACCAGTTTGGTCGGATCAAGTTTTCCTTCCACGTGTTTCCGGATGATTGGGATTCGCAAACTCCCGACCGTCCAAGCAATCCGACGCTTTATCCGGACCTCGAAACTCGCCAGAAATCGAATCGCCTGGGCCGGACCACGAAGCGAATGATTGATGTTTTGGGGAGCTTATCGTTGTTGGCGCTATTGTCGCCCGTATTTTTTGTCATCGCAGCGGCCGTTAAATTGACCTCGCGTGGGCCAGTCTTGTTTCGACAGAAGCGCATCGGACAGCATGGCACTCCCTTTACGTTTTTCAAATTCCGCTCCATGTACGTAAACAACGATTCCAGCGAGCATAAAGAATATGTGCGTCAGTTGATCGCCGGTCAGGCGGAGAAGAAGTCCGCGAACGGCAATGGTGGCGGAGTTTTCAAACTGACGAACGACCCGCGGATTACGCCGGTAGGCAAGATTCTGCGGCGCTCGAGTCTTGACGAATTGCCGCAGCTGATCAATGTGCTGCGCGGCGAAATGTCGCTCGTCGGACCCCGTCCGCCGGTGCCCTACGAGGTACAAGAGTATGCCACCTGGCATCGCCGCCGCCTTCTCGAAGCCAAGCCCGGCATCACCGGACTTTGGCAGGTGAAAGGTCGCAGCCGCGTGGAATTTGACGACATGGTGCGGCTGGACCTGCAATATGCCCGCAATTGTTCTCCCCTGCTCGACCTGAAGATTCTTCTGCAGACACCTAAAGCAGTGATGACCGGTGACGGCGCTTGCTAGTGTTGAGTTTCCGCCATGCTTGCTTCCAATCTGACCCTGCCAACCAAGTAATCTCTTAATCCTAAAAACGATCGGGGCCATTCCATGCCAACTCTTTCGCCAGCTTCTACAGCCACTGCTATCCGTGTAAACCAGCACGTCCTTAAAACGAGTGCCGCAATTCGGTTCGGTGTGGTCGGCTACGGCTACTGGGGGCCCAATATCGTGCGCAACCTGCGAACCTTGGAAGGCTGCGAGGTGGTCGGAATCTGCGATCAGACGGCGGCGGCGCGCAAGCGAATACAGACGGCGCATCCCGGAATTCCTGTGCATGCTGACTTTAACGAGCTCGTGAAATCACCCGATGTCGATGCGATTGCGGTGATCACCCCGGTGTGGACGCACTATGATCTCGCCAAGCTTGCCTTGAAAAATGGCAAACATGTGTTTGTGGAAAAGCCATTCACGAGCACGGTCGCGCAAGCAGAAGAACTTATCAATATTGCGGAGCAAAAACACCTTCAGATCATGGTCGACCACACCTTCCTGTTTACGGGTGCCGTCCGGAGAATAAAGAAGCTGCTCTCGGAAGGTGCGCTCGGCAATCTCTATTACTACGATTCGACGCGGGTAAATCTGGGACTTTTTCAACATGATTGCAATGTCATCTGGGATCTGGCGCCGCATGACCTCTCAATCATGAATCACCTGCTGCACGAGGACGCAGAAGCCATCTCCGCGACCGGGCAAGCGCACCTTAACGGACACGAGGACATCGCTTTTATCACCGCCTATTTTCCGGACAAGATGATCGCGCATATCAACGTGAACTGGATTTCTCCGGTAAAGATTCGAACCACGCTGATCGGCGGCGAAAAGAAAATGCTGGTTTGGAATGATCTCGAGGCCGACGAGAAACTGAAGATTTACGACAAAGGCGTGGATGTCAGAAGCCAGGAAGGTCTCTACAATCTTCTCGTCAGTTATCGCTCCGGAGATATGTGGGCTCCGCAAGTCGAACAGGTAGAGGCTTTGCGGATTGAGCTGCAATATTTCGTAGAATGCATTAACAAAAACGAAATCCCCTTCAATAGCGGATGGGATGGACTCAAGGTGGTTCGCATGCTCGAAGCGGCCGGCAAATCGCTTGCGAAGCGCGGCGAACTTGTCTACATCTGATCTTGACCCGGCCGCACCTGCTTCATCCTGAACCGTTAATATGACGCGAACTGCCCTCATCGTAACGACAAAGAATTGGGTGCCCACAGCCCGATTGGCGGCAGCACTCGAACGTGCCGGGTTTGTGGTTGAAATGCTGTGCCCTGCCGGCCACCCGGTGGGCAGGACTCAGCTTGTTCGCCGCGCAACCACCTACCATGGACTGACACCGCTGCGTTCACTGGCGCGGGCCATCCATGCCACCAGGCCGGATGTGGTGGTGCCGGGTGACGACCTGGCCACCCGGCATTTGCACGATCTTTATGGTCGTCGAGAGATGTACTCAAAAGACGCGCGAGCGCTCGGATCTCTGATTGAATACTCGCTCGGTTCTGCCGAGTCTTTCCCGATCGTGCAATCGAGAACAGCGTTCATGGACGTCGCGCGGCAACTGGGGGTGCGGATTCCGAAGGCTGCCATCGTCGAAACCGATGGGGATGTCAGCGGGTTAGCAGATCGCGTAGGGCTTCCTGCTGTGTTGAAGGCTGATGGCACTTCGGGCGGTGATGGAATACGAATTGTGCGGACGGTTGTCGAAGCGAAACAGGCGTTTCGAGAGTTGCAGGCGCCCCCGCTCGTGGCCCGAGCGCTCAAGCGGGCGGTTCTGGATCACGACAGTACTCTGATTAAAGCTTCGCTGTTGCGTTACCGTCAGCCGATCAGTGCTCAATCACTCATCGCTGGATGCGAGGCAACCAGTACCGTTGTGTGCTCGAAGGGAACTGTTCTCGCCGGTCTTCACTTTGAAGTGCTTCGCAAGAGCAGTGCTGCCGGGCACGCGACAGTTGTGCGCCTGATCGAGAACGATGAAATATCAACGGCAGTCGAAAAAATGGTTCGTCGAATGGGTGTCTCAGGTTTGTGCGGGTTTGACTTTATGCTGGAAGCAAGGACGGGGCACGCGTACCTCATCGAGGTGAACCCCAGAGCAACTCAGGTTGGCCATATCACTCTCGGCCCAGGACGTGACCTTCCGGCAGCTTTGTATAGCGCGATATCGGAAGATCCGATTCGGGTTACGGCGCCAATTACCGAGAACGATACCATCGCGCTTTTTCCTCACGAGTGGGCCAGAGATCCGCAAAGTCAATTTCTTCGAACGGCATATCACGATGTTCCATGGGAGACGCCAGAACTGGTTCACGCTTGCATCCGGCGCAGCCGAAAGCAGAGTGTCTGGTATTCGAGAGCCGATGCAAAAACGGAGACCGTAGTGACCCTGCAGGGGGAGCGTCCCAAGAACGGCGGCGCGAGGATTTTGGCGAGATGAAAAAACCGCTCAAAGTGATGAAGTTCGGCGGCACGTCAGTCGGAGACGCATCCTGCATCGAGCGGGTCGTCGACCTCATCCGTACCACCTCTCGTCAGGCGAACGTCGCGGTCGTTGTCTCCGCCATGAGCGGTGTCACAAACCAACTCATTGAGGCTGCAAACCTGGCACAGGCGGGCAACGAAACTGCGGTCGCGGAAATTTTCGCAAAACTGGGAAAGCAGCACGAGATGGTTGTCAAAAGTCTGATCCGTTCCGATGACCGGGCCCGCCGTCTTGCCGGAAAGATCGGTGATCTTCTTGCCGAGGGAAAGCGGCTGTGTCACGGAACTCTTCTGCTCGGAGAACTGACGCCGCGCACGCTTGACGCGATTTCGGGACTGGGCGAGCGCCTTTGTGCTCCGCTGGTTGCCGCGGCGGTAGCCGAGGTCGGAGTAGCGAGCGAAGCGATTGATGCCACCGAGTTGGTGGTGACCGATTCCTATCACGGTGGGGCGGAGCCGTGGATCGACCTGACGCGCGCACGCTGCCAGGCTCGAGTGACTCCACTTTTCGAGCGAGGAATCGTGCCGGTTATAACCGGCTTTATCGGCGCGACGAAAGAAGGCGTACCCACAACGCTCGGTCGCGGCGGGTCGGATTATTCGGCTAGCATTCTGGGCGCAGCCCTCGATGCAGACGAGGTCGTGATTTGGAGCGACGTGCCGGGACTTCTGACCGCGGATCCGAGATTGGTGGCGGAGGCTGTGACGATCAGCGAAATCTCGTATCGCGAGGCTGCCGAACTGGCCTATTTCGGCGCGAAGGTTCTGCACCCGAAGACGCTTCGGCCGCTGATGCAGCGTGCGATTCCGGTTTCAATCCGAAATACATTTGCAGCGGACGATTTGGGGACGCAAATAACCCCGACTGGTCCGATGAACGCTGGCGGAGTGAAGGCTCTTGCCGCCATCCAAGACGCTTCTCTGATCACGGTTGCCAGTCCCGGCTTCGGTAGTGGCACCGAAGGCGAGGCCGACGGATTGGCCCGCACGGTCGCCACGGCGGCGGCGGTTCGAGCCGATGTTCTGCTGATCTCGCAATCCTCTTCCCACAATGAAATCTGCCTTGTAGTTCCATCTCCGATCGCGAAACGAACCGTCGAAGCATTGCGCCACGAATTCTCGTACGATTCGGTGCGTGAGAAGGCGGAGCACACGGTCTGTGAAGCCTCTGTCTCGGTGATCACCCTGGTGGGGCAGAAACTGCGATCGGCATCCGGGACGGTTGGCCGCACATTTGCGGTGCTTGCACAGGAAAAGGTGCATATTATCGCGACCGTTCAGGGCTCTTCCGACTGCAGCGTTTCTTTTGTGGTCGAGCAATCGGACCTGCAAGTTGCTCTGGCCAGGATTCACCGTGAACTCGAACTGGGTGCCGTCCTCTGCAAGGCGGCCGGATGCTTCGGCTCCGATTCTTCTTCCCGTTTGGAAGTACGAATCCGGTCAGGCGACGGCCGACTGAGCCAATTCGAACCGTGCTAGTGACACATCTTGGTAGCGAGTGAGGGACTTTCTGAAGGATTCCATTCTTATGAACACTTACACGTGTATCGCGCCAGACGTAAAGCTTGGACGGGACGTGAAGCTGTCCAAGTTCATCAATCTCTACGGATGCGAGATCGGCGACGAGACGAAAATCGGCGCTTTCGTGGAGATCCAGAAAAACGCGACCGTAGGGAAGCGCTGCAAGATTTCGAGCCACACCTTCATCTGTGAAGGCGTCACCATCGAGGACAACGTTTTCGTCGGTCATGGCGTGATGTTCATCAACGACTTGTATCCGCGTGCGACCACATCGGCGGGCGGCTTGCAGACCGAAGCCGATTGGCATGTGGAACGGACGGTGGTAAAAAAGGGAGCCTCGATCGGCTCCGGCGCGACCATCCTCGCCAACACCTGCATCGGAGAAAATGCCATTGTAGGGGCGGGTGCCGTGGTCACGAAAGATGTTCCGGCTAATACGATCGTGGCCGGAGTTCCAGCAAAGATTATGCGTCCAATTGAAACGGGGGTTGCTCAGTGAATCATTCGCAGAAAGATCATTCGCAAAAAGATCATTCGCAAAAAAATCAATCGCAAAATATTCCTTTTCTGGATCTGGTGGCGCCGCACCTCGAGCTTGAAGGCGAGCTGATGGCGGTTTTTCAGCAGGTGATCCGCACGGCGGGCTTCATCGGGGGCCCGATGGTAGAGAATTTTGAAAAAGAGTTTGCCGCGTTCTGCCATACCGAGCGGGCGGTCGCCGTCAACAGCGGGACCGACGCCCTCCGTTTTGCGCTGATGGCTGCTGGTGTGAAGTCTGGCGACGTGGTGGTCACGGTTCCGAACACGTTCATTGCTACCACCGAAGCTATTTCTCAAGCGGGAGCGCTGCCGGAGTTCGTCGACATCGACGAGCGCACCTACAACATGGACGTCATCAAGCTGCGCGAGTATCTGGAGACGCGCTGCACGGTGTCCGAAACAGGAAAGCTGATCAGCAAAAGAAGCAAACGGCCGGTCACGGCAATTGTGCCGGTTCACCTTTATGGTCAGATGGCCGACATGGATGCGATTCTTGAATTGGCGGAGCAATATCGGCTGATCGTGGTCGAAGACGCGTGCCAGGCGCACGGAGCCGAATACTTTTCGCGCAAACAGAACCGCTGGTTACAGGCGGGCTCGATCGGTCGCGCCGGCGCCTTCAGCTTTTACCCCGGCAAGAATCTGGGCGCCTGCGGCGAAGGCGGCGCCGTCACGACCAACGACTCGAAGCTCGCCGATACCTGCAAGATGATCCGGGATCATGGCCAGGCGAAAAAGTATTATCACGATATTGAGGGATACAACGGCCGGCTCGACGCTATCCAGACCGGAATCCTGAGCGTAAAACTAAAGCACCTCGCCGCCTGGAACACGAAGCGGCGGGAAAGAGCAGCCGACTACAACGGTTTGCTTGTAGCCTCCGCACCCGGTGTCGCAACGCCTTACGAACCCTCCTGGTCACGCGCCGTCTATCATTTGTATGTCATTCGGACCAGGGATCGCGAAGGCCTGATGGCTCACCTTGGGAAGGCCGGTATCGGCACCGGTATTCATTATCCAATTCCGCTGCACCGTCAGCGGGCGTACGAAGGCCTGGGATACAAGGCGGGAGACTTCCCGGTTTGCGAAAAAATCGCCGCTGAAATATTGTCATTGCCAATGTATCCGCAATTGACCGGAGCCCAACAGAATCGAGTCGGTCAGGAGATACTGAGCTTCAACTCCAGCTCGACTCGCAAGCACGCCGAGCCCGATGTTTCTTCGTTGGAAACGGCGAATCGGACGGCATAGACCGCTGTCCACTTCAACTACCTGTAATAACTCCGGAACAAGGGGCAACAAAAAAATGAAACTATCAGTCATTGGTGCGGGCTATGTGGGTCTGACAACGGCGGCTTGCTTAGCGCAAGTCGGTCACGATGTCTTCTGCAGCGAAAGCGATGTCGAAAAACTCTCCAAATTGCAAAAGGGAGTAATGCCGCTTTTTGAGCCCCATCTCGAGGACGTTATCGAAACTGTCCGAAGAATTGGCCGGTTGCGTTTCGGATCCACGGAAGAGGCAATCGCTTGGGGAGACGCCATTTTCATTTGTGTGGGAACACCGCCATTGGCCAATGGTGACGCCGACCTGTCTGCCATTGAAGGAGTGGCACGAGCGATTGCAAAGCGTGCAACAGGGTATCGCTTGATCATCGAGAAGAGCACCGTGCCCGTTCAGACGGGCGCACAGCTGCGCAGGCACTTGTCAGTACATAGCACAACCGGATTGAATTACGACGTTGCGTCAAACCCGGAATTTCTGCGGGAAGGAACATCGGTCGAGGATTTTCTGCACCCTGACCGGATCGTCATCGGGGCCGACTCAACACGTGCGGCAGATCTTTTGCGAGAGATCTACGAACCGATTGTCCAACAGAGGTTCACCTGCCCCATCCATTCGGGTTGTCCGAAACGCAAGGACCCAGTGTTTTTGGAGACGGACACTAATTCGTCGGAGCTGATTAAACACGCTTCCAATTCCTTCCTGGCGATGAAGATTTCGTTCATTAATATGGTCGCAAATCTGTGCGAAGCGGTGGGAGCGGATGTGACCCAGGTTGCCCAAGGGATGGGTCTCGATCCTCGGATTGGTCCCGCTTTTCTGAGTCCAGGTATTGGTTTCGGCGGGTTCTGTTTCCCGAAGGATGTACAAGCCTTTATCAGAATCGCTGAAAAATCCGGTTGCGACTTCTCGCTGTTAAAGGAAGTGGAAAGAATCAACCAGGGCCGAGTTGAGCACTTCGTCGAAAAGATTCGCAAAGAGCTCTGGGTCTTGCGCGGCAAGAAGGTCGCAATGTGGGGGCTCGCTTTCAAGCCCAACACGGATGACGTGCGTTTTGCGCCTTCGCTCGCCCTGCTGAGGGCACTCCACGAGGAAGGTGTATTGGTCCGCGCGTATGACCCGAAGGCCATGGAAAAAGCAAAGGCGGTGCTTCCGAATGTTACTTATTGCTCCGATGCGTACCAGGCTGCCGAAGGCGCGGATGCCATCTTGATTGTTACCGAGTGGGACGAATTCCAAGGGGTGGACTGGAAGCGACTGATTTCGCTCGTCGAGCAGCCCTTGGTCATCGACGGAAGGAATGTATTCAGTTCGGAACAGATTACCCAGAATGGATTTCGATATGTCAGCATTGGTCGAGTCGATGCTTTGCCTTCTCGATCGGCGATGGAACGGGAGAAGATCGATCCCGCATCAGTACTCGCGGACAAAGAAGCCAGCGAAGTATCGGCATAATCGGAACCTCTGGGCGGACTCGGGAGATGGAACTTCGGCTCGACCGACTTGCGACGCTGTACCTGGTCTTGCCTTTCTCGAGGCACGCCTCGGATCCGGAACTGTCCATACCAATTCTGATGTACCACAGCATTTCTGATCAAGATGAGTCCAGGACGCGCGCCTACTTCCGCACCTGCACAAGACCGCGTGTCTTTGCCGACCAGATGGCGTATCTGCATAGTCAAGGTCACAGCACCTGCAGCCTGGAGGAGGCGCTCGCCAACCTGAGCGCGGGCACACGTGCCGAAACCAAGCCCGTCGTCATCACGTTCGACGACGGCTATAGCGACTTTTACCGTGAAGCCTTTCCGGTTTTGAATCGATACGGCTTCAGCGCGACGGTTTTCTTGCCTACCGCGTACATTGGTGATCGTCCATTGCAGTTCAAAGGAAAGGATTGCCTGACCTGGGCCGAGGTACGGGAGCTGAACGATCACAGAATTTCGTTTGGTTCCCATACTGTGACACATCCGCAGCTTCGCGAGCTGAGTCCACCCGTCATCAAGGAGGAGATCGTTAGCTCGAAGAAAATGATCGAGGAACGGCTTGGCTGTGCGGTGGACTCGTTCGCGTATCCTTTTGCGTTTCCCCAAAACGACCCGGAATTCAAGACGATGTTGCGCGACCTGCTTCGCTCAGCCGGATACAAGACCGGGGTCTGCACGACGGTCGGCCGAGCCACAGGCGACAGCGATCCGTTTTTCATGGAGCGTCTGCCGGTGAATTCTTCGGACGACGCCGCGTTGCTTCAGGCCAAGCTCGCCGGGGCGTATGACTGGATTTCTACTCCGCAACGTTTGGTAAAGATGGCTAAGGTACAAGTGACTAAATTGCGGAAGCATACATAAGTCTCATGTTTGCAACACATTTGTTGGGGCATCACCGGGTCGGGATGGGGCATGCACTATTGGAATCTTTCAGCATCGGATGCTTCTGGTTATTATCAGGACCAAGCATCCAGTAGATCGTGAACACTCCCCTACTGGCAATTTGTTTGACCAGCAGGTTGGCAAAAATCGCCAACCCAGCATCACGATTTTTTGGAGGGTACCCGTGGCCCGGTTTCAACGCTTGATGATCGCACCGATCTTTGTCCTGTTGGCGACCTACTCCTTTGCCCAGACGACCGATTTCTGGATTACTCAGAACGGAGCGGGGTCGGCAAACGGCAGTAATTTATCGAATGCAGCCTCATGCGGAGGTTCCGGACAATCGACTTGTGCGGCGTTCAACAATTCGTCGAATTGGGGAAGCGGATCGTCGCAGATCGGGCCGGGAACGACGATTCACCTCTCGGGCACATTCACGGCTGCAGCCAACGCCTGTAACTATCTGCAATTTCAAGCCGGAGGTAGCAGCGGCAACCCGATTACGGTGCATTTTGAATCCGGCGCGGTACTCACCGCTCCGACCTGGGGTTCAGGATGTGGGGCTATCTACAGCACCGGTCACAGCAACATCACAATCGATGGCGGTAACTCAGGGAGTGCGCTCGCCAGTTCGCTGTCTGGCGGCGGCACGATTCAGGCAACAGCTAACGGCACCGGATTAGCCTATCAAGTCTTGGGCAATGGCATTCTGCTGTACTCTTGCTCAAATTGCACGGTCAAGAACCTCATCATTTCGAATATCTACGTTCATACCTGCACCCTGCCGGTCTCGAACTGCACGGACGAGAACGGCGATCCTACGGGGGCGATTTACATTGATGGCGGTTCCAATGTGATCGTCACCAACAATATTGCTCATGACATGAAGTGGGCTATAGAAGATCAGTTCAACAATGGCGACACCAATGTTCAGTTTTACGGCAATCAGGTCTACAACGTGGATCATGGATTCGTGATCGCCACCGGCGGAACCGGCGCAAGCTTCACTTACGGTTACATTTACAACAATTGGTATCACGATCCTCAGAGCTGGGACGATGTCGGGAATCAAAACCATCATGACGGAGTTCACCTTTGGTCATTTGGTACCGGTAACTCCCTAACCCACAGCTATATCTACAACAATAAGTTCTCTGGCAATTTCGGCAACAATATGAACTCCGGCATTTATCAGGAAGCTCTGGGCTACAACGTTTCCGCCTGTGATGCCTGGACGTTCAACAACGTTGTAGCTCCGAGCGCGGGCGAGCCAAGCGGGAACGGGATGATCGGCTTGGGGGCTAACGGAGGCGTCGGATGTTGGCATAGCATCAACAATACGCACCTTGGATTCAGTGCCTCAGCGAGCAATCCAGGCCTGAACTTTAACTCCACCCCAGGTACGGCTTACAACAACATTTATTCGGTGGTGTTGCAGGCCTTGGCCCCGGATGCGGCTCCCGTGGCGTCGGACTATCAGGACTTTTTCAATCTGGGATCGGGTGGCGTCAGCGGCGGGGGGGCGTCATTGGCTACGTGGGTCAGCTATTGCACAGCGAACTACCCGGGCACAATCGGCTGCGATGCCCACTCAATTTTCAGCAACCCGAACCTGAGCAGCACGTTCGTTCCG
>Ga0181522_10001398_pt1 | contig 14743 bp, 17 predicted proteins | sample PEATcosm2014_Bin_27_FD_121103 | JGI IMG/M metagenome (GOLD analysis project Ga0181522, IMG submission 121103) | Peatland microbial communities from MTU Mesocosm Facility, Houghton, MI, USA - PEATcosm2014_Bin05_10_metaG | ecosystem: Environmental > Terrestrial > Soil > Wetlands > Peat | place... | reverse complement strand
GAGCTCGCCTCCGCTTCACCAGCCGAGCGTCATCCTGAAGGAGAAGAGGAAGTTTGAGAAGGAAAAATCATTGAACTGCATGTGTGCCAATTCCAAACTGTCTCAACAGAGGGGTTCACCCCATCCAACTGTGCCAAAACTGTGCCAAATAGAATTCACGGAACCATCGCTGTGCTAGAATCCAACGGTATTTCGTTGGCCTGGCGGTTGATTTTCTCCAGAGCTTCTCTCTTGATTTGCAGTTTCATTTGCGAGTAGCGTTTGAAGACTTGGGAGTCCCCCTGGCGAAGCAACTGTGTCACCCACTCGTCGGCTACGCCGCCCGCCCTGAGGCGAGTGGCATACGTCGAGCGCAAATCGTAAATCCGAAAGTAGGGAACTTTTGCTCGTCGGAGGGTCTTTTGCCAAACGGTCCTCAACGCTACCTGGTGTCCGGTCGAATTCAAATCGCCGGGGAATAGAAACGGTCCTTCCCCCGCTATTGCCAGTTGATCTCGGAATGCACTCATGGCAAAAGGCGTGAGTGGTACCTCAGCGATTCCGTTCGGAGTCTTGGAGTCCGGTATCCAAACAACCGCGTTTGGAAGGTCTAGCTGGTCTTATCGCTGCTGCACTAGCTGGCGTCGATTAATTTTTTACGAACGGGAGCGGGACTCGGGACACCGTATTTGTATTGAGCGCCGTATGGAAAGGAGCCGTACATGAACGCGATAGAAGTCGAACAGAAGAGCTATGAGATGCCCCCGCGAGAGGGGATCAGCATCGCCCATTTTCTCACCGTCGCCGACGTCGAGCGATCGGCTCGCTACTACGAAAAGGTCTTCGGCGCTCGCATTCTGACCATGGGCGACGGCAACGCGCCTCCGTACCTTCAGCTTGCGAATATCTGGATGATTCTGAACGTTGGGGGCGGGCCGACCCCGGATAAGCCGACGGTAACGCTGAGCGTCCCCGACCCAAATCACATCAACAGTTTTATGAATTTCCGCGTGGCGGATATTCACGCGTGCTACGAGCTGTGGAAAAGTCGAGGAGCCGAATTCCTCACGGAACCGATTCCCAAGTACGGCGAGATTCGCTGCTACATCCGCGATCCTGACGGATACATTATCGAGGTCGGACAAAGCACCAATCTCAAGTATGGCTAGCGCTCGGCGCGGATGGGATGCCCGCCCTGCGTCTCGCCGTCGCGCTTTTGCCAATCTTTGCCTTGAACGGTCACTCGCTCTGACATCGAAAGGAGTACCAGATGGATGGCGCAAATGGAGGGAAAGAGACCACGCTCAGCGTGAACGTCTTTACCGCTCCGGGAAAGGCAATGGTCGGCGAGCGGCCAAGGCCCTTCGGCGAAGCTCTCGGCTTTGACCCGATCACGTCGACTTTAATCTTCGGTGAGCACGACGCGGTGCTGGTGGACGCAATGATGACAGTGGCTGAGGCGGAGGCTCTCGCGGATTGGGTTGCTTTGCACAATCGCAACTTGGAGACCATCTATATAACGCACGCCCATTTCGACCACTTCTACGGTCTGGGAATTCTGCTCGACCGTTACCCGGGCGCTCGGGCGATAGCAACGCCCAAGACGCTGAACGCCATGCAAACATCTTTCACTGCCCCCGTGGAGCGGTTAGCCCGCCGGTGCTTTCCGGGACAAGTCCCCACGAAGCTGGTCGCACCCGAACCCTATGAGCGCGACAAGTTCACACTCGAAGGCCACGAATTGCGCATCATCGAGCAGGGCCACACCGATAGTGCCGATACCACGTCTCTGCACGCTCCATCGATCGGACTGATCGTAGCTGGCGACGTGGTCTACAACCAATGCCGCATGTACGTCGGCGACACCACCCCCGAGAGCCGAAAGAATTGGATCGCGGCGCTCGACCGGTTGGCGGCGCTGAACCCGACGATTGTTGTCGCCGGTCACAAGAAGCCTGGCGCGCCCGACTCTCCCTCGGCGATCCAAGACACCAAGCGTTACCTGCAGGACTTCGATCGGTTGCAGAAAACCGCGACGTCGGACAAGGAGCTGTTCGATCAGATGACCGAGCTATACCCGCATTGGGTCGCGAATCAGTCGTGGTTGATGTTCGGATTCCCGCAGTAAGGCACATTAACCGCTGATGCGGATGTTTCCTCGCGCATAGTGGAGTTTGTCCCTGGTGGAAAAGGCGCGGCGGATATATTTCTGAAATTTGTGGTGATGCTTTTGCGGTTTCTGCACCAAGGAGGTTTGTTTGTCTGAAGAAGTCCGCGCCGCAAAGCGCGCTCAGCAAAGTGAAGTCCGACCTCACCAACCCGGGCAGGAGGTTTTCAAAACCATCTTGCCGGAAGATCTCGATTGGAAACCGTTCACGGCGTTTCCTTCTTCGGTCCAGCTGGCCGTCGTCGTGGGTCAACCATCGGAGCCCGGCCCATACACGACCAGAGTGAAAGCGGCGCACGGCGCGAAGCTGATGCCTCACAAACATCCAGAGGACCGCGTCTACACCGTGATTTCCGGCGTCTTTTATATCGGACTGGGTGATGAATTCGACGCGAGTAAGCTCGAAGCCTATCCGCCCGGCGCCGTGATCATTCTCCCTGGCAACACCCACCATTTCCACTGGGCGAAATCCGGCGAGTACGTCACGCAAATAACCGCGCTGGGGCCACTCGGAATGGAATACCTCAGCGCGAAAGACGATCCGCGAAACAACAACTCGTAGGAGGAGTCTGAACAGTTTTTTGTGGGCCCAAAAGAACGGGTTTTCCGGTCTTAAGTTTGGAGCACGAGATGAACGATCAACAAAAGAACGAGCAGTGTTCGGGAGTGCGAGATCAAGAGATCCGTGCGACACTGGATCAGCATTGGGCGGCGTCCGATACCAACGATTTTGAAACGGAGCGTCTTATCTATCTCGACGACGCGGTGCTGGAATACCCGCAGTCAGGCGAGCGACCCCGCAGTCGGCGCAACATACAGAGCCAGCGCCCAGTCAGCCGAGCAAAAAGCGGATTGCTATCCGACGAATCATTGGCAGCGGTGAGCTTTGGGTCACCGAATTCATCCTCACATAGGACGCCAAGCCGACCTATACGGTGAGCATTCGGGGGTTCAGCGGCGACAAGGTTGCGGGGGAAATACCGTACTTTGCGGATCCATTCGTGGCTCCGGCATTCCGCGGTACGAGCCGGTTTCGACGCGTGAGTCGAAATAGACGCTAGGCGGGATTTGCGAAAACCAGTTGTGCCACGATGTGCTCATCTGCAATTTCCGCATCACTTTTGTCCAACACGCGGACCAGCGTCGGAGCGCCTGAGCAGGTGCTTCGAGCCTACTATCCCGATCGCAGTTGGCAGCCCAGCCTTTTGCATGTATCCCGGTCAGGATCACGCCTTCGCTCGACATAATGGGACGCACTATAACGCCTTGGCAGGCGACGCTCGCCAACGGGCCGACAAGCGAATTCCTCCCTCGACAAGTGCGGTGGCCTTCGGTCGTTCCACCGTTCCGCGACTGGAGCGCCTTCGGCCAGGATGGCGTTCAGGGCGACCTGGAAGACGCAGTCGCGTGGTTCAATAAAGGTGATTTCCACCTTGGAAGCTCCCCAGGATTCCGGGAGCAAACATCGAGGTTGGCACCAAACCTTCTCTCCTTCAAACCGAGAACGCGACTCTCAGGCGGGTCAAATTAGCGCGGGGAGCGCGCAGGCAAACTAAAGACAAATATGTCCGTAACTGGACAGATATCTGCTCCCGCAGCTTCTACTATGGTTCTCGTGGAGGAAGCAAAAAAAGACCGAAGCGAGAAATAACCAAGCTTCAGCCTGAGCCACCCTGATCCCCAGGTTTCACTCCGCTCCACACTGTCGCCCAGATTCTTGGACCAACACCGATGCAAGTTCGCCCCTTTGGTTAGGCCGACTGTCTGCGTGCGAAGAAAGAGTCGAAAACATCATGCCTTTAATCAACCTTGTAGTCGTCCTGATCGTAGTAGGCGTCCTCTTGTGGTTGGTGAATCGCTTCATTCCCATGGCAGGAAGCATCAAGTCCATCTTGAACGCCGTCGTGGTCATCGTTGTTGTGTTCTGGCTCCTGAATGTATTTGGAGTGATTCATTCTCTCAGTCACATACGCGTTGGGTGAGAAAGTCCACGGAACGCGAATAAAGTTTGCACTGCGGACATCTGGTTTTTCCTTTTGCAAGAAGCGCAGGAAAAGGCAGTCGTGCCGAGCGCGGCCAGCGCAAAGCGCGGGAAGTCGGGTAATGGAGGCAACACGCATGAAGCTCCTTGGAGTTATCAGCGCAACGAGTTTGTTCTTCCTTCTGGGAATCACGACTCCTGCCAACGCACGGCATGAGCCGCAAGAGACACAGGAAAAACAAGAAAAGCAGGAGCAGCCGGCCAAGCCTGCGAAACAAGAGCAAAGCGCAAAACCTGAAAAGCAGGAACAAGCCAAGGCTATGAAACATCAGCAGGCTAAGCCTGAAAAACAACAAGAGGCCAATGCCCCACAGCAGCAGCCCAAGGCTGAAAACCAGCAGGCCGCCACAAAGCAAGCACAACAACAGCAGCACGCTGCGTCCACACAGCGTCCCCAGCGGACTCCGCAGGAAGAGACCAGGCAGCGCGCCCAACCGGCCCTCCGCCTCAGCGCCAGGGGCAGCGGTCGAATCTCAGACGCGCGTTTCCGTTCCAATTTTGGCCGCGGGCACGAGTTTCACGTCGGCGTTCCGGTTCTGGTCGGCGGATACTCCCGCTTCCACTACGGCGGCTATTGGTTCGGATTCGTTGAACCCTGGCCGGCCGGCTGGTACTACACCGATAACGTCTACATCGATTACGTCGACGGCGGATATTACATGTATAACCCGTACGATCCCGGCGTTCGCTTTGCACTCACCGTCGCGATGTGAGGGCCGGTTCTGCACGTTGAGCGAATACGACTCAGGCCCGCTGTGCAAAATCCTTTGGAAATGGGGAATGTCCGCCGGGCGGGTGCGTAAAGTTTCGAATATCTTTGGATGAATTTACTTGGGGAGAAAAAATATGCTCGGAACTATCTTGATCTTCATTTTGATTTTGGCACTGTTGGGAGCCTGGCCGCGTTGGTCTCACAGCCGAAGTTGGGGATATGCCCCGACAGGCGGGATAAGTCTCATCCTCCTCGTTGTCGTTGTGCTTGTCCTTCTCGGACGCCTTTAGAGTTTTTTTTGTACCGATCTTGGGTATTGAAGCAATTCGGAGTTCTGACTATGGAGGTCAGCGATGAAACGCTATTTGATTACGGCAGCATGTCTCACCCTCGCAGCAGGTACGGTATATGCCGCGAGATTAAATAAGGAACAAAAGCGCCTCGAAGAGTGTGGCACTGTCATGCAGGAAGTGCTCAACATTCCCGACAACATTCCCCACGATCTGTTGGAAAAAGCGGAGTGCGTCATCGTGATTCCTTCCGTCAAAAAGCTGGCTTTTGGAGTCGGCGCGGACTACGGTCGCGGCGCTATGGTTTGTCGGACTGGCGAACACTTCCGCGGACCTTGGGGCGCCCCAGCCATGTACGCGCTGGAAGGTGGTAGCGTAGGTTTCCAAATTGGCGGAGAAGCGACAGACTTGATCCTCCTCGTCATGAATGGCCGCGGTATGGAGTCTATCCTCAGCAGCAAGGTCAAGTTGGGCGCCGATGCTTCCGTGGCGGGGGGACCCAAGGGACGTGACGCTTCCGCCGATACCGACGCTTGGATGCGCGCCGAGATCCTCAGCTACTCGCGTTCCCGCGGTGCGTTTGCGGGAGTTTCCCTTGAAGGCTCCACGATCCGTCCTGACGATGACGCCAGCGCAGACGTCTACGGCCGTCCCATCAAGGCAAAAGAAATAGTAAGAGGCGAACACACCGGCGTGCCGAGCACCGGCCGTCATCTCGTGCACGTCTTGCAGAGGAGTGCACCTCGCAACGAATCCGAACGTGCTTCGAACTAGTAACCCGAATTGACGCTCCCGCCGGGACTCCGTACGTCCCGGCAGGAGTTCTCCAAGGTTAGGGCATTTTAAGTTCCGCCTCGGGTGTCCCGCCCTCCGCGCTACCAGCTTTGTGGTCCAAAAGCAGTACTTCTAGACAACATCAAAAATATCTTCTGCGAGAACGTGCGTTTACGGACAGTATTCAAAATCTCCAAAAGCGATAGTAGGAGTTCAGAGTTTCTCGAAGGAGCCTCGTGCTTAAAATTGCAAAACTTTCTTCTGCAGTACTACTAATGCTTGGTGCGTGTACGCTCAGCAATGCCCAAACAAACGCACCCGCGGACACCGGTAGTCCAACACCCACATTTCGCGTCAACGTTGTCAGCCGCACCACTCCCGCCGTGAACTATGGTCACCGCGGCGGATCCACAAAGATTAATTTCAGAGGTACGGAACTCATGCCTGGCGCCCAGGGCGACGCCGCGGTGCAGAGCAAGCGCGGCGACACCAAGGTCGTCGTGGAACTGCGAGACCTGCAAAAAACCACGAGTTTCGGCAGCGAATATCTTACCTATGTTCTGTGGGCCGTCTCTCCCGAAGGCCGGCCCGTGAATCTTGGTGAAATCCTAGTCGGCAACAATCACCGCAGCAAACTCGAGACCACCACGCAACTTCAGGCGTTTGCACTCATCGTGACCGCCGAGCCTTACTACGCCGTTCGGCGTCCCAGCAACCTTGTGGTTCTCGAAAACGAGGTTCGCTCCGACACCATCGGCACCACAGAAGCCGTGGAATCCAAATATGAGCTGATTGATCGAGGTGGCTACCTTCCGACGGGTTACACCTTCGATCCCGTAGTCATAAGCGCCAGATTGCCCCTCGAATTCTACGAAGCGCGCAACGCCATGCGTATCGCCGAATCCGCCGGAGCACAGCGCTATGCAGCGCCAAGCTATGACAAGGCCGTCCTTCAAATGAAGGAAGCCGACGAACTGGCAACTCGAAAACATTCCGACAGGAAGACTCTTATCTCGGCTTCGCGCGAAACCGTACAGACCGCGGAAGACGCCCGCGAAATCGCCATGAAGAGCATTGAAACCGCCCGCAGGGAGGCCGAACGCGGCGCCTCCGCAGACCGTGAAGCGGATGCCAATGCCAATGCGGACCGCGAAGCACAACGCCGGTCGGCCGCCGAACTCGCGACTGCCGACGCCGTTCGCCGCGAGCACGACGCCAAGGCTAATGCCGACCTGGAATCGCAGCGTCGTATGGCCGCGGAAAACGCTACCAGCGATGCGCAAGCCGACGCCCAAAAATCAGCCGAAGCGCAGGCCGCAGCCGAACGGGCCCGTGCTGCTGCCGAGCAACAGCAACAAGCCGCAGAAGCAGACTCCGACCGCGATCGAGCCGCCGCCGCATCCTCCAATCAACAGCTTCAACAGGCCGTGCTCGACCGAGAACAGCTTCGCGCCCGTCTTCTCGCGCAACTCAACGCCATCCTTGTCACCCGCGACACGGCACGCGGTCTGGTCGTCAACATGTCCGATGTTCTGTTTGACAGCGGGCAGTTCACACTTCGCCCGCAAGCCCGCGAAAAGTTAGCCAAAATATCCGGCATCATCCTTGCCTATCCATCTCTGAAGCTGGCTATCGAGGGCAATACGGATAGCGTCGGCTCTGAAGCGTTCAACCAAACCCTTTCTGAGCAGCGCGCGCAAAGCGTCAGGAGCTTTCTGACACAGGAAGGCGTGCCGGAATCATCAACCAGCGCAAGGGGCTTCGGCAAGGGTCAGCCCATCGCCTCTAACGACACTGCAGAAGGCCGCCAGCAAAACCGCCGCGTGGAATTGGTCGTCTCCGGTGACGTGATCGGCACGGAGATCGGTACGTCAACTGTACAACCAATCGCTACGTTATCGCCTCGCTAGTGGAAACCCGCGAGAGCCGGTTCGCAAGATCCGGCTCTTTTTCGCGGCAGCTGTCGAGTTTTTTGAAAGCACCGAGACCTCAAATGTCTGACGCAAACAGAATTGGAACCATCCTCATTGAGGAAGGCACAACTCTGCCACTGGGTTTGTCGATTGAAAGCGACACCTTTTTTCCAGGATGGCGAATCGTAAAAAGTCCAGATCGTGCGGCGCTCACGCGTGGAATCGAAGGCGCAAATTGGAACTTCTTCTATCGTGCGGGCGAAACGCGAGCGACCGTTCTCGGCCGCGACTCTCTGGCAACTCTGCGTCGCGCCGTGAAGCGCGTTTTTGCGAAGCAACAGCAGCAGAACTTCAATTCTTTGGAGCTCACGAAAGTAGTCTCGAAATGGTTCTTAGGCATCCCGTTCCTGCGGGTAGTCGCCCACTCACGGCACATCCAGGAAAGTAACGCCCTTGTTGTTGACAAGGTCGTGGTGTCGAGGGAGTCCGGCGCCCTCGCACCGGCTCCGCGCGCTCTGGTGACGGAAGCAAATATCGCGAAGTAGTTCGAAGCCACCGCGGCGACGGAATAGTTTTCTTTCGGAAATTCAACGGGAGATATGGAGATGAAAATGTTGCGTCCTTTATTTGCTTGCCTCGCGATGTTGCTTTTCGCGGCCCCCACGCTGCTGGGGCAGGATTTCTCCAAGTATCGTGCATTTTCGCTGGGATCCAGCTTGACCACGGTCTTGACGTACACGGATCTTAAGGTAGAAGAAGTAAAACTCATTGGAAGCCAGCCGGCGCTGATCCAGGAATTGGTTTGGTGGCCGCCGAATCCTCCGGGGACACCGTTCAAACCCGACACCGTCGAACAGATTCACTTTTCCTTTTGTAACGCCGAACTTTACAAGATCTCCGTCACCTACGACCGAAACTCCACCGAAGGTCTCACTGCCGAAGACATGGTAAAGTCCATTTCCGCCAAATACGGTCCGCCTGCAACCGTCGCCCCGACGGCGGACTCCGCAATGCGCGAGCGATCTGATGCGCGCCTGCCCATCGCTTCCTGGGGAGATTCGCAGTATTCCGTCAACCTTGCCCGCTCATCTTTCTCTGGCGCCTTTGACCTTCTCATTTATTCCAAGCGACGCAACGCCGAAGCGGACCTGGCCCTCGCCGCCGCCGCGAAACTCGAGAAACAAGACGCACCCCAAAGAGAGGCCGACCGCCAGAAAAAAGAAATCGACGACCTCGAACTGACCCGTGAGAAAAATGAGAAAAGCTTTCGTCCCTGATGAAGTGTTTTTAAAAATCGACGCGGTTAATCCACTTACTTGGTTGTTGAACTCGCCGCGTTGGCCCAGCGTTGCCGGACAGCGGTAATAAACCCTTCCTTGTCCTTCTGCAGTTCCTTGACCAGCGCTACGTTGCTGGTATCTTCGTGCGCTGCCGCCCACAGAACCATTTCCGACATCACCGGCGCAAGATCGATTCCTTTCTCCGTCAGGAGGTAGATCACCTTCCGCCCATCGGAAGCATCTCGCTCGGTCTCGATAATTCCATGCGCTTGCAGTTTCCGCAGTCGATCCGCCAAAATGTTGGTCGCGATTCCTTCGTAGGACTCCAGAAATTCCTTGTAGCTGCGGAGCCCGCGCAGCATCATGTCGCGGATGATCAGCAGGGACCAGCGATCCCCGAGCATCTCGACCGACGCGTTCAAGGGACACCCGGACCGCCGATTTGCGCTCGGCTTCTTGCTGGTCATACGTAAACGGTAGCATATTTAACTTGCATTTAAAAAGTAAACTGGCCGGACTGCCTTAAGGACTGGAATTTCTCATTCCGCAGGTTCAGACTGTGCCTGAAAATCCGCCGCGTCACGCTGCGACGTCTGGCCGGCAGATGCTTCATTCGCGATGCGAGGACACAATCGATGTGCAGGAACATCAAGACGCTGTTCAATTTCGATCCGCCGGTCACCGACGAGGAGGTCCGCGCCGCCTCGCTCCAGTTCGTGAGAAAAATCACCGGTTTCAACAAACCATCGAAAGCGAACGAAGCCGCATTCCTTGCTGCTATCGACGAGGTAGCCCGTATCTCCAGCTGTCTGCTCCGTTCCTTGGAAACCAACGCTCCTCCAAAAAACCGCGACGAAGAAGCCGCCAAAGCAAAGGCGCGCGCTGCTGAACGCTTCGCCAATTGAATCTAGCAGAGCTATCGCGGTTGCGCGGAGGCGGACGCCTTCTGTGGCGACATTTCTACTTTGCGAAAAACACGACATTTCTAGTTGGCGTTGACAAAGCGTGTCCGGTTGGTGTTTTGGGTTGAGGTGCCGGCCGAGACCTTGCGGCTCTGGTCTGCGAAAAAGACTTACGAGAGGTACAGAAGCGTCTGCTCGATGAGTTTGGTTGTAGGGGCGTAGGGGTCGGTGGGGGCGTCGAACTCGATCGAGTAATAGCCGTGGTAGCTGGCGGACTTGGCGATGTCGAATGTTTTTTTGAGATCGATGTCGAACTGTTTGCCGTGGTCATCGACTTCGCCGTCTTTGACGTGGCAGATGTTGTAGGCGCGCTCGAACATGGCCTGGACGGCGCGGTAGTTGAAGTCGAGGTCGCCGTTGAGAACCGAGTTTGCGAAATCCGGCAGGGCGCGCAGGTAGGGATGACGGACGGCGTCGATGACTTTGACGATGAAGAAGGCGTCTTCGCTGAGGGGATCGTCGTTTTCCAAGGTGACCACAATGTTTTTTTGTGCAGCGTAGGCGGCGACTTCGCGAAGGCTGCCGGCGGCGCGCTCGACATCGGGGGAGGAGTTGCGGGCGCTGGCGACGTGCGGACGAATGCCAGGGGATCCCACGACGACGGCTACGTCCACCCACTTTTTCGCGACTTCGATCGCTTGTTTGCGAGCGGCGGGATCGGTGTCGTAGAAACTTTGCCGCACATGGGTGGGAATGTCCACGATATGCACATTTGCTTTTTGCAGGGTCTGGCGGAAGGTATCGAGATAACCAGGTTCGGTGCTGAGGAAGTGCTGGGCAAGCGGTTCGATATTGTGGACGCCGAACTTGCTTACCACTTCGGAGGGGAACTGGAGGAGATCCATGCCTGGGAGTTTAGGGTTGCGATCGCGATTGTTGGGGGCGTTGATGTAGGCGCGAAACGGGTAGGAGGCAACGGCGATGCGGTCGCGTGGCGCGGCGGGGAAGGCGATGTGGGGGCCGGATTGGCCGGCTGCCGCGAGGAATCTTGGCGAAGCGCTGGCGGCCAAGGCGCCCGCAGTGAAAGTCGAGAATCTTTCGAGGAAGGAGCGTCGGGTAAGCGTGTTCATGATTGTCGTCGAAACGGCACGGCGGATTGTACGACAAGGGCTACCATGCTGGTGCGGAAAAATGGTCTCCCGGTCCGGTGTGCGTGAAGATGTAGCGAAATCAACGTTTGCTGAATGGATGGCGCAGCCGCGAACTCTGCAGAAGTTCAGGGACGAGCCGGAGCTTGAGAGTGGTGATCGAGGTCCACCATGGCGGATCTTGAGAAATGCGGGTTAGCGCGACCGGTCGAAGCACGCGCCACAAACTCCGGCTCGATGGCGATTTCGGGCACGTATTCCGCTTCGCCTTCGATGAGGTCGATGAGTGTTTTGGCGGCGATTTGTCCCATGCGCTCGAGCGGCTGACGAACGGTCGTCAAACCCGGGCTATTAAAAGCAGCGGCGGGGATGTCGTCGAATCCCACCACAGAAACATCTTCGGGAACGCGCAGGCCGGCTTCGCGCAGCGCCCAAATGGAACCGATCGCGGAAATGTCGTTGTAAGCGAATAGCGCGGTGAAAGGCTGCTTGCGAGCGAGGAGTTGCTTGGCGCAGGGGTAGCCGAGTTGCGGCGTGGAAAGGGTGGTGTCGATCTGAGCGGTGAGCTCCGGACGTACACGAAGACCAAGTTCGGCAGCCATTTCACACAGGGTAGCCCAGCGAACGGCGGAGTCGGAGCTGGCGGGGTGACCTTTCAAGAAGGCGATCTCTTCGTGTCCCAATTCCACGAGATGGGTAAGTGCGAGCCGCGCCGCAAGTTTGTGATCCAGGATAACGTTCGTGACGCCTTCGACGCGCCCGTGTCCGGCGACGGCGATGGTGGGGAGCTCGAGCTTTTCCGTGATCGAAGTGTCGGTGGTGATGAAACCCTCGACGCCACGCGTCACGAGCATTTGCGCATAGGTGTGGAGAAGCTTCGGATCGTGGCGGTGGATCACGGTGAGAAAGAAGAAGTTGTTCTTTCTCAAATATTCTTCGATCCCGCTGATGATCAAGGATCCGTAAGCATCGCCGATTTCTTCGGCGATGACACCAATCGTGTAGGTTCGTTGGAGGCGCAGGGAGCGGGCGAAATAGTTGGGATGATAGTTGAGGTCCTTTGCGGCCTCGATGATGCGCTTCTTGGTGCGCTCGGGGATGGAGCGGGCGGCGGGGGAGTTGTTGAGCGCGGCCGAGACGGTGCCAGGCGTGAGACCCAGGTGGGCGGCAACCGTTTTAAGGGTGACTCTCGGTTCGCCCTGGAAGACGGATTTCCTTTTGGCAGCGTGTGTCATGTCAGCACAATTCCCGGAAAGTGTACCTGAAAATAGAGCCAGGGTGCAGGCTCGCTCCATCGTGCGTTAACGTACACTATAAGCGAAAACGCGAAAAATGCCATTTCCGGATCAGCTCGAAACCCCAGGGTTGCCTGCCAACAGCATACATTTCCAAGTCGACCGTAGAATATCCGGCGGCGCTAGGACATTATGAGGAGGCGAATCGGTGGGATCGGCAAGGGCCGGGCTGATGAAGAATACGTTCGGCTGGATCGCGGGGAGTTGAACGATGCCGTCGAGCATCTCGGGAACGCGACGCGACTCCAGTCCCCGGATCGCGCGGCCATTTCGCCAGTCCGGAGTCCATGAGGTCCAATGCTGACGGCAAACCGTTGAGGCCGTATCGGTGCAAGCGGCTGGCAAAAACGATCCTGTTGGTATTGCTCGGCGCTGACGTTGCCGCTGCGCAGGGTGGGCACCCCACGCCGCCACCTCCCCCGCCCGGCGCCAAGGCTACCAAGTGCATCGGACGCGTCGTTCCGCAGCTGGAAGACATCACCGCCAACGCAGGGATCACGTTTAGGCACGCTTCCGATCCTTCGAAAAAGTACATCGTGGAGTCGATGAGCGGCGGCGTGATTCTGTTCGATTACGACCGCGACGGCTGGCTGGATATTTATTTCACGAATGCCCCCAGTGTCGATATGACGATCAAGGGGCAAAAAAGCCGTGGCGCGCTGTACCGCAACAATCACGACGGGACGTTCGCGGATGTGACGGATAAGGCCGGCATTGGCACGCCGTGCTTCGCGATGGGCGGGGCAGTCGGGGATTACGACAACGACGGCTGGCCCGATCTTTATGTGACTTGCCTGGGGGGAAACGTGTTGTACCACAACAATGGTGACGGCACCTTCACCGATGTTACGGCCAAGGCCGGCGTTGCCGACGGGCGGTGGTCTACGGGAGCGGCATTTGGCGATTATGATGGCGACGGTTTCGTGGATCTGATGGTGACGAACTATGTCGATTTCCACCTCAACGATCTGCCAGGATTCGGGAGTTCTCCCAACTGCAAATATCGCGGTATCGATGTGCAATGCGGGCCGCGAGGATTGAAGGGAGCAGGCGATTCGCTGTTTCACAACAATGGAGATGGAACGTTCACCGACGTCTCAAAGAGCGCTGGGGTGAGCGACCCGAACGGCTACTACGGGTTGGGGGTCACCTGGGCGGATTTCAACAATACGGGACGGCCGGACATTTACGTGGCCAATGATTCGACGCCGAAATTTCTCTACGAAAATGAAGGCAATGGAAAATTCGAGGATATCGGGCTGGAGTCCGGTACCGCGGTGAGTGAGGACGGCTCCGAGCAGGCCTCCATGGGAATCGCGGTTGGCGATTACCTGCATACCGGGCGGCCGTCTCTGTACGTCACCAATTTTTCGGATGAGAACGATCTTCTCTTTCGCAACGATGGCAATTGGAACTTCACGGATGTTTCGTATGCATCCGGGACGGCGCTGTCTTCGTTGCCTTACGTGAAGTGGGGAACGGCCTTCGTGGACCTGGATAATGATGGCTGGCTTGATTTGACCGCGGTCGGCGGCCACGTCTATCCACAGGTGGATACACTGCCTTCTGGCCCGAGATATCGAGAGCCCAAGCTGCTGTATCTGAACCAAACGGACGGCACCTTTTGCGATGCGAGCGACCAAGCCGGGCCGGCCCTGAAAGAAAAGCGAGTATCCCGCGGACTTGGCGTAGGCGATCTATTCAATGACGGCAACATGGATGTGGTTGTCGCGGATATTGATGGCGCGCCGATGATTTTGAAGAATCACGGCGTTCCGGGACGACACTGGGTGAGTTTCGAGCTTGCGGGAACGAAGAGCAATCATCTGGCCTTGAACGCGCGCGTAAAGATCGTGGCCGGCGGCATGACTCAGACGGATGAAATCCACAGCGGCGGAAGCTACCTCTCGCAAAGCGATCTGCGGGTACATTTCGGCTTGGGGACGGCGAAAAAGATTGACAGTGTGGAGATTCGTTGGCCCTCGGGGAAAGTGGAAACGATCGGCGACCTGGCGGTTGACCAGTTTTATTCGGTACTTGAAGGTACGGGAATCGTTCCTGCGGAGCGCATCCGCCCGGCCGGCAAGAAACCTTAGTTGCGTGTTCCGGCTCCGCAGCGATCGATGCCGAAATTAGTAGCGCTTGCTGGTGATGCTCAATAGAATGGCCGCGCCTTGGCGTCGCGATGCGCTCAAGGTGCGGCGATTACGAAAAAGAGGTGACTGCCATGCGCGTCTTGGCG
>Ga0181522_10001397_pt1 | contig 14747 bp, 14 predicted proteins | sample PEATcosm2014_Bin_27_FD_121103 | JGI IMG/M metagenome (GOLD analysis project Ga0181522, IMG submission 121103) | Peatland microbial communities from MTU Mesocosm Facility, Houghton, MI, USA - PEATcosm2014_Bin05_10_metaG | ecosystem: Environmental > Terrestrial > Soil > Wetlands > Peat | place... | reverse complement strand
TCCTCGGGGGATTGTGCATGGTTCTTCAAAAGGAATTCGTTGTACGCCGACGTCGTCGCGAGGGATTTGGCGAAGATAGAAGGATTGGAGGTCACGCCGCGCACACCCTCGTCGACCAGTCGCTTCAGCGATCCGTCCTTCAGCCAATCTCGACGGATGTTGTCGATCCAGGGGCTTTGACCGAAATCGCGGTAGAGGATGTCGAGGTTCGTCACGTGGTCTCTCCTAGAACTCGCTCGACGTGTTCGACGAGCGTGGCGGCGGTGATGTGAAAGAAATCAAGTGCGTAGCTTCCAGGTGCGCTCATCCCGAACGAGTCAATGCCGATGGCCTGGTCGACGTACTTCGTCCAGCCCAGCGTCGCCCCCGCCTCGAGCGCCACCGAAGGTAACGATCGCTTGAGGACGCGCTCGCGGTAGTCGTGGCTCTGATCGTCGAAACAGGCCCAGCACGGCAGGGCCACCACGCGCGTGGCGATGCCTCGACGCGCGAGCAGGTCGTGGGCCTTAAGACACACTCCGACCTCCGAGCCGGTGCCCACGAGGGTGAACGTCGCGTGGTCGTCCTCGCGCACGACGTAACCCCCGTAGGACGCTCCGAGGATTGACGCCTCGGCGTCAGCGCCGCCCAGGACCGGCACGTCCTGGCGCGAGAGGATGAGCGCGGTGGTGGGAGGGTGGTCGTCACTCAGGTACGTACCGATGAAATCCACGGCCTCGTTGACGTCCGAAGGTCGAACCACGTGCAGGTGCGGCATGGCGCGAAGGGACATCAACTGCTCGACCGGTTGGTGCGTCGGGCCGTCCTCGCCAACCCCCACCGAGTCGTGAGTGAAGACGAAGAGCACCGGTGCACGACTGATCGCCGCGAGACGGATCGACGGACGCGCGTAGTCACTGAAGACGAAAAACGTGGCGCCAATCGGATGGATGCCCCCGTGCAGGGCCTGTCCGACCATGGTCGCACCCATGGCGAACTCGCGGATGCCGTAGTGAATCTGGCGACCACCCGGATTCTCAGCGCTCTGCAATGACGAGTGGATCAACTCCGCCCCGGTGTTGTCGGTCAGATCGGCCGATCCCGAACTGATACCGGGGGTTTGGGCGGAGAAGACGTCCAACGCACGTTTCATGGCCTTGCGCGTGGCGACCATGGTCCCGGCGGCGAACCGTTCAGGTTTGGTCGTGATCACTGCCACGCCGTTGGTCGCGAGCTGCTCGAGTAACGCCACGCCCTGGGCGCCAGCGGCGGTGACGCGCGATTCCCATTCGGTCCGGGCCCGTCGCTGTTCCTTCAGCGAATCAATCAACAGGGACGGAAGATCGGGATCGTCGACGAACGCTCTATCGGGCACGCCGAGGATGGCTTTGGCGGCGGTGATCGCTTCGGCGGAGAAGGGTGAACCGTGCGCCTCTCGAGTGTCCATCATCTCGGGCGACGGAAAGCCAATGTGGGATCGAACGATGATCAGCGTAGGTCGCGTGGTTTCGGCGACGGCGTCGCGACAGGCTTTTTCCAAGACGTCGAGGTTGTTCGCTTGATCGCCCACGTTGATGACGTGCCAGCCGTAGGCGGCAAAGCGCTGGGCGGTGTCGTCGTGCAGGGCTAATTCCGTCGGGCCATCGATGGTGATGTGATTGTCGTCGTAGAAGACCGTCAATCGGTCGAGCCCGAGCTGGCCGGCGAGCGAGGATGCTTCGTGACTTATGCCCTCTTCAATGCATCCGTCACCCGCAATCACCCAGACGCGGTGGTTCACCAAGCCCTCGCCGTACTGGGCTCGCAACATTCGCTCGGCGATGGCCATGCCGACACCGTTGGCGATGCCTTGGCCGAGGGGACCGGTCGAAACCTCAACGGTCGGTGCGGTGCCAACCTCGGGGTGGCCGGGCGTCCGCGAGTGCGGTTGTCGAAATGAGCGAATGTCGTCCATGCTGAGGTCGTAGCCAAACACGTGGGCGAGACCGTATTGCAGCATCGAGGCGTGACCATTGCTCAGGACGAAACGATCACGGTCACTCCATCGCTCGTCGGTGGGATCGTGGCGCAGGACGCGTGAGAAGAGCATGACACCCAATGGGGCCAGGGCCATGGCGGTGCCGCTGTGTCCGGACTTGGCCGCTGCGGGCGCGTCCATCGCCAATGCCGAAATCTCACGGATGGCGCGGCCTTCGAGTTCGCTCGCTCCGGGAAACAACTGGTCGACCATGACTACGACAGTAGTAACAAGGCGGGCATCGAAGGGGCACAACTGGGCCGGTAGCCTTCAAAAGTGGCCGTCCAAGTACCTCCGAACTGCGACCTGACGCTCGGGCTTACCTGCGTAGAAAAGTCAGTGCCCGGCGTCACCGTCTGGACCATGCGTGTGGACGAGCGCTTCCTCAACCCGGTGGGCATCGTCCAAGGGGGGTTCCTCGCCGCCATGCTGGACTCGGCCATGGGCGCGTCGGCGCTGACCTCGGCGGGTGAGCGAAAGGTGAGCGTCGCCAACACCGAAATGAAGGTGTCGTTCCTGCGCGTCGCGTCGCCGGGCGACGTTCTCACCTGCACCGCGACGGTATTGAAACCCGGCAGTGTCATCTCGTTCGTGGAGGCCAAAATCGTCAACGCCACGGGCCAGTTAGTCGCCACCGCGAGTTCGACGTACTTGATTCGAGATCGTGCTGAGTAGGCTGGACGCGTGAAGACTCCTGCCTGGCGCAAACTCCTTCGCGGAGCCAGTATCAAGGGTGATCTACGTGACATTCGCTCGCTCTTCCTTCGTTACTTGAAGGAGGAGACCATCCAGCCGCTCAAGGAGTTGGGTCGTTTCGTTCTCGTCGGCGCGCTGGGAAGCCTCTTCGTAGGCCTGGGAGCCACCCTCATGCTCTTTGGTGCGCTGCGTTTCCTCCAGGACCAATTCCGCGTACTCGACGGAAGTCTCTCCTGGCTGCCGTACCTGATCATCGTCGTGCTCGCGGGGTCCATAATCGCACTCACGGCGTGGCGCGTGGTCAGCGGGAGTGCCCAGCGACGCTTGAAGGCTTCCAAGTGACCCACTCGGAGACTCGACGTGAGCTCGAACGTTCCATTCGCGCGTTGCTTCCGAGCGAACTCACCGCGACCAAGCGCATGAAGGGCCAGGACGCGAACGGGGCCGCGGCAGGATTGGGTGGCCTCTTCACCGGTTACGCGTGGGGATGGCTTCGTGGTCGGCGCAGTCGCCGGGCCCGCAAGAACCGCGCGAGTTGATGCTTCGCCGGCTGCTGCGCTTCGCCTTCGCGTCCTCGCTTGTTCGAGGCTGGCTGCAAAAATCACCTCGATGGTTCTCGATCGCTCTGGCGATCCTTCTCTTTCGATTTGTTGACGCGCGCGCCGCGAAGGCGGGACGCGTGAAGCGAGACCGTGCGTGAGTAGCGAGTACCTCGCGTTGGGCGAACGAGTCATGCTCATTGACGCCAAGGATCGCCACTACCTCATCACCCTGCGCTCGGGAGCCGCGTTTCACACTCATGCGGGAATCATCCAACACGATGATGTCATCGGGGCACCAGAAGGATCGCTGATCAAGGGCAGCACGGAGCGGAGCTTCCTGGTGCTTCGACCCACGTTGTCTGACGTCGTACTCAAGATGCCTCGCGGAGCTCAAGTCATCTATCCCAAGGACCTGGGCACCATACTCATGCAAGCCGACATCGGCCCGGGGATGCGGGTACTGGAATCAGGAGTGGGTTCGGGTGCGCTCTCAATGACCTTGCTGCGAGCGGGCGCGTTGATAACCGGCTACGAGATTCGTGAGGATTTCGCCGAGCAGGCGAAGAAGAACGTCTATGAAATGCTCGGTCCCGACGTTGCCTACGACGTCCAAATACGTGACGTCACGCAAGGCATTGACCACGAGGGATTCGATCGGGTGATCCTTGACATGCCCGAACCATGGGACGTCGTAAAGCACGCCGAGAACGCGCTACGCCCGGGCGGCATCCTTCTTTCGTATCTGCCCACCATCAATCAGACCCAATTGCTGCGCGAGACGCTACGCCAGCATTCCTTTGGACTCGAGGAGACCGTCGAGATCCTTCGTCGCACGTGGCACATCGACGGTCGATCAGTACGCCCTGATCACCGGATGGTGGCCCACACGGGCTTTCTCACCTCCGCGCGCCGGCTCGTGGGTCGCGTCGACCTACCCGACGCTGACTAGCGGTCCGAACGAGGGCCACGTCGTTCACGAGCTAGTGAAGCCGTCGAGTCTCGCGCGCGCGAGACCCTGCCAGAAAATCCAAGCCGCCAAGGACGTCGGGTCGCGTGCGGCGGCGCCTCGCGACTGGGTTAAGTCGATATACCTACGAAGCACAAGAGCGATGGATCACCGAGGCCGGAGAACAGCGAGCGACTTTACTATCCGTACGAATCGAGCGCGCATCCATTCATCTCAGCGAGCAACTAGTCATTCTCGATGAAAATGCACTCACCGGGGCACTCTTCTGATGCCTCGGTTACGGCGTCTTCCATCCCGGCGGGCACCGCGGCGAGACCCTCGGCCCCGCCAGGCGAACTCATGACCGAGTCCCCTTCCTTCACGTAGGCGAGTCCGTCGTCGAGCAGCGTGAAGACGGAAGGGCAGATTTCTTCACAAAGTCCGTCACCAGTACACAGGTCCTGGTCGATCCACACCTTCATTTTCTGGCCCTCCGTGGCTACTCCCGAACTGCCACTTTAGCGGCTGAATTTAACATTGGGATTGCAGTACCACCACCCACCTCACCTAGGGTAAATGTATGGACCGTAACGAGCGATTCAACCAGCCTCCCGAGGACGACGACCTAATCGTCGTCAACGCGCCGGGCGACTTCACGCTCAGTGACGTCGAACAGGCCACTCGTCGCATCGAGATGCTCGAAGAGAAGCTCCTCGAGGCTCGCGGTCAACTTGCCCAAACCCGGTCGAGCAACGAGAAACTGACCATCACCATCCAACAGACGCGCGACCAGATCGCCGCGCTGCGCGAAGAGGTAGAAAAACTTACGCAGCCGCCGGCGGTCTATGGGACCTTCATCGACTTCAACGACGACGGCTCAGTGGACATCTTCGCGTCGGGACGAAAGATGCGCGTGGCGCTACACCCAGGACTCGACCCAGGCCAAATCCAACGGGGCAACGAGGTCGTACTCAACGAGTCCTTTAGCGTCATCGGCGTGCGCGACGCCGATGGCCAGGGCGAAGTCGTCACCGTGAAAGAAGTCATCGACGAGCGCCGGGTGCTCGTCTACGCTCGCGCCGACGAGGAACGCGTCGTGGAACTGGCTGACGCGCTACGGGACATCAAACTGCGAAGTGGCGACGCCCTCCTGCTCGACCTGCGTTCGAACCTGCTCGTAGAGAAGTTGTTGCGTCAAGAGGCCGAAGAGCTAGTGCTCGAAGAGGTGCCCGACATCAGTTACGCCGACGTGGGGGGACTGGACGAACAAATCGAGTCGATCACCGACGCCGTCGAGTTGCCGTACTTGCACCGGGCCTTGTTCCAGGACTACGAGCTTCCCGCGCCCAAGGGCATACTGCTCTACGGTCCACCCGGTTGCGGCAAGACCTTGATCGCCAAAGCCGTTGCGAATTCGCTCTCTCAGAAGGTCGCCGAACTCACTGGTAACCGAAACGTTCGCTCCTATTTCCTCAACATCAAGGGTCCCGAACTACTCAATAAGTACGTCGGTGAGACCGAGCGCCAGATTCGACTGGTCTTTCAGCGTGCACGCGAGAAGGCCGAAGAAGGAGTACCGGTCATCATCTTCTTTGACGAGATGGACTCGCTGTTTCGCACCCGAGGAACCGGCATCAGTTCGGATATGGAATCGACGATCGTGCCCCAGCTACTCGCCGAGATCGACGGCGTGGAATCACTACGCGACGTCATCGTCATCGGCGCGACGAACCGCGAAGACTTGATCGACCCCGCCATCCTTCGTCCAGGCCGCCTCGACGTCAAGATCAAGATCGAACGTCCCAACGTGGACGCGGCCGCCCAGATCTTCGAGCGATACTTGCACATCGACCTCCCGATCGATGAGACCTTGGTCCGCGAACTCGGGGGTGGTGACCGCGAAAAGGCGGTTCGCGCCATGATCGAGGTCACGGTCGCCCAGATGTATCGCGTCGACGACACCAACCGATTCCTCGAGGTCACGTACCAGGGCGGCGACAAGGAGATCCTTTATTTCAAGGACTTCGCCTCCGGTGCGATGATCGAGAACATCGTGCGTCGCGCGAAGAAGCTCGCCGTCAAGCGCGAGATCGCCGGCAAGGGACGAGGACTGAAGACTGACGACCTGTTCGAATCGATCCGCCAGGAGTATCGCGAGAACGAGGATCTGCCCAACACCACCAATCCTGATGACTGGGCGCGAATCTCGGGCAAGAAGGGCGAACGGATCATCTTCATCCGCACGCTCATCAATCGCGAGGAGACCGACGTCAAGGGAGGGCGCTCGATCCAACACGTCGGCACGGGCCAGTACCTCTAGGCCATGGCCATCGCGAAGGTCCTCGGCATCGAGACCGAGTACGGCATCGCCGGGGGACCGGACCTGGATCCGATCACCGCCTCGAGCATCATCGTGAACGCCTACGCCCAACAAGGCCGTACCCGCATCAACTGGGACTTCCACGGCGAGACGCCCGAGCTCGACGCGCGCGGTCTGCCCGGTCTCACGTCCTTCGCCCCCATTGTCGAGACGCACCTCGCCAACACGGTACTCACCAACGGCGCTCGTCTCTACGTCGACCACGCGCACCCCGAGTATTCCTCACCTGAGTGTCGCAGCCCTCTCGAAGCAACACTCTTTGACGTCGCCGGCGAGGAAGTGATGCGTCGCGCGCTTGTCGTAGCCAACGAAAACCTGGAACCAGAACACGCGATCACGCTCTACAAGAACAACTCCGACGGCAAGGGGAACTCGTACGGCACGCACGAGAACTATCTGGTCAGCCGGGACGTGGATTTCACCAACGTCATACGAGCCATGGTGCCACATTTCGTCTCGCGACAGATCGTCGTGGGCGCGGGAAAAGTAGGCGCGGAGACCGACTACGGCCACGACGCCGATCCGGCCTTCCAACTCAGCCAGCGCGCTGAGTTCTTCGAGGAGGTCGTGGGGCTCGAAACCACGTTGAAGCGACCCATCATCAATACCCGCGACGAGCCGCACAGCGACGCTGAACGATTTCGTCGACTGCACGTCATCATCGGTGACGCGAACTTGAGCCAAGTGGCGACGTTCGTAAAGCTCGGTTCTACCGCGCTCCTGCTCGCCGCGCTCGAAGACGAGGGCCCGGAGGGATTCCCCAGCCCGCCGCGCCACCCGGTGCGCGCGGTACGGGCTTATTCTCTGGACCCGTCGCTGCGCGCGGTAGAGATCTGTGAGGATAATCGGTGGCGAAGCGCCTGGGACTTCCAAGACGAACTGTGGGAGATCGCGAGCACGTACGCGAAGAAGACCGGTGGCGAGGCGGTGGGCGACGAGGAAGAGGTGTCACTCGTACTGCGTGAGTGGCGAGAGATGCTCGACGGCGTACGCGATGACCTCGACGCGGTGGCGGACCGCGTGGACTGGGTCGCCAAACAACGAATCGTGAACGGCATTCAAGAACGCCACGGACTGAACGCACACGACGCCAAACTGCGCGCGATCGATCTTCAATACCACGACCTTCGTCCCGAGAAGTCCTTAGCTCAGCGCGTGGGACTCAAAACCCTGTTACGAGTTGATGAAGTTCGTGAAGCAGTTCACAACCCGCCCCGCACGACGCGGGCCTACTTTCGGGGTCGCTGCGTGGCCCGCTACCCGGACCAAATAGCCGCCGCAAACTGGGATTCGGTCGTTTTCGACCTCGGTGAGGGTCCGCTCCAGCGTGTGCCCATGATGGACCCTTTGCGAGGAACGGCGGCACTAACCGAGGACTTGTTGGAAGTAAGTTCGACAGCGAACGAACTTCTTCGGGCACTAGACAGGTAGAACAGACGTATGGCAGAACAAGAGCGAATCCAAAAACAGCGCACCGAACGCGACGCTGACACCACCCACGACGTGAACGTCGACGCCACCAAGGGCGACCAGTTGAAGGCGGAACTCGACGACCTCTTGGACGAGATCGACGAGGTCCTCGAGGAGAACGCCGAGGAGTTCGTTCGCAACTACGTCCAAAAAGGCGGCGAGTAGTTGTGGGGCTCCCGCTGTACGACGCGCACAGCGACCCGGGACCGTCCTTTTTCCAGTACGCGCAGAGTGCGGGGCTGAATCCCTCAGTGACCACCAATGGGTCCTCGGCGCACGCCACGACCGTGATCGCGGTGCGTTACGACCAGGGCGTCGTGATGGTGGGGGACCGCCAGGCGACGGGTAACTACATCGCGAGTCGCGACGTCAGAAAGATCGAACCAGCGGACCGTTTCACCGCGATCGCCATCTCGGGCACCGCGGCTCGGGGCATCGAGTTCATACGAATGGCGCAGCTCTCCTTCGAGCACTACGAGAAGATGACCGACTCCGCCCTTAGTCTCGAGGGCAAAGCCAACTACCTTTCGCCGATCGTCCAGCGCAACAATCTCTCCTCACCGCTCATCGTGCTGCCCCTGCTCGCGGGCTGGGATCCGAGCCACCAGGTCGGGCGAATCTTCGAGTACGACGGCGCGGGCGGGTGTTACGAGCGATTCGACTTCGCCACGATTGGCTCGGGCACGCCCTTTGCCGAAAGCGCCTTGCGTCTCGGTTTTCGTACGGACCTCGATCGCGAGGGGGCGCTCGAGCTCGGCGCACTGGCTCTCTATGAGGCCGGCGACAACGATCCTTCGACGGGCGGACCTGACTTCGTTCGCAACATCTATCCCATGATCGTCACGATTACCAGTGAAGGATTCCAAGAACTCGAGCAAGACGACGTCGCGACGCGCTTTCGTGCGATCAACGAACGTCGAACCCAATCGGGCGGTGTCGCCGGAGGGACGCTGCGATGAGCAATTATTTCTACGTCTCGCCCGAACAGCTCACGAAGGACCGCGCCGAGTTCGCCCAGAAGGGTATCGCTCGTGGACGATCCTTGGTCGCGGCTCTCTACGACGTCGGCGTACTGTTAGTCGCCGAGAATCCATCCGCGTCGCTCAACAAGATCTCTGAAATCTACGATCGCATCGCGTTCGCCGGGGTTGGTAAGTACAATGAGTTCGACCGGCTTCGTGAAGCGGGCATTCGGTGGGCGGATGGCACCGGCTTCACGTATTCACGCGAAGACGTCGACGCGCGAGCACTCGCCAACTACTACGCCCAACACCTCGGTGACATGTTCACCGAGGGTCAAAAGCCACTCGAGGTCGAGATTCTCGTCGCCCAACTCGGCAACAAGATCCGCCCGACGAAGCTCTACCGCGTTGCCTACGAGGGGACAATTTCGGACGAATCTCGTTTCGCCGTCCTGGGTGGCGACGCCGAGACGATTCGTGGACGATTCGCCGCCACGGAAGAAGTGATCCATCCGCTTCGCGAAACGCTGAAGAACGCGGTGGACGCTCTCGCCGGACCCGAGCGCACCATCGCCACCTCAGAACTGGAAGTCGGCATCCTCGAGGATCGTGGTTCTCGCCGCACCTTCATGCGTCTCAGCGATGATCAAGTGAGCGAGCTCCTTCGCTGAGCGATCAGCCAAGGTGAGACCATGCTGCGCAGAATCTACGGCATCGAGACCGAATACGGGATCACTTTCTCGCTTCGCGGCCAACGTCGCTTGAGCCCGGATGAGGTTTCGCGTTTCCTCTTTCGAAAGGTCGTGGCCTGGGGGAGGTCGAGCAACGTCTTTCTCGAGAACGGGAGTCGTTTGTATCTTGACGTGGGAAGTCACCCTGAGTACGCGACTGCCGAATGCGACACCTTGGTAGATGCCGTGGCCCAGGACAAGGCCGGAGAGTCAATCCTTCGCGAACTCGTCGATTACGCCCAAGGTCAACTGGCCGACGAAGGCATTCGCGGTGAGATCTTCCTGTTCAAAAACAACACCGACTCCACCGGCAACTCGTATGGATGCCATGAGAACTATTGCATCGACCGTATCGAGGACCTTTCACGACTCGAACAAGTCTTCATCCCGTATCTCATCAGCCGCCAAATCTTCACGGGCGCCGGCAAGGTAGTCACGAACGCCAAGGGCACCACGTATTCCATGAGCCAGCGGGCCGAACATATCTGGGAGGCGATCTCCTCGGCGACCACGCGCAGTCGTCCGATTATTAACACCCGCGACGAGCCGCACGCGGACCCCGAAAAGTATCGCCGACTCCACGTCATCGTGGGTGACTCGAACATGAGTGAGTTCGCGACCTACTTGAAACTCGGTACCGCGGCGGTGGTGCTCGCCATGATCGAAGACAAGAACACCGTGTTGCGCGATTTCAACATGGCGTCGCCAATCAACGCACTTCGCGACATCTCCTATGACCTATGGAGCAAGGAACCGGTTCGACTCTTGAGCGGACGTGACATGACGGCCCTGGAGATCCAAGAAGACCTCTGCGAGCGGGCCGAACTCTTCATTCGCAGTCGCGACGTGCCCAGTGATCAAGTGCACGCGGTGCGGCTGTGGCGTGAGGTGATCGAGCAGTACCGAAGTGATCCCATGGGTCTCAGTGACCGAGTGGACTGGATCGCCAAATTGCAGATCATCGAGCGCGAGCAAGAACGCAGTGGCGTAGAACTAAGCGATCCAAAGATTGCCCTGATCGACCTGCTCTATCACGATACCGACCTGCAACGCGGTCTCTACTACCGTCGCCAGGCGAAGGGACACTTCACGCGCATGGTGAGTGACGAGCAGATCAACGTCGCCTCTCACGTTCCCCCCGCGACCACGCGAGCGCACATGCGCGGTAACTTCATTAAGGCCGCGAAGGAGTGGCGGCGCGACTACACCGTTGATTGGGTTCACCTGAAGTTGAACGACGAAATGCAACGGACGGTATTGCTGAAGGATCCCTTTAAGAGCAATGACGAGCGATTCCAGAAGCTCTTGAGTTCGCTCGAGCGCCACGGTTAGTCCGACTAGCCTTACTACGTGCCTAATGACATTGCTGACGAACCCGTGAGCGACGCCGCCCCCGCTGACGCGCCCGACACGGGGTTCGAAAAGCCCCGCCGGAAACATTCGGGGCGTCGTGCGTTCATCGAGTGGGGCCTTATCGTCATCCTCGCCGTACTTGTTTCGCTCTTCATGCGCACCTTCGTTCTCCAGACGTACTTCATACCCTCAGCCTCGATGGAGCCGACGCTCCAGGTGGGCGACCGGATCATGGTCTCGAAATTGAGTCTCGATTTTGGATCGATCCACCGTGGGGACATCCTGGTGTTCAAGGCGCCGCCCGCCGAAGACTGCGGCACGCCCGTGCCCGACCTCGTCAAGCGCGTCATTGGCCTACCCGGTGACCACCTCACCTCCAAGGGCAACACCATCTACGTCAATGGCAAGCCGCTCAAGATCACCTGGACCCACTACGAACCGCTCGGCAAGGCGATTGGCAACGTGGTGGTACCCAAGAACCGGTACTTCATGATGGGCGACAACTATCCCGATTCCTGCGACAGCCGGTACTGGGGGACCGTGCCGCGCTCGGACATCGTCGGCCGTGCGTTCTTTCGAATCTGGCCACTCTCTCGGATCGGCTTCCTCTAGGGAAACGCAGAGTCGCCCCCCTACAATGGGGGCGTGTTCAGTTTGAGTCCCGTAAAGATCATGATCATCGTGGCGGTGGCCCTCGTGCTGCTCGGCCCGGACAAACTTCCCGACGTCGCCCACAAGCTGGGTTCGAGTTGGCGTGCGCTCAAACGGCTCCAGGAGCGGGTCGAGACCGAAGTGCGTGAGGCGATCCCCGACCTGCCGAGCGCCAACGATATCGCGCGCATCGCGCGTAGCCCCGTGCACTTACTCAATCAACTCGCCGACCGCGTCGATCAGAAGGAAGAAACCGACGCCGCCAAGGCTAACGCCGACGCGGCTCCCGTTCCTCCCAACGAACCAATCATCGTTCCCGACGTCGTTCCACCGCCCCTACCCAAACCACGTACTGATATCGTCCTGCCACCCGATCCCTCGCTGAACTAGGCAGAGCGTGTCCAAATTTCGTAAAGCCGCAACCGGCATGACGTTGGCCGAACACCTGGCCGAAGCACGTCAGCGATTCATGATCTGCGCGATCGCGGTCCTGGTCTTTGGCACGCTGGGCTTCGTCTTCTACAGCCATCTCCTGCACGTCCTGCAGCAGCCGTACTGTCACGCCGCACCCAAGCACTGTCAGTTCCTGGCCACGAACCCACTCGACGGTCTCACGCTTCGCATCAAGATCGCCTTCTTCGGTGGTTTCGTGGTCTCCTTGCCCATTCTGCTGTGGGAGACGTGGCGCTTCATCACGCCAGGTCTCAAGGCGCGCGAACGTCGCTACGCGCTGCCCTTCGTACTCTCGTCGCTCACGTTCTTCTGCGGTGGTGTCGTGCTCGCGTACTTCATCTTCCAGCGCGCCATTGCGTGGCTCGAGTCAATTGGAGGACACACGCTGATCTACGAGTACAACCCGAACCAGTACCTCAGTCTCTTCGTGTTAATGATGGTCATCTTCGGTTTGACGTTCGAGTTCCCGGTCGTACTGGTCGCCTTGGAGTTGGCGGGAATCGTCAGTCCGAGGACCCTGCTGCGCGGATGGCGCTACGCGCTGATCACGATCACGGTGTTCTCGGCGGTGATCACGCCCAGCAGCGACCCCTTCTCGATGCTCGCGCTCGCAATCCCGTTGGCGGTCTTCTACTTCATGGCCATAGGTGTAGGTAAGTTGCTGAAGAAGTGATTCCGACCGACTACCGAAACGCCTTCATCGACGCACTCGGCTTTGGCCTGGATCCCTTCCAAATCGAAGCCATCGACGCGGTGGACCGACACGTCAACGTGCTCGTAAGCGCCCCGACGGGATCGGGTAAGACGCTGATCGCGAACTACGCCATTGGTCGGATCCTCGAGCGCGCCGAGCGCGCCTTCTACACGACGCCCCTTAAGGCCCTCTCGAACCAGAAGTTCAAGGAGCTCTGCGAGCTCTACGGCGAGGACCGCGTGGGTCTGCTCACGGGGGACACCTCAGTGAATCGCGGCGCCGACGTGGTCGTGATGACGACCGAAGTCCTGCGAAACATGCTGCTGACCGAGTCCGACCAACTCATGACCCTTGGTTTGGTGATTCTCGACGAGGTCCACTACCTGCAGGATCCGTTTCGCGGTGGGGTGTGGGAAGAGGTTCTGATTTTGACGCCCTCGGCGGTGCGCTTCGTCGCCCTTTCCGCGACGATCGGGAACGCGCGTTTCCTCGGTGACTGGTTCGAACAGGTCCGTGGTCCCACCAGTGTCGTGATCGAGCAGAACCGTCCGATCCAACTTCACAACCACCTCGCGATCGTGCGACGAGGTCAACCCATGGCCGACATCGTCGACCTGCTCGATGGCCCCCACCTTTCGCATGAGTCGAAGCGGATCGACAACACGATGAAAGCCACCCGGCGCTTCCGACCTGGCCCCAAGTGGAAGGGTCCCAAATCCAGTGCACCGCCGCCTCCGTTTCGTTCACCGCGACGCAGTGAACTCCTGATGGCCCTCGAGCGCGACGACCTCTTGCCGGTCATCGTCTTCATTTTCTCGAGGGCGGCTTGTGACGACGCCGTGCACCAATGTCGTCGCGATGGACTGCTCTTCACGTCGCCGGAGGAACGTCGAGAGATCGAAATCATCGCAGAATCGCGCCTCATGGGATTCTCCCACGACGACCTAAAGGCCCTCGAATACGAGGACTTCATTGACTGTCTACGTCGGGGTCTCGCGATGCACCACGCGGGGATGGTCCCAGCCTTTCGCGAGATCGTCGAAGTCTGCTTTGAACGCAACCTGCTCGCCGTGGTCTTCGCGACCGAGACGTTGGCCCTCGGAGTGAACATGCCCGCTCGCTCGGTCGCGTTGGAGAAGTTCTCCAAGTTCTCCGACGCCGGTAGGAAGTTCCTCACCAGCGGCGAGTTCTCGCAGATGACGGGCCGCGCGGGTCGAAGGGGACTCGACGACGAAGGACACGCCATCGTCTGCTTCGCCAACGACGTAGCGCTCTCGGACGTCGGTCGCGTCGCACTCGCGCCTCCGTCGGACCTGCATTCCTCCTTTCGACCCACCTACAACCTCACGGCGAACCTCATCAACCACTTTGAATTCGAGACCGCCCTCGAGGTCGTGCAGCGTTCGTTCGCCCAGTTCGAGGCCGAGCACCGCCCGAGCGGCTCGAAGCGTCCGCTCGGTGACCAGATGATCGCTCGCCACCGTGTCCTAGAAGAACTGGGCTACGCGTCGGGATGGGCACTTAATCAACACGGCCAACTGCTTCGCTCGATCTACCACGAGTGCGACCTGCTCATCGCCGAGTCACTCAGAGCAGGCGTGTTTTATGACCTCGAACCGTCTGAGCTCGCGGGCGTGCTGTCGTGCTTCGTCTATGAGTCCAAACGTGCGTCACGGATGCCCAACGCCGCCCGACAGGTGACGACCAAGAAAAAGAAGACCTTGAACGATCGCCTCGGTCAGGTGCGCCGCGGCGACATCGCCCAACGCAGCCACGAGATCCGTATGTTGACCGCCTCGATCAATGACGTGGAGGACCGATACAGAGTGCCCCACGCCAAAGAACCGGACGCCAAGTTCGCTACGACCATCGC
>Ga0181522_10001395_pt1 | contig 14761 bp, 10 predicted proteins | sample PEATcosm2014_Bin_27_FD_121103 | JGI IMG/M metagenome (GOLD analysis project Ga0181522, IMG submission 121103) | Peatland microbial communities from MTU Mesocosm Facility, Houghton, MI, USA - PEATcosm2014_Bin05_10_metaG | ecosystem: Environmental > Terrestrial > Soil > Wetlands > Peat | place... | reverse complement strand
GGACCGCGGCATGACCTGCGCCCTGACCGCCGCCGTGCGTGACGGCGCCAAGGCCGTCATCTGCGCCTCGACCGGCAACACCGCCGCCAGCGCCGCCGCCTACGCCGCCAGGGCCGGCATCACCTGCGCCGTGATCGTGCCCGACGGCAAGATCGCCCAGGGCAAGATGGCCCAGGTGCTCGTGCACGGCGCCAGGGTGATCGCCCTGGAGGGCAACTTCGACCAGGCCCTGACGCTCGTGCGGGAGCTGACCGCCACGAACCCGATCGTGCTCGTCAACTCCGTCAACGAGTACCGCATCGAAGGCCAGAAGACGGCCGCCTTCGAGATCCACGAATCGCTGGAAGGCGGCCTCGACGCGCTCTGCATTCCCGTCGGCAACGCCGGCAACATCACCTCCTACTGGCGTGGCTTCCGCGAGATGGGCGCCGCCCCCCGGATGCTCGGCTTCCAGGCCGCCGGCGCCGCGCCGCTCGTCGAAGGCCACCCGATCGAGCACCCCGAAACGGTCGCCAGCGCGATCCGCATCGGCAACCCCGTGCGCTGGGAGGACGCGATCTCCGCCGCGCGTGACTCGCGGGGGGCGATCAGGGTCGTCACCGACGAAGAGATCCTCGACGCCTACCGCCTGCTGGCCCGCCGCGAAGGGATGTTCTGCGAGCCGGCTTCCGCAGCCTCCGTGGCGGGGCTGATCAAGTACGGCGCCGAAGGCGCGGAGGAGATCGTCTGCGTGCTGACCGGGCGGGGCCTGAAGGACCCCGAGACGGCGATCGCCTACAACGAAGGTCGCATCATCCAGGCGCCCGTGGAGATCGGTGCGATCGAGGAAGCGGTGCTGGGTGATCCCTGAGGCGCGCATGGAGCGCGCGCCGATCCTTGATCCGCGCATGGAGCGCGCGCCGATCCTCGATCCGCGCATGGAGCGCGCGCCGATCCGATGATTCGAAGAAGGCTCGTGCGGGCGCCGGCCTCCTCGGCCAACCTGGGGCCCGGCTTCGACTGCATGGCGGCAGCCGTCTCGATGTCGCTGGAGGTGGAGGTCGAGGAGACGGGGGAGTTCGCGATCGAGACCGACCTGCCGGTCGCGAGGGGCCGTGAGAACCTATGCGTGCGGGCCTTCGAGCGCCTGCACTCAGCCGACGGGCTGACCTTCCGCATTCGCTCGGAGATCCCCCTCTCCGGCGGGCTGGGCTCGAGCGCCGCCGCGATCGTCGCGGGCCTGCTGGCGGCCGACCACATGTTCGAGCTGGACGCCGACCTGCTGACGCTGGCCACGGAGGTCGAGGGGCACCCCGACAACGTCGCGGCGGCGCTGCTGGGCGGGTTCGTGATCTGCGCCGACGGGCAGGCCAGCCGCTTCGAGCCGCCGACGGGCCTGGAGGCGCTGGCCGTCGTGCCCGAGCAGGCCGTCCGCACGAAGGCGGCCCGGGCCGCCCTGCCCGAGCAGGTGCCGATGGCAGAGGCCGTCTTCAACGTCGCCCACGCGGCGATGCTGACCCTCGGCCTGGCCCGGGGCGACTGGGACCTGCTGTCCAGGGGCCTGCAGGACCGCCTGCACCAGGAGCGCCGCTCCCACCTGTTCCCCGAGTCCTATGCCCTGGCCTGCCGCGCCCGCGAGCTGGGCGCCCTGGGCGCCTCCATCTCAGGGGCCGGCCCGACCGTTCTGTTCTGGTGCTTCTACGAGCAGACCGGGGCCGTGGCGGAGGCGCTGGCGCGCGAGACGGAGGGCTGGGCCCGCGTCATGCGGGCGCCCTTCGAGCCGCAGGGCGCCTACGTCGTGGAGCTCTGAAGGGCAGCCAGCCGGCGACCGGCCTCCTCCTGCCCGGGCAGCTTCAGGCGCGCCAGCAGTTCGCCCGCCAGCGCGACGTAGTCGGCGCCCAGGTCGGGGCGGTGGTCGAGGATCGACCTTGCCCGCTCGGCCGACTCGGCGTAGGCGATGGAGCTGCGGATGACCGTGTCGAAGACCTGCTCGCCGAAGCTCTCCTTCAGCGACGTCAGCGCCTCGCGGGAGTGGACCGTGCGCATGTCGGCCAGGTTCAGCAGCACGCCCAGCAGCTCCAGGCGCGGGTTGAGGCTGTCCCGGGCCACCTCGACGACCTCCAGCGCCTGCTCGACGCCCTGCAGCGCGAAGTACTGGGCCTCGGCCGTGATCAGCGCGTAGTCGGCCGCCACCAGCGCGTTGACCGTCAGCAGCCCCAGCGAGGGAGGGCAGTCGATCAGGATCAGCTCGTAGTCGGCGCCGGCCTTCGCCAGGGCCTTGCGCAGCGTCAGCTCGCGGCCGATCTTGCCGCCCAGCATCAGCTCCGCCTCGGCCAGGCTGAGGTTGGCCGGCACGATGTCCTGCAGGATCGCCTCGTCGAGCTTGGAGCGGCCCGACAGCACGTCGGCGATCGTCGGCTCGGCGTCCGTGGGCAGGTCGAAGTAGTCGGACAGGTTGCCCTGAGGATCAAGGTCGACGGCCAGCGTGCGCAGGCCGCTGCGGCGCAGCACGTCCGTCAGCGTCCGCACGGTCGTCGTCTTGCCGGTGCCTCCCTTCTGCGAGAGGACAGCGATCGTCGTGGTCATCAGGCGCGATAGTACGCTGCGGTCGCTCCCAAGGGGGCGCGGCTGGACTTCCGTTCCCCTCAGGCGCCTGCGGGAGCCGGACCGGGGGCCGCCGTCGCCTCCGCCGCGACGCTCAGGAAGCTCAGCCGGTAGCGCCCGACGATGATCTCGTCGCCGTCGACGAGGACGTGGCCGTCGATGCGCTGCCCGTTGACGAAGACGCCGTTGAGGCTGCGGTCGTCCAGCACCCGCACGCCCTCGGGGTGGCGCACGACGAGCGCGTGACGGCGCGAGACCGTCGGGTCGTCCAGGCGCACGTCCGCGGCCAGGCTGCGTCCGATCCGCGTCCACTCGCGCTCCAGCGCGACCGTGTGCAGGCGGCCCTCCTCCTCGTAGACGAGGTAGTCGCCGGGCAACGGCAGGCCGGCCCTGACCTCTTCCAGGCGGTGTCCGATGTCGGCGGAGACGGGCTCCACGAGCGCGGCCTGGGTCTGCTGGTCCTCCGCCGCGGCCGGGGCCGCCCGCTGCGTGCTGAACAGCGATGCTCGTACGAAGTCGCGGCCCCCGCAGCTGGGGCAGTCGGTCAGGGTCTCGGTGCCTTCGAGGGTCAGGGCATAGCCGCAGTGCTGGCAGCGGAACGAGCCGGAACCGACGAAGGTGCCCGAGCTAAGTGTCTCCATCGTCTGTTCCTCCCTCTCTATGTGGCCCCGAGAGGGCGCTCCCTCGAGGCGAGAACTCCCAGCGATCATAACAACAAGCGCATCTCCCCGCCTTCCGAGTTGACGCAGTTTTTCGATTGATTGGAACGATTGGGGCGGGATGTCGCTATTCGCGGGCTCCCTGGGGGAAGGAGCCGGCGCCGGTCCGGCGAAGACCTTCCCATGGCAGGAGCGGTCGACGACTCGGAGCGCCTGGAGCGGCATCTGCTGCAGCGCGGCCTGGGCGTCCTGGAGGCCGACCGCAGCAGCTGCGCCGACTGCGGACGCACGCCGCTGACGGGCGAGCAGGTCCACCTCTACGAGTCGCGCGCCGCCCGCGCCGGGCAGGTCGTCTGCGAGCTGTGCAGGCAGTTGCGCCGCGAGCCGCCCCTGCTCAGCGAGATAGTCCGCCACTGCGAGCACGGCCAGACCGTGCGGCTGACGGCTCGCGCGGCCTGACCGGTCAGTCCGGGCCTCCCCGCCGCTCGGGGGACCACTAGAATCCCGGGCGCCTTGAACCCGCTCAGCGCCTCGATCGTCGTCTCCGCGCCACGCGAGGTGGTCTTCGACTACCTCCAGGACATCGCCAACCATGCAGAGTTCACGGACCACTACCTCAAGGACTGGCACCTGACGCGGCTGGACTCCGTCGGCAGGGGTGCGGGGGCCCGCTTCCGCGTCGACGCGCCGGCCAACCGCTTCGGCTGGGCCGACGTGACCTTCGCCGAGGTGCAGCGGCCCCATCGCATCGTCGAGGTCGGCAGGGCGGGCAAGAACAACCGCATCCGCACCGTCGGCGTCTACGAGCTGGACCCGGCCGCCGGCGGGGCAACCCGCGTCACCTTCACCTTCCAGAGCGACCCCGTGATGCCCTCGGACCGCCTGATGGAGGCCTTCGGCAGGCCATGGCTGGCCCGCAAGACCCGCCGTGCCCTTCACCGCCTGAGGGCGATCCTGGAGTCCGAGGCGGGTCTGACGGCGGTGAAGGTCAAGCGTGGACAGCGCGTCACGGTCGCCGGTGGGTAGACTGCCGCGTCGCATGACCAGCCGCCTGCGCAAGCCAGCCCTGCTGCTGCCCCTTCTGCTCGCCGCCCTCCTGCTCGGGGCCTGCGGGGACTCCCACACCCGAGTCAGCACCGGCACCTACGCCGGCGAGTCCGGCGCCAACGCCCCCTACCTGAACGTCGGGCCCCTGATCTACGAGGTCCAGCTCTCGCGCGAGCTGAACCCCTACAACTCCGAGGACTCCATCTACCTGCAGGGCCTGACCGAAGAACAGCGCAAGCTCGAACCGGGCCAGGAGTGGTTCGGGGTCTTCATGCAGGTCTACAACAACGGCAACGGCAGCGAGCCCGCGACGCAGGACATCACGATCGCCGACACGCAGGGCAACACCTACACCCCGATCGTCCCCGGCGAAGTCAACCAGTACGCCTACAGGGGCGGGACTGTGCCCTCCAAAGGCCAGATCCCGGCCGCCGACACGACGGCCGACCAGGGCCCCACGCAGGGCGCCCTGCTGCTCTTCAAGATCAAGGTCGTCTCGCTGGACAACCGCCCGCTCGAGCTGAAGATCGTCGACCCCGAAAACGGGTCCGAGTCGGCCTCGGCCGAGCTCGACGTCTGATCCTCCCGGCGCCCCAGCCTTTCTCCCGGCGCCCTAGCCTGTCAGCCCGGCCTCGAGGACTTCCCTGGCGACCGGCGCCGCGGTGGCGCCACCAGCACCGTCTTTGACGAGCATCACGCAGACCGCTATGCGGGGGTCGACGGCGGGGGCGAACGCCGCGAACCAGGCGTCGGTGTTGGCGGCTTCGCTTTCGCCCCCGTGACAGCCTTCCTGGGTGGAGGACTGTTCCTTCTGTTCTTCGCTCCCGGAGGCCTGTTCGCTGTCGCTGCAGGTGTTCGTCTTCAGTTCGGCCGTGCCGGTCTTCCCGGCCACGACGACCCCCGGTATCGCCGCGGAGGTGCCGGTGCCCTCGCGCACGACAGCCTCCATCAGGTGCCTGACGGTGTGGGCCACGCCGGGGTCGATCGCCTGCCTCAGGGAGGGCCGGGCTTCCATCAGGAAGGTCGGCAAGGGGCGGCGCCCGTCGTCGGCGATGGTGGCCGCGACCGTGAGCATCTGCAGGGGCGTCGCCAGCACCTGGCCCTGACCGATCGCGGTCGAGCCGAGATCCAGTTCGCCCTGGATCTGCGACGCCGCCGGGAGCGTGCTGGCGGGGGCGCCGGGCACGCCCGAGGGGTGGTTGAAGCCGAACTCTTCCGCCGTCGCCACGAGCCGGGCCGCGCCCAGCTTGACGCCCAGCGGCGTGAAGACGGAGTTGCACGAGACCGCGAAGGCCAGTTCCAGGGAGCCGCCGCATTCCTCGCCGTTGGCGTTGCTCAGCTTGACGCCGTCGAGGGTGGCGTAGGTGGCGTAGGGGAAGACCGTCGAGGGCTTTGCGATGTGGGCCGCCAGCACTCCCGAGACCGTCACGATCTTGAACGTCGAGCCGGGCGGTTGCAGTCCGTTCAGCCCGATCCCCGCGACCGCCAGCAGCTGACCCGTGCGGGGGGACATGGCCACCACGCCGCCCAGCTGGCCGCCGAGAGCCGTGACCGCAGCTTTCTGGATCGAGGGGGAGACGGTCGTGCGCACGGGCGAGGAGGGGCGGGGCGCGACGTAGGCCAGGACGCGCCCGCCGGCCGTGAGGGCTCCGCCCGGGCGGCCGCGCAGGCGGCCGTCGAGCGCCAGCTCCAGGCCCGAGATGCCGACTTCGGCGTTGCCCGGTACCCCTTCGGCTTCCAGCTGCGAGCGGCTGGAGGAGGGGATCGGCCCGACTTCCCCGACGACCGCAGTGCCGTATTCGCCCAGCGGCGTGCTGCGGCCGGTCTGGCCTTCGGGCGGGCTTTCGGCGAGCACGCTGCCGTCGCGGGCCAGCAGCGTCGCCCGCCTGGGCATCTGCGTGCGGCGGGACAGCGTCGCGCCCGCGGGCACGCCCGGGAACGTCAGGGACGGCGTCCAGCCGACCCGCTCGGAGCCTTCGACTTCGACCGTCGCCAGGGTCAGCGTGAGCTTCAGCTCCCCCCACAGGCGCGTGCGGATAGCCATCGGCACCTGCGCCCGCCCGCCCGGGAGGCTCCTGACGCGGCCGGCGACCGATACGGCGGTGGCGGTGGCGGTGCGCAGCGCCTGCTCGTAGGCGCCGGCGAAGTCCGCCTCGGAGACCGTCCGCTGCGCCGCCGGGGAGATGTCCGCGTACATGGACGCGTACCGGCCCTTGGACCAAGCCGTCACGAACTGCTCGGCCAGCTGGGAGGAGGCGGAGGCGCCCCCCTGGGCTCCCACGATCGCTCCCGCCAGGAACGCGACGGTGGCCATCGCGAGGATCGGCACAGCACGCCGTAGACGCTGATGGGAGTTAGCGGACAAGGAGCTTGTAGAACATGGCAGGTGACCCAGCTGGACTGGCTTATTGTCGCCTTCGCGGCGATCCTCGCCCTGTTCGGCTTTCGCCAGGGCTTCATCGTCGGCGTCCTGTCATTCGCCGGCTTCGTGGCCGGGGCCTTCCTCGGCACCCGCGTCGGCCCTCTCCTGCTGCCCAAAGGCTCCTCCTCGCCCTACGCTCCCGCCTTCGGCCTGGTCGGGGCCGTGCTCGGCGGGGCGATCCTCGCAAGCGGACTGGAGGGGCTCGGCTTCCGGCTGCGGCGCACCCTGATGGTGCCCGGCGTGGGACTGCTCGACGGGATGCTCGGAGCCGTCCTGGGAGCCGTGCTGGGGCTCGCCATCGTCTGGATCGCGGCGGCCGTCGTCGCGCAGACGCCGGGCGCCACGACGATGCGGGCCGACATCCAGCGCTCGGCGATCCTGCGCGCGCTGAACCAGGTGCTGCCACCGTCGGGCCCGATCCTCGACGCCCTGGCGCGCCTTGACCCCCTCCCGTCGATCACCGGCCCCTCGCCGGACGTCCCCGCGCCGCTGCCCGGCGTCGGGCGCCTGCCGGCGGTGCGCGGCGCCTCCCGCAGCGTCGTGCGGGTGCTCGGCACGGCCTGCGGGCTGGCCATCGAGGGCTCCGGCTGGGTGGCCGAGCCGGACGTCGTCGTGACCAACGCCCACGTCGTCGCCGGCGAGCATGACACGACCGTCGAGGTGGACGGCGAGGGCAGCCAGCTGAGGGCCGAACCGATCCTGTACGACCCCGACCACGACCTGGCGATCCTGCGCGTGCGCGGCCTGGGGCTGCCCGCGCTGCGGCTCGCCGGCTCGACCCAGTCGGGGACGTCTGGTGCGATTCTCGGCTACCCCGAGAACGGCCCCTTCGACGTGCAGCCGGGCAGGATCGGGCGGACCCAGACGGTCATCACCCAGAACGCCTACGGCGAAGGTCCCGTGTCGCGGCTGCTGACGCCCCTGCGGGGGCTCGTGCGGCCCGGCAACTCCGGCGGTCCGCTAGTCGACGACGCCGGCCGGGTGCTGACGACGGTCTTCGCAGCGACCGTCGGCGGCTCGGTGCAGGGCGGCTACGGCGTCGCCAACCAGACGGTCGCAGAAGAGCTCCGGCAGGCAAACCCGAGCCTGCCGGGCAGCGTCGGCACCGGCGCCTGCACGGCCGGCTGACGAATGCGTCGCGGCGCCGGCCGCTACGCTGACCGCCATGTCGCTGACCCTGCTCGTCGCCGAGAAGCCCTCCGTGGGCCAGGACCTGGCACGCGTCCTGCCCGGCCCCTTCAAGAAGCACGAAGGGTTCCTGGAGGGCCCCGAGCACGTCGTCACCTGGGCCGTCGGGCATCTCGTCCAGCTGGCCGAGCCCGAAGCCTACGACGCCAAATACAAGAGCTGGCGCATGGCCGACCTGCCGATCGTGCCCGACCGCTTCAAGCTGGAGGTCCGCGACGAGCGCTCCCGCAAGCAGATGTCGGTCGTCACCAAACAGCTCGGGCGCGAGGACGTCGAGGAGGTCGTCAACGCCTGCGACGCCGGGCGCGAGGGCGAGCTGATCTTCGCCTACCTGTACGAGAAGGCCAAAGCCAAGAAGCCCGTCAAACGGCTGTGGCTGAACTCGATGACCAACGCCGCCATGAAGGAGGCGCTGTCCTCGCTGCGCCCCGGCGAGGAGATGCAGAGCCTCGAGGAATCGGCCCGCTCGCGCTCGGAGGCCGACTGGATCGTCGGCATGAACGCCACCCGCGCCGCCACCATCCGCCTGCGCAGCTCCTTCGACGGGGCCGTCTCGCTGGGTCGGGTGCAGACGCCGACGCTGGCGATCGTGGCGCGACGCGAGGAGGAGATCAAAGCCTTCGTGCCCGAGCCCTACTGGCTTGTCGACGCGACCTTCGCGGCCGACGCGCTCAGCGGGGAGAGCTCAGAGCGGACCTACCTGGGTCACTACCAGGCCCCGCCCGGCAGTCCGGGCGCCACCAAGGGCCCGCGCCTGGGCACCGAGGCGGAGGCGCAGGCGATCGTGGCCGCCTGCGAGGGCCGCACCGGCACGATCACCAAGCTGGAGAAGAAAGAGCAGCGCGAGAAAGCGCCGATGCTCTACGACCTGACGACGCTGCAGCGGGAGGCCAACAACCGCTACGGCTTCTCGGCCAAACGGACTCTGGCGGCTGCTCAGCGCCTCTACGAGGAGCACAAGGCGCTGACCTACCCGCGCACGAACTCCCGCTACCTGACCACGGACATGGTGGAGGAGATAAAGCCGATCGCAGAGCTGGTCGGCTCCCAGCCGGAGTACGCCAAGGGCGCGCAGTACGTCGTCGGGCTGGACGTGCTGCCCCTCGGCAGGGTCGTCAACGACGAGAAGGTCACAGACCACCACGCGATCATCCCGACCCGCTCCGAGCACCCCGTCGAGAAGATGAGCTCCGACGACAGGCGCGTCTACGACATGGCCGTACGGCGCTTCCTGGCCGTCTTCCACCCCGAGGCGGTGTTCGAGAACACCCGCGTGGAGACGACCGTGGAGGGCACCGACGGCAAGGGGCACGTCTTTCGCACGCGCGGCAAGCTGCTGCTCGTGCCGGGATGGCGGGGCGTCTACGACGAGGTCTCAGCGGACGCGAAGGCCGAGGAGGCGCGCGAGGAGGACGAGGCCGCCGAGCAGCAGCTGCCGCGGCTGATCGCCGATGAGACTGTTCGCACGACGGGCATCGAGAGCGCCCGCAAGGAAACCAAGCCGCCGCGGCGCTACAGCGACGCGTCGCTGCTGGGTGCGATGGAGACGGCCGGCAAGCTGGTCGAGGACGACGAGCTGCGCGAGGCCATGAAGGACTCCGGGATCGGCACGCCCGCCACCCGCGCCGCGATCATCGAGCGGCTGATCACGGTCGGCTACCTGGAGCGCGACGGGCGCGCGCTGGTGGCGACCGAGAAGGGCCTGAACGTGATCCGGCTGCTGGGCGAGCACGCGCTGACCTCACCGGGGCTGACCGGCAGCTGGGAGCAGCGCCTGGGTCAGATCGAGCGGGGCGAGGAGTCGCGCAAGAAGTTCATGGGCGACATCGCCGAGTTCGCCGACGAGACCGTCAAAGAGCTCGACGAGGCCCTCAAAGACGTGCGCATCCCCCGCGCCCGTCTGGGGCCCTGCCCCGTCTGCGGGCACGAGATCGTCGAGAACCGCAAGGGCTACTCGTGCTGGGCGCGCGACGATCCGGGCTGCGGGTTCGTGATCTGGAAGGCCAAAGCGGGCAAGCAGCTGCCCGTCGCCATTGCCAAGGAACTGATCAAACTGGGCTACACGCGCCAGGCCGTGACGGGCTTCCGCGGGCGCACAGGGCGCAGCTTCCGCGCCCATCTCGCCCTCCAGCAGACCGACGAGGGCAAATGGCGCGTCGAGTTCGATGAGCTCTGGGCGCGCGAGGGAGCCAAGCCGCCCGAGGCCGAGGGGGAGGCCGCTGCGGAGGCGGCCGGCGAGGGCGCCAGCGCCGTGGCCGAGGCCAGCGCCGCCTGACGCGGACGGGGTGGGGGGCGCGTCGGCGGCGTGCGCCAGGATGGGTCGGTGCCCATCGAGCTCGTCACGGGACCCGCCAACTCCGGCAAGGCCGAGGTGCTGCTCGGGCAGGCCCGGGCTTACGCGGCCCGGGGACGGGTGCCGCTGCTGGTCGTGCCGACCCGCGCCGACGCCGAGCACTACTCGCGGGAGCTGGCCGGCGACGGCGTGGCGATCGGCATCCGCGTCGAGGTCTTCGCCGGGCTGCTCAGGGAGATGGCCGGGCGGGCCGGGGTGGCGGGCCCGACGCTCGACGGGACGGCCCGCGAGCAGGCGATAGCGGCGCTGGCCGCCTGGGCCGGGCTGGACGAAGCGCCAGGGGCGGTGCCGGCGCTGGCCGACCTGTTCGCCGAGCTGCAGGTGCGCAGGGTCCATCCGGCCCGCCTGATCGGAGCCCTGGCTGACTGGGCAGCCCTGGACGGCGAGGACGAGCTGCGCTCCCGGCTCGGTCGCCTCTACTCCGACTACCGGGCCACGCTGCAGCGCCTGGGCCGCTGCGACCCCGAGCAGCTGGCGGTACGGGCGCTCGACGCCCTGCGCGAGCAGCCTGCGCGCTGGGGAGACACGCCCGTGCTCTTCTACGGCTTCGACGACCTCACGAGACTGCAGCTCGACGCGATCCAGACGCTGGCCGTCCTGCCCGACTGCCCTGTCATCGTCTCGCTGGCCTACGAGGCGGGACGGACCGCCTTCGCCGGGCGCGCCGGCGCCTATCAGGAGCTGGCGCCCCTGGCCGGCGGGAACGTACGCACCCTGCCCCCCAGGGAGCAGCACTACGCACCCGCCTCGCGTGGGGCGCTCGGCCATCTGGAGCGTTCCCTGTTCGAGCCGGAAGCGCCCCGCGTCGCACCCGGCGCGGCGGTACGGCTGCTGGAGGGGGGTGGCCAGCGCGCCGAGCTGGAGCTCGTCGCAGCGGAGGTTGCGGGCCTGCTTGCGGGCGGCATGGCGGCGCAGGAGATCGCGGTTATGGCCAGGCTCGACAGCGCCGGGCGCGAGCTGCTGGGCGAGGTCTTCGCGGCTGCCCGCATACCGCTGTCCGACCCCGCCGCCGCCCGCTTCGCCGACACGGCGCTCGGGCGCGCACTGCTCGGCGCGCTGCGCTGCCTGCCCGCCGAGCAGGCGACCGAGGAGGGCACGCTGGGGGACCTGCTGGCCTGGCTGCGCTCTCCCGGCCTGCTCGAGCAGCCGCTGCTGGCCGACCGCTTCGAGCTGCGGGCGCGCAAGACCGGCGTCCGCGGGGCAGCGGCGGCGAGAGCCCTGTGGGAGCGCGAGCACTGGCAGCTGGAGCGCATCGAGCGCCTGGCCCAGGCCGCGGCAGCCGGCCCCCTGGCCCTGATCGGGCGCTGCGAGCGGGAGCTGACGAGGCTGTTCTCGGCTCCCCGCCTGCGCAGGGCCGAGCTGCTCGGAGCCGAGGAGCTGCAGGACGCCTCCGCGCTGGCGGCGGCCCGCAGCGCACTCGCCCAGCTGCGCGAGCTGGCCAGGCAGGCGCCGGACCTGGCCCCGTCCGGGCCGCGCGCCCTGGCTCGCATCCTGTCCGGGCTGGAGGTGCGCCAGGCCTTGCGATCCAGCACAGCCGTGACGCTCGTCGACCCGCTCGCCCTGCGGGCCCGCCGCGTCAGGGCCCTGTTCCTGTGCGGCATGCAGGAGGGCGTCTTCCCGCTGCGAGCCCGTCCCCACGCCCTGCTCGCCGAGGAGGACAGGGCGCGCCTGGCGATCGCGTCTGGCCTCGTGCTGGAGCGCGAGTCGGACCCGCTGGCGGCGGAGCGATACCTGCTCTACGCGGCGGTCTCGCGTCCCGAGGAGCTGCTCGTGCTGAGCTGGCACGCGGCCGACGACGACGGCCGCCCGACGGCGCGATCGCTGTTCGTCGACGACGTCTGCGACCTGTACGAGGAGAGCCTCGTCGAGACCCGTGCCCGCAGGGCGCTCGGCGCCACCGGCTGGGCGGCGTCCGGCGAGGCGGGCGACGGTCCCGTCGCGGCTGCCTCGCCCTCGCCGGCCCAGAGGCTGATGGCGACGTCGGTCCTCTCGCCCGGTCCGGCGCCGCTGCGTGACGAGCGCGTCCTGGCCGACCTGCGCGAGCGGGTCTGGTCGGCCTCCTCGCTTGAGCGCTGGCTCGGCTGTCCGACGGCCTGGTTCGTCCAGCGGATGCTCGACCCTCGCGACATGGAGCCCGACGCCGAGCCGCTGGCCCAGGGCGGACTGGCCCACGAGGTCCTGCGCGCGACGCTGCAAGGCCTGCGCGAGCAGACGGGCAGCGCCCGCGTCGGGCCGGGCAGCTTGGGGCGCGCGCTCGAGCTGATGCGGGCGTCGCTGGCGCAGAGCGAGCCGCTGCGAGCGCTCTCGCCCTCGCCTGAGCGCCGGGCCGTGCTGCTGCGTCGCCTGCAGGCCGACCTCGAGCGCTACCTGACCTACGCCGCCGCCCGCGAGGACGAGCTCGAGCCCGGGGAGCTCGAGCTGGGGTTCGGCTTCGCGCCGGAGGACAGCCGCGGCGAAGGCGCGACGCTGCCGGCGATGGAGCTGGCGGGCGAGCCGGCCGTCCGCGTGCGGGGGCGGATCGACCGCATCGACCGCACGCCCGCCGGCGACGCCGTCGTGATCGACTACAAGAGCAGTCGCGCGACGCCCGCTGCGCGCTGGCAGCTGGACGGCAACCTGCAGCTGGCCCTCTACATGCTGGCCGTCGAGAAGCTGCTGGGGCTGCCCGTGCGAGGGGGCCTCTACCAGCCCCTGTCGGGCTCCTCCCTGCAGGCCCGGGGAGCCCTGCAGGACACGATCGCGGGACAGGTCGAGGCGGTGCGCACGGACGTCCTGGAGGAGGAGCAGCTGCGCGAGCTGCTCGACTGGGCCGCCGCCCAGGCCGGCGAGATCGTCGCCGAGGCCGCCCGTGGGGAGCTGCAGGCGCGTCCTGCCACCTGCGCCTACCGGGGTGGCTGCATGTACCCGTCGATCTGCAGGTGCGAGCGATGACCGCCGCCGGCACGGACACGAGCGGACCTCTGCTCACCGACGAGCAGGAGGCGGCGGTGGGCAGGCGCAGCGGCGCCCTGGCCCTGGCGGCGGCCGCGGGCAGCGGCAAGACCTCCGTGCTCGTCGAGCGCTTCGTGCGGGCCGTCCGCGAGGACGGGATCGCACCCGCGCGGATCCTCGCCATCACCTTCACAGAGCGGGCCGCCGGCGAGCTGCGGGCTCGCGTGCGCACGAGGCTGCTGGAGCTGGGCGAGCGCGAGGCGGCTCGCGACACCGAGGCCGCGTTCGTCGGCACCTTCCACGGCTTCTGCGCGCGCCTGCTGCGCGCCCACCCGCTGGCGGCCGGGGTCGACCCGGGCTTCTCGATCCTCGACGAAGCGCCCGCAGCGCGCCTGCGCGGGAGCGCCTTCGAGCTGGCGCTGCGGAGCTTCCTGACGGATGGCGACGCAGCCGCGCTGGACCTGCTCGCCGCCTACAGGGTCGACCGCGTCCGCGCCATCGTCGAGTCAGTGCACGGCGAGCTGCGGACCCGCGGGCAGCGCCACCCGCGCCTGCCCGACGCCCGCGCCCGGATCTCCCCGGAGCGTCCGCAGGACGCCGCCGCGGCGCGCGCCTGCGCCGAGCTGGACCGGCTGCTGGTCGCCTTCACGGACGCCTACGAGCAGCTCAAGCGCGAGCGGGGCGGCCTCGACTTCGACGACCTGGAGCTGTGCGCCGCGGAGCTGCTGGACGAGCGCGAGACGGTCCGCCGCGCCTGGTCGGAGCGCTTCGAGCTGCTGATGGTCGACGAGTTCCAGGACACCAACCGCCGCCAGCTGAGGATCCTGCGCGCGCTGGAGCGGGACAACCTGTTCACCGTCGGCGACGAGCTGCAGTCGATCTACGGCTTCCGCCATGCCGAGGTGGCCCTGTTCAGAGCACGCCACGACGAGCTGGCCGGCAGCGGCGCGAGCCTCGCCCTGCGCACGAGCTTTCGCGGGCGTCCGCAGGTCGTGGCGGCCGTCAACGGCGTCTTCGCGGAGCGGCTGCCCGACTACACGCCGCTGCGGGCGGGCCGGCAGGAGCCGGACGGGGCCGATCCCGCCGTCGAGCTGCTGCTGACCGACAGCAGGGGCTGGGAGCCGGGGGGCGGGGGAGCGCAGCCCTGGCGCCGGGCAGAGGCGGCGATGCTGGCCGGGCGCATCGCCCAGCTGGTGGAGGAGGACCGGGCCCGTGCGGGGGAGATCGTCGTGCTGCTGCGCTCGGTCGGGGACCTGGACTCCTTCGAGCAGGCGCTGCGCGATCGCGGACTGCGCACGGTGGCGGCGGTCGGCGCCTTCTGGAGCCACCAGCAGACGGTCGACCTGATCTCCTACCTGCGCACCCTCGCCAACCCGCTCGACGACCTCGCCCTGTACTCGACCCTGGCCTCGCCGCTGTGCGGCTGCTCCCTGGACGGGCTGGCGCTGCTGGCTCGCCACGCCCGGGCGCTGGGGGTCAGCGCCTGGGAGGCCGCAGGCGCGGCCGGGCCCGATGACGGCGAGGACACGCTCGCGCCCTCGGACCGGATCGCCGTCGCCGGGCTCTGCGAGCTCGTCG
>Ga0181522_10001394_pt1 | contig 14763 bp, 17 predicted proteins | sample PEATcosm2014_Bin_27_FD_121103 | JGI IMG/M metagenome (GOLD analysis project Ga0181522, IMG submission 121103) | Peatland microbial communities from MTU Mesocosm Facility, Houghton, MI, USA - PEATcosm2014_Bin05_10_metaG | ecosystem: Environmental > Terrestrial > Soil > Wetlands > Peat | place... | reverse complement strand
CATGCGTGTTTATACGGCTGACGGGATGCAACCTGCGCTGCACCTGGTGCGACAGCGAGTATACATTTCAGGGTGGCCGTAAGATGACCGCCGAACAGGTTCTTGACGAGGTGAAGCGGCTTAGTCCCAATGGCGGCCTGGTCGAGATCACGGGCGGTGAACCCATGCTGCAAGAGCGGGAAGTTGTGCCGCTGATGCGACAACTCATCGACAGCGGACATCGCGTTTTGCTTGAAACCAGCGGGGAGCGGCCGCTGGAGCGGGTCCCGCAGGAAGTGATCAAAATCGTGGATGTGAAATGCCCCGATTCTGGTGAGGGCGATACCTTTCGGCTGGAGAACCTTGAAACGTTGAATGCTTTCGACGAGGTAAAGTTTGTGCTGAGCGGGCGTGCCGATTACGAGTTTGCGCGCGACTTCACGTGCCGGCACCGGCTGGCAGAGCGGGTGAATGCGGTCTTGTTTTCGCCGGCCTTTCGGAAAGACGCCACCGGTGCCCGCGACAGCTCGCATTGTTTGCTCGATCCGCAGCAACTGGCAGAGTGGATGCTGGCCGACGATGTTCCGGCGCGATTGGGATTACAGCTGCACAAATTCATTTGGGACCCAGCGGTAAAGGGAGTTTGAGAAAAGAAACTACTGATTGATAGATTGTTGATTGCTGATTGGAAACCCGGAATCTGTGGCGCAGGTCATTAAACACTCAGCGCTCCTTCACAAAGATGCCATATGAAGCCCAAAAACGTGCCGTAGTTCTGCTCAGCGGAGGTATGGATTCTTGCGTCTGTGCGGCACTGGCGGTGCGCGATTACCAGGCGGCGGCGTTGCACGTCAGTTATGGGCAACGTACCGAACGGCGTGAGCGGGAATCGTTTCTGGCGATATGCCAACGTTTGAATATTCACGACAAACTGGTTGTGAAGAACGAGGCTTTGCGCGCTATCGGTGGTTCGGCGCTGACGGACGAAAGCATCGCGATACCGGAATCGCACGAGCCTTCCTCGACGATCAGCGATGGTATTCCGGTGACCTATGTTCCGTTCCGCAATGCGCATTTTTTGGCGGTGGCGGTGAGCTGGGCCGAAGTGTTGGGTGCGGGACGAATCTACATCGGAGCGGTCGAGCAGGATAGTTCGGGATACCCCGATTGCCGGCCCGCGTATTATGAGGCTTTCAATCGCGTGATCGGGGCCGGAACGAAGGAAGGGAATATCGAAATAGTCACCCCGCTGATTGGGCTGCGCAAGGCCGAAATTGTGAAACTGGGCCTTGAAGTCGGCGCGCCCTTCGATTTAACTTGGTCATGCTACAGCCGGCAGGATGAGGCGTGTGGAGTGTGCGATAGTTGCGTGTTGCGGCTGCGAGCGTTCGCCTCGGCGGGAGTCAAGGATCCGATTCCCTATGGGGCGCATACCAGCGTTTGATGGAATTGCGAATCTATTCTGCCGGGAGGCTTGGATGAGGAAACATCTTACAATCTTCGGATTTGTTTTACTGCTGCTGGCCATGGGTGTGCCCACGGTGCTTGCGCAGGGGACGACGAGCGTTAAAGGTGTTTGCAAAGACACCGATGGCAAGCCGATCGTGGGCGGAACTGTTCTGTATGCCAACCAGGACAATGGGCAAAAAACGCCCGTTAAGTGCGACAAGAAGGGCGAATATTTCTCGTTGGGAGTAATTCCCGGCAAGTACCGGGTCAGCCTGTATAAGAACGACGACGACCTGAAAGCCAACAAGGAGATGTTTTTCCTCAATAACGTTCCCGTTGCGATGGGCGAAAACACATACGACTTCGACCTGAAGAAAGAGCAGGAAAAAGCCGGGCAGGCGGGGACGCCCGCGCAGAAGCAGCAGCAGGAGGAAGCCGAAAAAATCAAGAAAGAAAATGCCAACATCAAGGTGTTGAACGAGAAGATCACATCGGCCGGCACCGCGATGAAGGCCGGCGACTTCGATACCGCAATTACCACGATGACAGAAGCGACGCAAGTGGATCCGAATCGTGATGTTCTGTGGGCGCTGCTCGGAGACGCCTATCGCGGGTCGGCTCTAAAGCAGACGGACCGTGCGGAAAAGCAAAAGCGGCTGGATGAAGCGGTTGCGGACTACAACAAGGCAATCGACATCAAAAAGAAAGCTTTGGATGCGGATCCAAATAAAAAGCCCGAAGAAGTCCAGCGTTTGGCCGGCTATTACAACAATCTGGCAGATGCCGACGCCAAGTTGGGCAAAGTCGATGATGCGGTGAAGGCGTATACGCAGGCGGCACAGTTGAATCCCCAGGGGGCAGCCGGATACTACTTCAACGCGGGAGCGGTCTTAACTAATGCCGGGAAAGCCGATGACGCCAATGCCGAGTTCGACAAGGCGATTGCCGCCGATCCCACGAGGGCCGAGGCGTACTATCAAAAGGGCGTGAACCTGATGGCCAAGGCCACGCTGCAGGGCGACAAAACCATCCCCGCGCCGGGCACGATTGAGGCTTTTCAGAAGTACCTCGACCTGGCGCCCAATGGTCCAAACGCGCAGAACGCGAAGGACTTAATGGCTTCGCTGGGAGCCAGCGTGCAAACCACTTTCGGCACGAAGAAGAAAACGAAGTAGCTGACACGATAAGACGAAGCTATTCAAGGGCAGCCGCCAAAGGCTGCCCCTTGTTTTTGGGCCATTTTTGGGCTCTTGGGGAGGCCCGAGGTTACCAAGGGCTATGTCCCAAGCGTCCCTTATCGTTTTTGCGCTCGCGGGGTAGAGTGTAAGCGTCAGGCCCGCCCGGCTGACCGGTTCCGTCTCTGTGGCAGGAAGTCCCCCCGCTGAAATTCTTGTGAGGAGTGCATGGCAGCCTCTGGCATGGCCGCAATTTCCGTTTCGTTAGACGCCGCATCAGACGGCGGCAAAGTAGCGACCTCAGCATTACTCGGCGCCATGCTGCGCGCGCACGACAAGGTCAGCGACCTGATTTTTTCTCCGGGGCGTCCGCCGCAAGTGCTCATCTACGGGCAGCTTACTGCAGTTCAGATTGAGGGACTCGCGGTGCTCACACCCGACGACACGCGGCGTATCGCCTCCGATCTGATTGCAGATAACAAACAGGCGATCGCGAGCCTTCGGGAACTGGGTTCCTGCGACATTTCTTATGGACTGCCCGGTTTAGCGCGCTTTCGCGCCAATATTTTTATTCAGCGTGGAAGTTGCGCGGTGGTGATGCGGGTTATTCCTACCGCGATTCCCGACTTCGAATCGCTCCATTTGCCTGCTCATCTGGCCGACGTGGCGAAATTGCGGGATGGCATCGTGCTGGTGAATGGACCGGCGGGGTCCGGTAGATCGTCCACAATTGCGGCGTTGCTCGACTGCATCAATCGGGAAAAGAACTACCACATTATTACGATCGAAGATCCCATCGAATTCCTGCACAACCACAAGTGCTCAACCATTCATCAGCGCGAGCTGCACAGCGATACGCCGAGCTTTGGGCACGCGCTGCGCTGCGCGTTGCGGCAGGCGCCAAAAGTGATTCTGGCGGCCGAGATGCGCGACCGCGAAACGCTGGAGATTGTTCTGGAAGCGGCCGAAACCGGACATCTGGTTTTCTCCAGCCTGAATACCATGGATGTCTCGAAAACGGTCGAACGTGTGGTGGGAATGTTTTTGCCGGAAGAGCAGAAGAGCGCACGCGAGCGCCTGGCGCGGACCTTCCGCTACATCATCTGCCAACGGCTCTTGCCCAAACCCGACCGCAGCGGACGGGTGCCCGCGTTCGAAATCGCCAAGCCCAATGCGCGCACACGCGAGTGCATCGAAAAAGGCGATCGCGAGGGCAAGACACTGCTCGATGCCATAAAAGCCGGGGCGACCGAAGACATGCAGCACTTCGACGGAGAAATCGCCCAACTGGTGCGCGATCGTGTGGTCGACCTGGAAGTAGGGCTATCTTTTGCCACCAATGCAACGGTGCTGGGGCAAGGGTTGGTGCGCTAGCGCTGCCGAGGGCTATTCTCTAAGGCACATAATTGGACATCAAATGATGATATAATCAGTGCATGAGAACAACACTTGCGCTTGACGACGATCTTGTGCGGATCGCCCAGGAGTTCACGGGAGTGGAGGAGAAAACCGCTCTGGTTCGTGAAGCCCTAAAAGCCCTCATCGAGCGCGAAAGCGCTCGCCGGTTGGCGTCCCTGGGAGGCACTATGCCGCAACTGAAAAATACCCGGCGCCGCAGAATGCGCCCGAATTGATCCTCGCCGATACCTCGATCTGGATCGACCATTTGCGTTCCGGTAACAAAGAATTGGGTAATCTTCTCGACCGGGGGCAGATTTTGATCCATCCGTTCGTCACCACAGAACTTGCGCTCGGCTCGTTGCGCGACCGGGTGGACACGCTTGCCCTTCTGGATCTCTTGCCGCAGTTGCGAGTGGCGCAGCTGAGCGAAGTGCGCTTAACTGTCGAGGTCCGACGCTTGTACAGCCGGGGCATTGGTCTGGTCGATGTGCATCTGATTGCATCCGTCCTTCTCAACCCGCCGACGCTTCTGTGGACAAGAGATAAGGCACTTCGGAGAGTCACCGAGATCCTCGGGATTCACGCCGGTTTAATTTAAGACCGGTTTAACTTAAGAATGACGAGCAATCCCACCGAGCCATTTAACCGGCAAGTGCGCAGCCAACGCGTTGGCCAATCGCTCGTCGGCGGTGATCAGTTCGGTGTTGAACTTGATGGCCAGCGCAACGTAAAGACAGTCGTAGACGGTTCGGTCGCGAGGGAAGGCGATTTTGAGAGCTTCAGGCAATAACTCCAGCGATGACACCGTGAAGAAATCGAGGCCGGTGATGGCGGTAACAGCACCATCGGCGAGGGCCCGCGTCCATCTTTTCTGGCGTACGCCTTTCCACAATACATTGCCAATTTCGGCCCAGAACACATCGGGCACGATGAGATTGACATCGGCGTCAATATAGAGTTTCAGCAGCCGCAGCGACTCGGCAGTAAGCGGTTCGTTGGCGGAGGGAACCGCCCACTTCAACGCCACGCTTGCATCGAGGACAAGATCGGTCAACGGTCGCGGTCCTCGCGAATCAGGTCTTCTACCGCGGGAAAGCGGGGTTCAGCTTTGCCGCCGCGGGCACCCCTGGCAGATACGTGATCTGCCGTAAAGCTTTCTTCCTTGCGAAGCTCGGCCAAGCGCTCATAAAGCTCACGACGCCGGCGAAGTTGCCCTGCTGTCGGAACGTTGCGCTCCAATAGCGAGATGACCTCGGCGGCAATCGACTTCCGGTGATCGCGGGCGCGCTTACGCAGAGCTTGATATAGATCTTTGGGCACGTTCTCCACGTAGAGTGTCGGCATAGGAAGACCCTAGGGATAGTATAGCATTTGCATATATGATTGCGCACCCGATGGCGCCTGCAGCAATCAGGTGGGACAGCCGGCCTCGGCCGCGCGGTCGAGCGAAGCCGAGGCTCGTGATTCCTCGTATTCCGCTCCTTGACACTGTTTTCCTGCACCTTTATGCTTAACTCTTGCTCCTTGCGGTACTTGCGCCTCTCTGGCGTGCTCCGCGGGCTTGAATGGTGACAACGCTGCGCGGAGGTTTCCGATGTTTTTTGAGATCAAAGACCTGGAACTTCATCCCATTGATTTTGCGGAGAAGTTTGCGCCGGGTGTGATCGACCTTGGCCCGGAATACCGTCAACGCACGCCCATCGAGAGCAGCGGGCGCGCCGATCTGGTCGAGGAGCACCACGGCAAGCACCAGATAATTCAGGACATACGCGTTAAAGGAACGCTGGCCACAAGTTTGGAGTTGAACTGCGCCCGTTGTCTTGAGCCGGTCGCCCAGGATGTTAGCCGCGATTTTGATTTGCTTTACCGTCCCTTGGGCGCCGATGCCGGCCGCGACGAGATGTCAGTGACCGATGCCGAGGCGGAGATCAGCTATTATCAGGGTGAGGGCGTTGCGCTGGAAGAGGTGGTTCGCGAGCAGGTGCTGTTGGCCGTCCCCTTAAAGGTGATTTGCCGCGAAGATTGCAAGGGCTTGTGTCCGCATTGCGGCAAGAACTTGAATCAGGAACAATGCTCGTGCGCGGTGGAAGCGGAAGAGCCGCGATGGGCCGCGTTGAAGGAGATTCGCGGAAAGCTTGCACATTGAGATCTGCGCGTTAATCTCGATCTGGCGCGAGACCGCGGAGCTTTCTCCTTTCGTCCGCAAATAGCTACGTCCGGGATTGCGCTGAAGAAGGTTTTTCTACTGGGCCGAACGCCGGCCAAAAGGAATTGATAGATCATGCCAAATCCAAAACGCAGACATTCACAAAAACGCACCTCAACCCGCAGAGCACATGATGCGCTGAAGGCGCATTCGCTTTCCGAGTGTCCCAACTGCCACGAAAAGAAAATGCCGCATCGCGCCTGCGTGAAATGCGGTTACTACAAGGGCCGCGAAGTGGTCGCAGTTGAGGAAGCCAGCTAGTTTTCCGCCACCATGCCTAGCGTGATCGCGCTGGATGCGATGGGTTCGGACCGGGCCCCCAAGCCCGAAATCGAAGGGGCAATCCACGCAGCCCGCAGCTACGGCGTGCGGGTGCTGCTGGTTGGACCGGAGGCTACGCTCAAGTCGGAATTAGAGCGCCATCCTTCGGCTTCGCGCCTGCCGATCGAAATTGTGCACGCCAGCGAAGTCATCACCATGGAAGACAAGGCGGTGCAGGCGGTTCGCGCCAAGCGTGATTCTTCCATGCGCGTGGGCCTGCGGCTGGTGCGTGAGCGGCGGGCATCGGGCTTTGTCACCGCCGGCAACACCGGAGCCGCTATGGCTGCGGCGAAGATGGTTTTGGGCGCTCTGGCGGGCGTGGATCGTCCCGCGCTGGCCGCGGTTCTACCCACGTCCCTGGGAACGGCCGCAATTCTGCTCGATGTAGGCGCCAATGTCGATTGCAAGCCGCACAATCTTGAACAGTTCGCCGTCATGGGCGAGATTTATTTTCGTGCAATCTTTGGACATCCAGTGAGCCATGGGCGATCTGGTTTTGGTTCGGCGAAAGGGCCGCGGGTCGGACTGCTCTCCATCGGCGAAGAGGAAACTAAAGGCAACGAACTCACGCGCGAGTCGTTCCACCTTTTGAAGCGGCTGCCGCTGAATTTCGTCGGCAACGTGGAAGGCCGCGATTTGTTCAACGGCCACGTGGATGTGATTGTCGCCGACGGGTTCGTAGGCAATGTTGCCCTGAAAAGTTCAGAAGGAGCGGCGCGTCTGATCCGGACGGTTTTAAAAGAATCGCTCAAAGCCACGATCACCAGCCAGGTTGGCTACATGCTTTCGCGCAGCGCCTTTGCCGATTTCAAAAAGCGCGTCGATCACACGGAATATGGGGGTGCCCCTTTGCTGGGAGTAAGAGGGGTTTGCATTATCACGCACGGATCTTCCAACGCGAACGCGATCAAAAATGCGGTCCGCGTAGCGGCGGAAATTTCCAAGAAAAAGATCAATCAGTCGATTGAGCAGGGCTTAGCGGCTATTCGTCCCGCCGAGGCAGAGGCTGAAGTTGTACCCGCTCACTGACTTCTGAGGGAACTTTTCTAAGTGAAGATTTCTGAATGAACCAATGACCGAATCACCGAACGGACATCGCATCGCATTTCTTTTTCCCGGCCAGGGATCGCAGGCCGTCTGCATGGGCAAAGACCTCTCGGAAAAATTCCCCATCGCGCGGCAAACTTTCGAAGAAGCGGACGACGCTCTCGGCTACAAGCTCTCCCAGGTTTGCTTTGAAGGCCCGGAAGAACAGTTGCGGCTGACGGAAGTTACCCAACCCGCAATTCTCACCATGTCGATCGCGGCACTACGCATTTTCGAGGGACGCGTTCCCAAGCCCAGTTTCGTTGCCGGACACAGCATGGGCGAGTACACGGCGCACGTGGCTTCCGGAACACTTAGTTTTGCCGATGCGGTGCGCACGGTGCGCAATCGCGGGAAATACATGCAGGAGGCGGTTCCGGTGGGCGTAGGAGCCATGGCCGCAATTCTCGGCATGGATCTGGAGAAGGTGATTTCGGTTTGCAACGACGCTGCTCAGGGTGAGGTATGCTCGCCGGCGAATATCAATTCTCCCGAACAGATTGTGATTTCAGGCAACACCGCCGCCGTCGAGCGCGGGGCCAAACTGGCCGACGAGCGCGGTGCTAAGCGCGCCAAGTTGCTCCCGGTGAGCGCACCTTTTCACTGTGCGCTTATGAAGCCGGCGCAAGACCGGTTGGAAAAAGATTTGGATGCGCTAAAGATGCAGAAGCCGGTGTATCCCGTGGTGTGCAATCTGGAGGCGTCTTTGGTTTGTGATGAGCTGCGCGCGCGCACCACCTTGGTCGGACAGGTGACTGGCTCCGTAAAGTGGGAACAGAGCATGCGCCTGCTGATCGGCCAGGGCGTGCAGACATTTGTCGAGATTGGCCCAGGCAAAGTTCTGACGGGATTGATGCGGCAGATCGACCGCTCGGTGACTTGTTTGAACGTGGGCGATGAGGCGTCACTGACAAAAGCGGCCGAACAGTTGGAAGTTAGACTCGCGGACGCAGGGTAGTTAGTGGAATTCGAGATCGCACGGTGGCGTGCTGATCGTCTTGTCTGATTTATCCACGTACAACTGAGCATGCTGCGCGCGATCGTTTACTATCGTGTCGACGACTACGCCGCTACCGCCGCCAGGGCAGTCACTCTCGCCGTAGATTTTGAAATTCTTGATAAGGCCCCACTCGCCGCCGGGGCCCCAATCCTGCCTGAACTCGTTCAACGGATACTGCGAATGGTTTTGAGGATGTTGCTGCCACGCAGGATCATGGAAATAAATTCCGTATGCGGTTTCGTAATCCTGCTTCTGCAGCGCAGTAAAGAATTTGTCGGCGATGTGCTTCTCGGGCCAGAACCGGTTCCACCATCCGAAGAAGCCAAGAATCAGCACAAAAATAATTGTCCCGAGAATCCGGCGCCGGGTCTTGCGCTCGCGTTCGGGATCGTACTGCTTGGCGTCCAGCAGTGTCATCGCTTTCTAGAATAACGGACGCAGGCAGGAAAGAGAAAGTTCCAGGAAGAATTGAATGATCGGGAGATCCGGGTGATTGAGTGGTTTGGCGATTTACTGGCTGCCTGGTTTGGGCATGTACCGGGCGCCCATGTGGCAATCGCCCACTCAATCTCCAATTGCCAAATTGTCTTAGAGCGTGCGCTTGAATAGCGGAATGGCAATCCCGAGCGTGAGCGCGGCGAAAATGGTCAAGTACAGCATGTCTCCCCATACCGCGGAGAGCGAAGTTTCCTTCAGCAACAGGCATTTGAAGCCGTCTACGGCGTAGGTGAATGGATCAACGCGCGCGATGACCTGCAGCCACCTGGGAAACGCCTGCACCGGATAAACCGATCCGCTGGGAAAAAACAACAGCGTATTGAGAATGCCAAACATGGCGCGGGGCACCAGCGGGTCTTCGATGCGCACCATCAGCAGGAACATCATGGTGTTGAATGCCAGCGCGGTGAGCACGATCATGATCAGCAAGCCCACCAGAGTCACCGGATTAAAGATGGTGCTCACGCCGGCAATCAGCGAGCCGATCACGGTGATGATTATGCCCGTCATAACGGCTTTAATCGCGCCCGCCAGGTTGAGTCCAAGCACGAGTTCGAGCTTGGTGATCGGCGTAACCAAATAACCTTCGTGCACGCCGCGCGCCTTATCGTCGATGTAGAGCATCCCACCGCCGATCATGACGGAAACGAACATCGCCAGCACCAGCGAACCCGGCAGCAAGTACTTCATGTACTCGATGTAGGGATACATTTCGACGATATCGAGCGCGGTCTGCTGCAGAATGCGCGGCGATACCGTTGGCTGATTCAGCGCATTGGTCAGATCGGTAAGTTCCGACTCGATGGCCGCGCTTATGAAGTTGTCGCTGTTGTCGACGACAACGGCGATGCGCGGATGATTTTCCTCATACACTCTGCTGGAAAATTGCGGCGGAATGATCACCGCGCCCTGCAGCTTGCCATTGCGAACATCTTCGACCGCCTGCTTTTCGCTGGTGTATTCGATCGGCAAGAATGTGCGGATATTGGCGCGAACCGAATCGAAGGCCTCGCGAACACGCAGAGCCTGCGTGCCGCCGTCCTCGTCGACAATAGCAAGCTTGGCATCGCGAATCTTGCCGCCGAAGGCGTTGCCCAGAATGATGAGTTGCACCAGCGGGAAGATCATCGAGGCCAGCATCAGCGCGGGCGAGCGGAAGAACTTGCGCATTTCGCGCTCGATAATGGCCATCATGCGATTCATTAATCTTTTCTCCTACGGCTGCAGGCCCGGCCTTTGGGGCATGACGAAGGCGTACGCTTTCTGCAACTCGTCGCGTAACTGGCGGCCTGTGTAGTGCACGAACACATCGTCAAGAGTCGTGTTCTGCACGGTTAGCGATTTCAGCGCAACCCGAGCCTTTACGGCCATTTCGACCAACTCGGTAGTGGTTCGCGAGCCGTTGCCCGTAAGCACGCGATACATGCCCGCGCCTTCATGCTGCACAGAGGTCACGTCATCGAGCGCATGCAGACGCTGCTCCCAGTCTTCAGGAGGATTTTCGAATTGCACTTCGATCACATTCGATCCCGGCACGCTGGCTTTCAACGTCATCGGCGCATCGAGCGCGACCAACTTGCCGTGATCGACGATGGCGATGCGCTCGCAGAGTCGGTCGGCCTCGTCCATGTAGTGCGTAGTGATCAGAATGGTGAGCTGGCGCTGATTTTTGATGTTGCCCAGCATCTCCCACACGGCGACTCGGGAAACCGGATCTAAACCCGTAGTCGGCTCATCCAGAAAGAAAATTTTCGGATGATGCACGAGTCCGCGGGCGATTTCGAGGCGCCGTCTCATCCCGCCGGAAAGAGTTTTGGTCTGCGCGTCGCGCCATTTGGTGAGATCGACCAGTTCCAACAATTCGTCGATCGAGCGTTTTCTTTCTTTCGCCGGCACGTCGTACAGCTTGGCGTAAATCTGGAGATTTTCTTCGACCGTGAGATCGAGGTCGCTGGTAAGCGCTTGCGGAATGACTCCAATGAGGCGGCGCGCGCCGTTCGGGTCTTTGGCGACGTCGTGTCCTGCTATCAGCGCCCTTCCCGATGTGATCGGAATGAGCGTGGTCATCATGCGAATCAGCGTGGACTTCCCCGCGCCGTTTGGCCCGAGCAGGCCGAAGATTTCGCCTTCCTTCACGTAAAAGGAAACATCGTCGACTGCGGTGAAGTCGCCATATTTCTTAACAATGTGCTCCACCTCGATTGCATAATGCTCAGAGCCGGATTCGGCCGGCGCGGGTCCAGCAGGGCCGCCGTTCGCTTTGACCTTCACCTCGGCGGTCATGATTTGCCCGCTGCCTGCGCGCTCTGCGGATTGCTGTCACCCTTCAACTGCGCGGCAGAGACCAGCACTTCGGCGGTCATTCCCGGAACGTAGGCGCCTTTGGGATTGTCGAGCCGCACTTTCAAAACAATCGTTCTGATGTCGCGCTTGCGGCGGCTCACGTCGCGCTGCGTAGCGAAGTCGCCCTCCACACCTTTGAAAAACACTTTCCCGCTGATGACCGTGCCACCGGGCATGCGCACCCGCAGAACGTCGCCATAGCCGATGTGGTCGGCGTAGGTTTCGGGGATTGCGGCGCGCGCCCACGTGTCAGTGAGGTCGACGATGGTCACGATGGGAGCACCGATGTTGACGACTTCTCCTTGACGCGCCGCACGGACAGAAACTACTCCCGTAACCGGCGCGTACACATTGGTGTATCCCAAGCGCACGGCAGCTTGATTTTTCTGCGCGATGGCATTCTTCAGATCGGCTTCGGTCGACTGCACCGTGCTCTTGGCGGCATTGGCCTGATTGGTGCGCGCAATCGCGGAGTTCAAATCTGCCTGCGCTGCCCTCACCAGTTCTTGTTGAGCCTGCACGGTAGCCTGCGCGGCCTGCAAATTGGTTTCAGCTTGCACACGGTCCTGATCGGAGGCGACTCCGGCTTTAGCCAGTGCGATGGCGCGTCGGCTATCGCTTTCGGTGCGCTCGAGAGCGGCCTGGGCCTGCAACAGTTGCGCCTTTGCCGAAGCCAGTTTGGCCTCTGAATTGGCTACGTCACTAGTAGTTGAGCCTGAAGTGGACCGTTCCGTGTGCTGCATCTCGGCCACTTTGTGCTCAAGGCTGGCGATGTTCGCGTTGGCAGCCGCTTCCTGGGTCTGCAGTTCGGAGGAATCGAGCACCGCGATCAGGTCCCCGGCTTTCACGGGGGTGCCTTCATCTACCAGTAATTTCTGAATGCGGCCTTCCACCTGCGCGCTGACAATGACCTGATTGGCGTCAACGGTGCCGATCAGCACCAGGTCTTTCGAATGGTCGGTGGAAAATGTGTAATACAGTGCGGCGATCACAAAGATGATGCCGAGCAGAATGAAGAAACGGTTACGAGCACTCATTGGCGTACTCCCGAGGCTGCGCCGGCAGGGTGAAACAGCGCGGCAGAAATGAAATCGAGCACGGCGGCGCGACGCTCAGCAATGCGCTGTGGCGCGAGCGGATTGAATCCCACAATTTTTTGCATGACCGGCGCGCTGCTGAAATAAAAAACGATCGTCGCCACCATAGTAGGGACGAAATGGACGGGGTCGATATTGCGAAATTCGCCCTCGGCGATCCCCTTTTTCAGTAACTCCCCCAGCCTTCCATAGATCGGCCGGAAATAGGTCTTGATCAGGCGATCTATGTGCAGGGAGTGTCCCTCGCGAGCCCGCATCATTTCGCGCTGCATCAGCTTGGGATAAATCTGGTTGGAGGCAATGAAATCGAAGTACGCGCCCACATAAGCGAGGATTTTTTGGCGCGAAGTACCGCTGCTTTCAAGCGCCCGCAAGACTTCAGCCTTCATGCCGGAAAAAGCGTTATCAAGTACGGCGCCGTAAAGCGTTTCTTTGTCCTTGAAGTAGTAGTAGAGCAGCGCTTTGTTCACTTTTGCCGCGCGCGCAATGGCGTCGGTGCGGGCGCCGGCGATACCGAGTTCGGCGAACTGCTTCGCGGCAGCCTGCAGTATCGAGGCGCGGCTCTCTTCCGGATGGCCGCGCGAGCCAAGATGGGACCGACGATGATTTGTGTGTCTCGACACCTGTCTAATTAACTGGTTAGTTAGATAATAGCACGGCGACATGCAACTCCTCAACGGGTTCTCGCCCAAAACGAGCTCGCGTCCCATCCGGCGTAGCTGGGACCGCTGGCCCTCTTTGATATCTCATAGCCTGTGCTGTGGCCTTGTTTCTGCGTGGCGCACCTTCGCTTCGTGCTACAGTTTTCTCGCGGGGCATTTTTTCGCGCGCATTCCATGGAACCGCGGCTCATCTGGGTTAATTTACTTGTCAAGCTGGGCGTGGCGGCAGCGGTATCGAGCAGCCTGGTCCGGTCGCTCGAATTTAAGTCGTTGCTGTTTCGCGAAGAGCGTTCGCTGCGGCAAAAAGTTTATCTGGTTCTATGGTTTGCCTTGCCCATCACGTTGGGCGTGTGGATAAGATTTTATGCCCAGAGCTTTCTGGCTGGTGACCTGAGTTTTGAAACCGCGCTCTTGCTAGGAGTCATCGGCGGGCGTTTGGCCGGGGTTCTGGGAGGAATGGTAATGGCCCTGCCCGCCGTGTTTCATGGCGAGTGGGCGCTGCTGCCTTTCCTGGTGCTTTGCGGATTCGTCGCCGGCCAACTGCGCACGCTGGCGCTCGATAAAGACGACATCTGGTCGTTCTCTCCATTTATCGATCTCAGCATTTATCGTCTGATACGGCGCAATCTGCCGACGCCGCGTCTGTTCGACTGGCAGATCATGTTCTTTACCACCATCGTCGGAATGCGTTTTGTGCAAACCGAATTGGCTCGCTATTTTCCGCACTCGATTCTCGGCATGGATAGCAGCAATTTGTGGATTGAAGCCGCCATCTATGCGGCGTCGGCCATTGCCATTGGCGTCGAACTGAAAATCTTCAACAGCGTGCGCATTCAAATCAAGCTGGAAGAGCAGGAGCGGCTGCTGTTGCATGCCCGAATGGAAGCGCTGCAAAACCAGATCAACCCGCATTTTTTATTCAACACGCTGAATTCTATTTCGTCACTGGTGCGGTTCGACCCGGAAAAGGCCCGGGAAGTGATCTCGAAGCTGGCTACAATCTTGCGCCGCCTGCTGAATACCACCGATTCATTTGTCCCCCTGAGTGAAGAAGTGGAGTTCATCGACAACTATCTGGATATTGAAGTCGTTCGCTTTGGCCAGGAAAAACTTCGCGTCATCAAGGAACTCGACGCCGCTTCTCTGGATGTAATGGTTCCCAGCATGATTTTGCAACCGCTGGTGGAAAACTCGATCAAGCACGGTCTCGCATCCATGGTCGAAGGCGGCAGTATTACATTGCGCAGCCGATTGGCAGATTCCTCACTGGTAATTGAAGTGGAAGATGATGGTGTCGGCATGGCGGCTGCCAGTTTGGCGCAGGCGAATGCGCGCGGCACGGGCATTGGCATGGCGAACATTGCCGAACGGCTCGAGGTGCTCTATGGAAACGCGGCGCGAATGACGGTTGAGAGCCATGAAGGCAAGGGAACGATGGTACGATTGCGCCTGCCGCGGTTGCAGTCGATGGGCGCGGTTCCGGAAGCTTTTTACGAAGAGCGCTCGAGCACGCGCCGGTAGAAATTCTCGTACATGGGCACGATCT
>Ga0181522_10001392_pt1 | contig 14764 bp, 11 predicted proteins | sample PEATcosm2014_Bin_27_FD_121103 | JGI IMG/M metagenome (GOLD analysis project Ga0181522, IMG submission 121103) | Peatland microbial communities from MTU Mesocosm Facility, Houghton, MI, USA - PEATcosm2014_Bin05_10_metaG | ecosystem: Environmental > Terrestrial > Soil > Wetlands > Peat | place... | reverse complement strand
GTAAAATCCAGAACGCGGAACCCGAGGAGCTCATTCGTGACCATTCAAAAGAAATCGCTGATCAGCAGTCTACAAACCACCAAGAAGGCTATCGTAGCCAGCACACCCACCGAAGCACCGATTTCCGCCAAGATATTGCCACGGAAGGGCGCCCGGTTCTCCGCCAGGGTTGCTACACGCGTGAAGAGCCGCTTAAGCACCACTCGCTAGAATCGCCAAAGTTTCAAGACGAAGGGGTCATGCCTAACGCGTGGCCCTTTTTTCTATTGTCATTCATTCCCCTCAAGTTATTCCACGAGTGGGACCTTACCAGACCCGCCTGGCGACGAGTTCTTTCAGAAATTTCCAACTTATCGCAGCAATACTTCGCCTCCCGACCTGAATTTTCGCGATGCCGGTCGTCCCCGGCCTAAGATCTACGGCCCGGTCCAAGGACACTTGCCCGGTATAAAAACGAGGCGGGTCAATACCAGCGAGTTGCTCCTTATGGCTGAGCGCTGGATCGAGCGGGACCCAATCTGCGGAAATGGATTCGAGGACCCCGGAGAACGGAAGCAACCGTGACCTTACCTCTAGCCTCACCGGAAATCCGGCCCTGACATTTTGCATGGCAAAATCCGGGACATAGACGCGCGCGACCAGCTTCGAATCGTCGATCACCTCGACGGCGGGCTCCCCTTCGTCGAGATAAGCGCCTTGCAGGTTTTGCAGGTTTGGAGTGGCGACAATACCGGTGATCGGGCTATTGATCTGAAGCTTCGATGCCTTCTCGGTCAAATTGCTATCCTGCTGCAACAGACGTTGGCGCTCTTGCTCTGCTGTTCCGAAATTCCCGTAGCGAAGCTGGCTCTCGGTGGCGCGAGCCGAGGCCATGCGGAGTTCGGAGCGCGACCGGGCTACGTCGGTCTCAAGGTCGAGGTTGGTGAGAGCGAGGAGCGGCTGACCCGCCGTGACGCGCTGGCCTTCAACGACCAACACTTGTGCGACGTGCCCACGCACTTCGGCGTGCACAATGGCTTGACGAACCGGCTCCAGAACAAAGGGCCCAGGCTGGAAATCCGGCCAAATGGGCAGGACCAATAGGATCGCCGAGGCTGTTCCGAGTGCGAGCGCGCGCAGAGGAGTCAGCCAACCCCATAACCGCTCTTTCTTGTCCAGATATAGCAATTTCATAAAACGTCCGAAGCTGTGGATACGGTCGCGAAACACCCAGTAACCAATCAAGGTAGCGGGCACAAAAGCCCAGGCCGGAGAATAGGAATGCAGAATGTTAAAACTCAATATCATCAGGAATGACAAAAGAACATAGCCATACGCGGCTGAAAGGACGGCATAGACGAGATAGAAGGGACGCTTTCGCCGCGGAATGTATTCAACCTCAGCCGGCATCCCGAATAGATGCTTGCGGGTCCAGCCAGAAAGATAGGCTGACGTGCGTTCCTTGAAGTCAGGTTGGCCGATCAGTTCGCAAAAGATGTAATAGCCATCGAGTTTGATGAGCGGGTTCAAATTGAGCACCGACACTCCGATGCCGGTAACCATCATCACCTTGTAGGCAAGATCGTGCGCGAACATGCCGGGGGTCGTTGCCCACCAGACCGCCGTGGCCGCAAAGCACACAATCAAATCCCCCCAGATCCCCGCGATGACGGTGGCAATCCGCTCCCATTTGCCTCCATAGATCCAGACTTGAGTGACATCGCAATAGAAACTGGGAGCAAAATACATAAGAGTAAACCCCATTTCTTCTACGTTGCCCCCAAAATGCTTGCAGGTCAGGCCATGGAACGATTCGTGCAGGAACGCCATAGCGGCGAACAATAACCAGAACTCAAGCAGGTCGCTCGCGGACTTGGACGTGAAGTTGTAAAACTCGAAGCTGTCGGACCAGATTTGTCCGAAACGATCCGCCCACATCCAGACCATGCCGGCAAACATGGTGAGCGCGAGCAACGTGAACCACCACGTGTAGATCCAGCGGCACCACGGATAGATGCGCGAGATGTAGTCGTCAGCGTGAGGCCATTTCGCAATCACAATGTCCGTAAAATCAATACCGGCGCGTTTGCGTTTGAGGCGCTGGGTTCGCAGCTTCTGCTGCAAGGCCAGGTTTTTTTCCAGCGGGCTTTTGTAGAAGAGCTCGGTGTTCTGCTGAATGAACGCGGCAAATTCCCGAGCGTCGTCCTCCGAATAGCGAACCCCCGTCTGTTCGGTCACCAGATTGGAAATTTCAAGATAGGATTTCTCCCCATCGAATGACTGCAGGAGCACCCATTGCGCAGGCTCCAGGCGGATAAAACTGTCAGCGCCGGGCAGCTTGGCAAGCACGGTCGGCTTCCCGGCCTCGATCTGCTGCTTTCCGATTACGCGCGGGTCAAGCTTTGGGACCGCGCGCTGGATGGCTCGTTCCGGCAGTTCCGGCAACGCGGCGGACATGGCATTGGCGATGTTCATGGGTGGTCTGGGATGTGAACGTCAGCCTGCATGCCGGGCCGCAAGTCACGTGGAGAACCGGAGAACTCCGCCAACACCTCAATCGTGCCGCTCGCGGGATCCACAACCGGACTCACTTCGATCACGCGCGACGTATGCTCATTTGCCGGATCGACGTCCTGAACCGTCACCGCCAGCCGTTGTCCAATCTTGATCCGACTCAGGAATCTCGAGGGAAGCGTGAACCGGATGCGCAGCGGTCCCGTTGCCGTCACCCAGAACAGGCGCTCATTTGGAGCCACGGTTTGACCTGCCCGAATATAACGACGGGCAACAATTCCATCGAATGGTGCCGCAACCCGGGTCTTCTCCAGTTCCAACTCAAGGGAGCGCTGATTGTCCTGCGCATTGACAAGCAGCTGCTCGACCCGTTTGACATCCCACTGGTCCGCTTCCGCCTTGTAGCGGGTGTGCTCCAGTTGTTCCTGGGGAATGATGCGAGCCTCCCACATTTTCTGGGCGCGTTGATAATCGGCCTCGAGAACCTTGGCTTCCGCCTTCCAGTTATTGAGATCGGCTTCCGTGCTCGCGCTCCTGGCACGAGCCGCCTCGAGATCTGCCCCGATCTGACGATCATCCAGTTTGGCGAGCAGCTGTCCTTTGTGCACGCGGGTGCCCGGCTCCACCAAAATCCGCACCACCACGCCTCCGCGTTGTGCCTCCACATCCACCTGATTCTCGACCACGATCGGTCCGGAGGCCTTGTAACCGTCATCCGCAGGAACTGATGAGGCTGCTGTCGGAGCCGTTCGAGCGGCAGAGGACGCCGCCGCCTCAGCCGGACTCGCTCCCCGGCTGCACGAGCTACAGGAGAACGCCATCAAAACGAGAATCGAAGTTGCGACACTTTTCCATATTTTCAAAGCATCACCACCCAAACCACTGCCAAAGTTTCGACCATATCCACGTGACGGGCTGGCGGAAAAAGACTTCTCCCGCCGGACGCCAGCCGGTCGAAACTTTGCCGCGTCCCTGCATGCCCGCGCGCAACAGCGCCTCAGGATTCGGAACCGTAACCCGGGCAAAGAACGTGCGAGAGTCTCCTTCAAGTCTGCCGAGAGGACTCACAACCGCCACCTGTCCCTCAAAGGTATGAGCCGGGAAGCTGTCCAGTTTGATCCTGACCTTCTGGCCGGGCGCGACGAGTCCGACATCGACTTGATCGACGGCGACGTCCACCAGCGCCTCAGAATTATCGATCACGTCGGCGAAAGTCTCGCCGAATTTGAGCTTGTGGCCAATCACGTTGTCCAGGTGCGGGGTGGCAATCACCCCATCGATCGGCGAGCGCAAAACCGTTCTATCCAGGCGCTCCTTCGCCAGGGCGACCTCAGCCGTCCAATACGCAACCTGCGCCTGTTCGATACCAGCTTCGGTTCCGTCGTTCGCGTTCAACGCACGATCCATCAGGTTCAGGGCGGTCTCACGCTTCGCCTGGTCGGCTGCCAACGCTGAACGATAATCCCAGTCTTCGAGAGTTCCAACAACTGCGCCCTGGCGAACCCGGTCTCCTTCTTTGACATCGACCTCTTTCACTACCCCCTCGACCTCGGCCCCAATCCGCGCAGCGTGTCTGGGCACAACCGTTGCAGGCCCTTCGATTCGCAGCGGAAGCGGAAACAGCGCCAGGAAGAGAACGACTACGCCAGCACCGATCGCCCATGCGATCCGGCGGTGTTTCTCCAAGGCGAGAAAACGCTGCTTTCTGTCGATCAATGGTTGCAGAACGCCGATGAAAGGCACCTCCTTATAGAGGGAGGCGTTGCGCAGCGCAACCGTGGCCTGGCTCGCGAGCACCTTGATCATTTCTACGTGCGCCACATTCAGGAAATCGGGATCGCTGCTCTCAAAGGAGAGGACTCCGACTCGCCCTTCTTCATCGGCCAGCGGGACCGCGTGAAAACTGCGCATACCAGTCTGCGCAAAATAGGCGTGAAACTTAGCCCGGGTTTCCTCTCGGTCGGCGACAATCTCCTCGCCGCGCTGGCTGATTTGCATCGGCTCTTTTAGCAATGAGGCCCATTGCAGAATCTGGCTGAGCGCCACGATCTTGGGATCTTGCGGGTCGAATTCCGTCGCCCCCGAAAGCGCGCGCAACTGCATGCGGCCGCGCTGCTCGAGCGCGATAGCGGCCCGCTCGTAGGGAATAACTCCCGCCGGGCCATTGACCACCGCCTGCAGAACACGATCCAAATCGAGTGTTGACGTAATCTCGTGGCTGATGGTCACGAGCATTTCCAGGATTTCCACCTTGCGCTCGGCCATCAGCAGGCTGGCGTTATGAAGCGCGATGCTCGCGGTCTCACTCAGGCTGGTCAGTACAAACAGGTCGTCCTCATCAAAGGGCTCACCGTCTACCCGGTTGACCGCTTCCACGACTCCTACGAGAGAACCCTGGTCGAGAAGGGGACCGACCAGAATGGAGGTAACTCGCTCTTCCTCCATGGCGAGGTTTCGGCGAACCAATCGCTCGTCCTCGGGATCTGTAATCCACAAGGCTTCTCCGGTGTCGGAAACATCGCCGGCGATTCCTTGGCCAGCTGCTTGTGTCATTCCCTGGTGGGTTGTCGGGTCCGCGCCAGCCTGATGCATCAACAAAAGGCTGCCATCGCCTTGGACCATCCAGATATTTACTCCCTCGCACTCCAATGTCTCGCACATCTTCGAGCCAATGATCGGGAGAAGTTGATCCATCTCCAGAGTGGAGCTGAATACCTTTTCAATGTCGTAAAACTGGGAAATGCGGGTGATGGAGGCTAAAGAGCTGTTGCGCTCGAGTTCATACTCCTGGGCGGCATAAAGCGCCGGACCAGCAACCTCAGATAGTGGCTGTAATAGCTCAAGATGCGCTCCACTCAGTGGCTCTTCGAAGTTAAGGATCTCGATGGCGCCGATGAGTTCGTCGTTGAAAAAGAGCGGAAGGTACGCAAGGGAATGCAAAGTTTTACGAACGTTGAGATGGGCGTAATGGTCGCGAATGAGGGCCTTGCCAACAAACAGCGCCTGTTTGGGGTCAGTTGCCAGAAGGCCGAGCGAGCCGGCCTCGAGCGGAACGGCTTCATCGGGCTCAGCCTCGCCGACGGTTGCGCGCACATTCCAGCATCTTTCCCCGGAGGTGGTCGACAGCAAATAAATGTTGATGGCAGAAGCTGGCAGAAAACCAGCGATTACCTGCGCGACGATACGTGCCCTCGGCGCGATCTCCTTCGCCCCGAGCAGACGAGCCGAAATTGCAGTTATGTCGAGGACGAGATCGGAGTTTTGAATCGCCATGGCCCGTTGGGAAAAAGCTTATCCAGTTAATTCTGTAGCTGCCCGGGCGGGAATATGAATTCCAACCTGCAAATTCACAATCTTCCTCTTAGTGAGCGGGACTCTAGCAGACCACGAAAAATGTGTCAACACATTCCGCCAAGCCGTAATTCGGCTACTTCCCAATAATTAGCCGATCGGTTGGACAGAAAATTCCGTTGGTACCCTCCAAATGGCTACGGAGTTTCGCGGCTTTTCTGGGCTTGCCGCTGCTCGCAACGCCTGGAAGGCCGTCATTGGAAAGCTCCCTTCATCCCCATTCGGCTGTCCGTCCGTCCTTCACAACTGCAACCCGCAAACTTAGTTTGCCCATGCCAGACCATCCGCCCCGCGCCCGGCGTCGATCAGCTTCACAGCCCAGTTGTTGACCTGTATTGCCGCCACCTGATGGCTCTGGTCGCACGATACATAAGCGACCTGACTGTCCGGTCGGATTACCACCTCTTGAGGAGCTGGGGGCACAGGGATCGTCCTGACGATCTGCAACGTTGGTAGATCAACGACCGCTACGGCATTTGCCTCCGGCAATGCCACCAGCAACCATTTTCCGTCCGGCGTGGATGCACTTCCGTATCCCGTACCGGGTAGTGCAATCCAGCGATCAACTTTATTCGTGGCGGTATCGATTACCGCCAGTCGGGGCTTCTCCGTGTCAGAGGTGAACACCCGGCGATTGTCAGGCGTGATCGAGATACGCTGGACGTGTTGCGCGACGGGAATCACCGTGACTGTTTTTCGCCCCGCAAGATCGAGCACCGAGACCGTCCCCGGTCCCACGTTGGCTGTGTAGCCCTTGCGCCCATCTGAACTGATTGCCAGCATATGGGATTCGGCCTGCCCGGTCGGAACGCTTCCGACAATTCTCAGCGTTTGGGGATCGATGATCGCTACAGATTTGTCCAGCTCCGTCGTCACGTAGAGCAGACCATCTTTCGGCTCAAACACGGCGCAATGAGGACGTACGCCGTGCCCAAAGTCGATGGTGTGGATTAGCTTGCGCTCACTGAGGTCGATCACAGCCAGCGTGCTTCCGTCCGTGCCGGGCCTACCAACCCCGGAGTTGCCGTAGATCGGCACGAATGCCAGCTTGCCATCGGGAGATGCCGCAACCTCATGCCCGGTCACGCCTCCCTCGGGGACGATTGCAATCTGCCTTCCCGTATTTGGATCAATCAGACCGAGACTCTGCTCACCTTTATTGGCGACGAGCAGCAGGCCGTCCGATGGAGGAGAAGCACCGGCGAAGGCGCCGATCAGCAGTCTGACGAAAATGAGTGTCAACGCAAAGAAGTTAGTCACGATGATGGTCCTGTCCTTTAGCTTCTCGCGACATAGTATCGCACTCCGAGGCCAGGAAACTTCAAGCAGAACGACAGTGGCGCTCAGCCGCATGGTACGGTTCCGCTAAAAATCGTGCCCGAATTTCGGTCCGCCATTAGGTCGTCTGCCAGCAAATCGGTTGGTCGCGATCCTCAAGAACAGCGGTTCGAGATGCGCCGAGGCGGCCCAGCGGTCCTCGAAGTCCCGGTGAGTCCCGGTGCCAAAATCTTGATGACAGACAAACCGTCCGGTACCATAGCTTGCCTGTAACTTTCCCCGCCGATTCCCGTCCAAAGGTGAATATGCGCAAAGACTCCGTGTGCTTGTCGCTGCTTCTGCTTGTAGCGTTGCCGCTGGTCAACGCTCAAACGTCATTCGCGCAACAGTCTTGTGCACCCGCGCCCCACAGCCCCAGTCTCGACCTTTCCTCGATGGACAGCTCGGTTGACCCTTGCGTCGATCTCTACCGCTATTCCTGTGGCGGCTGGCAGAAGAAAAATCCCATCCCGCCCGATCAGGCATCATGGTCGGTTTACGGAAAGCTCTATCAGGACAATTTGATCCTCCTCCGCGGCATGTTGGAGCAAGCGGCCCAGTCGACTGAGCAACCGAGTGCCGTGACGCAGCAGATCGGCGACTTCTACGCCGCCTGCATGGACGAAGGCGCGGTAGAAAAGCGGGGTCTCTCGGCGATTCAGCCGGAACTCGACGCCATTGCGCGGATCGGGGCGGCGAAAGAATTGACGCCGGTGGTAGGGCGGCTGCAGTTGACCTACTCCCAATATTCTTACAGCAGCTCCCTGCTCTTTTCGGCCGGCTCAACCCAAGACCCGGACGACTCCGAGCATGTAATCGCCGATGTGGACCAAGGCGGCCTCGGCATGCCCGATCGCGACTACTACATCAAGGACGACGCCAAGTCGAAAGAAACGCGCGAGCATTACGTCCAGCACGTACAGAAAGTTTTCGAGCTGATCGGGGACAGCCCGTCCGCCGCCAGGAAAAACGCCGAAACCGTCATGCGCCTGGAGACGGCCATGGCCAAGGCTTCGCTCACCCGCGTCGAACGCCGCGATCCGCACACGTTGGTGCACAAGATGAAAGTGGCCGACCTTGCTCAGCTTGCGCCCAACTTTGACTGGCTCGCGTACTACCGCGAGATGCAGTACCCGGAGTTCGCCATTCTTAACGTGGACGCTCCCGAATTCATCACGGAACTCAACAAGCTTCTGTCTTCCGAACCGATTGACAGTTGGAAAACCTATTTGCGCTTCCATGTAGCCGATACATCTTCTCCATATCTTTCCCCGAAGTTCGTCGAGGAAAACTTCGAGTTCTATCGCAAGTATTTACGCGGCGCGAAAGAGATGCAGCCCCGTTGGAAGCGCTGCGTGCAGTATGTCGACTATGACCTCGGAGAGGCGCTGGGGCAGGTTTATGTGGCCAAGGTCTTCTCCCCCGAACTCAAGCAGAGCACGCTCGATATGGTGCGGCGTATCGAGGACGCGATGGGCCAGCGCATCCGCGCGCTCGACTGGATGAGCCCGGAAACCAAGCAGCAGGCGCTGGTCAAGTTGGCGGGAATCCGCAACAAGATTGGCTATCCCGACAAGTGGCGCGACTACAGCTCGGTAACCATCGTTCGCAACGATTTTGCCGGCAACGTCGAGCGCGCCCATCAGTTCGAGAGCCGCCGCAACATCAACAAAATCGGCAAGCCAGTGGACCACGGTGAGTGGGACATCTCGGCTCCCACGGTGGACGCCTATTACGATCCGCAGTTGAACGACATTAACTTCCCCGCCGGCGTGCTGCAGCCGCCGCTCTACGATCCGAACATGGATGACGCTCCTAACTACGGCAACACCGGCGGCACGATTGGCCACGAACTCACCCACGGCTTCGACGACGAGGGCAGCCAGTTCGACGCCAAGGGGAATCTGAAGGATTGGTGGACGAGAGAAGATCGCGAGAAATTTGATGCGCGCACCAAGTGCGTGGACGATCAATATTCCGGATACGTTGCAGTAGAAGATGTTCACGTCAACGGCAAGCTGACCCTGGGCGAGAATGTCGCCGATCTGGGTGGCGAGATTCTGGCTTACAGGGCGTGGAAAGATGCCACCAAAGACAAGAACCTTCAGCCCGTCGACGGCCTTACCCCGGAGCAGCGCTTCTTCATCGGATTCGCCCAGTGGGACTGCGCCAACGAACGTCCCGAAGACATTCGCGTGCGCGCCATGACCGACCCGCATTCTCCCGCGCGCTACCGCATCAATGGAGTTGTCGTAAACATGCCGGATTTCGCTGAGGCATTCTCCTGCAAACCGGGCCAGCCAATGGTGAAGCCCGCGGCGAACGTGTGCAGGGTCTGGTAGCACTGGTCGGCTCGAGCACGATGTAGTGGGTTGGCGCGAAGGAGCAGAGTCTCCGGCTTAATAATCACGCCAGGATTCGCGCTCGATCAGGGGACATATCTGTTGGTGGGCAGCAGAAGCGCAGCTGTGGCCTTCTAACTTCAGGCACTGATACTGATACTGATACTGATACTGATAAAGATGGCGACGAAAGCGATTCTCGGCAGCTTCGTTCAGTCACGCTCGGAGCATCTACTCTTCGATTACGGTGGGCAGACGGCGTTAACCGCGTTGCTGCTGTGCCTGCTCGCTACTGAAGGGGCCGCAGGAGCCTGGGTCCACTACGTTGTCTTGTTTCCATTGTCTTCGAACCGACCGGTGGTGATGCTGAGGCGGTCAGCCATTCTGTGAATATTTACGTGCGGGCCGGGCTGGTGTATGCACCGAATCAGCAGCCGAGCGCAGTGCGCTTGCTTTTCTCAGTAGAACTTGCCGCATTTTCTTTCTGGATTGCTGTCATTTTCCACCCGCCTTCGCTGCGTCTGCATTTTCTCTTTTCTTGTCCGGCGCATCTCTGTCTTGCTCATAGGCGAAGACTAGCGCTGTGAAAAAGTCTCGTGTGCCAGTGGCTGCTGCCACCAGGATGTGTTCGTCGTCGATGTCCGGTATTTCACTCCACCGATTGTCAAACTCTCTCTCAGTCCGCTCCAGCAGTCTGAAAATCTCAAGGTTGGCACTTCGCTCGTCACTTTCCGGCTTTTGTGCTGCGGCGTTCTTCACTGCTCCACGCCAGCCGTCGTTGAGGGCTCGTATCGACGCTTGGCAGATTTTCGAGCGTAGCGGAGACGCTGGCAGCCGGTTCAGAATCAGTTTCATCAGCGTATCGATTTCTTCAGCGGTCAGCTTTAGTCCGTAGGTCTTCGGCTCTGTCTTCGCGCGTTTCGCTTTCGCTGTCATTTTCCACCTGCCTTGGCTGCTGCTCGCTCTGGGCTTTGCTGCGTGCTCTGTTTCGCTTCTTCTCGGTCGATGCCGTTCTTCTAGCTCTTCTTCAGTTCAATGGAGAGTTCCCCGGTATCTAGGTCAACGCGGACGACGTACAGCCCGCGCGAAACCTTGCTAATGCCGTTGCTAAACTGGTTCACGTTTCGGAGCCGTTGGAAAAAAGCGTCTGTAATCTCGATATCGCCAAGATATTCTTTTCTCATCTTATGAACGCTACGCCCTGCCGTGCTCGGTCGCCAAGGTTACGTTTTTCCGGGACGAACGTAACATGACGGTTTGCTGCAGGTGCGGGAGATCATAAGGCTGCGGTTGAATGCAGAACTCACGACCCTTTCTGTTTGTGACAGTGGGGTTGGCATACTGCAGGGGCAAGAGGGCATCAGCAATCTGGTGGAGGCATTTCTGGTGGCAGGGTCAAAATTGGTTGTAGCGAGCCTGTGGAGCGCAGACGACACATTCGCCAGTGCGTTGATGGAACAATTCTACCGCCACTTGGCTCAAGCGGTCGGCAAGGTTCTACTTACATCGTGAGCACCACCCGGAATTCGGCTTTCCCGCTCATCATTCTGTCGTAGGCTTCCGCCGCTTTCGCCAGCGGATACTTTTCGATCATGGCGCGTACGCCGGTCATTTCCGCAAAGCGCAGTGTATCTTCCGAATCGGTCGGTATTCCCGCCGACCATCCTTGAATGCGCTTCCTGCCGAAAATCAAACTCCCGGGCTGCACCTCGATAGGGTCTTGCGACGCGCCGACGACGAGCATCGTGCCATTGTCCCCCAGGCCGTCAACAAGGGATGACATCGCTTTCCCGCTAGGCGCGGTAGCCAGGATGACGCGAGCGCCACCGAGCTTCTTCAGTTCAGCCGCCACATCGACTGCCGCGCTGTCGATGTATACGCCCGCGCCCAGCTTCTTCGCTAGCGACGCATTGTCTGCTCCGCGCCCGATTGCCGCTACTCGGTATCCAAACTTTTTTGCGAACTGAATCCCTAGGTGCCCCAGGCCGCCTATCCCCTGGACCGCGACTAGATCGCTGGGCATCCCACCATTTCGGCGCAGGGCGTTGAACGTTGTAACTCCGGCGCACATGAGCGGAGCGGCTTCCGCGGGATCGAGCGATTCCGGCATGTGGGCTAGCGCCTCGACGGGTGCAACCATATATTCCTGGTAGCCACCGTCATACGTGATCCCGCAGATGATGACGCTCGCACAGTTCGCGAAATCGCCTCGTCTGCAGGCCGGACAGGTATTGTCCTGGCCGCCAAACCAGCCCACGCCAACGCGCTCGCCTTTCTTCCACTCTTTTACACCGGCGCCAACCTCATCGATTACGCCGGCGACCTCGTGTCCAGGAACGCGAGGATACGAGATGCCAGGAAGGATGCCTTCTTTGGTAAGGACATCGCTGTGACACACTCCGCAGGCTTCGACCCGAATCCTGACCTGCCCAGGGCCGGGCTGAGGAATTTCGCGCTCCACGATTTCGAAGTCTGCTCCCGCCTTAGGCACTTGAACCGCTTTCATCTTTGCCACTTTGTCGTTCCTTTCGCTAGCGATTGTTGTGTTGGTATCGGTGACCGAGAGACGAGAACATCGACCGTCCTGGCCGCATGATCGTGTGTATCGCGTGACCCTGTCTACCTGAAAGTCGTTGGCGTTAAGAGAGTACCCGAATTGGATGACCAGAGCAAAAAAGGGAGCTGGAGCCGGGAGAAGACCGAACGCTTGCCACGTCGGAAGCAAGAGGCACTGCTGACCACGCGATTGATGCTTTTCTGCAGACCGCAGAGAGTCCCAGGGCCTCTTGGTCGACTGCCCCGTCCCCATTTTTCAATCCCATTTTTTCGATGGCTGGGGAGCAAACAAAACGGAGGGGGAGGCGAGTCAAGGGCGCGGGTTGTGCGCGTTCATCGGAGCGTAGCGGAGAACTTGACTCGACTCCCGCGCTCCGTACACTCGCCCGCGAAAAAATGGGATCGCTGCTTTTCCCAAGACGCCTACGCTGAGGACCCCACCTCAACCACCGTGCCCGGTTGAATGGTCCGAAACGCCTCGGCGCAGACCGCGAAGTGCGGCTCTAAATCCACCACACGATTCGTACGCGCACCCACGATCAGCAGCGCGATCCTGCGCCCGGTGAGGTTCTGCTGATAACGCAGATTCCGGTCAATCGTCACCACCACATCGAAACCGGCGTCGGCCGGGGCAAGCAGTTCCCCGTTTTCTTTCCCCGACCGTCCCGCTTCCTGCACGGTCGTGCAGTCGAAACCGCTCGCCGCCAACGCTACTTCAACGCCTTGGGAGCGCACTCGTCGATCAGTATTTTCATCCCAGCTGCGCCATCAGGCTGTCCCGCGCCCCTTCCAGCGCCGCAATCGCTGCCTCGCTCGTCACGCTCGGATACCGCTCCAGAAACTCGCCCAGACTCTCGCCGCCTTCCAGATAATCCGTCAACGCCTTGAACGGAACCCGCGTCCCATCGAAACACCGGCTCGCCGCTGAGCACAGCCGGATTCTTCACGATCACGCTTGCCATGGAATTCCTCCCACCTGCCTGCTATGGTAGCGCACCCGCGCCGCAACGCAGAGCAGATTACCCGCGAATGAACCTCGAATCGATGCCCGACATGTGCCGGATAAAGCCCGGACGCGCACCGGACGCCGCGCGCGTTTCGTAAGCGTGTGAGCAACCCACCGAGTCAAGCCGCAGAGGCTGTGCGAAAATCCGGATGGGATATCGAGTCCATTCAAAACCACCCGGCCGAAGTTTAGATGGCTGAAATGCGGCTATGGATCATAGACACGCTTGGTTATTACGATCCTTTTCCATTTTCAGAACCGTTGCACAACGTGTTGCACATTTTTCTCCCACGATTTTCTATCCCCCACAATGTGCTGATACAACCCAAACCTTTCAGTAACTTACGCGGGGCTGAGCTGTTTCGTAATCGGCAGGTTAGCGGTTCAAGTCCGCTCGTCGGCTCCATCCTAACCTATTAGAAAAAATCAGTTTACAGATTTGGACTTTGCGTCCGAGGCCGGATTTACTGTCCCATCACTGTCCCGAAAATTGTGAGCAACTATTTCCGCTTCGAACTTGCCCATGGCTGCAATAACGTCTGGGGTTTGTGGCTTGATGGGACGGGGCGCGATTTACGGCTGATCGTCCTGATCGTCGGGGGCGTGTTTTTCCGGGAGCATGCGCTGATGCAGGATGCGGGAAATCAGAATGCCGCCTCGTTCCTCCCGATAGAACAGAACATGTTTGCCATGCTCATGACGGCGCAGGCCGACGCGAATTTCATCACAGACGCGGCCTAGTGCAGGGATGTCGGCAAGCTTCTGGCAGCATACCTCAAGCTCGTCGATGTAGCGAACCGCTTGTGCTTTGCCCCATTTGCGCAGAGTGTAACTGGCGATGGCCAGGAGATCGTCCTCAGCGCGCCGCGAAAATCGACAATTGGCCACGGTCAGCGGGACACGGGAAGCTTGAGCGACCTACGGACGCGGCCAAAGACGTTGCCTTCGGCGATGCCGCTAGCGTCGCCTTCATCGATAGCCGCCCGAAGTTTGGCAAGCTTCGCCTCGTACTGCTGTTCCTCGCGCTCCAAGGTCCGCAAACCGGCGCGCACGACTTCACTGGCGTTTTCGTAACGCCCGCTCTTGACCTTTTTGGCGACGAAGCGGTCAAGTTCGTCGGTCAAATTCACGTTCCGGGTCGGCATGGCGGCCCTTTCGATAGAAGGAATTTCGAACCTATAATAGCACGATTGGCAAAGATTGCCAATCACAATGAATGAAAGTGCAGGTATTCCAGCGCATTGGCATAATTCAGAATGTGTTTTGAAGTGATTAAGCGTTCCGCAAGAGGTCTTCAAATTGCTCAAACGCCGCAGCTATCGCCCAGACGAGATCTGCAATATTCGTTGCACACCACTACGCGATCATTCTAAGACCGTGAATTGCACCAATTCGATATGCCGGTCTCAAGCAATTTGGCGAACTGATGCGGGGGGACGGGCTTGCTGAAATAATATCCTTGAGCCTCGTGACATTGGTGAGCCTGAAGAAATGCCATCTCTTCCCGCGTCTCCACGCCCTCGGCAATGACCCGCAGTTTCATGCTTCGGCCCATACTGATGATGGCACTCACAATGGTCGTGTCGTCGGGAGTCGTTGTGATCTGACGGACAAACGATTGGTCGATCTTCAAGGCATCGATTGGGAACTTCCTCAAATAGCTCAAGCTGGAGTAACCAGTACCGAAGTCATCGACTGC
>Ga0181522_10001391_pt1 | contig 14770 bp, 12 predicted proteins | sample PEATcosm2014_Bin_27_FD_121103 | JGI IMG/M metagenome (GOLD analysis project Ga0181522, IMG submission 121103) | Peatland microbial communities from MTU Mesocosm Facility, Houghton, MI, USA - PEATcosm2014_Bin05_10_metaG | ecosystem: Environmental > Terrestrial > Soil > Wetlands > Peat | place... | reverse complement strand
CAGAAAGAGTGGGAGAAACACGAGTACTTTGAGGGCTGCCTGCCTATTGAAGAACTGGCCCGTCGAGGCCGCGATACGTTGAGATTCGGCCCGATGAAGCCGGTAGGCCTGCGCGATCCGCGCACCGGCCTGAGGCCCTGGGCCGTGGTTCAACTGCGCAAGGAGAATCTGCGCGCCGACAGCTACAACCTGGTCGGCTTTCAGAATCACTTGAAGTTTGGCGAGCAGGCGCGCGTGCTGCGGCTAATTCCGGGCCTGGAGAATGCGCGCTTCCTGCGTTACGGGCAGATTCATCGCAACACGTACATCTGCGCGCCACTTTTGCTGGATGAAACTTTGCGCCTCAAGAAGGAGCCGCGGCTGCTCTTTGCCGGGCAGCTTTCGGGAGTGGAGGGTTATACCGAGTCAATTGCGACCGGAATGCTGGCGGGAATCTATGCGGCTTCACTGGCGAGCGCCGAGCGACCCTGGCCTGCGCCGCGCGCGTGTGCTCTGGGTTCGCTGGTGCATTACATTACGCACGCCGATTCCAAGGACTTTCAGCCGGCTAACATCACTTTTGATCTGCTTGAGCCCCTCGAAGAAGAGCTGCGCAAGAAGATTCGCGACAAGAAGGAGCGCCACCGGCTGGTTTGCGAGCGAGCGCTGGCGGCCTTCGATGAGTGGTGGGTTGGGAAAGTTATGCTGGATCGTGACTGAGAATCCGCTATCTTGCGGTTGAAGAAGGATTATGAGTAGAAACAATCTATTGGTTGTCCTGACCGCGACAGGTTCAGCGCTTTGCTGGTGGCCTTTTTTTATCATGCAAACGGCAGATCGCAGTCACCTTTGGTTCCTTCCCTACCCGCTGATCGCGCTCGCGGCCGGCTATGCGACTTTCTTGACGGGAGGACGCTGGCTTCGCTTTATTGTGGTTTCTTCCGTGGGAACGTTTGTTGGGGTGTGCAGCGGTGGCGCAATCTGGCCGGAAGAGGATGGCATTGCTCAATCGTATTTGCTCTACGGAGCAGGCATAGCCACCCTGGTCACTGCGCTTTTGTCCTCCCTCTCATGTTTCGTGGGACGAAGGCTATCATCTCGCTGACAGCTTCCGATGTCCAGACGCGAGGGCCAAGACAGCTCCAACATTCAGAGAGTGCGATGGCCTGGGAACCTTTCGGACGCTCCCAGTGTCCAATTAGATAGGGCGTCCCGCGCGCCGGTTTGCGGCGGATGCCATGATAGGCTGAACAGGCCGGGGAGCGAGCCCATTGAAAGTCTTCATTGCGTCCGAAGCCATCTCGCCGTTCACTCTCTCGGATGAGTTGATCGCTCTGCTCATGCTTGCGGTCTTGCTCTGCATTGCGATCGGAATCGCCATCTTCTATCTTGCGACCCGGCTCCGTCTGGCGTTCGATCACTGCGTGGCTCGCCAGACCCAAGAGATTCGGCCGGCATGGAGGCTTTATCGTCCGCAAGCCTGGCGTTTTTTCAAGATGAATCTGCTGTTTGGGATCATTTTCTTTTGCGCATTCGTGTTGGTGGCTCTGCCATTCTGTTTTGGCTTCTACCGGATCTACGCGTCGTCAAAACCGGACGGTCAATTCGATGCCGGCAGCTTCTTCCTGCTTCTGCTTCCATTCATCGGAATCGTGATTTGCTTGTGCCTCGCGGCGGTTGTCGTGGATGCCGTGCTGCGTGATTTTATCCTGCCCCATATGGCGGTTGCGGACGTCTCTTTCCGCCAGGCATGGGAATTGGTGAAGGCGCGCATCGGAGCGAAAAAGGGCTCCTTCGCGCTTTACATTTTCCTTCGTCTGATTCTTCCCACACTTGCCGTGATGGCCCTGTTCATTGCTGCGGCGATTCCCCTGGCGATCGTTTTTGGCATGTTGGCGCTCTCCGAGGCCGGTCTCAACGCGATGCGGGAGAATGCGGCAGGGGTTGGCGCGATCATCTGGATCTTCTTCGAGATTCTGCTCGGCGCTCTCGTCACCTCATTCGGCCTTTTCGTGGCCGTGTGCCTGGGCGGCCCGATTGCCACCTGGACGCGCAACTATGCCCTGCTCTTCTATGGCAGCCGGTGCCAGGCTCTGGGCGAGATTCTCGCCCCTCCACCGGCTGACGCTCCAGCGGGCCAGGAAGCTATCTGAGCATGGCCTGCATCCCCAGCAACGTGTACCCTGAAGACTGGAGCTTGCGAATGCGTTGGATTTCCATTGTGGTTTGTTCGGCGGCACTGGCGGTGGGTTCCGCAGGTGCTCAAGCGCAAACTGCCCCGGCAAAGCCCGCGGCTACCTCCGGAGTGGCGCACCTGGTGCTGCCGCCAGTACCCAAAGCGCTGCTGCCGGAGGCCTTTGCAGGGTGGGTCACCGCAGAAGCGCCGAATAAAGTGACCGACGCGGCCCAGGCCGATCCCGCCAACGCCGCTGCGCTCAAGGAATACGACTTTACCGACGCAGCGCTGGCCAATTACAAGCGGGAAGGCGAGACGCTTAGCCTGCACGCGATGCGCTTCCACGACGCCAGCGGAGCCTTTGGCGCGTACTCTTTTTACCGCCAGAACGGCTGGCCGAAAGAAGAGATCGGCACAGGCGCGACCTCGAACCACAACCGCGTGCTCTTCTGGGTGGGAAATGTGGTCGTGGATGCGAACTTCTCGCGCATCTCGCCCATGAGCGGCTCGGAGTTGCGCGAGCTGGCCGGCCAGTTGCCACGGCCGGAGGGTGGCGAGGCGCTAACGCCGCCGATCCTGGCTAATCTTCCCCAGAGCAATCTGCCTCAAATCAAGCTGGACGGGCAGACTACCCACTATGCACTGGGAGCTGCGAGCTATACAGGCTCGGGCGGGGTGCTGCCGCCGGACCTGGTCAGCTTCGATCGCGGCGCTGAGACGGTGACGGCCAACTATTCGCTGCGCTCGGGCGTGGCTACGCTCACCCTCATCGACTATCCCACGCCGCAGATGGCCGCGGCCCAGGAGACGAGGATTCGCGATTACATCAAGGCCGGCAAACAGGCCCAGCCAGCCTGGCCCAAGCCCCTGGCAGACTCCGATCTGGCTTCGCTCGATGTGCGACGCAGCGGGCCATTGGTGGCGCTGGTCAGCGGCGATGCCATTCCAGAGGAGAGCCACAAGCTGCTGGCCATGGTTCACTATGAGTCGGATCTGATGTCGATTCCGCAGCCGACGGACTCTGAAGTTTTGAAGACCGGAAGGCTGCTGATGGGGATCGCTCTCCTTGTGGTCGTCGGCTGCGTCGCCGCAATCCTGCTCGGGTTCTTCCTGGGCGGCTTCCGGGCGCTTTATCGCAAGGCGCGTGGCAAACCGGTCTCCTCGGTCTACGATGTCGAGTTCACAAGTCTCAATCTGCGGGATTGAGGGGCGGGAATCGGGCGAGATTCGGGGGAAGCATCTGAAGGGTTAATGGGGCAGTAAACCCTGTTGAAAACCTTAGTAATCCCTAGAAAACACCCTGAGATAACGGAGAACTGCAGAAGAATTCAGGCGAAGATGAATCGAAGATCTGGTCGGTGATTTCTCCAGAGGTTAATATATAAGTTATTGACTATAAACAACTTATTTCTGTCTCGAATTCCCCTTGACACTCCCTGTTGCCGCACCTAGTATGCAGCCAGAAAGTTCTGATGGTTTTGCCTCCGTTGGAACTATTCTCCCTGAGGAAGGAGCTGCCCTGTTGCCGGGCGGCTCTTTCCGTTTTTGAGGCTTATAAGAGCCCCTCGCTTCCATCTCGAGATTCGATCAGATCGCTTTGCCAGAAACAGGGCCGCGCCGGTGCGTGGGCATGTCCGGATGATGCGATCCGCAGCCATTCCCGCACTCGCACGCAATGTTTGCCCCGGAGAGCATTGAAGGTCGCTCAATAACGGAAGCTGAGACCCATTCCGATGACGTGGCGCGCTTCAAGATTCACCGCCATGGGCGCATACGGCTGGGCGGGTATTCCAGTGGGAACCAGCGTCGCGCCGATGTTTCCCGCCACCTGACCGACGCCTATATCGAAGGCGAAGTGCGGATGTTCACGCTGGGTCACACGAACTGCATAGTCCAGCGTCGTGGGAATATGCGCGTTGTCATGAGTCGTGTAGGTCGGAGGGGCGAAGAGCAGGGCGCTGAGATTCTTCGAGGTCTTAGGCTCCTGAGTAAATCCCGCCGAGGGCACGGCCACAATGCCGTGCGTGAGGGGCAGTGGAATGCCCAAGCCGCCAAAGAACCGTCCGCCGAAGCGCGTGCTTTGGCCGCCGATGCCGAAGATGGTGGCATTGGTGGCCTTCCATCCAATGTTTGCGAGGAAGGGCACCGGCGGCTTAGCCCAGGTCTTGGTTGCGGCGATATACACATCGCCATTGGTGTAGGCATTGGCGCTGCCGCCGAGTTCCTGGCTGATGGCGGTGGAAACAAACTTGTCTCCAAAACGCACGATGCCGCCCGCCGCGATCCCTGGCGTCCACGGGCCAAACTCCCCGTCCTTGATGGCTACGATCTTGCCGCTGACGATGTTCATGCCGTCATAGTTCCAGAGCTTGCTTAGATCAAGAATGGTTGAGGAGCCGCTGTCTCCGAAGGTATGGACGCTGCGCGTGTAGCCGATCTCGGCGCGGTTGGAGAACCCCTCGACGATGCTGAAGGTCTGGATATCGCCGATCACTTTGGAGGCGTCGATGAAGTGATAGCCGACAGCGGGGTGGGAGAAGACCTTGCCTTTGGCCGATTCGACAACGTAGGCGGTGGGCGTCAGAAAGCCGCCGGTCTGGCCCTCCAGCGTCAGGTGTTGGGCGCTGAGTTGCCGAGTGGCGAGCATGGCGACCGCGAGGAAGCCGCAAACAGAGAGTTTGTGAATGAGGCGAAGATTCACTTTGACTTGACTCCAGCGGAGCGCAGTCGCCTGCCTCCGGTAACGTTCGCAATTAAACCCCTTGTAACACAATCGAAGCTGCCTCGTCTTCAACTTTGTTCGAGTGGTAGACTCAGGCCATGCCGCGCGGTCTCTTTATCACGCTCGAAGGCCTGGATGGTTCCGGGAAGACAACGCAGATCAACCGCCTGGCTGCCTGGCTGAAAAGACGCGGCCACGCCCCCGTCGTCACCCGCCAGCCCGGTGGCACGTCGACCGGCGACCGCATCCGCGAGTTGGTGCTCGACTCGCGCTCCACGGGCCTTGCGCCGATGGCAGAGATGGCTCTGATGTTTGCCGATCGCGCGCAAGCAATTGCCGAGGTCATTCAACCCGCGTTGGATGCGGGAAAGCTCGTTCTCTGCGACCGCTTTACGGATTCAACTGAGGCCTATCAGGGCGGCGGCCGTGAGCTTGGCTCCGCGATCGTGCTCGAACTGCACCGCCTCATCTGCTCAGGTACTCAGCCGGATCTGACGCTGCTGCTGCTGCCCTCGCTCGATGCCTCGCTCGAACGTGCGCGCCGCCGCAACCAGCGCGCCACCGCGCAAACGGGCGCGGATGAAGGCCGATTCGAGCAGGAACAAGATGCCTTTTACAGCCGCGTCTGGCAGAAGTACCGAGAGATCGCCATTCGCGAGCCTGAGCGGGTTGTCCTGATCGAAGGCGATCTGACCATCGACGAGGTCCACGAACAGATCGTCGAAGCCGTTGCCGAGCGGCTGGCGGTGTTGGCGGCCACGGCATCAGCGTAATCGGGCCAAGCCACTCAAGGACAGGATATAATCCAGATTAGCCAGCAATCACCTCACTTCAAGCTGCCAGCGAGATCCCATGAAATTGATCCGTAACGTTTTCTTTGTGTCTGCCATGCTTCTTCTCAGCGCGCCTCTCTATTACGCACAAGTCTCTGAGTCGGCGATCAGCAAGCAGATCGATAAGCTTCGATCCTTTTCCGCCGACCAGCGCCCAACTGCGACCATCAAGGTTGCCGCGGATATCAGCGCACTCCCCGCCGGACCAAAGAAAGTCGGGCTCGCCGATGCTGTGGCACATTTGGTTACCGAAGGCGACCAGGGAACCGCGGCTCTGCAAGCAGTTGCCAGCACGCTGTCGCAAGCGCTGGCGCAGTCGCCCGTTCCCGCGAAGAAAGATGCGGTGCCGATGCCGTACCTCGACTTGGCCAAACTGGTCCGCTATGAGAATGTGACGGCAACTCTGAACGATCCGCTCTTCGCCAAGGCCACCCAGACGCTGGCCGACAACGATGCCGAGATCGCGAAGGTCGACTTCACCCTCAAGGATCTGCAAGGAAAGAAGGTCACGCTCTCCGAACTGCGCGGAAAGATCGTCATGGTGAATTTCTGGGCCTCCTGGTGCGTGCCCTGCCGGCTGGAAATGGCCGACCTTCAGGCAATTTATACACACTTCCAGTCTCAGGGCCTCGTCATCCTCTCAATCACCGACGAAAACCCTTTTAAGGTCGGGTCGTTTCTGGCGCAAGCCAACTACCACCCCCCCGTTCTGCTCGACTCCGATGGCAAGGTACATAAGCTGTTTCACGTCGACGGCATTCCCAGAACCTTCGTCTTCAACCGGGACGGCAAGCTTGTGGCTCAAGCCATCGACCAATGCACCCAGCACCAGTTTCTTGAGATGCTGTCCAAAACCGATTTTCATCCATAAACCGTTCCCACGGGTGACGCCGAGTGCCAGTCTTTCCCGAGTTCGAGGAACCGTAAACGAACGATCTTCGAGCAAGGGGTGACGAAGAAAAAGGAGAACTTGGCTCCGGCCCTGAGGCTTCCGCCCCGGAGTGCAAAGCTCGCACGCCGGGGGTCTCGGGTTGAGACGCATATAGAGCCATGCATTGTGAGATACAATTTCGTCGTTGCTCCAATGGCTTCAACCCACCTATCCAGCGAGACCGCATGACTGCTCTCCGTAGCACTCTTCTTCTCGCAGCGCTACTTTTCACAACACCTCTTCTTCATGCGCAGGCGAGTGAATCGTCGGTCGTCACGAATGAACTGAAGAGTTTCGCGACGGCCCCCACCCCCCAGTCGCCGGCAACAGTCGTCAAGATCGCCTCAGACATTCGCGCCCTCCCTGCCGGTCAGCTCAAATTCCAGCTCGCAGACGGTCTTGCCCATCTTTCCTCCCGGGTCGACCCAGGAGTGGCAGCCTTTCAAGCGGTAGCCGACACGCTGGTCCAGTCGATCAATGAGTCTTCGGGTTTCGACGCAGGCGGCCAATCCGCGGCGCTGGTCCTTGACCTGGCCAAACTGATCCGATACGAACATGCAAAGACGACCCTCGATGATCCTCTCCTCGCCCAGGCAATGCAAAAGCTGGCTGCCGACGATGCCGATGTAGAAAAGGCAGACTTTACACTCAAGGATCTACAGGGCCACGATGTCACACTTTCGCAGCTCCGCGGCAAGGTCGTACTGGTCAATTTCTGGGCAACCTGGTGTGGCCCCTGCCGTCTTGAGATGTCCGATCTGAACGACTTTTACTCCCGTTTCAAGTCCCAGGGCCTGGTTGTCCTCTCCATCACCAATGAGGAAAGCTCAAGGGTTACCCACTTGGTGAATGGGGTTGGCTACCACCCTCCCGTCCTGCTCGACCCCGACTCCCATGCTGCCGCTCGGTTCCACGTCGAGAACCTGCCCAGAAGCTTCGTCTTCAATCGAAAGGGCAAGTTGGTGGCCCTGGCCGTCGATCAGCGCTCCCGCCGCCAGTTCTTGCTGATGCTGGCCGCAGCCGGCGTCCATCCCTGACACCAGCGCCGTTGCGTCCAACGAGTCGCACGGAGGCCCGCGCGATTACACTTTATAAGTGACCAGGGACGATCTATTCGCGCCTCAACTCGACCCCAGTCCCCAACTCGGCCTCAACTTCGCCGAGTCACGACAATCGCGCCGTATCTGGCCGGTGCGCGAGTTGGTCGGTCAAATATGCGAGTTGGTCGAGCAGGAGTACGGCGACGTTTGGGTCGAGGGCGAGATCTCGAACTTCAGGCCCGCACCCTCGGGCCATCTCTACTTCACACTCAAGGACGCCGACGCGCAGTTGCCCGTCGTGCTCTTCCGCCGGCAGGCGATGCTGCTGCGCTTCCGCCCCGAGGATGGCCTGCATATGCTGGCGCGCGGCCGGGTCAGCGTCTACGAACAGCGCGGCCAGATGCAACTGGTGGCCGAGACAATGGAACCGGTCGGCGCCGGTTCGCTGCAACTGGCCTTCGAACAGTTGAAGGCGCGTCTCAAGGCCGAGGGGCTCTTCGAAGCAGAACGCAAACGCCCGCTGCCGGCCTTCCCGCGAACGGTCGGCATCGTCACCTCGCCTACTGGCTCAGTGATTCGCGATTTCCTGAACATTGTCGCCCGGCGCCACTCCGGCTTGAGCGTGCTGATCTGCCCGGCCTCGGTGCAGGGAGACTCCGCGCCGGCCGAGATTGAAGAGGCGCTGGACGAACTGAATGCGTCGGGCCTTGTGGATGTGATTGTCGTTGCGCGCGGCGGCGGATCGCTGGAAGACCTCGCAGCTTTCAACAGTGAGCGTGTGGCCCGCGCGATTGCGTCGAGCCGCCTGCCAGTCGTCTCCGCAATAGGCCATGAGACGGACTTCACCATCGCCGACTTTGTGGCCGACCTGCGCGCTCCGACACCTTCAGCCGCCGCCGAACTGATCACCGAGGCGCAGCACAAGATCGCCGAACACCTGGCCTCGCAATCGCATCGGCTTGAGCGCGCCGCGCGCTTCCAACTGCTGCTTGCGCGGCAGCGGCTCACACGCCTGCCGGTGAGCCGCGCCGAGGGTCGCATGGCTGCGCTGCTGCATCGGTTGGAGCAGCGCCTCGATGACCTCAGCTTCCGCTTGGAAGCAGCGGTGAGCAGCCAACTTCGCCAGCATCAGAGCCAAGTTTCCGAATTGGCCGCCGCCGTCCTGCGCCAAGATCCACGCCAGGCGCTTGCCGAGGCTCGCGCGAGACTGGCTGTTTGCCGAACCCGTTTGGAGCGGTCTCTGGAACGGACGCTTCATCGCTCCGCCGCGCGCCTCAGCGCTCTCGACGCACGACTGCACTCACTCTCGCCGCTCGCAGTGCTTGATCGCGGCTACGCGCTTGTCTTCGATGCAAATGGCGCGGTGGTGCGATCGACATTGCAGCTTGCGCACGGAGACACGGTTACCACGCGCCTTTCCGATGGGGCTTTCATCAGCCGCGTGGAATCGACGACGCCCAATCAATCGACTAAGAAATGAGACCATGAGCACAACAACCGCGCGCAAACTCTTCGGCACCGACGGCATTCGAGCCGTCGCGGGCAAAACACCTCTCGATGCAAACACGATCTTCGCCTGCGGGCTGGCGCTGGGCCACTCGTTGCGCAAACTTGCGACCGAACCCAAAGTAATTCTCGGCCGCGACACGCGCGAGTCCGGCCCCTGGATCGCCGCCACGCTCGCCGCAGGCCTGCGCGAGGCGGGTGCGCGCGTCGAAAGCGCGGGCGTTATCACGACTCCTGCTGTCGCATTTCTGGCGCAGAAACATGGATTTCAAGCCGGCGTGGTGATCTCGGCCTCGCACAATCCTTGGGCTGACAACGGCATCAAGCTCTTCGGCAGCGATGGCTTCAAGCTGGCCGATGCGGTCGAGCTGGCGATGGAAGACGAAATCCTCCATCATGCTTCCACCGCAATTGCTCCCGACCCTGCTACGCTGATTCCGGTTGCGGACAATCCAACGTTTCAGGCCGACTATATACAATTCCTCATCGACTGCGTGCCGGGGCTTTCGCTGGCCGGGTTGCGCATTGTGGCCGATTGCGCGAATGGAGCGGCGGCGGCCGTCGCGCCGGAACTCTTCCGGCGGCTCGGCGATCAGATCACGCTGCTCAATATCGAACCCGACGGGCGCAACATCAATTTGAACTGCGGTGCGCTGCATCCTGCCATTGTCGCTTCCGAAGTGATGGCGCGCGGAGCGGAGCTTGGCCTTACCTTCGACGGCGATGCCGACCGCTGCATGTTAGCCGGCGCGAAGAACAACGTCATCAACGGCGATGCAATCCTGTTGATGGTTGCACGCGATCTCAAGGCGCGTGGACTGCTGACCGGCGATCTGGTCGTCGCTACAACGATGTCCAACATGGGCCTTGAAGCGGCGCTCAAGCGCAGCGGCATTCGCATGTTGCGCGCTTCGGTGGGTGACCGCTACGTGCTCGAACAGATGCAGAAGCACGATGCGGCTCTAGGCGGCGAACAATCCGGCCACATTCTGCTGCCGCATCTAGCAACGACTGGCGATGGCCTTCTCACCGCGCTGGTCGTCCTCGATCTGATCGCCCGCACCGGCAAGTCAATTGATGAGCTGACCGCGGATTTGCGGGTCTACCCTCAGGTGATCGTGAATGTGAAGGTACGCGAGAAGAAGCCGCTCGAATCGATCCCCGCGGTAGCCGCAGCAATTCGCGCCGCTGAAGATGATCTGAAGGATACAGGCCGTGTAGTCATCCGCTACAGCGGTACCGAAGCATTAGCAAGAGTCATGATCGAAGCCGAGAGCGAAGAGGCGATGCGCCTGCACGCCGACGCGATCGCCGATGCGATCCGGACTGAGCTCGGGGTATAACAACAAGGGGGGGTATGAGCCTGCAGAGGAAATTCGCACTCGTCGCCGCAGCATTTATTGTCGGACCGCTTGCTGCATGCGCTCAATGCGGGTTTGCCTTTGAGCCTGCCGCAGCTGTGCGCTGGTATCGAAGCGAAGGATGGATAATTCCTGGGCTTGCTGATGCGAATGCGATTGCACCCATCCGTCTTGAGATTGAAGGTAAACCGGCTCCTTGGAGTTTTCCCGAGGGAGTTACAGCTCATTGGGTACAGCACGGTGCCGGCTATCGAGTCACTTTTCCCGCAGCGATCTTCGAACGTGGCGGCCAGCGGACAAAGATGCTGGAGCGCGAATTCGTTCTTTATCAGATGGTGCGTTGGGAGGTGAATGACCGACCTTATGCATACTCGTACGTGTTGGGACCTCTCGATGTTGCTTGCACCGCCAACGTTGACATCATCGATGAAGACGGTGATGGTGTTTTTCGCGTGATGACACCTGATGGGCACATCCTCTCACGTCACGCCGAGGCACCACCCGTGCCGGATTGGGCAAGAAAGCCGAAAATGTAAGACTCTTAATCGAAACACGACGTCGTCGATAACAAGCTGTACATTATTGGAATTCCATATGAGATAGCAAACTCGCTACATGTCTCGCCAGTTTGCGCCGAAGGCCAGGTCGGCGACCAATGGGACGCTGAGCTGAATCACGCCCTCCATCTCTGCGCGGACTAATGCCTCGATCTCGGTAGCCTCGTTGGCGGGAACTTCAAAGAGCAATTCATCGTGGACTTGCAAGACCATCCGCGTCTTGAGATTGCGCTCGCAGAGCTTTTGATCGATCGCGATCATGGCCAGCTTGATGAGGTCGGCGGCGGTTCCTTGCAGCGGCGTGTTGATGGCCGTGCGCTCGGCGAAGCCACGTTGATTGGGGTTGCGGCTCTCGATGTCGGGAATGGGACGAACGCGGCCGAAGAGCGTGCGCACCGAGCCGGTCTTGCGCGTCTCGGCGAGGGTCTTCTCAATGAATTCGTGAACGCCGGCGTAGCGCGCGAAGTAGCGCTCGATATAGGCCTTCGCCTCGGCCTGCGGAATGCCCAACTGCGCGGCCAGGCCAAAGGGCGAGATGCCGTAGACGATTCCGAAGTTGACAGCCTTGGCGCGGTTGCGGGTCTGCTTGTCCATCTCTGTGGGCGGCACACCGAAGACCTCGCTGGCGGTGAGCGTATGAATGTCTTCGTTGTTCTGATAGGCGTGGACCAGGAGCGGGTCACCCGAAAAGTGAGCCAGCAGGCGCAGTTCGATCTGCGAGTAATCGGCGGAGAGCAGTTGCGTGCCCGGCGCGGAGATAAAGGCGGCGCGAATCTCGCGACCCAGCTCCGTGCGAACGGGAATGTTTTGTAGATTCGGATTGATGGAGGAGAGTCTTCCAGTAGCCGTGGCCGCGGCCTGAAAGGTGGTGTGGACGCGCGAGTCAGCATCGGCGAGCAGCGGCAGTGCGTCGATGTAAGTCGATTTCAACTTGGACAAGTGACGATATTCGAGGACGAGACGCGGAACGTCGTGCTTTTCCGCTAGAAATTCAAGCACATCCTGCGCGGTAGAGACGGCCTTACCTTTGCCCCGGCTGGCCGGTGCGGGCAGGCCCAAGTCGGTGAAGAGCACCTCGCCAAGCTGCTTGGGCGAATTGATGTTGAAGCGGCGGCCTGCCAGTGAGAAGATTCGTTCGCCGACGCGATCTAGCTCGATGGCAAAACGCTTGGAGAGCCCATCGAGCACGCCAAGATCGATGCGCACGCCGGCCTGCTCCGTGCGAAACAGCACCGGTGCAAGTGGCAGGTCAATATCTCTGTAAACGCGCTCCAAGTCCAACTTCTTCACGTCGGCCTTCAATGCCGGAACGAGTGCGCGAATCGTTGCCGCACCCGCTGCGAGGGTGGACGGCGCAGGCTGCGAGTGGCGCGCGGCCACATCGGCCAGCGCCTGAGTGGCGTGTGTGGGATTGAGCGCGTAGGAGAGCAGCATCGTGTCGTCCACCGCTCCGCGCAACGTCACGCGCTGCGCGGTGAGCAAGTGAAGCACAGACTTCCAATCGTGGGTCTGCTTGGGAACGGAAGAGTCCTCGAGCAGGGCGCGCAACTCATTTGATAGTGGCAATCGCAGAGCCTTGGCCGGCTCGGCGCATACGCCGACGCTGAAGCTGGCTTTCTTTTCGGCGGCTTCGGCGACATCGAGCAAGGACATCGACTGCTGTGGTTCGTCTTCCGACTCCGGCTTGGGCGCGGCCATATCGAGCGCGAAGGCAAAGCCGCCGACGCGGGCGGCTGCGTAGAATTCGGCTAATTGCTCAGCGTTCGGTACTTCAATCAACTCCACCGTGGGGCCGTCGGCCGCAGGCTCAAGTTCGCGCAGCATCGATGTGAATTCAAGTTCGGTGAAGAGATCGCGGCAGGCTTCGAGGTCTGGCGCTTGCGTCTCCATCGCCTTCAAATCCAGCGGGAGCGGGACATGCGAGTCGATGGTGACGAGTTCTTTCGAGAGCAGCACGGCATCGCGGTTCTGCTCGAGCGACTCGCGATAGCTCTTGCGCTTGACCTCGGCCGCGCGGTCGAGTACAGCCTCGACGCTGCCGAACTCCAGAATCAGATCTACGCTGCCCTTGTCGCCGATGCCGGGCGCGCCTGGCACATTATCGACCGCGTCGCCACGCAGAGCCATCACATCGACGACCTTCTCCGGCGGCACTCCGAGCACCTCGACGACCTTGGCGGGATCGAGGATCAGATTGTCCTTTTGCGGGTTGAGGATCTTCACCGTGGGTGTGACCAACTGCATCATGTCCTTGTCGCCGGAGACGATGAAGACCTCGTACTTCTGCTCGGCGGCTTCGCGGGCCAGAGTGCCGATCACGTCGTCGGCTTCAAAGCCCTCGGCCTCGAGGATGGGAATGCGCAACGCCTCAAGGGCGCGGCGGATGTAGGGAATCTGGCGGCGCAGGTCCTCAGGCATCGACGCGCGATTGGCCTTGTAGCCCTCGTAGTCCACGTCTTCAAAGCTCTGCGTTTTGCCATTCCATTTGCGCAGAGGCTTCATGGCGCGCGCGCGTTCGTCGCGGAAGACCTCGCCGCTCACATCGAAGACGGCGGCGAAGTAGCGCGGCTGGAAGTCCTGGCGCAGCTTCTTGATCATGTTGACGAAGACATAAATGGCCGCCGTCGGCAGACCGTCGCGCGTCGACATGGGCCGCGAACGCTGCATCGCGTGGTAGGCGCGAAAGATGAACGACATGGTGTCGAGCAGGAAGACGGGCGGCTTGGCTTGATCAGTCACGAGACGAGTTTAGCAGGGTGCAGAGATCAGAGAACAGCGAACAGAAAGATGGACAGAAACGAGGTTTCGGTTAGCCGTTAGTCCAACAGGAAACTTAGTCAAGGTTCAGTTCTGCTTGGCGACGGACCATGCGTGCCAGTATGTCCAACGGTACTGGCCAACGACGTCTGAGGTCCGGACCGGCCCATATTCAGCGACTCGACTGTCTAAGCTGAGGTCGCGATTATCTCCCATGACGAACAACTCTCCTGGACCAAGTGTGCGAGACGCAAAGGTTATCAGATCTGGTAGGCCGACACCTGTAGCTGGGGCGAGATACGGCTCATCAATCTGCGTACCGTTGCGGAAAACTTTCCGATTTACGCCACTGATTGTCTCGCCTGGCATTGCTACAATGCGCTTCAGAACAATCGCATCTTTACGGCGCAACACGATAACGTCTCCATCGTGTAGGTCGGAGCGAGCCCGATCACTTTCATCAACAAAGATTCTGTCTCCCGGATGAAGCAATGGAAGCATCGATCCCCCGGCAACTTGAAATGGGTTATACGCCGGACCACAGCCACTAAGGAGCAGCGAAACTCCTAGTGCTCGGGCCAAAAGGCCTGAGACCCGGAGCTTCCTTATAGCCGCGTTTGGAGTCATCTTCTGGCAAGTGTATATCATTTCCGCCATTACACCTTGATTGTCAGGCACTGCTCGAATTGTCTGTGATTCGAAAGCAGTATTACTGCCAAAAGGCCAGATATTCTGGATCAGGAAAGAAACATGCAATCGCCATAGCTGAAGAATCGATATTTCCCTTCGACGGCGTGGCGATAGGCGGCGAGAACACGTTCGCGTCCGGCGAAGGCGCTGACTAACATCAGCAGGCTCGATTGGGGTAGGTGGAAGTTGGTCAGCAGCGCGCCGACGAGACGGAAGTT